>Ga0182015_10006454_pt1 | contig 11765 bp, 13 predicted proteins | sample 712P3MmetaG_FD_120478 | JGI IMG/M metagenome (GOLD analysis project Ga0182015, IMG submission 120478) | Permafrost microbial communities from Stordalen Mire, Sweden - 712P3M metaG | ecosystem: Environmental > Terrestrial > Soil > Wetlands > Permafrost | place: Sweden: Stordalen | collected...
CCCCGGTGTGCTGCCATCATTATAGCTTTTGGCCGTGAGGCGGTTGTCTCCATAGCACCACACGGCATGGCTGGACCCAAAAAAACATGGCTGGCGCAAACGAGGGCAATGGCAACCGCAATCCCGAAGAATGTCACTGCCTGAGATGGGAGAATGTCAATTGGGACGGAGGGCGGAATGGAGTGCTTCTAATCACGCAGGGCAAGACCAAAGCAGCACGACGCGTCCTTCCGCTGAGTCCGCGAGTTCACGCAGTGCTGAAAAATCGATGGAAGGGTGCGGGAAGCCCGAGCGAGGGCTGGGTGTGGCCAGCGCAAACAAATTGCGGCCACATCAATCACGACAGCTTGAAGCTTCAGCACAAGAAGGCTGTGGCGGCTGCCACGCTTCGCCCATTCGAGGTGTATTCAATTCGGCATACTTTCCTCACTCGCCTAGGAGAAAGCGGTTGCGACGTGTGGACTTTGGCCCGCGTCGCAGGGCACTCGAATATCAGCATTTCCCAACGGTGCCAGACTCTGAGGGAGTAGGGCTAACCGGAGTTGCTACTGTGAGTTAAGTGGTGAGCGCGGTAGGAATCGAACCTACAACCTACTGATTAAGAGTCAGTTGCTCTGCCAATTGAGCTACGCGCCCCAAGGATGGAATGAACGGCAAGGGCCAAGTAGCAGAGTATAACACTCCAGCCACAACTCACCAGAGGACCAACTCATGCGAGTCGTTGAGCGAATTCGCTAAGAGCGTTGCCGCAAATTGGCCGCGAAAGCTTGCACGGAATCCACAACGCTCGAACTGGGGCGCCGTGGTGGCAACTCTTGTGGATTGACCGGCGGACGCTCTTCCAGCGTTCCGAGAATCGCAAAATCCTCGGCGCGAATAGTCACAAATTTTTGGCCGGAGCATATCGCATCCACCAGCCTCGTCTGCCGAGAGTTCAATACCTTTACGGGAAGCGTCTGAAAGTGACGGAATATCCACAGCAGATAGACTCGCTGAGCGAAAGTAGGGCGGACATAACGCGGTCCGAGCGGCGTGAGAATTCTCAGCACGCCCTTGAAGAGCTTGTGCATCCACATAAACCTGATCCTGAATTTGGGTTTATAGCCAGAGCGCTATAACGGCAAACATTATTGCACCTAATTCGAGGCAATGGTACAACAAAATGCACAGTCGCAAAAATTTGTCACAGAATATCTTCCGCGTCTTTGTAAAATTGCACCAGAAACAGTGCGGGATCACTATCTACCCGACGAGTTCCGGCAGAAATTCCATCTTACGTACATGCGCCGCGATACCACATTTTCCGCTGTCAGCGCCATCCTCTACCCTTACGACGGTCGCTTGGCAGCACACCCAGCGTTTTTCGCCGCTGGTGAGTTCCGGGGGCAGGATCAGCAGCATTTCGACCTCATTGCCGGTTCGCATGGGAAAGTCAGTGTAGAAAAAAATGCCATTCGAACTTAAGTCGCGGGTGTATCCGGTGGCTTGAAGATTCGCTTCCGGCGTGTTTAAGGTGAGGGGCACCCGCACGGGGATGCGCTGGCCGGAACGACGCTCAGTATCGGTATTGGACATTGCAGGGGAGGGTACCACAAAGGCGCGGCACTCATAAATGGAGAGTGCGAATTGTATGATGTCGTGGCAACGTTTCCCCGACAAGGAGCCAGAATGAGCCGTGACCACCTCCTCCGTGAATCGCGGAAGATGCCGATTGAAGCCGTGATCTTCGATTATGGAAATGTCATTAGCCTTCCTCAAAGCGTCGAACATATCAGGAGAATGGTTCAGCTATGCGGCACGCCCACAAAGCAATTTCACGAAAACTATTGGAAGTTCCGAATTGCATACGATCGCGGAGAATTTGACGGCATTTCCTATTGGGATGCGGTTATTGCAGAGATGGGAGGGAAACCGGCACAGTCATCGCAAGTGGCCCAGCTGATTTCGTCGGACATTCAAAGTTGGCTGCAAATCAATGCAGGCAGTCTGGCTTGGTTGAAGGAACTCCACGAACGCGGAGTACGGCTGGCGATTTTATCGAATATGCCGCCTGAAATCGCCCGCTACATTGAGAGGCACTGTGACTGGGCGCATTGCTTTGATGTCATGATATTTTCCTGCGATATTGGCTGCGCCAAACCTAGTTCCGCCATGTACCAGGAGTGCCTTACCCGGCTGCACCTTCCCGCAAGCAGCGCCCTATTTCTTGACGATCGGGAAGAAAATGTCACGGCAGCCATCAGTTTGGGGATGCACAGCCTGATTTTCGACAACATTGAAGGGATTCGGCTAAGAGTAGAACAACATTTTGATCTGCGAAAGACGACAGCGGCAGGCAATCACACAACTATTTCGTGATGGATTTTTTGCGGAACGTACGGTTAGTGTTGGATGGAACCGCTTTTCATGAATTCCAGTTTGGCAGCCACCTTGGCCGCCATCTCCAGCAAATGCAGATCGTCAAGGGTGAAATCGCGGCCCGCAGTGCGCAAATCCGCCGCCTTTCGACATACTTGAAGGATGCCTAATACGCGCAAATCCGCATCTGCAATGGGCGCGGAAATAAGCTTTTGAATTGGAGTCTGCTCGGCCGGTCCCACCTCTTCAACGGGCGCGAACTTCACCGTTTCGAAAACGCTTACATGCTTAACCTTCACAAAATTGTTGAACAGTTCGACCTTCCTGGTTAGAACCGTGTGCACTGCAACTGCGGATGAGCTTGAAATGGGAATCGATCCGGCGGTCTTCAATTCGTTCGGATAGATAAAAGTAAGCAGGCCCTTTTCCAAACGCAACAATGCCACTTCGGTTGCGCGCACACCGAAGGCATGGGATACCTCGGCGCAGAATTGTTCTGGTGTCGTAGTACGAGCCAACGCATTTTCAAAACTGATTTTTTCGGAAACTGGGGCCAGCGCGGCAGCTGCGCCGGTCGTGGCGGAAGTTTGTTGCGGTCTTTGTTCTGCTCGTGGCTCTACTTTTTGTTCCACTCTAGGCATATAGGACTCAACCAGAGCCGCGCAAGAATCAGCGCGAGGAATCTCTGTAAAAGTAGTTTAATGCCGGCAGATTACAGATCAAGTTACCAAAGAGAATGTGCAGCGGAGCATGTCGCCGTTCATTTGGAACTTAATGGATAGGCACGCTCGCGCCAACCGCGAATGCCGCCAATCATAGAAAGTACATTCGTGTAGCCCATTTTCTGAAGATTATCGGCGGCCAGGGCGGAGCGAAATCCGCCGCCGCAATACAGTATCAGAGGAGTCGCCGGGTCAGGCACGCGGAGTTCAATGTCCCGCTCAATAATCCCCTTGCCAAGATGAACTGCGCCGGGCAGGTGATCCAGGGCGAATTCACTTTCTTCCCGCACGTCAATTAGCAGAAGCTTTTCGCCATGATCAAGTTTGGACTTCACATCATCAATGCCGATCTCATGCACATGCCTTCGGGCATCCTCGGCAATCTTCAAAAAGCGTGGGGAGTGTTGATGGGTCATGGATTCTCCATTTTCATTTCATCTTATCAAGCGGAGTACATCATTTTGCTGAGATATGCGTACAGGCTGTTGTCCGTGAACTTAAAGCCTTGACCTGATTCAGCACGAGTCCGCGAGAGAGGAAGATAGGCATGAACCAACAAATCAGGAGGATTAAATGCCGTCTAATGTAGCGTCGAACCGTATTCAGGGTCTGCGAGTGGCGATTCTTGCCACCGACGGAGTGGAAGAAGCCGAACTCGTAGAGCCAAGAAAGGCGCTTGACGATGCGGGTGCAAAGACCACGCTTATCTCGGTAAAAAGCGGAACAATTCAAGCCATGAAGCACGACGAAAAATCGAAGCACTATGACGTGGAAGCCACTTTCGAAAATGCGGATCCGAAAGAATTCGATGCTTTGCTGCTTCCTGGCGGCGCTCTGAACGCCGACGCGCTCAGAGTGGTTACAGAGGCGCAGGATTTCGCCCGCAGTATTGACGAAGCCGGCAAACCGATCGCGGTTATTTGCCATGCGCCATGGCTGCTGATTTCCGCCGACTTAGTCGAAGGCCGCAAACTGACCAGCTATCACACCATTCAGGATGATGTCCGCAATGCGGGTGCGGATTGGGTTGATCAGGAGGTCGTCCGCGAGGATAACTGGGTCAGCAGCCGGCAGCCATCCGACATCCCGGCTTTCAATCGCGAAATGATTAGCCTTTTCGCGGAGAGCAAGGCTGACAAATCGAAAAACGCCGCTTAAGGTTGGGTCCGCCTCGAGCTCATAAAAGGCGGGCTTTTTCCTTTGCGATAACCAAGCCTAACGGGCCGCCTAGAGTAAGAACGCTAACTTGCGCCCTCTATTCAATCTAATCTCGAGCATGCTCCCTTTTAGTCGAGCGCGTTCCAGGTTATGGACAAAGTTCCATGTTCGGGCAATTATCAAGGATAGATGGCAGACCCTACGCTTCTTTCGGCCACCGTGATGGCGGAACAAATACGCCGTCGCGAAATCTCCGCGGTTGAATTGGTTCAGTCACACCTTTCGCAGATTGAACGCTTGCAGCCACAGCTAAATGCTTTCGTGCAATTGCGGGATAAAGCTGCGGTGAAAGAGGCTCAGCAGGCGGATGAAGCAGCAGTGGACCGCAACGCAAACCTCGGCCCGCTGCATGGCGTCCCCATCAGCATAAAGAGTTCAATCGATGTTGCCGGAATGCGATGCGAGGCAGGAACCAAGCTGCGGAACGGTTACGTTGCCACGCAAGACGCACCCTTAGTCGCCAGATTGCGCAATGCAGGCGCAATAATTCTGGGAACGACCAATACCGCCGAATTGCTCATGGCTTGGGAGACCGACAATCTTCTTTATGGACGCACAAATAATCCATGGGATCTCTCCCGCACGCCCGGCGGGTCAAGCGGCGGCGAGGCGGCCGCGATTGCGTCGGGATGTTCGGCCGGCGGCGTTGGAAGCGATGGTGGAGGATCGATTCGCGTTCCCGCTCACTTTTGCGGTATTTGCGGATTGAAGCCAACGCCCGGACGAATTCCAGCGACCGGACATTTTCCGTCTTCCCTCGGACCATTCGCGCTGACCGGAGTAGTGGGCCCAATGGCGCGCACCGTCGCGGATTTGAAACTTTTGTTTGAGGTCATGCAAGGACCAGATGCTGGCGATCCTTCAGCCGCGCCCGTGCCTTTGCGTTGGCCCAATGATAAAGAGCTGAAAAATATACGGGTGGGACATTTCGAAGATGATGGCCGCATCCCTGTCACAGCAGAGACCCGCGCGGCCGTTCGGCGAGCGGTGGAAGGTTTGCGGCACGCAGATTTTCAAGTCGAGTCTTTTCGTCCCGATGGGCTTGAGGCCGCACGTCAACTTTGGTGGCAATTTTTTGGGATTACGGGTGGAATGCTGCTTGGACCATTCATTAAAGGGCACGAGGCGAATATTAGCCCAATCCTCAAAGAATTTTCGGGATGGGTCGCCGCGGAGGAACGCCATACTGCCCAGTCCCTGCTCGATATGTGGATGCGGCGCGATGAAATTCGTATCCAGGTGCTGCGGCAGATGGAAGAACGCCGCGTTTTAATTTGTCCCGTCGCGGCGATTCCGGCTTTTCGTCACGGCGAGCGCAGTTGGACCATTGATTGTCGCGAGCTGAAGTATCTGGATGCGTGGAGCTACGGCGAATGGTTCAATCTGTTGGGATTTCCCGCAGCGGTCGTTCCCATTGGGCAATCCCATGAAGGTCTGCCGATTGGAGTTCAAATCGTCGGGCGTCCATGGGAGGAAGAAATGGTTCTCACAGTCGCGGCAGCGATGGAACAACAATGCGGGGGCTTCCGTCCGCCCCCTATCGCATCGGCGGGCTAACGACCGTTTCGGATTTCTGTTGACAGCGTTCTCTGTCATCCTGAGCACAGCATATTCATTCGCTTGGCGAATGAATATGCGAGGTCGAAGGATCACTACAATCTTATCGTCCCCCTCAGGCGAAGGTTTTTGTTTGCGGCCCCGCGGAGTGTGATTAAATTCTTGACGAATGATTCGTCCCATCTCGATTCTGGTCTGCGCGATCTTATTTACAGCTACGGCTATCCTTCCCCAAGAAATTCCCCCGCAAGGTGTCGCTCAGGCGGCGGCCGTTAACAACGTTGGCGTTGCCTACATGAATCAGCAACTGTTTGACAAGGCTCTCAATCATTTCGAGCAGGCCGCTAACTCTGATCCAAAACTGGAAATTGCTGATGTCAATCGCGGCGTCGCCCTACTCAACCTCGGTCGAATGGATGAAGCCCGCCCGTTGCTGGAACAGGCCGTCAAGCGCAACCCGCAAGATGCACACGCCTGGTTCAGCCTGGGGTTGCTGAAAAAAAATAGCAGCGACCCGCAATCTGCCGTGGACGCGTTTCGCCATGTGACTGAAATTGATCCGAATGACGCCGACACATGGTATTTTCTGGCCTCCGTCTACTCGCAACTTCGACAATTTCCGCAAGCCATCGATGCATTCGACCATGCCATAAAGCTCAATCCGCTCCATGCTTCCGCGCAATTCGGACTCTCGCGCGCCTACCAGCAGTCTGGCGACACGGCGAACGCGCGTGAGCATTTGGCGCGGTTTCAATACATCACGCAAAACAAACTTGGCACAGCCATCAGCCTGGCCTATGGGGAGCAAGGAAAATATTCTCTGGCGGAAGAATCGCCGTCGGCCGTGGAAAAAGTTTTGCCGCAGATTGCGGTGAAGTTCGTGGATGTCACGCGGCAGTCCGGTTTGCTGACAAAGTCGTCATCCGCAGGCAGCGATCTTCCTTCATACATTGGACCGGGCGCGTGCTTCCTGGACTACGACGGTGACGGCAAGCTCGATATTTTTCTTCCCGACAATGGCACAGACGGAGGCATGTCGCTCTATCACAATGTGGGGAATGGAAAGTTCGAGGACGTGACGAAGAAAGCCGGACTCGATCCGACTCTCCATGGAATCGGCTGCACAGCCGGCGATTACGACAATGACGGCGCGACCGATCTAGCCATCAGCTTCAATGGTCGCGTGATGCTGCTGCATAACGAGAAAAATGGCACTTTCAAAGATGTCACCGAAGCCGCGGGCATAAAGAATCCGGGATTCAACGCCGGATTAACGTTCATTGATTACGATCACGACGGCGACCTGGATCTCTATGTGTCGCAGTATTACGACGATCCAGATTTTGATCCGCGCTCCACTTCGACCACGCCCTTCCATCCCATTCGTATGCCGGATTTAAATCGCATGTGGAGGAACAACGGCAATGGAACTTTCACTGACGTTTCGAGCGCGACGATTGATCGTCCCATTCCCAGCATTGCTTCGATTGGAACTGATTTCAATAATGATCGAGCCGTTGATTTAGTGCCCACAGGTTGGGACAAAACTTATCCCGTGTATTTGAATCCCCGTGAGGGAAAGTTCAAGCTCGTAGAACCATACCCGCAAGGCATGGCGCCCACGGTCGCGGTTGCCGCGTTGGACTTTGATCATGATGGCTGGATGGATTTAGTGTTCAGCCATATCGATGGCGAATTGACCCTGTTGCGCAATCGCGAGGGTAAAAGCCTGATACCCGTAACGTTGCCTCCCACAAACTGGGCGCGTGCGTGGGGAGTTGCAGCTCTCGATTACGACAATGATGGATGGGTCGATCTCGCTGCCGTAGGCGAAACGAAAGATGGGCGCGGCGAGGTGAAGCTATTCCGCAATCTGGGTCCCGATGGCTTCAAAGATGTCACGGCCGATGTTGGCCTGGATAAAATTCAGCTTAAAGATCCGCGAGCTATCATAACCGGAGATTTCGATGGTGACGGCGCGACCGATCTGCTCATCACGCAGAATCATGGCCCTGCCGTGCTTCTGCGCAATGAAGGCGGAAACAAAAACCACTGGCTGCGACTTGCGCTCACCGGATTGAACGATAACAAGAGCGCCATTGGGACGAAGGTGCAAGTCTTTTCCGGCGGCAATCGCCAGAAATTCGAAATCGCCGGTTCGTCTGGATATCTGGGGCAAAACTCTACCCAGCTTACAGTCGGCCTGGGACAGTCCAAACAGGCAGATGTAGTTCGCATGTTATGGCCCACCGGAGTATTGCAGGATGAAATCGAAGTCGCCGCCGACCGCCAACAGGCATACACCGAAATCGACCGTCGAGGGAGTTCATGTCCAACGCTTTTCGCGTGGGATGGAAGCCAGTACTCATTGGTTGCAGACATCCTGGGCGCGGGCGTCATGGGACACTGGATCGCCCCGGGCCAACGTAATATTCCGCGTCCAACTGAGTACGTGAAGGTTGGTCGCAATCTTCTGCGGGAAAAAAATGGCAAGCTCAGTTTCCGCTTGATGGAGCCGATGGAAGAGGTCGTTTATCTCGATCGCGTTCGCCTGCTGGCGGTTGACCATCCTAAGAATGTCGAAGTTTATCCCAACGAATATTTCGCTAGCCATCCGCCGTATCCGAACTTCAAAGTCGTGGCCAGCCGCGCTGCGCTTCCGCCGGCCGGGGCATGGGATAACCAGGGTCGCAATGTTCTGCCTGATTTATTAGCGCACCGCTACATCGGTGATTACGAACCTCTCCCTTTTAAAGGATTCGCTAAGTTGCATAGCCTGGAACTCGACCTCGGAAAGGCTTATGAGGGCGGGGCGTTGCGCTTGCTCATGCACGGAGAAATCGAATACTTCACGGCAACCGGAATGTACGCCGCCGACCAGGCGGGAATTCATGCCATTGCTCCTTATGTAGAGGCTCTGGGTCCGGATGGCAAGTGGAAGCGCGTGCTCGATGACATGGGCTTTCCCGCCGGGCTGCCGCGAACTATCACTGCTGACTTGAGCAGCGTTTTGCCGAAAGGCACAAAGCGAATTCGCATCACGACCAACTTGCAGATCTACTGGGACAACATTCTGATTGACCGGACTTCGCAGAATGTAAGATCGCGCCTCACCGAAGTTCCGCTGCAACGCGCGAATTTGCAATTTCACGGATATCCAAAACAGATTGAAGCGCAACCGCCGGGCAATGTTCAGTATGTGTACCAGCAGGTCAGTATAACTGGTCCATATGCCCGGCAAGCGGGAACTTATACGCGATATGGCGATGTGCTGCCGCTGCTCGACAGTTTCGATGACAGGTTGGTGGTGATGGGATCCGGCGATGAGGTTGCGCTGGAATTTGATCCCGCGTCTCTGCCGGCGCTTCGAGAAGGCTGGACTCGCGATTACTTCTTCGAAGCCAACGGATATGAAAAAGATATGGATTTCTATGCCGCCGGTGGCAGCACCGTCGAACCCCTGCCATTCCGCCGCATGAGCGCGTACCCGTATCAACGCCAGTCCTTTCCGGCGGATGACTGGCACGTCAACTATTTGCTGAATTACAACACGCGATATGTTTCCGGGAATGAACCCGCAGGGTATAGCTACAACTACAATTCGCAGAAATGACTGCGAGTCTCTGGGCGGTTTTGAGCAGTATTGAACAGAAATTAGGAGGCTAACCATGGATAGTTCCTACTAGCGGGAGTCCTGTAATCTCGCTCAAGGAGAACTATATATGCACTGCAAACACAAATTTCTGAGTTCCCTGCTGCTGATCGCAGCCCTCTCGGCGCCGGTTGCGATGATGGCCAACTCGGGCCCGCAAGATAATCAGGGAGAGCAAAACAAACAAGATAACAATAGCAAGCGCTATTACGACAAAGGCCACAAGGACTATCACACCTGGGATAGCAATGAAGATAGCGCCTACAAGCGGTACCAATCGCAGCACCACGAGAAGCGCGATTTCACTCAGCTAAACAGCAAGCAGCAAACCGCGTACTGGAACTGGCGCCACAACAATCCAGACAACAAATAACGCCATCTATATCTTGCCCCGCTCTAGACTCGCCTCTATCGCAAATAGGGCGGGGTTCGCGCCCCGCTCCTTCTCGCGCCCCAATCTTCTTCCGCCGAAATGACGATCGACCGTCGGCCTTGGCACTTTCCAACAACCAATGACGCTCGCCTCCTACAAACTCTGTAATAATTAACGTTCGCGGATTGAGGAGCGTACTTGAAAGTCACTACTGAGTATTTGAAGTTTCATACTAAGAAGCATCGTGAGTATATTCACATTACGCCGCAGGTCGAAGCTACGGTCGCGAAGAGCGGCGTCAAGGAAGGCATGGTGCTGGTCTCCGCCATGCACATCACCGCGGGCGTGTATGTGAATGACAATGAATCGGGATTGATCGAAGATATCGACGCGTGGCTTGAGCGCCTCGCGCCGTTTAAGAAAGAGTACAAACATCACGAGACCGGGGAGGATAACGGCGATTCGCATCTCAAGGCCTTGCTCATCCACCATGAAGTGATCGTGCCCATCACTGCGGGAAAGCTCGACTTGGGACGCTGGCAGCGCATTTTTTACGCCGAATTCGACGGCCAGCGCGACAAGCGGGTAATCGTAAAAGTCATGGGGGAGTAGCCGCTGCAATTAATAAGTCATGGCGGGACGGGCCCATATTCGTACCGTATATTCCCATCCCCTTTCGGATGAAACTTCCGGCTTGCAGGCGGCAATCTGAATCCGTATCTTATCCATACTTTCACTCAGAGACTTTCATTCGGAAGAGGGACGCATGGAATCGGAAGAAGTTCACGAACTTGAAGAACACGCCGAGCACGCCCGGCACGATCCCAGCCTGGCGCCGATTTCGCTGACTATGGCGATTCTCGCCGTGGTAGTGGCGACGGTTTCGCTGCTCGGCCACCGCGCTCACACCGAAGAAGTCGTACTGCAAAATAAAGTCAGCGACCAGTGGGCCTTTTACCAGGCGAAGAATATCAGGCGGCATACGGATGAACTTTTCGCCGATATCACCGCCGTGATGGCTACAAAAGATGAAGCCCAAACCGCTAAGCTTCGCGAGAAATATACCGCCGAGGCAAATCGCTATCGGGACGAGCAGAAAGATCTTGACGCCGACGCGCACAAATTAGAGCAGGAAACGGAGCATGAACGCAGACGCGGAGATCGCTACGATCTTGCTGAAGTCTTTCTCGAAGTTGCATTGGTCGTGACATCCATCACGCTGCTCTCCGGGAGGCGGATTTTTTGGCATCTTGGAATCATTTTGGGAATTCTCGGGATTGCAGTTGCAGCCACAGGAGCCTTAATCCACTGATTTTGACAAAGTTGAGCAGACCTTGTTTGACGAGTTTTCGGCACTCCTGACCGGTGCTCGGCAGTTCCGGAAACCAGCCTCGCGCGTAACTTCCGTTTTGCCTTTGTTTTTAACTTTTCCAAGTCGCCGCCTTCGGTCATGCGAATGCATCGCGCTACTACGATGCTCCATAAGTGCGCGAATACCGCTTGCCTGAATCTGTTTCGCCATTTAAGCCTGGGAAAATTGTTCCACGTAGAACAATCCATGGGCGTCCAGCTTTCCAGTACTCGCAAGCGCCGGGTCTTGCCCCGCATGCAATATTTCTGGCTGTGCGACGATTGTGCGCCGCTGTTCACATTAATCTTCGCAAAAGACCGGGGGATGATCGCGGTTCCGTTGCACTCGAAAACCACCGCCCAGACACAGTCTGCGCCGGAAGGCATGGACAAGACGGGAGCCATGCGTGCATAACTTCATCGTTCATTTCTGCACGGTTTGCGGGCGCGAAAAGACCAGGGATAGTTGGCTTCTGATCGGCGAAAATCGCTGGATGGACAAGTTGACGATCTTCCAGTGGGACGAACTCTTAGC
>Ga0182015_10006455_pt1 | contig 11764 bp, 9 predicted proteins | sample 712P3MmetaG_FD_120478 | JGI IMG/M metagenome (GOLD analysis project Ga0182015, IMG submission 120478) | Permafrost microbial communities from Stordalen Mire, Sweden - 712P3M metaG | ecosystem: Environmental > Terrestrial > Soil > Wetlands > Permafrost | place: Sweden: Stordalen | collected...
GCACCTTCGCGAAATCGAAAATGACCGCAAAGGCTGCGGCCGCGGTGAGCGTGCCAAGGACCGCCGGTAATGGCAACGGTGTCATCGCGATTCCAGCCACCGATAGCGTCGTGGCGATGAGGATATCGGCCACGGAAGATACAACGACCCAGCGGCTCGGCCGAGAGGACCATAGGCGCAGCATCGGCCTCGACATACTTGCCCAGGATCAACTCGAGCACGGTCGCGGCTTCGAGCATCCAGGGGACGGGCGCCCAGAATTTCGCGAACGCCATGCGCAGCGGGCTCGACGCGACATCGGGCATCGCGTTCGGTCCCGACTTCTCGAGCTGAAGCTGTGCCTCGGCGTTGGTCAGACCGCTCGGCAGGGTGGGGACAGGCGGGCTCACCCACCGACGCTAGTCGTGTCGCGGTGCATCGTCTGTACGCCATCGCACTTAACCCAAAAGCCTTCGATCTCCGTACGTCACCGAACAGATCGGTGAGCGACTATATGCCAGTCTCCTGTCTCGGCTGATCTCAGCGCACGGCAAACGGCGGAACGAATGACAATGCCCGGCCAGCCCGTCGGCAATCGAGTCTTGGCGGGCATCTCCTCGAAGAACTTCGGGCGCCTGGACCAACTCGAACCGGTGCTGCTGCGGTTCGGGCAGATACTGTACGAGGCAGGGGGAAGGATCCGCCACGTTTACTTCCCGATCGACTGCCTCGTCTCCCTGCTTACCGCGGTCGACAAACGCCGTACCCTCGAGGTCGGTATGGTCGGCAATGAGGGCATGACCGGAATGCCCTTTGTTCTGGGCATGGGCGTATCGGGAGTCCGCGCTTTGGTACAGGGCGGTGGCCGCGCGTTACGGATGCCCGCCGCACCCTTCCGCAGGGAGTTCGAGCGGAATCAGCCGTTGCGTGAGGCGCTTTTTCGATATACCTACGCGTTGATGGCGCAGATTTCTCAAACGGCGGCGTGCAACCGCTTCCATGAGGCGGAAGCGCGCTTGGCTCGATGGTTGCTGATGACCCGCGAGCGGGTGGGGTCGGATGAGTTTCGGCTGACGCACGAATTCTTGGCGCACATGCTCGGCTTGCGGCGCGAAGGGGTCACCGAGGCCGCGACCGCGCTCAAGCGGCGCGAATTGATCGACTATCGCCGGGGCAAGATCAAGATCCTGGATGCGAAGGGACTGAAAGCCTCGGCCTGCTCCTGCTATCAGACCATACGAACCGTGTACGAGCGCATACAGCGATAGGAATCGGCATCCGGGTCGCGCTACTATCGCTCACTTCTGCTATGTGCGGTATAATACATATAGACCGCGCCGGGAATAGAACCTGAGCACGTTGGACACGCCCCCGCCCAGGGCGTCGTTATCCGCTCCCCCCACAGCCACGGAGGCGTACCCATCGTTTCGAGCGACCCGCGAAAGAACCACTTGCTCCAGGCGCTGCCCGGCCCGGTGTGGGACCGCTGGCTGAGGCAACTGGAGCCTGTCGAGCTGCGCCTTGGCCAAGTTCTCTACGAGTCGGGCACGACGCTGAGTCATGTGTATTTCCCGACCACCGCCATCATTTCGCTGCTCTATGTGACGGAAAACGGAGAGTCGGCGGAAATTGCCATCGTGGGCAACGAAGGCATCGTGGGGATCTCGCTGTTCATGGGCGGCGAATCCACCACCAGCCGCGCGGTGGTGCAAAGCGCCGGGCAAGCCATTCGACTCAAGGCCCGGGCCTTGAAGGACGAGTTCAACCAGAGCGGACCGGTGCTTCATTTGCTGTTGCGTTATACGCAGGCGTTGATCACGCAGATGGCGCAGACCGCGGTGTGCAATCGGCATCACACCCTCGACCAACAACTATGCCGCTGGTTGCTCCTGAGTCTCGACCGGCTGAGTGGCGAGGATCTCGTCATGACGCAGGAACTGATCGCCAACATGTTGGGCGTGCGCCGCGAAGGGGTCACGGAGAGCGCTTTGAAACTGCAGCGCGCGGCTCTGATCCGCTATTCGCGGGGCCGTATCTCGGTGCTGGACCGCGCGGGCCTCGAGAAGCGAACCTGCGAATGTTATGCGGCCGTCAAGAGAGAATATGCTCGGTTGCTTCCCGACCAGGTTGCGACCTAGTTTTCCCGTTGGCGCGTCTGTACGCTGCAGCACAGACCGGCGGCAGGCGGCGCGTTACCGTGAACTATGAGCACGCCACTTGCCGAACAGATTTTTGCACCCTGGTTCCATACGCCGAATATCCGCGCCGCCAATCCATATTCGCCGGCAAGCCCCCCTCCCGAATTCACGGCTCCTCACCCGACGACGGGCACGGAAGACGACGATGATGAGCCGGAAGATGAGCACCCCGGCGAGAACGAGGCGAGCGAACGCGAGACGGACGATGCCACCGAGGCCCCAGAGGAATTCAACACCGATGATGAGGACGGCAGAACGCCGCCATGAACGACCATGCCGGCGTTTGGATCGATCATCGTAAGGCCGTGATCGTCGGCCTCACTCCGGACGGCGAGCTCACCACCCTGATTCTGTCGAAGGTCGAGAAACATTTGCAGCGCGGCGGCGATTCTCGGATGAAAGGTCCCTACGAAGCGCTCCAGGTGCCGGCGGATGACAGCCGCCAACGGGCGCTCACGGGGGAACTCAATATTTACTACGATGCCGTGATCGCGGTGATGCGCAATTATGCGAACTTGCTCCTGTTTGGACCGGGCGAGGCCAAAGGTGAGCTGAATGCGCGGCTGACGAAGTTGAAGCTGGGCGCGCGTGTCGTCGCAGTGGACACGGAGGACAAGATGACCGATCGGCAGATTATCGCCAAGGTGCGCACCCGTTTCGGCGTGGCAGCGCACCGAGTGCAAGGACCGCGGTAATGCCAATTGGGCGCCTATGTGGGGTTCCGCACAGACGACGAACGACTGCCCCGTCTAGCGTCCTACAGCCGTCGGTTACCCGGTCGACTGATGTTGCACACCGAGATGGACGGACCTGGAGGCTTTTTATGGACCCGATGCCGCCTGAAGGCCAATCCAGCACGAAGAGCTGGGATGGCGATGCACCGCACAACCATGTCCTCCGCGCCTAACCGCGAGGCGCGGGCGCGCGATTTCGAGGCCACCTTCGATGCGCGGATGCACGATCGGGCCTTGGAGCACAGCCGGCTCTGGGAGGTGAGCATCGACTTGCTCGGTATCCTCGGCGCGGATGGTGATTTCGAGAGCACCAATCCCGCCTGGGAAAGAGCACTCGGCTGGACCCCTGAGGAGATTCGCGGCACGTCGATCTTCCAGCTAATACACCCGGACGACGTCGACAAGGTTAGCGCCGGGCTTCGAGACGTGGCCGACGGCGAGCCGGTGCTGCACTTCGAAAGCCGGTTCCGGCGCACCGACGGCGGCTATCGCTGGCTCTCCTGGGTGGCGGTGTCGGAAGCGGATAAATTCTATTGCAGTGCACGTGATGTGACGCAAGAGCGGGAGGCACGAACGGAGCTCGCAGCGGCGCTCGACGCACTGCGACAGTCCCAGAAAATGGAAGCGGTCGGACAATTGACCGGCGGCATTGCTCACGACTTCAATAATCTGCTGACCGCCATCTCGGGGAGTCTGGAGCTGCTCGATAATCGGCTGACCCAGGGCCGATTGAGCGATGCAAAGCGCTACATCACGGCGGCGCAGGGCGCCAGCAAGCGCGCGGCGGCACTCACTCACCGGCTGCTCGCCTTCGCTCGGCGGCAGACGTTGGACCCGAAATCCATCAACGTCAACCGGTTGATTGCCGACATGGAAGAACTGATCCGGGGCACGGTCGGTCCGTCCATCAGAGTAGAGGTCGTGGGCGCCGCGGATCTATGGACCACGCGGGTCGATCCGAATCAGCTTGAAAACGCGCTGCTGAATCTGTGTATCAACGCGCGCGACGCCATGCCCGAAGGCGGCTCCCTGATGATCGAGACCAGCAATCAGTGGGTCGACGATCGCGCCGCTCGCGAGCGCGACGTGCCGCCCGGCCAATATGTAACGATGAGCGTCACCGACACGGGGATCGGGATGTCGGCGGCGGTGATCGCGCGCGCGTTCGATCCTTTTTTCACGACCAAGCCTTTGGGCGCCGGAACCGGTCTCGGGCTTTCGATGATCTACGGCTTTGCACGCCAATCCGGCGGCCAAGTCCGCATTTATTCGGAAGTCGGCCACGGCGCGACCGTGTGCCTGTATCTGCCGCGACACGTCGGGGAGGCGGAGACCACCGAGACGCAGCCCGAGTTGTCCGAGGTGGCCCATATCACTCAGGGCGAAACCGTCCTGGTGGTCGATGACGAGCCCGTCGTTCGGATGTTGGTCGTCGACGTATTACAGGAACTCGGTTATACGGCGATCGAAGCCGAGGACGGCCAATCCGGATTGAAAGTCCTGCAATCCCCGGCCCGCATCGATCTGCTGATCACCGATATCGGGCTCCCGGGCGGGCTGAACGGCCGCCAGGTTGCTGATGCGGCCCGTAACCTTCGACCCGAGCTCAAAGTGCTGTTCATTACCGGTTACGCTGAGAACGCGGTGCTCAGTCATGGACACATAGACGCCGGAATGCATGTGCTGACCAAGCCGTTTGCGATGGAGGCGCTCGCCAGCCGAATCACGGGCCTGCTCGCTTAGGGAAGTAATCAGAACCTCATCGTCAGGTTGTCGTTCACGCTGCGAACTCCGGCGGTTCCCCACGCCGTATGGCGTGCTTGGTCCCGCTCGGACCAGCAATGAACCGTGCCCGTCAAGGTCACGTCGCCGCCATTGACGTCGACGGCAATGTGCTTCGCATCATCCGGAACACGCCGCTGCAGCGCCGCTTCGATGTCGGCTTTGACGTTGCCCGATGGGATACCCACCGGAAGGGTCATCTGGTTCGTAACCCCTTTTACGCCCATCAGCGCACGTACGGAGTCGGTCGCCGCGCGCCGCTGATAATCGCGACTCACTTCCCCCGAGAGCGTGATCATGCCGCCTTCGACCACTACCTTGACCCGGTTCCTGGGTACATAGCTGTTCCATTCCAGAACGTTCTCCGCGGAGCGGGCGATGTCCACATCGTTTCGGGTACTCGAGCCGGGGAGAGTCACGTCGATCTCCACGGCGAGAGCTTTGACGCCCGCCACGCGCTGCGATGCGCGTTCCGCCTCCCATTTCTCGGCGAAGGTATTCACGTGTCCGGTAAGCGTCACGACGCCGTCATGCACCGTGACACCGATGTCCTCAGCATGGATCGACGGATCCCAGTGTAATTCCTCGTTGACGTCGAATTGCAGCTGCGCGTCGGTCTTCATGCATGGGGCTCCGTTTGATTGAAGAAACGTCAGGCTGCGCCATTCATCCAGACCTGTCGGTGCGGCAGCCCGCTTATGTCGAAGTCGGTCACGCGCGCTGTCTGACCGGCGTAGGGGTCGCGAACAGTCGGGCGATGGCCGTGGCAGACATCGGCTTGCTGAAATAGAATCCTTGTGCCTCCGGACAGCGATGACGCTTCAGAAATGCATACTGCTCGAGGGTCTCTACACCTTCGGCCACCACCCGCATGTTCAGATTCTTTCCCATATCGACGACCGCACTCACGATGCCGGCGTCGTCCGTGTCGGTCGCCAGGTCTCGAACGAAGGAATGATCGATCTTCAATGTGTCGATCGGAAAGCGCTTGAGAAAGCTCAAGCTGGAGTACCCCGTTCCGAAGTCATCGAGCGCGAGCCGTACGCCCATTTCCTTGAGTTCGTCGAGCACCATCGCGGTGCGGATGGTGTCCTGCATCAGAAATGTTTCGGTGATTTCCAGCTCGAGACGGCTCGCCGCGAGTCCCGTCTCCGACAAAACGCGCTGCACACCTGCAACGTAGCCTTTCGCCCGCAATTCCACGGGAGATACGTTGACGGCGATACCGACCGGGGTGGAGCCGCCGACTTGCCACGCCTTGACCTGGCGGCAGGCCTCCGCCAGTACCCACTTGCCGATGGGGACGATCAGGCCGTTATTCTCCGCAATGGAGATGAAGCGCGAGGGCCGGATGAGGCGATGCTTCGGGTGGCGCCAGCGCAGCAGCGCCTCGACCCCGGTCATCGCGCCCGTGAGCAGATTCACCTTGGGCTGATAATGCAGTACGAATTCCCGCCGCTCGAGAGCGCCGTGCAGGTCGTTTTCAAGGCCATGGCGCTCGAGCGCATACCGGTTCATTTCAGTCTTGAAGAACTGGTAATTGTTGCGGCCGCAATCCTTCGCGCGGTACATGGCGACATCGGCGTCCTTGAGAAGGGCTTCGCAGGTCGTTCCGTCCTCTGGATAGACGGCGATGCCGATGCTGGCGGACACATGAAGCTCGAGTTCATCGACGCGGTATGGACGGCCGAGCGCCAGGAGCATTTTCTCGGCGGCTCCCGCGGCGTCCTTTGCGCTCGCTACGTCGCACAGCAATACCGCAAACTCGTCGCCACCCTGGCGGCTCACGGTGTCCGAGCTTCGTACGCAGTCGAGGAGCCGATTCGCGACTGATTGCAGCAGCCGGTCGCCGGCGGTATGCCCCGCCGAATCATTCACGTGCTTGAATCGATCGATGTCGACGTAGAGGACCGCCAGCTTCGTCCGGTGCCGCAGCGCCATCGCCATCGCCTGACGTAGACGATCGTTAAATAATGTTCGGTTGGGCAAACCGGTCAGGCCGTCATGCTGCGCGAGATGCGACATCTTGAGCGACAACACGCGAGCCGCGGTCACATCGCGAAACACGATCACGGCACCGCTTACCGTTCCTCGGCGATCGTGAATGGGCGCGGCGGAATCTTCGATGGGGGTTTCGCTCCCGTCGCGGCGCACCAGCACGCAATTGGGGGTGAGGCTCACGGTCCTGTTCTCTCGGATCGCCCGCCCCAGCGGGTCCTGTGCGACTTCGCGGGAGTCGACATTGACGATTCGAAACACCTCCCCCAGAGGACGGCCCGCCGCCGCTTGGCGCGACCATCCGGTCAATGCTTCCGCGACTGCGTTGACGTAGGTCACCCGTCCATCGGCGTCCGTGCTGATGACCGCATCACCGATCGAGTCCAGGGTGACCTGCGCGCGCTCTTTCTCCTCGAATAGCGCTTCGGAGTTGGCAGCGCGCTCGATCATGTTGCGCAGGGCCTTGGTCGCCACGTAGCTATCGAGGCGGCTCTTGAGGATATAGTCCTGCGCTCCATGTTGCACCGCCAATTTAGCGGTTTCCTCGTCACGGAGTGCGCTCAAGATCAGGATCGGGATATGGGGCGCCGCAGCGAACAGCCGGTCGAAGATGTCGATTCCCTTGCCGTCGGGCAAGGATAGATCGACGAATATCGCGACTATGTCGTCGCGTTGCTGCGAATTGCCGTCGAGCCGCTCAAGACCCTTCGCGCAAGATCGCACCCACTCGATTTTCATGGGTGCGTCGCCAGAACCGAGGAGGGCCTGTTGAACCCGCCTAGCTGAGGAAGCGTGATCTTGTATGAGAAGGATTGTATAGGACATCGGGTTCCCGCCGGCCAATTCGCGCCGTTGCCGACATCGGACCACGGAACGCGCGCGCTCGTCTGTACGGCAGCGAACTTGGTTCCTAGTTCCTACCCACCTCGGACTCGAGCGCTGCGCAATCCGCGTCCTTCGCCTTTCCCGGATCGACCAGCGTCAATTTGCGCGCTTGAACGCCGATCGAAGGATGGGTGAATGTGCCCTTCACCAATACCGGCGCCCGAAATCGAAACAGCCGTACACGCTTCGGATGGCCGCTGATGGCGAGATCGAACGTCTCCGTGTCGAGGTGAATCTGCCCCTCTCCGGTGATCAGCACGGGCTCGGTGTCCGCCACCAAGCGCTTGGCGGTGAGTGTCCCATCGCGATCATCGAAGTCTCCTGCGGCGCATCGCAGGGGAATCTCCTTCTGGCTTTTCGTCAGAACCAGCCCCAACCCACGCAAGTCCACTCCCGTCATCTCCGCGAGCGAGTCCCGGATGGCGCCCTGCTGCACGACGGCGGTGACGGTGCCGTTGGCGGTGGCAGCGACTTGATGAACGGATCTGCCCACTCCGCTGATCGCAACTTGCACCTGGAGCAAGCCCGTCGCCGGCGGGGCCGCCGGGTCTTTCGCGCCGATCTCGGCGAGCTTCAAACCGGTGACCGTGATGTCGACGCTGGCCTTGGGTTCGTCGGTTCTCGCATCGAGACGCATATGCGAGCGTATCTTTCCGCCGAGCATTTCCCCCGTGATCGGTGCGGCCGTGAGCACTCCTCGCTCGATGGCACCCTTGGCCGCTACGTCGGTCAGCCGCACGCGCCCGACTTGAAGCTGCTCGGCGCGATACTGGATATCGGCATCGCCGAGTCTCAGCGTGGAAGGCTTGAACGTCGCGTTGGACAAGAACAGCGGCGGGCCTGTCCCGGGGTCGCGGCCTGCGGCACGCAGGCCGAAATCCGTCATTCTCAAGAACTTGGACTTGAGGTCGATCTTGAGCCGGGGCCGCCCGCTGGACACATCCACGGTCACACCGCCCCGGGCATCGCTCTGTCCGATCGTCGCCGCGAGATCGGTGAAGAGGGTGGACGGGCCCCGACGCAGGATGTTGCCAGAGAGCTTGTAACTACCGCTGTTGATCAGCGTTACGCCCGTCAGGAAATAAAGATCGGTAAGATCGGCGCCGGCCGCATCGAAGGACGCATCGATGATGTCGAAATTGAAGGGCTGCGGAAGAGCACCGTGCCCCTTCAAATCGGAGCCGCTCGATCGCTCGGTGAACTGAAATTGGTAGGGAATCTTGTGGCTGGCCGCGGTCAGAGGGTCCGCGTCGATCTCGAACGAGTCGGCGTGCCCGTTCAACTGCCCTTTGCCCCGGATGGTCAGGCGCGGGGTCGCGCCGCCGTCCGCTCCGTCCGTCGACACGATTCCGTCGAATTGCAGATGCCGGCGCTGATCGTCGAGCAGAACATGCGCATCGGGTATGGACAGGCGGCGCAGGATCGGTAATTTCCCCGTGCTCGGCGGGACATCCGGGCTTGTCCATTGCCAGTTGGCATAACCGGCGGCGTTGCGCATCAGATGAAGCGTCGCCGTTTTCATTATCAGGCTCACGATCCCGAATCGCCGGTCGAACCACGGCACATCCATCACGATCGACACCTCGCCGATCTCCGCCATCTGCCCGGGCGGCATCCACGGAGGATTATCGATGATTACGTTGTCCGCGCGGAGCTCAGGGTGACGGGTGAGCAGACGTGCGTGCAGCGCGCCGGCGACCTCGATGGGCCGGCCGGCATGCGCCGATAGGAATCGGATCACCGCGCCGCGGAACAGTCCGGCATCGATGCCGGCGCCAAAACCCACCACAGCGACGATCGTGATCACCGCGCACCCGACGATGGCGATCAGGAGTCGGCGAGCGATCACGGGCAGAGTCTGTGCAGGCCGGCCTTGTCGGCTGCGCGCTGCGCCTCTTCGTATCCGGCGTCGGCATAGCGAAGCACGCCGAGCGAGGTGTCGTTGGTCAATGTCAGCCGCAGCCGCTCCGCCGCCGCGGCGGTTCCATCCGCAATGAGCGTGACCCCGGCGCTGGTCATGAAGCCGGCGTAGCCGCCACCTCCGGAATGGATGGCGACGAGATCGGCCTGCGAGGCGCAATTCACCAGCGCATTGAGCAGCGGCCAGTCGGCGATGGCGTCGCTGCCGTCGCGCATGTTCTCGGTCATGATCTTGGGGTGAGCCATGGCTCCGGCGTCCAAATGATCGCGAGTGAACGCAATCGGCCCCATGAGGGTGCCGCTGCGCACCATGTCGTTGACGGCGAGACCGAGCGAGGTGCGTGCGCCATGGCCGAGCCACGCGATGCGCGCCGGCAGGCCTTCGAAGGGCACGGAGTCGCGCGCGATGCGGATCCAGCGGGTGACCGACGAGTCGTGCGCGAAGGCCTGCAGCAAATGGTCGTCGATCGTGCGGATGTCCGAGGCCTCGCCCGAGAGCGCTATCCAGCGGAAGGGACCGATCCCTTCGCAAAACAGCGGCCGAAGGAACGCCTCCGTAAAAACGGGGATGTCGAACGCTGTCGTAACTCCGGCCCGGATGGCTTGACTGCGGATCAAGTTGCCGTTGTCGAACACGATGGCGCCCTGCTTCTGGAAGTCGAGCATAGCCCGGACGTGGACGCCGATCGAGCGCACGCCGTCGGCGGTGAGCCTGGCGGGATCACGCGCGCGCGCGGAACGCACGTCGGCGGGGGAATAGCCCTGGGGAACGTAGCCGTAAAGCAGGTCATGAGCGGCGGTCTGGTCCGTCACCACGTCGGGACGCAATGGACCCGCGGCGATCGCCGGGTACGCATCGGCGGCATTGGCGACGAGCGCCACGGCCCACGCGCGCCGCTCGGACATGGCGCGCTCGACCGATCGGAGGGCTTGAGGGAGCGAGTCCGTCACTTCGTGCACCGCTCCGGTTTCGAGCCGCTTGGCCGCGCGCTCGGGGTCGACCTCGACCGTGATGCTCGCCGCGCTCAGCATGGAGGCTGCCCGCGGCTGCGCCGAGCCCATGCCTCCGAGCCCCGCGGTGAGAAAGAAACGCCCCGCGAGATCCGGGACACCGAGCCGCGCGGCAGCACGCGCGAGTATTTCGTAGGTCCCCTGGAGCACGCCCTGGGATCCGATGTACTGCCAGCAGCCGGCGGTCAGACCGCCCCAGCAAATGAGGCCCCGCTGCTCGAGGTCGTAGAACACCTCTTCATTGGCCCAGCGTCCCACGAGGTTGCAGTTCGCCATGAGCACGAGAGGCGCGCGTGAGTGCGTGGTCAGAGTCGCGATGGGCTTGCCTGATTGCACGATCAAGGTCTCGTCATCGGACAGGGTCTTCAGCGCCTGGACGATCGCCTCGTAGGCAGGCCGGTTGCGTGCCGCCTTGCCGAGCGCCGCATAAACGACGAGATTCTCCGGATCCTCGGCCACGGCGAGGACGTTCTCGAGCAGACGCAGCAGGCCTTCCTGCCTCCAGCCCCGACAACGCAAGGGCTTCCTGCCGGCGGCGAGCGAGCGCGGCTCGGTCATGTCCGTTTCCTCATGTCCGTTTCCCCTCGAGCGCGAAGCGCGCAATCTCGATGCCGAGGGCGCGTTCCACGACAGGATAGACCGTCGGATCGAAGACGCTCGCGGACAGCGCGATGCGGCTCTTCGGCACGTGCAGGATGCGGACCGTCATGCCCTCGACGAGGCGTCCCGCGCTCACCGGCACACCCGCCGGCGTCAAGGTGGTGATGATGTCGGGGTAGGTGCCGATCCGTTCTCCGTCGCGCTCCAGCGCCATATATTCGTTGAGCACGTGCGCAATGATGTTGCCGCCCGGTGCCGCGATCTCGATCGCCCCGCAGTCGAATGCCTCCTTGGTATAGACGAGTCCGTTTCGAACGACCTTGCCCTCGGCGATGATGGTGCCGCCGGTCGCCTCGCAGATCGCCTCGGTGACCGCATCGCCTCCGCGTGGCTCGGCACGCACGATGGCGCGGCCGACTTGAAGTGCCTGGCTGATGCCGCCGAGGACTGCACGTTCGGCGACCCTCCGCACCGTGATGGGATTTCTGCAACTCGCAATGAAGCCTCCAGCCTCATTGGCCGCGGTACGCAGCGCCGGCGATACGCGCGCCGTCGCGCCTCGCACCACCACTTCCATGTAGGCACCGCGCTCGCGGTTTCCTCCGGCCGCGGTTTGAATCATCGGCTCGGGGCTGTTGGCGAGACCGAGCGATCCCA
>Ga0182015_10006456_pt1 | contig 11762 bp, 10 predicted proteins | sample 712P3MmetaG_FD_120478 | JGI IMG/M metagenome (GOLD analysis project Ga0182015, IMG submission 120478) | Permafrost microbial communities from Stordalen Mire, Sweden - 712P3M metaG | ecosystem: Environmental > Terrestrial > Soil > Wetlands > Permafrost | place: Sweden: Stordalen | collected...
AGGCTGAAGCGTCAAATGAGCGCTGACCTTGGCCGGTTGGCCGCCCGGCGGTTGAACATCGGAGCTGCCTTGCGCGATCCAGTGATCGCCACTCGGGTGAATCTCAAACTCCTCAGTTCCAAGCGCGGCGCCATTGACGGAGATCTTGAATTTGCCCTTATCTTGAATCAGGACAGCGTCGGTGCGAGCCGGCATGCGCGTAGCCGGCCGCGCTTTCGAGACTGCCACTGTAGCGAGCGCGAGGATCACCGCTCCGGCAAGCATCAGGTGTCGCCGGCCGCGATGCTTTGACTGAGAGAAAATAGGAATCATGCGGGCACCGTATCCAGAATTCCGAGTGAAAGAATTTTCTCGACGACGCGCAAGGGTTCCGTTGATCCCTCGACACGGAAATGAGCCAGTTCGTAGAACGGCAAGCGTTGGCGGTGAAGTTCCCGAAAGCTCGCCTCGTCCCGAAAGAGCGGCCGATTTGTGATGTGAGCGCAACGGCGGAGCAGCTCTTCGATCGGGCAGTCGAGCCAAACCAAAGTCACAGCGTGCCGTTCGAGAAGCGCAAGGTTGGCTGGTTGTGCCGTTGTGCCGCCGCCCAGTGATATCACAGTGGCACGGCCGAGCGACGTCGCTTCGCCGAGCGATTTTTCCAATTGCTCGTGCTCGATCTGGCGAAAGGCCGGTTCGCCTTTTTGGGCAAAAATTTCAGGAATTGAAAGGCCGGTGGAGTCGGTGATGCGGCGATCAAGATCAACGTGAATCCAGCCGATTTGGCGAGCGAGGAGACGTGCGACCGTTGACTTGCCACTGCCCATGAAGCCCGTCAAACAGAGCAGCTTTCTTGATCGGTGATCGCCCGAAGGCGGCGGGTTGTCGTGTCTGGCGTTCAGGGAAGCGTCGCGCTAATCGCGCTTGTGGATATTAATTGTACCATCGAATGAAACCAGCTCGACCTTCGCCTTGCCCTGATTCAACACGCCGAACAAGCTGTGGCTGAACTTCGATTCGTAACCGCGGCTGTGCGCCGGAGGCGCAAGGTTGGCCTGACTATCGACTTTGCCGCGAACCGAAGTCGCGCTCAGGTCAAAAGAATCGGCCGGGGAGAAGCGCACTTCAATCAAGCCGCTGTAATTCTTGAGCCGATACGTGCCGTTGGGAAGGAATTCACCGTCGAAGAACATATCGCCAGCCCAGGTTTGGGCGCGAACGTTATAGCTACGCATTTCGAGGAGCTTTACATTACCGCTGACTGAGGTGATTTCAAGCCGGCCAGCGCAGCGCACGCATTGGATGGATCCGGCTACGGTCTTAATGGTCAGATATCCGGCAGCGTCTTCGAGAGCGACGCCCGCCGCGATGGTATCCACGGCCATATCGCCCATGACGTCGGCCACATCAACCGAGCCGGAGTCATTGTGAATTTGTAGTTCGGTGTCTTCAGGTACGAAGATCTCCAAATCGGCGCGAAGTTCTTCCGGACTGATCGAAGACGAGACGGCACGAGCATTGACTTCAACACGATTGCCGGACTGTTCCGCGTCGAAATCAACTTTGTCGCTCTGAATGTCTGCGACCAGCTTGACCTCCGGCCTCGACCACGCCTTGACCGTCAGGACGCCGTTCGGATTATGAATGGTGACGATGGGATGTGCGTCAACTTTAAAACGCCGCTCAACATGGCGTGGCGACGCAACCGAGTTGCCGGCACAAAGCAGCATCGCGCCGAATACGGTAGTCGTTTTTACGATTCGGGATCCCAAGACCGGCTGGAACAGATTCATTGCGGATTCTCCCCGCGCTCACTCATCTCGGCGAGCAAGTCTGCCTTCTGCTGGTACGCCCCGTAGAGATAGTCGCGCGCGAGTTCGTTCTCGGGCTCCTCGCGAACGCTTTTTTCACACATTGCAATGTACTTGTCAACGATCTGAAGGTTCTTCTGGAACGAAGCATTCACTACCTGATTCGGCCCGTGCAGAGCGGAAACCTCGTGCAATTCGAAATTTCCTAGATTGGTTTGAATGGGCCGCGTTGCTGCTTCCGTGCCTTGAGTCCATCGCTGCGCATTATTGTAATTGCGCGCCTCGATGCCGAGCAGGAAAGCCCCGGCGATCAGAACGACGAGCGTCGCACCAGCTACCGCCGGACGCGGCCAAACCATGCCGATCGAAGGCAGCCAGTTCCGCCAGCCACGAGCGCCGACCAAGCCCTCTTCTTCAATCTGTTCACGAATGGCCGACCAGACGCGCGGTGGAGGCTCAACTTCGCCCAATGTCCGGCCGGTCAGGCGAATCTCTTCGAGGTCCGCCAACAACCCGCGGCAGTTGCCGCACGTGCGAAAATGAGCTTCGGCCTCTGGAGGGCATTGGCCTTCCATCCATGGTTCGAGATGATCTTGGAAATCGCTGCACTGCATGGCTGGCATATTCTTAGCCCTCACCGGCGGCTTCACTTTTCACCGCCTGCCGCTGCTCACGCGCCTGATTCCGCAATGTCTCGTGAAGCAATTCTCGGAGCCGCATCCTTGCCTTGTGGAGCTGCGACTTCGAGTTTCCGATCGAGCAGCCCATGATCTCGGCAATCTCGTTGTGCTCGTAGCCCTGAACATCGTGCAAAACGAAGATCGCTCGATATCCGGGCGGCAATTGCTCGACGGCTCGTTGCAAATTCACTCGATCCACCGATCCGGTCAGTTGCAAATCTGCGACACCGAAATCGCGCCGCGGTCCGCCGGTTTCTTCGTCAGGATCGGTTGTCTCTTCGAGCGACGTTTCCGGCATCCGCTTCTTCCGGAGCTTCATCAGCACCACATTCACAGACAAGCGGTGGAGCCAGGTCGAGAACGCCGACTCTCCGCGGAAAGAGCTGATTTTCCGGAATAGCTGAAGAAATGCTTCCTGGGTCAAATCCTCAGCTTCGGCCGTATTGCTGACCATGCGCAAGCAAAGAGAGTAGACCCTCCGGCTGTGCAACTGGTAGATGCGCTCAAAAGCGGCGGCGTCGCCCTGTTGGGCGCGCCGGATGGCCTCCGCTTCCGGCATCTCACTCGTCTCGATTCGTCTCGTTCGGGTCACAAATCCCGTCGGGACGCATCCATAACTACACCTGATGCGTCGCTCACGTTAGAAGTTGTACTTGCGGGTGCCTGGGGAGCACTACCTGGTTCGTCAAGGTAAACGCTCCCGCCGGGCGCAGCCGAAAATGACTTTTGCATGCGCGCACTTCTGTCAAAGACTCAATTGTCTTAGGAATCGTGCCGCGCGTCTAGGCCGAAACCCGGTCGCGCGCGCGAACGGGACGAACTCGACGCTTGGGCGGCGCTTCGAGGCGCGCCAACACAGGGAGGGCAACCTCGGGAGACAACGCCCGAAGAAACGATTTCAGGACGACCTCGGATTCGCGCAAGCAAGTATTCAGGTCATCATGGAGGCGCTCGAGCGCGTCCCATGACTCGACTGACGGAGATATGGCGACAACGTCAGCAAGGACTTCCGAGAATTCGTCGGCAAGTGCTTCCACGGTTCGCTCCAGCGTCCGCACCTTATGGAAGAATCGGTTCCGCGCCCCGAACGCCACCTGATGAAGAAGCCGGCTAAGGGAAAGCGACCACAGGATTGTGGGAGTTCGAAAGTTCGCGGGGTCGAGGGGATCGACGGCCGGAATATCCGCGAAATGCCGCGCTTCGTCTTCCATGATTCTGCAACCAGAAATCAGATCGTCAGCAAGACGTTCGAGTAACTCGCCGGCGATTTTCGCTTGCTGCGCCGCGTAACGATTGTTCCCGTTGACGCGCAATTCGAACGCACCTTCGAGTGCCACGCTGCCCATTGCGTACGCAGAATTCCACCGTTCCCTGAGATTTGTGAAGGACTGCATCTGACGGGGCGGAAGCGCGCCGATCCAATCTTGCAACACACTTCGATGAGCGAAAAGATACGCCCGCAACCGGGATAGCACCTAGGAGGCCTCCGCGATGGATGCGAGTATACCAGAAGTCCGGTGAGCCTTCCTTGACGCTGTTGGAACCCCACCGCTATACTGCCGCTCGACTCATCGGAAAGGACTTCTGATTGGAATTCGAACCTCTGGACCAATTTCTCCAGCGCAAGAAAAAACTTTCGGAAATAGTTGCGCAAGGACGCAACCCATATCCTCACAAGTACGACGCGACAATCACCGCGGCTGACATTTCGGAGAAATATGGCTCGCGGACCGCGGATGAATTGCAGTCCGACACGTTAAACGTCCGGGTCGCCGGCAGGATTGTTGCGCTTCGCCCTCACGGAAAGGCCGGATTTGCCCATATTCTTGGTCAAGGCAAGCGGCTCCAGCTCTACGTCAAGCTTGACGTAGTCGGTCCAGAGGTCTTTGAGCTTTTCCGTTCGCTCGATCTCGGAGACATCGTCGGCGTGTCCGGCCGATTGTTTCGGACCAAGACCAACGAACTCACCGTATGGGTCGAGAGTATCGAACTGCTGACGAAGGCGCTTTTGCCGCTTCCGGAAAAGTGGCATGGCCTGACTGATGTGGATCTGCGCTACCGGCAAAGATATCTCGACCTGATCGCGAATGAAGGCGTGCGCGAAATATTCATCAAGCGCGCCCGGATTATTGTGGAAATGCGCCGCTTCTTCGATAGCCGTGGTTTCATCGAAGTCGAAACGCCGATGATGCATCCGATCGCTGGAGGCGCAACGGCGCGCCCATTCGTCACGCATCACAACACCTTCGACATGAACCTGTACTTGCGGATCGCGCCGGAGCTCTACCTGAAGCGCCTGATCGTCGGCGGCCTCGACCGGGTATATGAAATCAACCGGAACTTCCGGAACGAAGGAATCGATGCACTTCACAATCCGGAATTCACGATGCTCGAATTCTATCAGTCCTACGCGGATTATCGCGAGTTGATGGACCTCACTGAAGAACTGCTGACCGGCCTTGCCGAATTGATTCGCGGTAGCAAAAAATTTCCGTACGGCGAGAATGAACTCGACTTTTCGCGTTTCGAGCGCCTACCGATGCGCGAGGCGATTTGCCGGCACTGGCCAAACGGTGCAGGAGCGCCGCCGAATGCAACGCAATTGGCCGAGGAGGGAGGGCCGAAACGTTTTATCGCTGCGTACAACGAGTGGGCGAGACGCGGCAGCGCAGAGCCAATCGCGTTTGAGACCCAAGCATCCGATGGAGAACTGATAGGTGTTCTCTTCGATGAGATCGCTCAGGATCGTCTTATCCAACCGACATTTGTGTACGACCACCCAACGGCGATTTCGCCGCTGTCGAAGAGCCGGCCGGACGATCCTTCGGTCGCAGAGCGCTTCGAGCTGTTCGTTGCCGGAACCGAAATAGCGAACGGCTTCTCCGAGCTCAACGATCCCGAGGAGCAAGAAAAGCGCTTTCGCGAGCAAATCGCACGGGGCGGCGAGGAAGCCCCCAAGCAACTCGATGAAGATTATATCCGCGCGCTCGCACAGGGCATGCCGCCGACGGCGGGAGAGGGAATTGGAATCGACCGCCTTGTGATGCTGCTGACGAATTCACATTCTATCCGTGATGTGGTTCTCTTTCCGCTTTTGCGCCCGCTTGGCGTCGCGCGCACGGAAGACGCCGGCGAAACTAAATGAGCTTCGAATGGATGGTGGCGCTGCGGTACCTCCGCTCGCCCCACAGGCCCGCCGTGCTGCGGCTGGTCACGCTTCTCTCCATTGTTGGTGTTGGGGCGGGAGTCGCGACTCTTGTAATCGCGCTCGCCATGAACACAGGATTCCGCCAGGCCTTGCGCGACAGGCTCTTGGGTGTGACCGCGCACGTCAATCTGAAGCCGCTCGGCACCGACGGGATCCGTAACTACACCGATCTCATTGCCCGCCTCGAAAAAGTTCCCGGCGTACGGTCAATCGCTCCCGCGATTTACAATACCGTCTTGCTTTCTTCGGGGGGAAGCGCGCGAGGAATCGTCTTAAAGGGCATTGATCCAGAAATGGAAAGCCGGTCGGATGAAGCTCTCCGAAGAATCGTTTCCGGTTCCGTGAATTTCACGCCGGATGCTGACGGAATCCAGGCGCTGCTCGTCGGGAAAATCCTGGCGGACGAATTGAAAGTTGGCGCTGGAGCCTACGTCACATTGACAAGTCCGCAAGGAACGTTGACCCCATTCGGACTGCTTCCGAAATCGCGGCGATTTCGCATCTGTGGAATTTTCGATTCGGGATTTTACGATTACGATGCGAACTGGGGATTCGTGACGCTGTCGTCTGCGCAACGTTTGGCCGACATCGGCGACGTCGCAAGTCTCCTCGAAGTTCGCGTGACGCGCTTGGACGATGCAGAGCGCATTGCGGACGCCCTGAAGCAGGCGGCCGGCGCAGGATACACAACCACAACGTGGATCGAAGAAAATCGCGCTCTCTTCCGCGCATTGAGTCTAGAGAAGTTGGTGACTGCTCTGTTCATCGGGCTAATTACATTCGTGGCCGGGCTGAACATCCTTGTCGTTCTCACCATGACTGTCACCGACAAGGCGCGCGACATTGCCGTGCTGGTTGCGATGGGAGCGCGACGCGCGCAAATTCGCCGAATCTTCGTTTTTCAGGGATTTGTCGTTGGCGCGATCGGCACGTTATCTGGGCTTATTGGCGGGTATGGTCTCAGTTGGATCGCGAACGCTTGGCGACTCATTCCATTGAATCCGGAAGTGTACGCGATTCCCTACGTTCCCTTCCGGTCGAGCGCGTTCGATGCCATTTGGATTGCCGCTGCATCGCTCGCGATATGCAGCCTCGCGACCCTGGTCCCCGCGCGCGCTGCGTCGCGAATTTTCCCGGTAGAAATCCTGCGGTTTGAGTGAGAAGTGATGGGACTTGCGTAGGGAGCAACTTGGACCGAAGTCCTATAGGTTGCGTCCAAACGCGGATGCAGAATCTCTTTATGGCACAGTTGTTTAGGGCGACGGCGGAGCGCCATTGTGGGCACTTTTGAGGCAAAAAAGTGGAATCTTATCCCACTGACGCCTCGCACCATTGTGCTAACGTTTGCCGGCACAAGGACATACGCAAGGTGAAGTTCGGCATCTAAATTGAGTAGAGATACGAGCATATGCCGGGACAAGCTAGTTACGGAGCTGTCATGGTGAAGGAGCCGATGGCGAGTTTTCCAGCCGCCAATGGTTCCAGTGAACTGCTCCGTGTCGAAGGCTTGCGAAAATCCTTCCGCACAGGCTCTTCCGAAGTGACTCCGCTCAACGACGTGAGTTTTTCAATCGCGCGCGGTGAGATGGTGGCCATCGTCGGACCATCCGGAGCCGGTAAGAGCACTCTCCTACACATGCTTGCTGCGCTGGACACTCCAACGAGCGGTGCTATATACTTCGAGCGGAATTCGCTCGAAGCGTTTGCCGAGCTCGAACTCGCGGAGTTCCGTAGTCGCGCAATTGGTTTTGTCTGGCAGCGTCATCACTTGCTGCCCGATTTTAGCGCTGCGGAAAATGTCGCGATGCCTCTCATGATTCAAGGAGTCCGGCGCGAGGCGGCGCTTCGAACGGCTGGGGAGTGGCTGGGTCAAGTCGGTTTGGGAGGTCGCGAGCACCAGGCATGCGGAGAACTTTCCGGTGGCGAGCAACAACGCGTCGCAATTGCACGAGCTCTGGTGAGCGGACCGAAGCTGCTTCTAGCCGATGAGCCGACGGGGGATTTGGACGAACGAAATGCAGAGCTCATTTTTGAATTGATGCAGCGCCTGCATACGTCCCACCGTCTCACTTCAGTATTGGCGACGCATAACCTTTCACTGGCCGGGCGAGCTGACCGTGTTCTAAAATTCGAACACGGCAAACTTCTCCAAGCCACGGAAGTTCCGGCATCGCACACGAAATCGGATGCGAAGGCGGCCGGAGCTGAGGCGAATGCCTCGGGAGAGCGCGGGTGACCCGTGTTTGAACGCTACACAGAAAAGGCACGGCGAGTGATCTTCTTTGCTCGCTATGAGGCCAGCCAGTACGGCAGCCCCTATATTGAGACGGAGCACTTGCTGCTCGGACTGCTGCGCGAGGACAAGCAGCTGGCGAACCGTTTTCTGCGTTCGAATGGCTCGATCGAGTCCATCCGCAAAGAGATCGAATCCCGAATCACGGTGCGCGAGCGCATTTCCACCTCGGTGGATGTGCCACTTAGTCAGGAATGCAAGCGCATCATCAGTTATGCCGCGGAAGAAGCAGAGCGACTTGGTCACAAGCACGTTGGGACCGAGCATCTGCTCCTCGGCGTGTTGCGGGAGGAGAAGTCTTTCGGCGCTGAGATTTTGCAGGAGCGCGGTCTCCGGTTATCCACGGTACGCGAGGAACTCCAGCGAGGCGCCGGGGAGAAAATTCCTGTGAACCGACCCAAGGAAGCATCCCTGCTCGCAGAATTCAGCCGCAATCTGACTCAAGCCGCCATGGAGGGTCAGCTTGATCCGCTGGTTGGCCGCGAGCGGGAACTCGAGCGCGCGATTCAAATCCTGTGCCGCCGGACGAAGAACAATCCCGTGCTGATTGGTGAGCCGGGCGTTGGTAAAACGGCGATCGTGGAAGGTCTCGCGCAACGAATTGCGGATGGGGATGTCCCCCCGTTTCTCGCCGACAAACAAATTCTATCGCTCGATCTTTCGCTAATCGTCGCTGGAACAAAATACCGCGGACAATTTGAAGAGCGGCTGAAGACGATTATGAAGGAGCTGATGGAGAGTCAAAACGCCATCATCTTCATAGACGAAGTGCATACACTCGTCGGGGCCGGGTCTGCGGAAGGCTCTCTCGACGCGGCCAACATTTTGAAGCCGGCTCTAAGCCGCGGCGAAATTCAGTGCATCGGCGCGACCACACCAGGCGAATACCGGAAGTCCGTTGAAAAGGATCGTTCGCTCGAGCGGAGATTCCAGGCAGTCAAGGTAAGCGCGCCTACGGAGGATGAGACCATTCTCGTCCTGCAAGGCGTGCGCGACCGTTATGAGAAGTTCCACGCCGTCAGCTACACCGATGAAGCTGTCCGGTACGCCGTCTATCTTTCGAACCGCTATATCTCGGATCGCTTCCTGCCCGATAAAGCGATTGATCTGATTGACGAAGCCGGCGCCCGCGTGAAATTGCGCCAGGCGATGCTCCCGGATGAAGTCTCGGAAGTGCAAAAGCGCGTGAAATTCATCACGCACCGGATGGAGACCGCAATCGCGAACCACGAATTCGAGAAAGCGCGATTCTATTCCGAAGAAGAGCGCAAAGAAAAAGAACATCTGCGCCAGTTGCGCGAGAAATTGAAAATTGATGACTCGACCACCGGAGTTGTCGGTCGCGAAGACATCGAAGAAGTGGTGGCACGCTGGACCGGTGTCACCGTTAGCGCGATTAAGGAAGATGAGCAGCACAAGCTGATGCGCATCGAAGACGAACTGCATCGCCGCGTCATCAGCCAGGATCGCGCCATTACGGCGCTCGCTCGCGCCATTCGGCGCAGCCGCGCGGGATTAAAAGCGCCGGGCCGCCCGGTTGGCTGCTTCTTGTTTCTTGGTCCCACCGGCGTCGGCAAGACCGAAGTCGCCCGTCGGCTCGGTGAATTCCTGTTCGGCAGCGAAAAATCGCTGATCCGTTTCGACATGTCCGAGTACATGGAAAAGCACTCCGTGTCGAAATTGATCGGCGCGCCTCCAGGATACGTTGGATACGAAGAGGGCGGCCAATTGACCGAACGCGTGCGCCGCACTCCCTATTCAATCATTTTGCTGGATGAGATTGAAAAGGCGCATCCGGACGTGTACAACATCTTGCTCCAGGTTTTCGAGGACGGGCAGTTGACCGATGGACTCGGCAACACCGTTGATTTTCGAAATACGATTATTATCATGACCTCGAATATCGGGGCGCGCCAGTTGCAGAAGCAATCGGCACTCGGCTTTCAATCGGCCGGGGACGAGGCAGCGGCGAAGAGCCAGGATGATCTGGTGATGGGCGAAGTCAGGCGGATATTCAATCCGGAATTTTTGAACCGCTTGGACGAAGTGATCGTGTTCAATTCGCTCACAGATGACGATCTACTGCGCATCATTGATTTACTGGTTGGCCAGATGAACGAAACGCTGGTTCACCGCCAGGTGCAAGTCTCGATGACACTGGAAGCACGCCATTGGATTCTCGAGAAAACCTGCACGGATCGAAATTACGGCGCGCGGCCGCTCCGACGCGCGCTTCAGAAGTACGTCGAAGACCCACTTTCGGATGCGTTGATACAGGGCGGCTTGCAACGTCCAGCAACGCTCGAGATTTATCTCTCGAACGAAGGCTTGGCGTTCCGACCTCTGGTGGAAGCAACCCCGGTAGCCCACTAGGAATCCTACACGCGCGAGCTGGACTGGGTGCGGTTCAGCGGGGAGCAAACAGACTTGGGCGGGGGAGTGCGGCCATGAGCCGACGTGCGGCCGCGAGCGGGCCATTCCTGCACGTCTTCCTGTACTTTCTCGCCGTCTGCGCGCTTGGCGCGGTTGGTGCGCCGTGGTTGTACGCCCAAGTCTCTCCCCAAGAACAGAAATTCACCATCCAGCGTATCGAATTCGTAGGAAACCGGCGTATCGCGCGCGACACTTTGCTCGCGCGCATGTTTTCGAGACCCGGCGATCCGTACAGTGACGAAGCAGTTCGCCGCGATTTCCTCGCGCTTTGGAATACGCAATTTTTTGAAGATGTTCGAGTAGAAGTCGAAGACAGCCCAAGCGATCCCAACGCCAAGATCATCGTGTTTTACGTCCAGGAACGTCCGATTATTCGCCGCATCGAGTACAAGGGAAACAAGTCCATCAGCGAGTCGGACATTCTCGACGCGTTCAAGGACAAGAAAGTCGGGCTGACCGTCGAAAGTCAATTCGATCCTACGAAAATCAAGCGCGCCGAAACCGTGATCAAGCAACTGCTTGCCGAGCATGGGCGCCAATTCGCCGTAGTGCGGCCGACTTTCGAGAGAATCGCGGCAACGAACGCCGTGAAGCTCGTCTTCAACATTGATGAAGGACCAAAGGTCAAGGTCGGAAAGATCAGCATCGAGGGCAACAAAGCTTTTTCGACTCGCAGGATTATTCGCTCGATGCGCCATTCGCGGCCGATCTCGGTTCCCTTGTACTTCACCGATATCGACATTTGGAGTAAGACGTTCGACCAGAACAAACTCGACGAAGACGAAGAGGTCGGTATCCGCGGGCTCTATCAGGATCACGGCTACTTCCGCGTCATCGTTCATGAAGCAGTTTTGAACACAGTCGAAGAAGATCGCTCAGGCCTGCCATTGCCGTTGCCGGGAGTCGGGCGCGCTCATGGCAAGCGTACCGACATCACCATCAAGATCGAAGAGGGCGAAAAATATCGCATGGGGAATTTGACGATTCGGAGTGCCGATCCGGATCAGGGCCTCTTCTTTAAGCCAGACTTCCTCGAGAAGGTTTTTCCGCTGAAGAAAGGCGATGTGTTTTCCGCCGACAAGCTGCGCAAAGCGTTCGACAACTACAAGAAGCTCTACGGTGAATTTGGCTATATCGATTTCACGTCTGAGCCGCGGTTCGAACCCGACGATACGAAAAAGACAATTGATGTCACCATGGTGTTCGACCAGCAAAAGCAATTCTTCGTGCGGCGTATCGATTTTAGCGGGAACACCACCACGCGCGACAAAGTCATTCGCCGGGAGATCCTGCTGGATGAAGGGCAGCTCTTCAATAATCGCCTGTGGGAACTCAGCATTCTGAGGTTGAATCAACTC
>Ga0182015_10006457_pt1 | contig 11761 bp, 8 predicted proteins | sample 712P3MmetaG_FD_120478 | JGI IMG/M metagenome (GOLD analysis project Ga0182015, IMG submission 120478) | Permafrost microbial communities from Stordalen Mire, Sweden - 712P3M metaG | ecosystem: Environmental > Terrestrial > Soil > Wetlands > Permafrost | place: Sweden: Stordalen | collected...
GCAGAATCTCCCTGCAGGGCCTCCTGCTCCTGCTGTTCGCCGTCGCGCTCACCCTCCCCATGACCGGCTGCTCCGGCCTGCAGGTGAACGGCACGCCCGCCGGCTCCTACACCTTCAAGGTCACCGCCTCCGGGCAAGGCACCGGCGCCACCGAATCCCAGGTCATGGATCTGACGGTGACTCAGTGACCGGAACGCCCAGGAAGTCCCTCCTCCGCATCTCGCGCATCGCCGCCACGCTCCTGATACTCGGCCTCAGCCACAGCGCCCTGCGCGCACAAGCCCTGCCCACCGCCCTCGGTCCGGGAACGTATATCTCGATCGGCGGCGGCATCTCAGCCGCGCCGTCCGACTACAACGGCCGCAACATCGGCGGCGCAGCCATCTTCATGGACGTGCAGCCCACCTTCCGCTATGGCTTCGAGGCCGAGACCCGCTTCCTCCGCTATCGCACCGACGAAGGCGTCACCCAGACCAACTACCTCGCCGGAATCCACGCCGGCATCCGCCCGCAAAGGTTCCGCCCATACGCCAAGTTCCTAGTCGGGGCCACAAGGATCCAGGCGCCATTCGGCTATGGTCAGGGCACCTTCTTCACCTTCGTGCCCGGCACCGGCGTCGACTACACGCTCACTGATCGTTGGACAGTGCGAGTCGTCGACCTCGAATACCAGATCGTCCCGCAGTTCATCGGCGCCGACGTTCGCAACCTGGCCGTCACCATCGGCCTCAGCTTTCGCCTCAACGGCCTCACCCTGCTCCCCGACGGAAGGACCCTGCGCCGCTGACACCAATGGTCTAGGGATGGGTCGAACCGGCGGTAGCTGGTTCGATCCGGGCAGTTCGCCGTCGCCGTGCCCGCGTTCACACCTGGGGAAACGCCAGATGCGCCGGCTGTCCGCTTACAGTGGTCTGGCCGTAGGTCGCAGGGTCGTAAATCGGCCCGGGAAAGTTAGACATATCCGGTAGCACGACCGGCAAGACCGATCGTGAACCACAGGAGCAACGACACAATTGAGCCGAGTTTGAGCCATCTGGAGTTTTGGCTTCGTTCAGGGGCCTGCCGCGCAACTCTGATCTGCAGGGCGAAGTGAAAGACAAGCGCGATGACAAACAAAAGCATCTTCAGGCGAAACGCAGGGTTGTGATAGTACCGCATGGTTCCTCCCATGAACAAAAGAAACCCGATGACAGACATTGCGAGCAAGCCGCCCGCGGTCAACCAGAAGGTCCGGGCCTGGATAGGTTTCTTTCCGCCGAGAGCGCGCGCTTTAGGAAGCTCTACCGTTGCCTCCAGAAGGAGTATGCGAGTCCGGCGGCATTTCTGCACAAGACCCTGCTCGCGGCGCTGCCTCACATTGCGGCGGGACGATCGCTGTACGATGTGCTCTCCAACTACTTCCGCTCGGAGGAATTGCGGCTTGCGTTCACCTTTCAGTCCAAGTATCTCGGGATGTCGCCGTGGGACTGTCCTAGCTTGTTTGCGATGATTCCCTACACGGAGCATGCACACGGCGTTTACCACGTGATGGGTGGACTCAGTCAGATTCCTCAGGCCCTCGCAAGAGTAGCCCGCGAAGAAGGCGCCGAGGTCCGCACTTCGTGCGGCGTTAGGCGGGTGCTGCTGGGGGGGACAAGGCGCGCGGGGTGGCGTTGGAGAACGGAGAGACGGTGCGATGCGACGATGTCGTGATCAATGCCGACTTCGGCCATGCGATGGCGACCCTGTTTCCGGGTGTCGATTTGGGCAAGTGCAAGCCTGCTGCGCTGGAGAAACGGAAGTACTCCTGTTCGACCTTTATGATGTATCTGGGGCTGGATCGGGTGTACCCGGACGCGGAGCACCATATGATTGTCTTCGCGCGGGACTACCGGCGCTGTCTGGAAGACATTACAAAGACGAAGGTGGTGTCGGACGATCTCTCGGTGTATGTCCGCAACGCCGTCACTCTCGATCCCTCGTGCGCTCCCGGGGGACACTCCGCGCTATACGTGCTTGCTCCGGTGCCGAACAATACAAGCGGCATCGATTGGGAGCAGCAACGGGAGGTCTATCGCGAGAACATTCTGCAACTGCTGGAGGCACGAACCCCATATAAGGATCTTCTTTGAGGATGGAACAGTCGTCGACCTGTGGGAAGACGCAACCACCATGCGGCAGCAACTGGAGCGCCTGGGGCCGGGGGCGGTCGAAGACTATGACGGTTTTCGCGAGTACTCCCGCCGGCAGTATGAGATCGTGGACAGCGGATATTTTAAGGAGGGCCTGGACACCTTTTGGCAGTTCATCAAATTCTATGGACTGCGCGGCGCAAGAGGACTGGACTACACAGGCACAATGGCCGGCGGCATCGCGAAGCGGGTCCGCGATCCCTATCTGCGCGACATCTTCGAATACTTCTTAAGTATGTGGGTTCGTCGGCCTACGACGCGCCGGGCTTTATGAACCTGATGCCCAACATCCAGCTTGGGTTTGGGCTCTGGTATGTGCGAGGCGGTCTATACGAGCTTGCCAGGGCCTTTGAGCGAAGGATGCAGGAGGCGAACGTACGCGTGCATCTGGGTCATCGAGTCACTGAGATCGTAAAGCGCGGAAGCGCGGTCTCCGGTGTCGTCGCGAAGGCCGCCGATGGCCTTCCACTCAGCTTCGACGCGGACTTCATTGTCTCCAACATGGAGGTGGCCCCCGCAAGCGAGCAGCTCTTGCGAGAGCCGCCCAGGGTAATGAGGCGGCTCAAGCGATTTGAGCCATCCTGCTCCGGCATCGTGCTTCATCTGGGGCTGGACCGCATCTATCCGCAGCTTGCCCACCACAATTTCTTCTACTCCCGCGATCAGAAGCGCCACTTCCACAGCGTCTTCCACGAGAAGCTGTTGCCGGACGATCCTACAATCTATGTTGTCGCGCCCACCCGGACCGATCCGTCGCAGGCCCCCGCGGGATGCGACAACATTAAGATCCTGCCCCATATTCCATATCGCAATGATGTGCACCCATATACCCGCGAAGACTGCGCGGCGCTCAAGGAGCGATGCCTAGACAAGCTCGAGCGCATGGGTCTCACTCTGCGCAAGCATATTCTTGTGGAGGACCTCTGGACCCCATTTCGATATAGAAGAAAGGAATCTTTCGAATCGGGGCTCGATCTACGGAGTGGTGAGCGATATGCGGAAGAACTTTGCGTTCAAGGCTCCCAAGCAAAGCCCAGATTACCGGAACCTCTTCTTTGTCGGCGGCAGTGTCAATCCCGGCGGCGGCATGCCGATGGTGACCCTATGCGGCCAGCACGTGGCCAGGCTGGTGATGGAGCAAGAGGCGCGCTCCTGACCGATGGGCATTCTGCTCCTGCTCTCGGCCGGCGGTCTGTTCGCAGGGCTTCTGCTGCTGCGAAGAGTGCCTGTGCTCAAGCCGCGCTCTCAAGCCGTGCCAAGCCAGCTGCGCGTCAGTGTCATCATTCCCGCGCGCAACGAGGAGGCCAATCTCCCCCTGCTTCTGGAGTCGCTGCGCAGCTCAGCGAACGATCGCCTGCAGGTGCTGGTGGTGGACGATGGGTCGACCGACGATACAGCGGCAACTGCCCTTCGAGACGGCGCGACGGTGATTACCTCGGCGCCGCTGCCCCCGGGCTGGACGGGCAAGACCTGGGCCTGCCACCAGGGTGCTGCCGCGGCCACCGGCGATGCGCTGTTCTTCCTGGACGCGGACGTTCGATTCGTCGATGAGGGCTATCGGCGGATCGTCGAACGCTTTGCCGCGCTGCCGCCCGGCGCGGCGCTCTCAATTCTTCCTTTTCACAGGATCCAGTGCTGGTATGAGTATCTCTCAATATTCTTCAATATTATGGTGGCGATGGTCGCGGGCGACTTCGGCAAGCTGGATGCTCCGCACCTCTTCGGCCAGTTGCTGCTGGTCCGGAAAGAGATCTATCAAAATGCCGGGGGCACGAATCGGTCAAGGGGGAGATCCTTGAGAATCTTCGATTCACTGAGCATGTGCTTGTGGCGGGTGGGGCGACGTACACGGTGGGAGGACGCCACACACTGGAGACGAGGATGTTTCCTCAGGGCCTGCGCCAGCTGCACCAGAGCTGGCAGAAGGCGTTTGCCTCCGGCGCCGGTATGACCTCTCCTCTGGTGCTGGCGCTCTGCATCTGCTGGCTTGCGTCTGCTATGTTCGTGCCGTTTTTGCTGGTTGCTGCGCGAGGGCCTCTCTGGCCGGCCGCCGCTGCGCTCTATCTGTTCAATGTCGTCCAGGTTGCATGGTATGGGCGACAGCTCGGGACATTCCGCCCAGCAGCAGCATTGCTCTACCCCATTCCGCTTGCGTTTTATTTCGTCACGTTCGCGCAGTCGGCATGGAAGCAGGTGCGTGGCACGCCAGTTTCGTGGCGAGGGCGTCAGGTATGACCTTGGTCCTGACCACAGCAAATGTGATTGGCTGGCTGGTGCCGGGCCGTTATCAGCCCTAAAGCGCTCGACGCTTAAACATCTGCGTTGCTGGGGCTTGCTTCCTACGGCTCGGTAAAGGTCATATCGGACGAGACGACCTGATTGCCGTTGGAGTCCATGCTGACCAGTTGGTAATGGATCGTCCCGCTCGGCACATAGGACAGCGCGCAGTGCGGCGTAGTGGTCTGACTGGTCATCGCAGAGTAGGAGCCGTAACTCGTGGATAGGCCGTACTGCACGTAGCTGCTCGTCGGCACCGACGTCGTCCAGTTGATCATGGCCGTGTTGTTCGCCGCTGGATTTGTAGTAACGTTCGAGATCGTTGGCGGGCCAGGCAGCGTCGTAAAGCTGTAAGTCGCCGAGTTGCCCGTATTGCCGCTGCCGTCCGCCGATTGTGCGGCGAAGTAGTACGTGGTCCCGGCGGCCAGGCCCGTCAGAATGACGCCGTGACTACTCGTCAGCGCAGTCTGCACCGGGCTCAGTTGGTCCAGCGCACTCGTAGTCCCGTAGGCCACCGCCGTGTTGGACAGTACATCGGTGGACCACGAGATGGTCACACCCGAACTAGTGACGCCCCAGAAGTCCAGGTAAGAGATCACGGGCGGCGGGGCCGTATTGGACGATGTTTTGAACATGAAGTTGGCCGACGTGCTCGACGTGTTCGCCGCATTGGCCGAGACCACGTCGAAGTTGTACGTCGTGTTCGCCGTTAGCCCCGTCAGCGCAATCGAGTGGGTGGTGACCAGCCCGGCCACCGAAGCCGTGGAACCATACCCGTTCGTAGCCCCGTAGTTCACCACCGACGTCGCCGCCTGGTCCGTCGTCCAGCTGATCGTCGCAGTCCCGCTCGTCACGCCGCTGGAACCCACGTTGCTGATCACCGGAGCGGGCGCTGTACCGGTGGTGGTGAAGCTGGAGTTCGTCGACGTTGAGGAGACAGACAAAGCGTTCGCCGACATCACGTCGAAGTCATACGCCGTACCCGGGGTCAGGCCAGTCAGGGTCACCGAGTGGCTTGTAACTAGCATCGGATCGAGCGCGCTCGACAAGGTGTACGTCGTGGTCAGCCCGTAGTTCACCTGCGACGACGCGCTCTGGTCCGTAGTCCACGTAATCGTCTCCGATGTATTGCTGACGCTGGTGGCCACCACGTTCGAGATCACCGGCGGCGGTGTGGTCTGGGTGCCTGTCGTAGTGAAGCTGTACGTGGTCGAATAGCCGGTTGCTCCATTGGCGCCCGTCGATTGCGCTACGAAGTAGTACGTCGTGCCCGGGTTCAGAGTGGTCATCACCACGCCGTGGCTGTTGGCCATCGCAGTCTGCAGCGGAGACAGCTGGCCCAGCGCCGGCGTAGTCCCGTACGCCAGCTGCGTGTTCGCGGGAACGTCCGTGGACCAGGAGATGGTGATGCCCGTGTTGTTCACCCCCCAGTAGGAAACGTAACCGACCTGCGGCGGGGTGGCAGTAGACGCAAGGGTGCTGAAGGTGGAGTTCCCCGACGTGCTGGACTGCGCCGCAGCGTTGACCGACACCACATCGAAGTCGTAGGTCGTGCCGGCGGCCAGCCCGCTCAGCGTCACCGAATGGGACGTGACCAAGGTCGTGTTCAGCGCAGAAGCCAACCCATATCCATTCGTCGTCCCAAAGTTCACCAGCGAACTCGACGCCTGGTCCGTAGTCCAGATCACCGTCACCGAGGTGCTCGTGAGGTTGGTCGTCGCCACATTCGAAATCACCGGCGGCGACGACACCACCGACGTCGTCATGAAGGTCGCATTGCCCGAAGTGGCCGACATCGCCCCCGCATTTGCCGAGACCACATCAAAGTCATACGTCGTCCCCAGCGTCAACCCCGTCAGCGTCATCGTATGGCTCGTCACCAGAGTTGGGTCCAGCGTAGAGGCCGACCCATACCCATTCGTAACCCCATAGTTCACCAGCGACGACGACGCCTGGTCTGTAGTCCACGTAATCGTCGCCGATGTATTGGTGATGTTGCTGACAAGCACGCTCGAGATCACCGGCGGTCCCGCGGATGCTGTGCCCGTGGTCGTGAAGCTCATCACGGTCGAATATCCTGTCGCTCCGTTGGCGGCGGTCGATTGCGCCACAAAGTAGTACGTCGTTCCGCTGATCAGGCCCGACAGCACCACGCCGTGGCTGTTGGCCATCGCCGTCTGTAACGGACTCATTTGCCCCAGCGCTGTCGTGGTGCCATAAGCCAACTGCGTGTTGGCGAACACGTCCGTGGACCACGTAACGGTCGCGTTGGAGTTGTTGATCCCCCAGGCCACCACGTAACCAACCTGCGGCGGCGTGGCGGTGGTCGCAAGGGTGCTGAAGGTGGAGTTCCCCGACGTGGTGGATTGCGCCGCCGCGTTGCTGGAGACCACGTCGAAGTCGTACGCAGTGCCGGCGGCCAGCCCGGTCAGCGTCACCGAGTGGGACGTCACCAAAGTCGAATTCAATGTCGACGAGGATCCATAAGTCAACGACGTGCCGTAGTTCACCTGCGACGACGCAGGCTGGTCCGTAGTCCAGGTCACCGTCACCGAGGTGCTCGTGAGGTTGGTCGTCGCCATGTTCGTAGTCACCGGCGGCGACGACACCACCGACGTCGTCAGGAAGGTGGAGTTGGTCGAATTGGCCGACATCGCTCCGGAGTTTGCCGAGACCACATCAAAGTCATACGTCGTCCCCAGCGTCAGGCCCGTCAGCGTCACCGAGTGCGCCGTTACCAGCGTCGTGTCCACCGTCGAAGCCGACCCATACCCATTCGTGACCCCATAGTTCACCAGCGAACTCGACGCCTGGTCCGTAGTCCACGTGATCGTCGCGGATGTGTTGGTGATGTTGGTAGCCATAACATTCGAAATCACCGGCGGCCCCGCCGGCGCCGTGCCCGTCGTCGTGAAGCTGTACGTGGTGGAGTACCCCGTCGCTCCATTCGCACCCGTCGACTGCGCCACGAAGTAGTAGGTCGTCCCCGGGTTCAGCGTAGTCAACACCACACCGTGGCTCTGGGTCAGCGCCGTTTGCAGCGGGCTCAGCTGACCCAGCGCCGCCGTCGTCCCATACGCCAGCTGCGTGTTCGCCGCCACGTCCGTAGACCACGACACCGTAATCCCCGAGTTGTTGATGCCCCAGAACGACACATACCCCACCTGTGGACCGTTGCTCACGTTGACAATCTGGCTCACTGACCCAGTACTGGCAGGAAACTTTGAGTCACCCTGATAGGTGGCCGTGATCGCGTTCGTGCCCAGCGGTAGCGCCGACATCGTGTAAGTTGCGATTCCGCCGCTAAGCGTAGCCGCGGTGGTGTTCAGCGCCTGCCCGTTGTTGAAGAAGAACACGCCTTCGCCATTCGGCGGTGGGCCACTGTTTGAGGAGACGGTTGCGGTCAACGTGACCGCTTGCCCGACGGTGGATGGATTCGGCGACGCCGCGACCGTCGTCGTGGTCGCGAGCGGCGAAATCAAGGTGACCTTGCGGACGACATTAGTCTCGTTATCTGCGAAGTAGAAATTGCCGCTGCTGTCCACGGAGACATTAAGCGGGTCGCCGATCTCTGCGCCCGTCGCTGGTCCGCCATCCCCGGTATACCCAAAGGCGCCGGTGCCAGCGGCGGTCGAGATGATGCCCCCCGGAGTCACCTTGCGGATGCGGTCGATATCAGTGATGTAGAGATCGCCGCTGCTGTCCACCGACACTCCGTGGACACCACGGAACCCGGCGCTGGTGGCGGGGCCGCCGTCGCCACTATATACAAAGGTTCCATTGCCGGCGACGGTCGAGATCACCCCGGTCGCAGTCACCTTGCGGATGCGAGAGTTGGCACTGTCCGCGATGTACAAATTCCCGCCCGCGTCCACCGCGACGCCAGTCGGATTGTAGAGCTCCGCGCTGGTCGACGGGCCGCCGTCCCCGCTATAACCCGCGGTTCCATTACCGGCAACGGTCGAGATCACACCCGCCGGTGTCACCTTGCGTATGCGGTAGTTGTACAAATCCGCGAAATAGAAATTGCCACTGTTGTCGAACGCAACTTTTGAGGGATCGTAAAACTCCGCGCTGGTCGCCGGTCCGCCGTCCCCGGAGTAACCCTGAGTTCCATTGCCGGCGACGGTCGAAATCACACCCGCCACCGTCACCTCGCGGATGCGATCGCCGCACGTGATGTATAAGTTCCCGCTACGGTCCACAGCAACGCCACCTGGAGACACCTCTGCGTTGATCGCCAGTCCGCCATCGCCGCTAAAACCGCCGGCTCCGTTGCCGGCGACGGTCGAGATCACGCCCGCTGGAGTCACCTTGCGGACGCGGTAGTTTCTCGAGTCCGCGATGTAGAGATTGCCACTGCCGTCGACAGCTGCATCATATGGCTCATTGATCTCTGCGCTGGTTGCTGCTATGCCGTCTCCGTTATAACCAGCGGTGCCATTGCCCGCGACGGTCGAGATGATGCCAATACTGTAGCCGATGACGTAAGCTGCGCTGCCCACGACGCTGCTGCTGTATCCGCCGCCAACCGCAGTGGCGTTGATCGTCTCCGACGAGGTCACCGCCACCGGGACGGTATACGGAAACGACGCCGTCGTGGGAGTCGATCCGTCCGTGGTGTAGTAGATCGTTGCCCCAGCGGTGGCCGACGTGATACCCACCGCAAAGGGAGACACGTAACTGCCGGAAGCGACGGAGAAGGTCGGCATCGCGGCGGCGGACCCGGCATTCACGATTTCTATGACCGCGCCGGAGGTGCTGGGGCCAAAGTTGGCATCACCGGTGTACACGGCCGTAATTGTGTGAGGGCCGCTGGCCAGAGACGATATCGTGAAGGTCGCGACACCGCTGCCGTTCAGCGTCCCAATCCCCAGCGAGGTTGTGCTGTCGTAGAACGTGACTGTGCCGGTTGGCGTTCCGCCGGAGCCGGTCACGGTGGCGGTAAAGGTGACTGCCTGGCCACCGGTGGAGGGATTCGGTGAGGCGGCGACGGTCGTCGAGGTGACGAATGCCGTCTGGTACGTCACCTTGCGGATGCGATTGTTGGCAAGGTCCGCGATGTACAAGTTCCCGCTGCTATCCACAGTGACGCCAACCGGCTCGCTCAACTCCGCGCTGGTCGCCGCCCCGCCGTCTCCGCTATAAGCGCCGAATCCGCCAGTGCCGCCGGCCCCATTCCCCGCCGCGGTAGAGATGATGCCCGCCGGAGTGACCTTGCGGACGCGTTCGGTTTGCCAATCCGCGATGTAAATAGTTCCGCTGCTGTCCACCGCGACGCCACTCGAATCTGCCAGCTCCGCGCTGGTGGCTGGCCCGCCGTCTCCGCTGTAGCCAAATGTTCCGTTGCCGGCGACGGTCGAAATCACTCCCGCCGCGGTCACCTTGCGGATGCGGTTGTTGAAACTGTCCGCGATGTACAAGCCGCCGCTCGTGTCCAGCGCAACGCCGATCGGCTGGTTGAGCTCCGCGCTGGTCGCCGCCCCGCCGTCCCCGCTATATCCTTGGGTTCCATTGCCGGCGACGGTCGAGATCACACCCGATGGTGTCACCTTGCGAACCCGCATGTTGTTCAAATCCGCGATATAGAGATTGCCGCTGTTGTCCAGCGCAACCCCGCGGGCGTTACTAATCTCCGCGCTGGTCGCCGCCCCACCGTCCCCGAAGTAGCCGGCAGTGCCATTGCCAGCGTAGGTCGAGATCACTCCCGCCGCCGTCACCTTGCGGATGCGATTGTTGCCGGTATCCGAGATGTACAAGTTCCCGCTTCCGTCCAAGACGACGCTCGTCGGATAGTCCAGCTCAGCGCTGGTCGCTGCTCCGCCGTCGCCGCCGTAACCCGCGGTTCCATTGCCGGCGACGGTCGAAATCACGCCCGCCGGAGTGACCTCGCGGATGCGTTGGTTGTGCCAATCCGCGATATAAAGATTGCCGATGCTGTCCACAGCCGTGCCCCAGGGACTGTTCAGCTCCGCGCTGGTGGCCGCCGCTCCGTCCCCTCCATAGCCTTGGGTCCCATTGCCCGCATAGGTCGAGATGACGCCGAGAACGTTGTTGATGACGTACGTTGCGCTGCCAACGCTGCTGGTGCCATAGACGAATCCAGCCGCAATGGCGTTGATCGTCTCCGACGAGGTGACCGCTACGGAGCCCTTATACAGAAGGGACGCCGTTGTGGGCATCGTGCCGTCGGTAGTGTAGTAGATCGAGACCCCTTTGTTGGTGCTCATGGACACCGTCAGCGGCGACGTATAGGTGCCGGCGGACGGCAGGAAACCCGGCGTCGCAGCATACCCAACCGTGGTAAACATCGCATTCGGCGATGTTGTGGACTGCGACGCCGCGTTGGCCGAAACCACATCGAAGTCGTAAGTCGTTCCAAAGGCCAGCCCGGTCAGCGTCACCGAGTGCGCCGTCACCAGAGTCGTGTCCAAGGGCGAGGAAGACCCATACCCCGTGGTCGTGCCATAGTTCACCTGCGACGTCGCAGGCTGGTCCGTGGTCCAGGTCACCGTCATCGAACCGCTGCCCCCGCCGGGTACGGCCACATTCGAGATCACCGGCGCAACACTGCCGGCCGTCTTTGCAGTGCCGCTCAACCCAATGGTCTGCGTTGCATTTGTCGCGTTCAGGCTGTTGTCGGTAACCGCCACCGACTCGCTCAGCGGGCCGCTCGAAGGAGACACCGGAGCAAAGGTCACCGGCAAATTGCACGTCGCGCCCGCCGCAAGCGAGCTGGCTGAAGACGCCGAGCTGGTCAGCGAGGGACAAGCCGCGCTGCCGAATGTATTCAAGGAAAAGTCTGCCCCCACTGCGGGATTGGTGTCACCGCCCAAGGGAACGCCAATGCTCAGTGGCTCATTCCCGATGTTCGCAAGAGTCACAGTCTGCGCGCCATCCGTACTGTCCGTCGTGCCATCCAGGGTCGAGGTCGGATACACCAGCGCCGCCGCAGTCGCCGTCACCTTGCGGACGCGGTTGTTGAACTCATCCGAGATGTACACATTTCCAGCCCCATCGACGGCCACACCAAACGGGTCATCTATCTCCGCGTTGGTCGCCGCTCCGCTATCGCCGGAGTACCCCTCTACCCCATCTCCCGCAATCGTGGAGATAATGCCGGTCGCCGCCGTCACCTTGCGAATTCGGTCCTGCAAATCTGTAATGTATACATTCCCGGTCCCATCCACAGCCACGTTAAAAGGGCCGTCGAGGGATGCGCTCGTCGCTGGTCCGCCATCGCCCGGAACTCCCCCGAACCCACCGCCCGCGACCGTAGTAATGATTCCCGTCGCCGCCGCAACCTCGCGGAC
>Ga0182015_10006458_pt1 | contig 11759 bp, 11 predicted proteins | sample 712P3MmetaG_FD_120478 | JGI IMG/M metagenome (GOLD analysis project Ga0182015, IMG submission 120478) | Permafrost microbial communities from Stordalen Mire, Sweden - 712P3M metaG | ecosystem: Environmental > Terrestrial > Soil > Wetlands > Permafrost | place: Sweden: Stordalen | collected...
AATGAGCATTCTCCACCCCGACCGAGTGCTCGCTGCTTTTCTCCGTTCAGGCACTGCGGTGATGTTTCGTTCGAGGCAGGAGTTTATCCAGCCTGAAGTTCCGCCTGCAATCTATGAGATTCCTACGATGGTTAACTTCGGCGTAGGAGAAAGAGGAAACCGTCCCTGGGACGGCTCCATTGCCACATTCCAGGAGTACCGAGCCCAGGGCGCTCCCATTGGGTTGGCTCCCGATCCGCGTACAGGACACTTCTGTGGGGATTCCCGGTATCTCGCGATCCCGTTCTTCGACGCTTGCCTTCAACTGCGCTTAACGGAATGGAGCAAAATTTTAAGGCCGGTGGACCTGAGCTCTGCATGGCTGGCAACTCCGTTCGGGAACACCGCCATGCCTGCAGCGGAATTCAAAGGGGATCCTAACAAGGCCGCGTGGTTGCCAAATGAGGCCACAGCAAAAATCTGGATGGAGTATGTCAGGACCGGAACCGTAAGCGACGCAGACGCACCCCCCGCTCCAGTCAATGTGCGAGCGCACGGTGATGCAAATCACGGCAATGAGATCACATGGGAAGCTGAGGCTGATATCGTCAGTGGACTCGGTGGCTTCATTGTCCTTCGAGACGGGCACGGGATAGCGAAGCTTCCCACGCAACCTCCAGAAGTAGTGTATGGGCGCCTACTCTTCCAGGGGCTCTCCTATCACGACACGCCAGTGGCACCGATCCCTCTGATGAGGTATGTTGACATGTCTGCCCAACCTGGCGCCAAGCACGCCTATACTGTGATCGCTTTGAGCAGTGCGGGCGTGCCTTCCATGCCCTCCTTGCCAGCAACCGTCGAATGAAGGAACAGGCCGAAGCAGCAACGCATATTCTTTAACGTCACGCTCAACTGAAAATATGGAGTATCCAGTAAAACTGCTTGACAAGCAGAGACCGGTAGCGATATATCACTTGGGTAGTTTTATTACTAAACATATATTTTTATACGCTAAACCTACTTTGAGATCATCGTGCACAGGCTAGTCTTCCGACTTCCCGAAACGGACGGGCAGCCAGTTCCCATTGTTATTGCGGTTCTTGGACCGCCCGGTGCCGGCAAGGGAACTCAGTCCAGCATGTTGGCTAACCTTTTGCGGGTTCCCCATATCTCGAGTGGGAGCCTCCTGAGATCGTATGCACGGGACGAAAGCGAAGTCGGATTGCGCCTGAGAGGCATGATGGCGGTGGGAAACTTGATCCCGGACACTCTGGTGCTTGATGTGCTCGCGACACGAATAAGTGAACCGGATTGCGCCCGAGGGCTAATTCTCGATGGATTCTCCCGTACGCTTGGGCAGGCAGAATTGCTCGAACGCGGATTATTGAAATCGCCACTCTATGCCCACAATCTGAGGGAGAAGTTGGTTGCCCTTCACCTTCGCGTGCAAAACAGCACAATTGTGGAAAGACTCTCCGGGCGCCGTATCTGTTCTCGTTGCAGCGCGACTTACCACCTACGAACCCAACCGCCGCGAGTGAGGGGCGAGTGCGATTTCGACGGATCAGCACTCACGATTCGTGAGGACGACCGCAGGGCAACCGTACTCAAACGGCTGCGACTTTACGAACAGCAAACCGTACCGATCCTCAGCCATTACGTCGAAAAGGCCAGCTTGCTGGAAGTCGATGGTGAGCAGGCTAAGGAAGTTCTTTCTCAAGAGATTGTCACTGCGATCCAGAGCATGCTCCGCAGCTCCACTTCGGGTGCCAAGAATGTCTGGTCAACGTTGGAAGACAATCTGTGAAATGGTTCGATAGCAGGCTCGTAGGCGAAAGTATTTCGAAATAGCGGTGTTCCGATCTATCCCGGGGGGAGCGTCGAAAGACTTCCGAAGGGGCGAAATGTCATATAGGAGAACTGATTTCTGAGCCTTCAAGAATTAAACGCGGAGACCTTCAGTTTATATGGACGCATGGCAATTGTTACGGGTGCTGCCACTGGTATCGGTCGAGCGATTGCCCACAAGTTTGCGGCAAACGGCGCTTCAGTGTGCCTCTTGGACATTAGTCGGACACAAGCAGAAACGGTTGCGGCGGAGATTGCCAGGGCCGGCGGAACCGCCTCGGCATATGAATGCGATGTGAGTGATAGGGTTTCAATTGAATCGACATTCGACACAATTTTGCAGCAGGGTCGGGTTCACATCCTTGTAAATAATGCTGGCGTCTCGCACATTGGTACGGTCGAAAGCACGACCGAGCACGACTTCGACCGCGTTCTTCGCGTGAACGTCAAAGGCTATTTCAACTGTATCAATGCTGTCATCGGACGGATGAAGTCTGCAGGAGGGGGAGTCATTCTAAACATGGCTTCTGTGGCCGGATCTGCCGGACTGGCTGAGCGCTTCGCATACTCGACCAGCAAAGGCGCGGCGATTGCGATGACCTATTCCGTTGCGCGTGACTATATCGGCCACAACATTCGCTGTAACTGCATTTCCCCGGCCCGGGTGCATACGACATTCGTCGATGGTTATCTGAAAAAGAACTATCCCGGCCGCGAGCAGGAGATGTTCGAGAAACTAGCGAAGACGCAGCCGATCGGCAGAATGGGGGAACCGGACGAGGTAGCCTCGCTTGCCCTCTTCTTGTGTTCTGACGCGGCTTCGTTCATTACTGGAGTGGATTATCCTCTGGATGGCGGTTTCATGAATTTGCACGGCTGATCGCGAGAGAAACAGTGGACCTGCAACTTGACAATAAGGTCGTGCTCGTCACCGGCGGAGCCAAAGGCATTGGCGCCGCAATCGTGCGAGCAGGCGCTGCGGAGGCTGCGATTCCCGTCATTGTGGACCGTGACGCCGAAGCCAGCAAACATCTTCACGCCGAGGTGCCCACAAGCCACGTGATCATTGCGGATCTGTCATCCCCGTCGGATTGCCGATCCGCGATCGATTCGACAGTTGAGAAGTTTGGCCGCCTTGATGCGCTCGTAAACAACGCGGGGATAAACGACAAAGTCGGTCTGGAGCATGGAACTCCAGAACAATACGTAGACTCACTAGGTCGAAATCTGCTGCATTACTACAACATGGCGCATTTCGCGCTTCCCTATCTCAAGAAAACGAACGGCTGCATCGTGAACATCGGTTCAAAAACCGCCGTCACCGGTCAAGGTGGAACGTCAGGATATGCGTCATCGAAAGGAGCAATAATGGCTCTGACCCGCGAATGGGCGGCGGAACTGCTGGGCTACGGCATTCGCGTGAACGCGGTTATTCCCGCAGAGGTCATGACGCCGCTCTACCGGCAGTGGCTCGACACATTCCCTGATCCCGAACAGAAGCTTCAGTCCGTCCTGTCCAAGATTCCTCTGGAGAAAAGAATGACCTCTCCCGACGAGATCGCGGCAATGGTAGTATTTCTGCTCTCTGCCCGCGCCGCGCACATAACCGGCCAGCATGTGTTCGTGGATGGCGGCTACGTGCACCTCGATCGAGCGCTGACTTAAGATTATGACAGCCTCAGCACCCATCACCGAGCGGCGGTATGTCGCCCCACTCATTCTCGTCACCACCCTATTTTTTCTCTGGGCGCTGGGAGTCAACCTCAATGATGTTCTCATCCCGCATTTGAAGAAGGTCTTCGATCTGAACGACTTTCAATCGGCACTCATCCAGGTGGCATTCTTCGGCGGTTATTGCCTTTCCGCGTTGCCGGCAGGACGGCTGCTGGAAAGGATCGGCTACAAGAATGGAATCGTGGTTGGTTTGGTTACATGCTCGGCGGGCGCGCTGCTGTTTATTCCCGCGGCCTCAATTCAGGTGTATGGATTATTTCTTTTTGCTTCATTTGTTATGGCGTGCGGCCAAGGGGTCCTTGAAGTTGCCGCTAACCCTTATGTGACACTGCTGGGGCCGGCAGAGAGCTCAGAGCGGCGATTAAATCTGGCGCAGTCGTTCAATGCTGTGGGCGCAGTGGTGACGCCGTTCATCGGCGCGGCTTTTATCCTCTCGGCTCTCGAGTATTCGCGTGAGAAGTTGACGACCATGACGCCCACAGAGATGGCTGCTTATCGCACGGCAGTGGTCAGCACCGTGAGGATCCCTTACCTCGTCATAGCCGGACTTTTTCTCGCCTACGCTGTTGTGATTTTTCTTTCCCAATTGCCAGAGGTCGGCGCAACTGACGGAGCCGTGAGCCAGGAGTCAACCAGGGAAGAGCTGCGCGATATCTGGCATTATGGCCACCTGGTAAAAGGAGTTATCGCACAATTCTTCTACGTTGGCGCTCAAATCGGCGTGGGCAGCTTCGTCATTCGACTGGCGCAGCACAGTATTTCTGGAATGCTTCAAAAGGATGCTTCGTTCTATTTGAAATTGCACTTGATTGGATTCATGCTCGGAAGGTTCTCCGGTTCCTACATCATGAAGCGCGTGCCTGCTGCCAGGCTGCTTTCATTGTTTGCGCTCTCGACTCTGATCTGTCTGCTGGTGGTTCTTCTCGGCTCCGGGGTGGCTCCCCTGTGGGCGGTCGTCCTGATCGGTTTTTTTCATTCGATCATGTTCCCCACCATCTTTGCCCTAAGCATCAAGCAGCTTGGGCGATACACAAAACTGGGGTCGTCCTTGCTGGTGGCCTCGATCCTCGGTGGGGCCATCTGCCCCGCCATTATGGGATTTATTTCTGACCACAGCAATATTCGCGTGGCTTTCATAGTGCCCCTAATCTGCCAGGCCTATGTGCTCTACTTCGCGCTGCGCGGCTATCGGCCTGTTCTGGTTGCGGGATCCCAAACTGCTGAACTGAGTACCCTGAAATGAGCCGCCGATTCTGCTTCGCTCTCGACTTGAAAGGCGATCCCGCTCTGATTGCCGAGTACAGGAAATACCACGGGAAAATCTGGCCCGAGATCACGCAAGGCTTAAAGGACTCCGGTATCGAAGATCTGGAGATTTATCTGCTCGGCACGCGCATGTTCATGATCATGGAGGTAAACCAGAGCTTTTCGTTCGAAAAGAAAGCCAAGGCCGACGAGCAAAATCCCAAGGTGCAAGCTTGGGAGCAGCTCATGTGGAGATTCCAACAAGCGTTGCCGGAAGCAAAACCTGGCGAGAAATGGCTACGCATGGAACGTATTTTTAAGCTCGAAGCTTAGCTGGCGAGGCACATTAAGCTCGCGTTGCGAGACTAAAACCTTGAAACTTATTCGATTCGGCGAAGCTGGCGCAGAACGGCCAGGAGTCCTCCTCGACGACGACTCCCGTCTGGATGTCTCGGATTTCGTGCCGGATTATGACGAGACATTCTTCGCGCGAGGTGGCATGGAGGCGCTTCGCGATTGGCTGAAAACCCACCTTTCTTTGGCTCCGCGCGTCCCGTCCACAATACGTCTGGGGCCGCCGATTTGTCGTCCCAGCAAGATCGTTTGCATCGGGCTCAACTACCGTGACCATGCGGCAGAGACTGGGGCTGCAATTCCGAAAGAGCCGGTCATCTTCTTCAAAGCGACAACATCCCTAGTCGGACCAAACGATGCGCTGGTGATTCCGAGGAATGCCAGCAAGGTGGACTGGGAGGTCGAGCTTGCGCTCGTGGTAGGCAAGACTGCGCTCTATGTCCCGAGAGACGAGGCGCTCGACTACGTGGCCGGATACGTCCTGCACAACGACTATTCTGAACGCAGTTTTCAGCTCGAGCGCGGAGGTCAGTGGGTGAAAGGCAAAAGCGCCGATACTTTCGCGCCCTTGGGTCCGTTTCTTGCCTCTCCGGACGAGCTTCGTGATCCGAGCAATCTAAAAATGTGGCTCAAAGTTAACGGGGAGATTCGCCAAAACAGTTCCACCGCCAACATGATTTTCGAAGTTGCGACGCTCCTGTCGTACGTGAGCGAATTCATGACGTTGCTTCCCGGAGACGTCATCAGCACCGGCACGCCCGCCGGGGTTGGGCTCGGAATGAAGCCGCCGCTGTATCTCAAGTCTGGAGATTTGGTCGAGTTGGGGATTGAAGGGCTGGGCGAATCGCGGCAACGCGTCGTGAACTTCTCAGAGCAGCGCTATTCAGAGACAGTGTGAACCGTTCATGCGCATCGACGCTCACCGGCATTTCTGGCGTTATACACCCGACTGTGACACTATGACTGCCAAACCGGAAGTGGACGAGATCCGGCTCTCGCGCGTGCTGCTCCTGCTCGCGCTTTCCGTTTTCATTAATTACTTGGACCGCGGCAATCTCTCGATTGCAGCGCCGCTGCTCAAGAATGAGTTCCAACTTTCGGCGACGCAGCTCGGAGTTCTGCTGTCGTCCTTCTTTTGGACCTACTCATTCTTTCTGCCGCTTTCCGGCTGGCTGGTTGATCGCCTCGATGTGAAATGGGTGCTCGCCAGCGGTTTTATCCTTTGGTCTGCAGCAACCGCGGCTACCGGCGCGGTGCATGCATTCGGCACATTGCTCCTTGCGCGATTGGCGCTGGGTGCAGGAGAATCGGTTTCTTATCCAGCATGCTCGACCATTTTGTCGCGATATTTCCCGGAGCACAAACGTGGCTTCGCCAATGCGAGCGTAGTTGCCGGCATGGCCCTGGGGCCAGCGGTTGGCACGCTCGCTGGCGGAATTCTGATGAGCCGATTTGGGTGGCGCCCGTTCTTTCTCGTGGTGGGCCTGACTAGCCTGTTGTGGCTACTGCCATGGCTTCGCTGGATGCCAAAAGGGCATAGGGATTCCCCCTCGCAATCGGAACTCTCCGCGCCTGGCATATTGCAGATTTTGGAGCAGCGGTCAGCCTGGGGAACGTGTGTAGGTCTCTTCTGTATGAACTACTTGCTGTACTTTCTCCTGACCTGGCTGCCGTTCTACCTCATGCACGAACGTCACTTTTCCTTGGCCGCGATGGCGAAGATCGCTGGATTAGCCTATTTCCTGATGGCTGTCGCAGCCACGTCCGCAGGATGGGTCTCCGATCGCTGCATTGCCTCCGGAGAAACTCCAAGCCTGGTTCGCAAGACATTTATGGTCGTGGGGCAAGTGGGGGCTGGGATCTCGCTCGCTGCCTGCGTCGCCGGCGGGCCAGTGCTCTCCGTAACGTGTCTGCTGTTGGCGGCGGCGTTCTGGGGAATCAGCGCTTCCAATACTTGGGCAATTACTCAAACACTTGCGGGACCGCAAGCAGCTGGCAAGTGGACCGGGCTGCAAAACTTCTTAGGTAATCTGGCTGGGTGGATCGCGCCGGTGGTGACGGGTTTTGTCGTGGACAAAACGGGACGGTTCTTTTGGGCTTTCATCATCACTGCGGTCATCGCCGTGCTGGGATCGCTGTCCTGGATATTTATTGTCGGCGCCCTTCGACAGGTGGATTGGGCAACCCGCCCGGCTTACGCAGATTCGCGCTGATCTATAAGCACGCTGCAAAGGCGTCGGATCGGAGCAGAACTTCAGTGCTGCGCTGATGTGGCGTTCACCGGCCAGGGTCGTGTATGTCAGTAGCTCGATAGCTCGATGCAGCAGCGAAGTCTTGGAGAGGAGAACATGAACACATTTCCAGTAGTCTGTGCTTTTCGCCGCACCATGAACTCTATCGCGATACACCGGCTCTTTCTCTTGATCGTGAGTGGCACGGCTTTCACCGTGTCCGCATTGGCGCAGGACATTCAGAAGCTCGACCCAGCTCTCGAGCAGTTGGTTGGGCCTGATTCCAAGCTGGAGCGAATAGCCACTGGCTTCAACAAGTGGACTGAAGGCCCAGTTTGGACGCACGAAGGAACTCTCCTGTTTGCGGAGATCCCGGCAAACAACATCGACCTGTGGATCCCGGGTAAGGGCGCGAGCGTTTTCATGCACCCCAGCGGATATACAGGTACAGAGCCATTCAAAGGGCCGGAGCCAGGCTCAAATGGAATGATCTTGGATCCTGACGGTCGAGTGAGCGTGGCGGGACACGCCAGACGCAACGTATGGCGCATGGAGTCCTTCGACCCGAAAGCACAAATCACGATTCTGGCCGACTCCTATCAAGGAAAGAAGCTCAATAGCCCCAATGATCTGGTGTACAAATCTGATGGCTCGCTGTACTTCACTGATCCTCCTTACGGTCTGCCCACCCAGGAAGACAACGATCCGCAAAAGGAGTTGCAGGTCAACGGTGTCTATCGCATTCCTGGAGCACGGCGCCAGAAGCCTGGGACAGAACCGGCACGGGACCAACTCCAGCTTGTAATTAAGGATCTTCCGCGGCCGAACGGCATCTGTTTTTCGCCGGACGAGAAGTACTTGTACATCGCGGATTCCGGCAAGAAGATCTGGATGCGCTATCGGGTGCAGCCTGACGGATCGGTTACGGACGGCGCATTGTTTCTCGATGCCTCCCACGAGAGTGCACCTGGGGTGCCAGACGGCATCCGTGTGGACAAAAAAGGAAACCTCTACGGCGCCGGTCCCGGCGGCGTGTGGATTATTTCTCCCGAAGGGAAACACCTCGGCACTATCAAAGTCCCCGAGACTGTGAGCAATGTGGCCTGGGGCGACGAAGATAGCAAGACGCTCTACATTACGGCCAGCACCAGTGTGTACCGCATCAAGTTGAGAGTTCCGGGAGTGAGGCCCTGAGTCCGATTAACCCCTGGCACAAGGCCATCGGAGTTTGCTTCGGAGTGAAGAAAGGAGGCCTCTCGAAATATGCTCTTACGATATGAAGGCACATATAATAAGGTGGCAGCTGAATCCCAGAAATTTCCTATAGTTCCACCTCCATAAAAGTTGCCCCCAATCTCAACTAAGCGCTCAAATATGGGCAGTAAGCTATCGTTTGAATTGACAAGCGCTTGAATCTGGTGGACTATCCTGCGGATTGCTGTCGGATACGTCCCCTAGCGCGCCCATCGCGAAATAGTCTGCGTAACGCGTTCAAAATAGATCCCACGGGAGCCAGCCATGAAGAGTCGATCGATTCCAGCATTTTCCCTGTCCGCGAGGTTTAGTCAAACTATTCTAGTCCTAGGGCTTTGTTTTCTCCCTTTTTCAGCCGCCCATGCTCAAACGCCGACGCACTACGAGCCGACGCTTGAATCGCTGAACCAGCATCCTCTGCCTCAGTGGTATGCCGACGCAAAACTGGGAATATTTGTTCATTGGGGCCTTTACTCGGTTCCGGGCTGGGCTCCGCTGGTCCATCCCGAGCACGACTTCACGGCACCCGACTACATCAAGAACAATCCCTATGCTGAGTGGTATCTGAATGTTATGCGGATCGACGGGTCCCCAACCCAGGCTTACCATCGCGAGCATTACGGAGCCGATTATGACTACTACAATTTCGCTCCCATCTTCGATCAGGAGATTAAGAAATGGAGTCCGGACGCCTGGGCTAAGACCTTCCGTGACGCCGGCGCGAAATATGTGGTTCTGACCACTAAACATCACGATGGGTTCACACTTTGGCCCAGCTCTACGCCGAATCCCAAGTTGCCTCCGGACCGGCAACACGCCACCCGCGATATCGTTGGCGAGCTGACGACCGCCCTCAACCAGCAGGGCTTGCGCATGGGTCTTTATTATTCCGGCGGTTATGATTGGACCTTCGTGCCTGGTCCTATTCGGACTGCGGCTGACTACCAGTCGGTCAAGCCTCAAAGCGAGGCCTATGGCAAGTACGCCGATACCCAGTTTCGGGAACTGATCCAACGTTACCATCCTGCCGTCCTATGGAACGACATTGACTATCCCAAGTCAGGCCATCCGCTGGAGTTGATGGCGGAGTATTACAATGCTGTACCCGATGGCGTCATAGACGACCGTTTCGGGGTCAAGCATTCTGACTTCAAATCTCCGGAATATCAGGTCCTGGACAAGATCAGTCCGACCAAATGGGAAGAGTGCCGCGGCCTGGGACGCTCATTTGGATACAATCGAGCGGAAGGGGAAGCCGAAACGATCGCCCCCGATGAGCTTATCTATTTATTGGTGGATATCGTGAGCAAGAACGGCAACCTTCTGCTTGACGTGGGACCAGAAGCCGATGGCACGATTCCTCCCGTCCAGATGATGCGTTTGCAGGCCCTCGGAACCTGGCTCGGCCAGAATGGAGAAGCCATTTACGGCACCCATCCCTGGAAAACTGCGGAGGGTACGACATCCGAAGATATCCGTCTGCGTTTCACTCAAACCGATTCTGCGTTGTACGCCACGATGCTGGGCAAACCAAAGACGGACAGCATTACTCTCAAATCGCTGGCACCCAAGGCCGGTACGCTGATTTATCTCCTGGGTGAGGCCAAGCCGCTGGCCTGGTCACAACAGGGCGCCGACATAAAAATCACGCTTCCTCGGACTCTTCCGGGACAATATGCTTATGTGTTGAAGATCGCGGGGCCATTGTCCATGGCCCTGAGCGACTCAGCCAGCTCAGAAACGAGGAAGAGGTAGTCTTCATCTCTTCTCCGCCATGAAAGTGCGTCTCTCCGTAGCTCTGGTTTCGATATGAACCCGTCGCCAGGAAATATTCGTGATGGTCTCATCACCGATGCAATGAAGTCGGCAGGAGCCGCCAAAAAAGGCGGCGGATCCCACTGCTGTGCTCGACTATCCGGAACCCGCCACCGTGCCGGGGTTGAATTTGCAATGCACAGCGGGCAACGATGTCGAGTGTGTCACCGCCCCGGGTGGCCGCCGGCGGTTTCTGGACGCTGCGGGGTTCGCCGGGCCACTCTGGCCGCTCAACAGCGCATGGCCTACTTTTCATGCTTTCGTCGACCGCTGTTAAAAAGGAAATCCCGGTTAGGAACCCCCGGGTTGGGACAAATTGGTTCGACGGCAGGAATACTTGGGAAGGGTGAAGCAGATCGATTCAAGCGTTGTCGACCCCGGTCAAAGGAAAGTAAGCTCTTCATGACTCTGAAAATGACCCGACGAAGATTCGGCGGATTATCTGTCGCTGCGGCAGCATCGGTTTGGGCGCGTCCCGTCCTTGGGGAGACTCGCGAAGCTGCCGGATTCGTGAATCCGTTGATCGGTGCGAGCACCAGTCAGAAACTGGGAGAGGGCAAGACCTTTCCCGGCCCAACTACTCCCTTCGGCTTGGTCCAACTGAGTCCCGACACTAGGACAGGCGGCGACAACGCTCCCGGCTATTCCTATGAGCACACGACCATCGAGGGTTTCAGCTTCACCCATATGAGCGGAGTGGGATGGTATGGCGACTTCGGGAATCTGCTGACCATGCCCACAACGGGCCCACTCCAATTCGCCGCTGGCCGCTTGGAACATCCCGATGAGGGTTGGCGTTCGCCGTTCAGCCACTCCACGGAAGTAGCACAGGCCGGTTACTACGCCGCTACGCTGGAGCGCTACAAGATACGCGCCGAACTGAGCGCAGCTCCGCATGCCGGAATACTGCGCTTCACGTTCCCGCGATCGACGGAGTCCCACATTGTGGTGGATCTGTCGCGTCGTATTGGGGGAAGCGCCACACGTCAATATGTCAAAGTCGTCGGCAAGGATGCTATAGAAGGGTGGGTGCAGTGCACGCCCAAGGATGGTGGCTGGGGCAATGGCGATGGTCAGGTTGAGTACACGCTCCACTTTCGCACGGAATTCTCCAATTTCAAATGGGGAACTTCAATGAGAGTCCCTTCCGGTGTGTTCTCTTCGGTGTAAGCGAACTCATTCGCGTCCAAATTGGGCGTTTGAGAACATTCCCACATTGAAAACGTTGGGCATAGCCCGACTCTGAGCCGGGACGAGCATCTGTCGCTTCGGCCCAGGTCGAAGTAAGTGCGTTCTCGC
>Ga0182015_10006459_pt1 | contig 11759 bp, 14 predicted proteins | sample 712P3MmetaG_FD_120478 | JGI IMG/M metagenome (GOLD analysis project Ga0182015, IMG submission 120478) | Permafrost microbial communities from Stordalen Mire, Sweden - 712P3M metaG | ecosystem: Environmental > Terrestrial > Soil > Wetlands > Permafrost | place: Sweden: Stordalen | collected...
CCGAACCTAAATTTTAAAGGATAACCAGCCCTGAAATCCGCGAACCAACCCGCGCATTGCCCCGCGCCCACCCAGTTGTGTACCTGTACGCAAGGCCAGCAAGAAACCAAAATCCCGACCAAACCGCCACCTGTAGCTGCCCTCTTCTAGAGGGCGGGGTTTAGATGCCACAATTCCCCAATCCCGAACTAATCTCCGCCCGCTTTCTCCTGCGAACCCCAACCCGCTTTACGGCACCCGACACCCGCCCACAGTTACTCTTGGTCTACCAACGAATGCACGATCCCGAATTCTGCGTCAAACTAAGAACGTGGCCACACTTCAAAATTCCGTACGCCAAAGCTTCTCCCTGCCGGCCCGCATAGCCAAGCGCGTCCTCGCTCTAGCCGAAAACAAAAAAACCACCGCAAGCCGCGTCTTAGTCGACCTGATCGAAACCGGCCTCCAGGCCAAAGAAGCCCAACACCAGCGTTTCTTCGAACTAACCGACAAACTAGCCGAAGCCAAAGACCCCGCCGAACGCAAGCGCCTCCAGGAAGAACTTGCCCGCATGACCTTCGCCGAGTAGCTCTTGTTCCAAAATTTATCGCTAGGCAGGGCTCGATGCTCGAATAGCTGGAGTTCGGATTTTAGCGCCGTCAGCAAGTCAGGCAGTTCGGGATCGAAGCTTTAGCTCCGACAATAACAAGCACACTAAAAGGGTTTTAGCCCCTGACGAAATGGCTGTCCTCGGGTGAGTCTGTTATCGCCCCTCGAACGGATACCGGTCCTGCGCCTGCACCGCCGCAGCCACTTTCCGCCGCAGCGCAATCGTATCCACCGCTCCACGCTTGCCAAATCTCTTCAACACCGCCGTCTGCGTGGTCAACATATCCCCTTCATTCACCGCCGCAATGGCCCTCTTCGCCTCATGCTCCACGCGCTCCGCAGCATCCGCGATAAACACCCGCGCCACATCGATCATCACGCCGGCCGCCGCTTCGCCTCTAGCCGCCGCAGCCTTCTGCGCCCGCAACAAACAAGACTCCATCGCATAAACTTCCATCACGATATTCGACAGCGCCCCGATCAACTCCTGCTCGTCCGCCAATTTCTCGCGGAATTTCTGCAAAGCCCCGCCGGCTGCCTGCAAAAACATCTTCTTCGAGTTCGCAACGACTCGCGAATCCTCGGCCAGCACGCCTTCCGGCGCATCCTCAAACGACGGCCCGGCCAAAATCTCGTCCGCCAATTTCATCGCCGCCGGAATCAACGCCAGCTGCCCGCCCATAGCCCGCTTCATCAGCATCTGAATAATCAGCATCCGGTTGATTTCGTTGGTTCCTTCGAAAATCCGGTTAATCCGCGAGTCCCGATAAGCCCGGCAAACCGGATAGTCCTCATGGAATCCGTATCCGCCAAAAATCTGCACGCCCTCATCCACAACGAAATCCAGCATCTCGCTGCCGTAAACCTTGGCGATCGAACTCTCGATCGCATACTCCTCCAGCACTTTCATGGTGCTTTGAATCTTGTCTCCGCCGGAAGCCGAAGCTGCCGCCATCGCCAAATCCATATTCCCCGCGCTGCGGTACACCATCGACTCGACGGCAAAAATCCGAATCGCCATCTCCGCCAACTTTTCCTTCATCAATCCAAACTCGCCAATCTGCTTCCCGAACGCCTTCCGCTCTTTCGTGTATTTCGAAGACGCCGCCATCACATACTTCGCTCCGCCAACCGCCGAAGCCCCCAAGGTAAACCGCCCCGCATTCAAAACATTAAACGCCACAATGTGCCCGCGCCCAATCTCATGCAAAACGTTTTCCTTGGGCACCAGGCAGTTTTCCAGGAAAACCGGCGTAGTCGAGCTCCCGTGAATTCCCATCTTGTGTTCTTCGTTCCCAGGCTTGCATCCCGGAAACGTCCGCTCCACGATGAACGCCGTAAACTTTTTCCCATCGACCTTCGCAAACACCACGTACAAATCCGCAAACCCGCCGTTCGTGATCCACATCTTCTGCCCGTTCAAAATGTAGTGCGTACCCTCTTTATTCAGTTCCGCCCGCGTCAACGAATTCTGCGCATCCGAACCCGCCTGCGGTTCCGACAAGCAATAAGCGCCGATCATTTCCGCCGAAGCCAGCTTGGGCAGATATTTTTTCTTCTGCTCTTCGGTCCCGAAATACACAATCGGCAAAGTCCCGATCCCGCCATGCGCTCCGTGCGTAACCGCAAACCCCCCGTAAATCGACAACTTCTCCGTCAACACGGTGGTAGCAATCTTGTCCAATCCGGCCCCGCCATACTGCTCCGGAATCCCACCGCTCATAATCCCCAACTCCGCGCCCTTCCGCACCAATTCCGCCATCAACCCCGGCTTCTTGTTCTCCAGATCCTTCACCAGCGGCATAACTTCCTTAGTCACAAACTCTTCCGCCGTCTGCCCGATCAATTTCTGATCATCCGTAAGGTCCGCCGGAGTAAACACATCCTGCGGCAAGCTCGCGTCCAGCAAAAAGCTCCCACCCTTAGCAGCACCCTTGGTCACAGTAGAGGTAGCCATCAATAATCTCCTTCGTTAGGCAGGAAAGTGTTAGTAACTAACGCAATCCAATCCTACGCCCAAACTCCAAATCCATCAACGCACCAGCCCACTCTCTGCTTCTTCTCCGTGACCTCTGGGCGCCGGTCTCCGTGACCCCTGTGTTAAATCTTTTTCCGAGTCCTTTCTTCCTCTTCTAACTCTCCGTTATCCAGCATGCCCTCCAAAAAGGCTATAGAGCAAAAGTCCCAGCACCAAAACAGTCACCAATACATAAGTCCAATCCCGCTCATACAAAAATGCGCAAAACGAAAACGCCACCCGCGCCACCGGCGTCGCAATCAAAACCAAAAGCCCCACCTGAATCAACCCCCGCCCATGAAACGCCAAAGCCTCTCGAAAAATCCCCGAAATCGTCCGTAAATTCGCTGGTTCCCCGCGAAAAACCCCATAATCCGTAACCGGCAACCGATGCCGCATCAAAAAAACCACCCCGCCCAGAAAAACAATCCCCGCAGCCAGCACCACGCCAGTCCGCAGCAAATTCCCCATAATCTCGTCAATCCGCTGATCCGCCCGCTGTACCGCCGCCTCACTCATGTCTTTTTCTTCTCCGCTCTTTCTTCCCCGCGTCTTCTTCTCCGCGTACTCTGTGCTCCGACCTCAGTGCCCTCTGTGTTAAAACTCCGAATCCTTTTCCGATCATTACTTCCTTATTTCATTACCTCGTTACTTCGCCCCTCAAAGCCTCCCGGTAATCCCATTAAAAATCATCTCCAACGCCAAAGCCCCAATCACCCCGCTAAACACATACCGCAGCACCTTCACATCCACCCGCGCCAAAACCCGCGCCCCAGCCAGCGACCCCGCCAAAACCCCCAGCATCACCGGCATAGCCAATCCCGGATCGATATATCCGCGACTCAAATAAATCCCCGCGCTAGCCGCTGCCGTAACCCCGATCATGAAATTCGAAGTGGTAGTAGAAACCTTGAACGGTAATTTCATAGCCTTGTCCATGGCCAAGACTTTCACCGCTCCAGACCCAATCCCCAACAATCCCGACAGCACCCCGGCCACAAACATAATCGAAAATCCCAAGGGCACTCCCCGCACGTGATAACTCTCCAGCCCGTGCGCTCCCGGGAAAGTCCCATCCATACGCAGCCACGTAGCAATCCGGTCCGGAGCCTCGTCCGCCATAGCGTGCGGCCCCTCCCGAAGCCCGGCATAAGCCGAATAAATCAGCACCACGCCAAAAATCACCGCAATCACCGAAGCATGTAAATAAAGCGCCAAGACCGCGCCAGACATCGCCCCGATCGTAGTAGCAATCTCCAAAAACATTCCCACCCGCACGTTCGAATAGCCCTCTTTCACATATGCCGACGCCGCTCCGCTCGACGTAGCGATCACCGACACCAGCGCCGCACCAATCGCGTACTTCAAATCCACATGAAACATCAGCGTCAGCATGGGCACAATCACCACGCCTCCGCCAAGCCCAGTCAGCGCACCCAAAAATCCCGCGAGCATCGAACCGATTCCAATCAGCGCCGTAAATTCGATGGTATTCATAAACGGTAGGACGAACGCTTCAGATTCTCTCGAAGATACCCGCAGCACCCATTCCGCCGCCAATACACATCGTCACCATTCCGTAGCGCCCATGCTTCCGCGCCAAATCCCGAATCAACGTAGCCGTCAATTTCGCGCCAGTACAACCCAAAGGATGCCCCAGCGCAATCGCCCCGCCGTTCGAGTTTACCCGCGCCGCATCCAATCCCGCCTGCTGAATCACCGCCAGCGACTGCGCCGCAAACGCCTCGTTCAACTCAATCACCGAAATATCGCTCAACGAAAGCCCCGCCAATTTCAGCGCCTTCGGAATTGCAAACACCGGTCCCAACCCAAACTCCTCCGGCGGACATCCCGCCGTGGCATACGCCACAAAACGTGCCAGGGGCTTCAACCCCAGGGCTCGAGCTCGCGCCTCGCTCATAATCACGCAAGCCGCCGCCCCATCACTCATCGGCGAACTGTTCCCCGCGGTGACGGTACCCCTGGCGTGAAACGCCGGCTTCAGCTTCGCCAGAATTTCCAGCGAAGTATCCGCACGCGGCAATTCATCCGTATCAAAAATAAAAGTCTGCGTAGCTGCTTTCGCCGCACCCTTCGATTTCGACGAAGCTCCATTCCCGTTCGTAGGCACCGCCGTAATCTTCACTTCCACCGGAATCGTTTCGTCCTTAAAGTTGCCGGCCGCGATAGCCGCCAACGCCTTCTTGTGCGACTCCGCCGAAAACGCATCTGCCTGTTCCCGCGTAATTCCGAACTTCCGCGCAATATTCTCAGTCCCCAATCCCATATTGATGTAAGCATCCGGATAGTTGTCCACCAGCCACGGATTCGGCGAAATCTTGTTCCCGCCCATCGGCACCAAAGACATCGACTCTGTCCCGCCCGCCACAATCACGTCCGCAGACCCGCCTCGTATGCGTTCCGCCCCCAGCGCAATCGCCTGCAATCCCGAAGAACAAAAGCGATTGATCGTCATAGCCGAAGTTTCCACCGGCAATCCAGCCCGCAGCGCGGCAATCCGCGCCACATTCATCCCTTGCTCGCCCTCGGGCATCGCGCAACCCAAAATCACATCATCAATTTCTTTGGCATCAAGGCCCGGCACGCGCGCCAGCGCCTCTTTTATCGCCAAAGCCGCCAAATCATCCGGCCGCGTAGTCCGCAGCGATCCCTTAAAAGCTCGCCCAACAGGAGTCCGCACCGCAGAAACAATCACCGCCTCAATCATAGAGACCTCGTAAACCACCAACGCCGTTCCAATTGTTCAATGCCACCCAAGATAAAGCAATTCCTGACCCGCTCTTAATCCGTTGCCGTTGCCGTTTGTCGTCGCTGTTGCCGTTGCCGTTTGCCGTTGTCGTTCGCCGTTTTAGCGGCCGCCTTTACCCACTCCCCACTCTGCAACCGCAGATCGCACCGCGCTCTTCGCAGAGGCAGCCTTGTTCCCGCCCTCCGATCCCATCGATCCGCCCAACTCCGCATTCTCACACTTGTTTCCAATCCCAGAAAGGTCTACAACCGTTAGAGCACACGAATGGCGCAAGGTTACAACGTACATGTACGTCTTGGGGGAAAGAGAATGCGGAAGAGCGGAATAGCCGGTGCAGTCCTAGCCTTAATGCTGAGCCTCTCAATAACAGGCTGCCAGGACACGAAAACTCTACAAGAAAATCAGCAACTAAAAACCCACATAGCCGATCTCGAAAAAGAAAACGCCGACCTGAGCGCCCGCGTAGACGGCCTGGCCAAAGAAAACTCCTCCCTGGCCAGCGAAAACGAAAAACTGAAAGCCGCCATTCCAGCCAAGAAGACCGCAAAAGGGAAGCACCGCAAGCACCCCAAGCGGTCCACGACCACTTCCAACTAACCTTCAATAACCGCGATCAATACGCTCGCACTGACCGGCAACCAACCTGTCATCCTCAGCGGGCGCAGTTTAATTTCCGTTGAATCCGTGCAACGAACGAAGGATCTGCTTTTTGCTGCCATATTTCATCTGCGGATGCCCACGGGCCGCCTTTGCACGTGGGTCTTTCTTTGCCCGTCTAAACTGCCCTGGCCCCCGCTTCTTCCCGCGCCACCATTCGCGGATCGCCCGCAATCTCCCGCGGCCTTTTTCCCAATCCCTCGCAACATTCCTCCAAAAACAAAATGGTGAAACAGCATCACCCCATACCAATACAAAATCCCGAATAATCCGCGCGGCTGAAACAACGCCGACTGCTTCAAACCACAAACCCCCTCGCCTATCGCTTCAATGCAGAATTCCAGCACTGCCTGCCCCGGCACTTTCATCTCCGCCCGCAGCTTCAGCGACCGGTTTTGCTCGATCCCCGCCACTCGCCAGAAATCCAGCGCCTCTCCGTATCCCAGCGTTTCCGGATGCAATCGCCCGCGCCGCAACCCCGGCCCTCCTACCAACCGATGCATCCAGCCGCGAATCCTCCACAACCACGCAGCCGAGTACCAACCATGTTCTCCGCCGAGCAGCGAAACCGTCCGGAACACCGCCCAGGCCGGCGCCTGTATTTCAATCTCTCGAACATCGCGAAACAACGTCCCGCCGGCCCAGTCCGGATCCCCCGCGATCGTTCCCGCCATCGACCAGTTCGTCTCCACCTGATCGTCAGCGATTCTGCTGCGTGCCGCCACGATGGCTTCGCGCACGCTCAAAAGCTGCTGCGGAATAATCCTGGTGATGCTGTCTTCGCGACACACCACCGGATTCTTCAACCCTTCCGCAAGCGGCTTCGCGATGTCATGTCCAGCGGCGTCACCAGATGAATCCAGTAAGAACTCAAACGCGGCGTCAAAACCGGCACTGGAATCACCAGCCGCCTCGGCAGGTGCAACTCCTCCGCCATGATGCGCATGATCTCCAGATAGCTCAGCACTTCCGGCCCGCCAATATCGAAAACCCGCCCCGCCGTCTCCGGTTTTTCCAGCATGCCGATCAAATAAGCCATCACGTTCCGCACCGCGATCGGTTGGCACGGCGTGCGAACCCACTTTGGCGTAATCATCACCGGCAACCGCTGCACCAGGTAGCGAAGAATTTCAAACGAGGCCGACCCCGATCCGACAATCATGGCCGCCCGGAGGACCGTAACCGGCACGCCAGTGGATCCGAGCACCTTTTCCACCTCCCGCCGCGACGACAGGTGCTCGCTGAGTCCTTCGCCGGTCTCCCCCAGCCCTCCTAGATAAATAATCCGTTCTACTCCAGACCGTTTCGCGGCCCGCGCAAAGGTCTCCGCCAGCTTCAGGTCACGCTCCGCATACTCCGCGCCCGCGGAAGTCATGGAATGCACCAGGAAATACGCCGCTCCGCAGTCTTCCAGGTTCTTCGCCAGCGCTTCCGCATCTTCCAGGTCCACCTTGGCGATTTCCACCCTCTCGTGATCCGCCCAGCTGCGATCCTGCAATTTCCGTGGAGAACGAACCAGGCAGCGCACCACGTACCCCGCTTCGAGCAGCCGCGGCACCTGCCTTCCCCCGATGTAACCCGTAGCCCCCGTAACAACGATGCGCTTCATAATTTGACCTGATCTTTCTTGCCGTCCCTGCGATTTCTCTCCGCGTCACCAAACAGGTGCCGGGCCCCCCCACACCGTTTCTGCGGGGTTTTCTCCGCGCCAAACTTGATCCGATGCTTCAAACTCAAATTCGACCGCGAATCAGCCCGCAGCCGTAACCACAATGGCGGTGCACCGCTTCTGGCTGACTCTCCGGTACGTATGCGCCAGCGACGAATCAAAATAAATCGAATCCCCGGCGTCCAGAACGTGTTCTTCCGTCCCGATGCGCAGCTCCAGCTTCCCATGCAGCACCGACAAGAACTCCACCCCCGCGTGATGGTGCGGCCGCGCTTTTCCCGCTGGCAAAACCTGGAACTCTGCGTAGTACGCGCTTAACTTCCGTTCTACCGCGGCAAAATCCAGCGACTCAAAGTAAAAAGAAATGTCCTTTCCATCCGCGCGCTCCGGAAATCGTTTGCGCTCCGACTTTCGCACGATCGCGATCACATGCCGCTTCTGATCGTCCGCGAAAAAATATTCCAGCCCCACGCTGAACACCATCGCGATCCGCAGCAGCGTTGGCAGTGTCGGGAACAATTTCCCGCGCTCCACCTTCGACAACATCGCCGCCGACAACCCGGTATGCCTGCCCAATTCGACCAGTCCCATCTTTTTTTTCAATCGTAAACCGCGCAGTTTGTCGCCGATGGCATATTCGCGCAAACCCTTTGCCAGATCCTCCGACAGCATGGATTTCCTCCTTCTTTAACTGCGAAGCAAAGGCCGGCGCGGGATTTGACCGCGAATCACCCGACTTTTATTGTCGTGCGTATTTTCTTTGCTGTCAAACAAATTGTCGCTAGAGTTAAATAGACGGAAGGCCAAATACTTAGTTCTGGCTACAAAAGCGTCAAGAAGCATGCTTCAAGGAGAAGAAAAAATGACCGGAAGTTCCAACCACGTTGTTCGAATTATTTCCACCGCAGTAGCAGCGCTCGTCTTGTCGTTGTCTCTGGCGACCTACGCGAATCCGAAACCCATGGGCAAGGACATCGTTGACACCGCCGTTGCCGCAGGTTCGCTCAAGACCCTGGTAGCCGCTCTCAAGGCCGCCGGCCTTGTCGACACCCTGAAAGGCAAAGGCCCCTTCACCGTATTCGCTCCAACCGATGATGCCTTCGCTAAACTCCCCGCCGGCACCGTAGACGATCTATTGAAGCCGGAAAACAAAGCCAAGCTGGTGGCTATCCTCACCTACCACGTGGTTCCAGGAGACGTCACCGCCGCGCAAGTGATGAAAATGACCTCGGCAAAAACTGTGGAAGGCGAATCCGTAAGCATCAGCGCCCACGACGGCATGGTCATGGTCAACGACGCACCGTTACCAAAGCCGACATCCACTGCAGCAACGGCGTAATCCACGTAATCGACTCCGTCCTGATGCCCAAGTAACTCCAAACCTTCCCGGTAAATTGGGCCGCATGTAGGGGCGCAGCACTGCTGCGCCCCAAACGCCCAGCCCTCTGCTCTCGGCACCCCAACCCAAAAGCCCAGCCCTCTACGCTAGCCAACCCTGACCGATAACGTCCGACCGAAACCAACACCTGCATTTCCCGAAGCTCTGTTCTAAACTGAATCTCCCGCCCTCACACACATCTATGGAAATTCTGCCTCCAGACGAGTCCCCGCAAGTTCTCGAATCCGCACGCCACCCCGGCCGCACCATCGCCTGGATTCTGGGTTCGCTCGTCGGCGCGATCCTTGCCACCATCCTCCTCGGCGTCTTGGTGTGGTTGGCAACGGGCTTCGGTCTCCTCCATCTGATCGCCGGCCTGGGCCACGGCAGCACCCAGATTCACGTCGATCAACCCACCGTCGTGCGCCAGATCCAGCAACTCCAGCGCCTCGAAACGGTAAGCTACACCATGGACAAAATTATTTCCGGCGAGCACGACAACGCTTACCTGCCCAAATTTCTAGCCGGAGACCGCCTTCTCCTGGTTGTGCATGGCGAAGTAATCGGTGGCATCAACCTTGCCAATTTGCAACCAGCAGATGTCCACATCGACGGCCAGAAAGTCTCCATCCACCTGCCCGCCGCCGAACTGTTCACCACACGAATCGATAACGCCAAAACAAAAGTCTATTCCCGCGACACCGGCCTGTTTTCCTCGCCCGATCCCAACCTCGAAAGCGAAGTCCGCGAAGAAGCCGAGCGCCAACTCCAACAAGCCGCCCTCCAGGACGGCATTCTGAAAACCGCGGCGGACAACGCCCGCAGCACCATTTCCGGCATGCTCCTAGGGTTTGGTTTCCACGAAGTCGACGTTCACTAGCCCGCATCCATCCACGTCGGTACGCATCCGACCGCATCAGTAAATAATGGGAAGTTTGGAAAAGTCGGAGGATTCGTGGTCTGTTACCCGCAGGACTAACAGCGTGCGGTCGTCCGAGGCAACTACGCCTGCGCCGCTGTAGACGTCTGTGGCGGCGAGAATTGCAGCGGCAATTTCTTCGGCGGACTGCTGCGCAGAAACGCTCGCGAGCACGGCGCTCAAGCGGTCGGGGCCGAATTCTTCTTCCTCCGCGTTGGCGGATTCGAGGATGCCGTCGGACGCGAAGAGAACCACATCGCCGGGCACGAGATCGATCGTGATTTCGTCGTACTTGGTGTCGGGAAACAAGCCGAGCGGGATGCCCGCGATGCGAATCGATCGCACCACGCCGTCGCGAACAAGAAGCGGATACGGGCCGCCGGCATTCGAGAGTGTGAGCTTGCGTGTTCCCGCGTCGTAAACCGAAAAAAGTGTGGCGATGAATCGACTATCGAGGCGCGCGGCGTGCAGGCGGCCGTTGAGCATGGCGAGCATTTCCGAAGGCGGACAGGGATGCTCGACAACGTGCTCGCGCACGATGCCGATCGCTAGCGAGGCGAACAGCGCAGCGGCAGTGCCTTTGCCGGCGACGTCGCCCAAGACCATGGCGAGCCGACCCTGACCGTAAGGAAGAAAATCGTAAAAATCTCCGCCCAGCTCACGAGCGGGTTCGTAGGCCGCGGCGAGTTCGAGGCCGGGGACTTCGCGCGCGCCGGTCGGAAGCAGGCCGCGCTGAATTTCGCGGGCGGTGGAAAGATCGACCTGCAATCGCCGCTCGGTTTCGCGAGATTCCTCGTACAGCCGCGCGTTTTCGAGCGCTATCGCGATGTACGAACCGAGGGTTGCGAGCATGCGCTCGTGTTCGGCGGTGAAGGCGTTCTTGTCGGTGCTTTCCAGGTCGAGCACACCGACGAGACGGTCTTGCAGGAGCAGTGGAACGACGAGTTCCGAGCGGGTGTCGAATCCCACGTCACACTTGATGTAGCGCGAATCCTCGAGGGTGTCGTTGACGCGAAGAACGCGACGCTCGCCGGCAGCGGTTCCCGTTAATCCCTGGTAAAGCGGCAGGCGGAGGCGCGAGGGAATCGCGTCTCCGTAACGCAGAGAGAAGGCGCTCTCCAGGTGCTGGGTCTTTTCATTCCAGAGCATCACGCTGAAAACATGGTAGTTGACGAACTTCTTGACGCGTTGGGCGACGCGACGCAGCAATTCCTCGCGGTCGAGAATGGAAGTGATCTCGCGGCTGACCTCGTACAGCAGCGAAAGCGTGTCGACCTGCGCCGGCGCGGCGAGCAAAATGCTTGCCGGGACGGGGTCGGCATCACCCATCAGGGGAAAAGCAGCGACTTTGGACTGTTCATCCATATAAAAGAGTATACGTGTGGTTCCCGAACCAATGTCGATTGGATGTGAAAGACGGCGAGTGTGACGGAAAAACAGCGAGTGGGGAATAGCGACCGGTGATTGGTCATTGGCGATTGATTGGCGCATCGTTCGCGTGGAGGGTCTTGTGGGGAGGAGCCGGTTAACAGTTTGTCCCCCCCTTTTTTGTAAGTGCGGATTCCAAAGGACTTTAAGTCCAATGGATTTGTAAGTGCGGATTCTGAAGGGGTTAGGGGCTCGAGAGTAGTTGGTAGCGGGCAGGGAATGCGGTGAACTACGGGAATCTGGACTTGGAGACCGAAGGGCGCGGGCTGTGAAAACCGGTGAGCGGCAAGCGGGTTTGTGGCTCGGCGAAGAGGTTGGGAGAAATTGGGCGCG
>Ga0182015_10006460_pt1 | contig 11758 bp, 6 predicted proteins | sample 712P3MmetaG_FD_120478 | JGI IMG/M metagenome (GOLD analysis project Ga0182015, IMG submission 120478) | Permafrost microbial communities from Stordalen Mire, Sweden - 712P3M metaG | ecosystem: Environmental > Terrestrial > Soil > Wetlands > Permafrost | place: Sweden: Stordalen | collected...
GTGGCCTTGGGAAAGCAGGTGTTCCGTCGCCATTTTGCCGCCCGCAATGTCGTCGATGTAGACGCACGCGAGATTAGGCAGGCTGTTATCGACGAGCACGAGTGGCAGAGCGAGTTTCCTGATGCGCGTCACGCGCTCGTCGGGAATCCGAAGTGAGATCGCGATGATGCCGTCGACGCGACGCTGGTCAATGATCGAAGAGAGGTGGCGATCAAGCTGCGCCCGATTTTCTACGTTGAACACCACCGCATCCAGGCCCGCGTCGCTCAGTACGTCAATCACGCCGACCAGTCGCGCCATGACCGAAGGTCGCGTGATCACCGACACCAGAATCCCGACGGCATCGGTGCGACCCTTCGAGAGCGACGAGGCACTTCGCAGGGGGCGGTAGTCCAAACGTTCCATCGTGCTGAGGACACGAAGGCGAGTCGCCTCGCTGACTTGATCACTCCCATTGAGCACGCGCGACACGGTACCTACGCCCACGCCGGCCTCGGCGGCCACGGTGTCGATACTGATGGGACGTTTGCTCACTACGACTTCCCCCAACCAAAATCCGGTGCTAATTTCCCCAATTCGGAACCGGTTCCACAGGATGCTACAGAGCACTAACATCGGTGTCAAGTGCAGCGGAGGTTTTTCTTGAACGCAAAAATCTGATGAAGTTGCTCTCAGAGAAAAGGCCCGTTTATTGCGAGTTGTAGAGAGTTCGAAGTATCAAAAAAGGTTGAAATTTGGTGCTTCGCGAGGTGCACCAGTTCCATTTTGTTGCCGTATTTGTGTTGCAAACATTGAGATAAAAAGGAAGATTCATGATTGTCGATGAAAGAGAGCACAGTCAGATTCTCGAGTCGATTCACTTGACGAGTCACGTTGTCTCGACCGACGTCGACACCGATCTGTCGCTGCGATGGTGGCACAACGCAGTTATTTACGAGGTGTTTTTGAGAAGTTTCTCAGACGCCAATAATGACGGCGACGGCGACATCGCCGGACTGATCAGTCGACTGGCGTACCTCAAAGAACTCGGAGTCGATGCACTGTGGATTTCACCGTGGTACGTCTCACCGATGCTTGACGGCGGCTACGACGTGAGTAACTATCTCGACATCGACCCCCGCTTTGGCACGCTCGAGGATGCCCAACACCTTGTCGACGCGTGTCACGAACTCGGGTTGCAGGTCGTTCTCGACATGGTCGCGAATCACTGTTCGAGCCAGCACCCATGGTTCAAGTCAGCGCTGGCCGCTCTCCCGGGTTCAAAGGAGCGCGACTGGTTCTACTTCAAGGATGGTCAAGGTGAAGGTGGAAACCAACCGCCTAACGACTGGAAGAGCATCTTCGGAGGGCCCGCGTGGACCCGGACACAGAATCTTGACGGCACGCCCGGTCAGTGGTATTTCAATCTCTTCGACTCCGGTCAGCCCGACCTCAACTGGAAAAACGAAGAAGTGCTGGCACACTTTGACGAAATTTTCCGGTTCTGGTTTGACAGAGGAATTGACGGTTTCCGACTCGACGCCGTGTCGGCGATTGGCAAGGACGATGATTACCGCGACATGGGTTTTGCGCCCGACGACTTATACCGGCCCGACATCTGGGGTCCCGTTCCGTTCTATGACGCCGATGGCGTCCACGACGTCCTGCGCCGTTGGCGCCGCGTGGCCCAGGAGTACCCGACCGAGAAGTTCTTGGTGGGCGAGGCTGTGGTTCGCGACGTTGATCGTCTGGCCCGTTATCTTCGCCGCGACGAATTGCAATCAACGCTGTCCTTCGACCTGTGCAAGATGGTCTGGAACGCCGACGCGTTTCGTCAAATGATCAATACGCTCCAGAGCGCATGTTTAGAGCATCGCTCGTGGATGACGTGGACACTTTCAAGCCATGATGAGAAGCGCACCGTGTCGCGCTACTCACAAGATGGTCGCGCCGACGGCGTGCTGGCAAACGTTACAGCGTCCGGACACGAACGTGCCCGCTCGGGCTACCTACTGGCGTTGGCTTTGCCGGGCTCAGCGTGTATCTACCAAGGTGAAGAACTTGGTCTCTGGGAAGTCACGGATATTCCTAAGGACAAGTTGCGAGATCCCATCTATTTCCGCACCGGCCGACAGGAGCTCGGACGCGATGGTTGTCGTGTCCCACTGCCGTGGAATGAGCAAGGTCCCTCATTCGGCTTCAGTACGAGTCATGATTCCTGGTTGCCTCAGCCCCACGGTTGGGCCGACGTCAGTGTGGCGACGCAACTCGACGACAAAACGTCAACGCTTCAATTCTTCAAGTCAGTTCTGGCGTTGCGTTCATCCATTTTCAGTGCTGATGAGTGGGCCGTCACGTGGGATCCCAGCCCCACAGGTGTCCTCATTTTGCGACGTGGTCCAGACTTTCGCTGTGTCGTGAATTTCTCGGGCGAACCTTTTCGAATTGGCCCCGACGAGGATGCGCTGGCATCGAGCTCACCGTTGACGGGCGAACGAGTTATCGACGTCAACAATGCAGCGTGGCTGTGCGCGCGACGAGAGCCAACCAACTAACACGTGTGAGGCTTTCAAATGGCGCCGCGTAAACAGCGTGGCGGCCACCCCGAATAATTTGTATTTCAGTGATGGCCCGCTCGAGATGACTGAATGCTTACTATCGGCAATGACGTCTCGATGGTTGGGGCGCACTGACCCCACGGTGTTCGTCGCCGATTCACGGGCGAGCGTCGCGATCACTCATCAGCGAAGAGTCGGTAACTCATAAACCGAGTCGGCGCGGGCGATGACGTCCGTTTCGTGCGACACGACAACGAGCACCGCGCCACGAGTGAGTTCATCCTCGAGCAGCGAGAGGATCAGTGCGCGGTTGTCTGGATCAAGTTCGGCAGTTGGTTCGTCCATGACAATCACGTCCGCGCCGATTAACAAGGACCGTGCTATCGCGACCCGCTGTCGCTGTCCACCGGAGAGCTCGGCGACTGTACGGTTGGCGCACATTTCAAGGCCCAGAGCACTGAGCCAATTCGCTGCGCGATCTCGAATCTCGTCCTTGGCAAGAGCACGCACCTGCAACGGCAGTGACACGGTTTCTGCTGCAGTCAGCGCGGACACGAGGCCAAAGTCCTGCGGCACCAAGGCGGGGCGAGCCAGCGCCGTGAGCTGACGCAATGGCGTGCCCGAGATCGTGACTTCACCGCGGTCCGGCGCAATAATCCCGGCGAGCGTGTGCGCCAGTGTCGTCTTGCCTGACCCGGAGGCGCCGGTGATTACGAGCATCTGTCCAGACACGACACTGAAATTCACGTCATTGAAGAGCATCCTTCCTTCGATGTCCACGCCGAGTGAAGCAGCTCTCAATTCGTTCCCGCTCACGGTGAGAGTTCCTCGTCGTCGGCGCGACGCAACTCAACGCCGTCGTCAAGTCGAATAACTCGCACGAGGCTGTCCGGAGGCAGAAGGTCAAGCACTTGGGGCGGTAGATGCAAACTGCCGTCACGGCCAACAACGGCGTACTCAACGCCGTAGCGCCCCTCGGCTCCGACGCGACCGTCACGAATAGTCACGGTCCTTTCGAATCGATTCGCCACCTCAGCGTCGTGCGTGACCACGATGACGGTGAGGCCGATCTGTCGATGGATGGTCAAGATGCTGTCAATCACCTGGTCGCGCTCCTCACCGGTGAGCTGGCTCGTGGGCTCGTCAACGAGCAAGAGATGCGGCAGTACCGCTACTCCCGCGACCAGTGCGACTCGCTGACGTTCACCAATTGACATCTCGGCGATCTGACGATCGGCGAGCTCGGCAATGCCGAAGAGCTCAAGCAGCTCGAGCGCGCTGCGTTGCGGAGGGTCGCCTCGGCGACGAGCGCCGTGCTGGGCAAACCACACATTCTCTTGTGCCGTCGCGTACGACAACAAGTTCGCCGAGGCGCCCTGGACCACGAGTGAGATATAACTTGAGCGCAAACGCGTGAGCGTGTCGGCATTGAGCCGTCCAATGTTATGTTCGCCAATTCGTACCGATCCCGCCGACGGCGCGAACTCACCTGCGAGAAGTCCGAGCACGGTTGACTTGCCCGCGCCCGACGGCCCCAACAGCGCGACCGACTCGCCGGCCCTGATGTCGAGGTCGATCCCGCGAAGCGCCACCACGTCACCTTCGGGTGAGGAGTACAGGTGCACGACGCCCGTGAGGTGCACCTCGGCTCCCGCCGATTTCGCGTCCCGCGGTGTCTCTACGTCCGTCATTCCGCCGACCCGTCGTTTCGACGTGCGCGAGTAGCGCGCATGACTGATCGAGTAGTGAGCTCGACGCAACAGAAGAGCAGCAGTCCAAGAATCACCACGGCACCAAGGAAAGGCGTGATTGGCACCGCTTTAGAGATGGGCAATCCTCCAGTTCCTCCCGCAAATTCGGGAAGTGACGAGAGGGCGAGGGAGTCCGTCACAAAGCCAACGACCGCGCCGACGACAAGCGCGACGCCCAGCACCACCGCGTTCTCGAGCAGCAGTGCCCGTCGCACCACACGCGAAGGCACACCCGATATTGACAATGACGCGAATTCACGCCGCCGTCGCCGTCCGTCAACGACGATGACGAAGGCCGCGGTGCCAATCGCCAGCACCGCGGCAATTGGTGAGACGAGCAGCGCCACCGTATACGCCAGCGCCAGTCCACTGTGATCAAGTACGCCCCGCAGCGACGAAGCTTGCGCGGTTGGACCAATCTTGACGCCATCCGCACGCAGACGTTGCAGTATCGATGGGCTCGCTGACGGCGCCAACCACACCTGATAGGTCGTCGAATTTTCCACGTTGCTAATAGCCCGTTGCGCGAAGTCGTAGGCCACGAGCGCTCCGCGATAGCCAATGAGCGGAAGTGTCGGCACGATCGTGAGCGGTCGGACCGTCAACACGCTGCCGTCAAGATCGAGCGTGATGTTTCGTCCGGGCGGCGTCGGCGGATCAAGTATCTCAGCGCCGGTAGTGACGATGGCGGGCGTCGCTTTGGGCAAGTCAATTGGGCTCAGCAGCAAACCTGCGGACTGCAGCTGCTTACCCGGTATCTCGAAGGTGACGGCACTGGAACTCTCGGTAGAATAAATTCGAATCGACGAAGGTTGCGCCTGCCACGTGCCTTTCTGGCCCGCTCCGAATGCGACGTTGTACCAGCGACCTCCGACCCGATCGCCAACACCGCTCAGGACGAAATTGACATTTTTCGCGTACGGGTTGTACGGATTCACCCAGTTCGGCACCAAGCCGGTAAGACGACAGACATCAAGACACACGTTGGTGAGCGAGATGGTGTAGCTGTGAAGACCGGCCACGACCGGACCCACGTACACCGTCTTAGAGTTTTGTAGGGTTTCGTCAAAGACATTCACGCCCAGTTCGATCGTCGGCGTTCCTTTTTTGATGTCGAAGGTCAAACGAAGTTCACTGCCCGAAAAGCTCACGCCTTTCGGCACCGATGGTGATAGTTCATTCGCGAGTACGGCGATTCGTTCATGTGAGAGCGATGCGGGCCAGAAACCCACCGCCGCGAAACGCGACGTGTCAACGGCGAGCAGCTCACCGGTCAACGACGAATAGTAGGCCGCGGCCATGGCCTCGTGCCCGGTGGGGTCAGCGCGGCGCACCGCCGTCTCGAGGTTGAATCCGGCCGGTGGCGTCACGTCGACGACACGTGCCGCTCCGGTGTCGAAGGTCGCGACGAGCGATCGATTCGACGATGCGAGGAAAAAGCTGCCCACGGCGAAGAGCAAGACAGCGGTCGCGGCGGTGAGCGGGAGAAGTTGGCGAAGCACGGAGGGGCGACGGCCAATCTGGCGCAGCGCGAGGAACCACGCGACGCGACTCGACTCCGCGCTACGCGAAATGAATGCCTGAATCAAGAGGGCCGCGAGGCGAAGCCCGATGACACCCGCTCCCAGGGCCAACAATCCGGGGGCGATCGAGGCCAGCGGATTTGCGTGCTCGCCACTCAGAGAGTCTTTCGTCACCAGCGCGATCAAGCCCGTGAGTGCGAGCGCGAGCGCGAAAGCGTCAACGGCGATGCCCACGAGCTTCGCCTGTCGAACGTTGAGCGACCGCAGTCGCCATAACTCGGATGAAGCAATCGTCATGGCCGTGATACCCGCAACGCACGCCGCCGCCGCGTAAATAATGGCGCTACCGGGAATCGACACTGGCGTACCCGGGACGAATAATGTCCTCGCCAAGACCGTGACGGTACCCCACGCCAAGAGCACGCCCACGGGAAGCGCAGCGACGATCACCGCGGCGGGCTCACCGATCGCGAGAGCAATCATGGCCGAACGGGGGAAGCCGTGTCGACGAGCGAACTCCGATTCCTGTCGACGTCCGAGGATCGTCGCTCTACCCAGCGTGAAGAGAATCAAAAGCGAGAGCAGTATCAACTGCAGCACGATGGCGAGCACCACGGTGCTCATCAGGTCGTCGTTGAGACGAGTGACTCCGGTGATCGAACCGAGTCCCGACGTAGCAACGAGTCCGTAGTGAGTCGAGAGCAGCGATTTGATCTTGACGACGGTCGATTCGAGCGCCGGAGCGCCCACGAGCGTCGCTCCCTTTCGCCACGCAAAGTCCGCAGTCAGTTGCGGCACCGAGATCGGATTGGCCGCGAGCACGGTGGAAAACGATGCGACCAGCGGATCTAGTTGTAGAAAAGGCGGCGTACCGGTGCCGTAATCGAAGTAACCGTTATCTTTCCAATAGTTGTTGTCCACCGTTGGCGGTTGCACGTAGATTGCGCTGACTATCACCTCGGTCGACGTCGGCGAACGCGTCTCGCCAATGCTCAGATGCGATCCGACGTGCACACCCGAGACGACGGCGCTTCGTTCGCTGATCGCGACCTCGTTCAGTCGAGTCGGGCAGACGCCGTCGAGAATCTTGAGGTGGGCACAGATATCGCTGCGAGCAAGTACGTCCGTCCCGTACTGCTGGTTTTTGATATTGAATCCGGCACCCACGTCCAGGGTGATGATTGGCGTGCCGAGCAGTCCGTGAGCGAGGCGATCGGCTGCCTTGGCGCCCGATACGAGTTTGGCCATTTGGGCGGGACCGCCGGTAGTGATGACCATCAAATCCGTCTGGCCCGGCGGCGTGGCATTAGCGGTGCTCGTCAACACCGACGTATCGGCACCCTGCAAGAACATGGGGCCGATCGCGGCCGCCGCGATCGCGATGACGGCAACCACGAACAGGGCCGCAGCGGCGGAACGTCGTGCCTTGAATGCGGCCACGACGATTCGAGCGCGCATCAATTTATCGGTGGTACCCCTGGACATGTAATTTTTATCTTATGAAACCTCCCCCCACGCTCACGGGCGACTCTGGCCTCTCCCTTCCCGCAATCGGCTTCGGCACGTACTCCCTCTACGGCGATAGGGGAACGCACGCCATCGTCGAGGCGATTCACCTGGGCTACCGATTGATCGACTCCGCCGTCAATTACGAGAACGAGGGGGCCGTCGGCGCCGCGATACGACGTTCGGGCCTGGCACGTGAGGAGTTGATGATCACGTCAAAACTTCCCGGACGCCACCACCATTTTGACGACGCGCTCAACTCCGTTCAGGAGAGCGTCATGCGAATGGGTCTCGAGAACATTGACCTCTACCTCATCCACTGGCCAAATCCGATCGAGAATCTCTACGTCGAGGCGTGGAGGGGACTCATCGAGGCCCGAAATCGTGGTTTGGTTCATCACATCGGCGTCAGTAACTTCCTGCCCGAACACCTCGAGCGCCTCCGTGTCGAGACCGGCGAATTGCCCGCGATCAACCAGATAGAGCTGCATCCCTACTTTCCCCAAACTGATCTCGTGGCGTACCACCGCGAACACGGGATCCTCACCGAAGCGTGGAGCCCATTGGGCAAAGGCAGTGACCTGCTTACCAATCCCGTCATCACCACTATCGCCACCGAACACGGAGTCACTCCGGCGCAGTCCGTCCTCGCGTGGCACGTTAACAATGGGGCGATTCCGATACCCAAATCCAGGTCAGTGGAACGTCAAAGAGAGAATCTAGATATCTTTAACATCTCACTCACGCACGACAACATAGAGAGAATCGCCACGCTCGCTCGCACCGATGGTCGGCTCGAGAATCAAGATCCCGCAGTGCACCAAGAATTCTGATCGCCACGTGCGAAGGTATCAGTTGACGAAGGGACCTGGTAATTCGAGGTGACGAATGAACCGAGGGTGAACGACGCTGGCGAGAACTGGGCGGGGACGTACCGCTATACGGCGCGCAGCGTCCTATCGGTCACATCGGTCGACCAGGTCGCGAGCCTGATCGCCGAGGGTGGTCGGTTCAGGGCACTTGGAACGCGACACTCGTTTAATGACCTTGCCGATACTGCGGGAACACACGTCGACGTCAGTTCTCTAGAACTCGAGCCGAGTGTCGATGAGGAGCATCATCGCGTAACGGTCCCCGCCGGGATGACTTACGGCACGCTGGGACGTTTCCTCCAGGAGCGCGGTTGGGCCCTCGCGAACCTCGGGTCGCTCCCCCACATTTCTGTCGGTGGGGCGTGCGCCACTGCCACCCACGGTTCGGGTGCTCTTAATCAGAGCCTGGCGGCGGCGGTCTGCGGAATTGATCTCGTGGCGGGACGCGGACTGCGAATCTCGCTTGATGAATCTGATGCACGATTTCTTGGCGGTGTCGTTGCGCTGGGAGCGCTCGGCATCGCGACGTCGCTCACGCTTCGCATTGAGCCCACGTACGAAGTGCGCCAGGACGTCTTTATCAACATGCCGTGGTCTGATCTCAGCGAACTCGAGACGATCATGAACAGCGCGTACAGCGTCAGTCTCTTCACCCGCTGGAACGGCGTTGTCGACCAGGTGTGGTTGAAGTCGCGTGTGGGAGATGGTTTCTCCGAGCCAACGCCGCCTGGTAACGCCGCGACGCCCGCGGCCGGCCAGGTGATGTCGCCAGCGGACGACGGCCACGACAACACCACCGTGCAGGGCGGCGTGCCCGGTCCCTGGAACGAACGCCTACCGCACTTCCGCTTTGACGAGATACCGAGTAATGGCGACGAGATCCAAAGCGAGTACTTCGTCGCGCGCGAAGACGGACTCGCTGCCCTTCGCGCGCTTGAGCCGATTGCCGGCGACTTCGCGCCCCACCTCTTGATTTCCGAGTTCCGATACGTCGCGGCCGACGAGTTATGGCTCAGTCCCGCTTACAAACGTGACTCGTTGACAATTCATTTCACATGGAAGAACCAACCTGACGAAGTGCGTCGTCTCTTGCCAGGAATCGAAGAGGCACTGCGACCATTCAAGTCGCGTCCTCACTGGGCGAAGTGGTTCTCCATGGACACGTCCGAGATTTCCACTCTTTACGCTCGGCTGCCAGACTTCATCAAGTTCGCAAGCGAACTTGATCCCGACGGCCAGTTCCGGAACGACTATCTTTCCAGAATCGTTGGCTTGAAATAAGCGAGTCCGTTACAACTCATCAAGGATGGGACAGGATCAACTAGGTCCCCGCGATGTTCGACCTTACTCAAGTGGTCGGTGAGCAATCGACACAGGCTGACGTCCTGACAACAGCCACGCCCCAACAAACGCGGCGAGCGGCATGACAACCAGTATCAGCAAAAGATTCGCGATCGGCACACTCGTGAGCGATGACAGGCCATCCAATTGATTAGTTCGGCTGAACGCAATAAGGGCAATATAGGCGCCGACCGTGCCAATGACAGCGCCGAGCAGAGCGAGCGCACCAGCGGTGGACGACGTGATGGTTCTACGAGTGCGACTGCTGGCACCTACGGCGGTGAGGACACGCACGTCACTCGCGGTCTCACTACGAATGAGTCCAATCGTCATCGACAGGATGCCCAGCGCGAGCAGCACCCCGACCGCCGTGGCCCAGTTGACGATCTCCTTGAGTGACGGGATGCTCGACTTGGTTTCGATGTACATGCCCGCGGTAGAAGCTAACGCTCGAGCTTGCGATACCTGCGACGCAGTTAACGGTTGAGGCGTCTGAATGAACCAACCAGCGACATTCGTAGACAGGTGAAGCTGGTGTACTGCGTGCTGAGTAATCACCGAGTTCGGGGCCGAGGTACCCGACGGCAATTCGCCGACCTGTTGAATCTTCGGGTGGTTGAGACATGACCCTTTAGGACATGGAAAGGTCAAACTTCCACCGTTGCCATTCTGTGCACCATTAGCGAAATAGTTGCCATACACGAGTTGCATGTCACTCATCGTCGACAGCCCAGAGCGCATTGTCAGTATGTCTGCAGCACGTTCGATCGAACTAGAACGTATACCGAACGCATTCAGAAGCTGCGGCGTTGCGACGTACAGTGGTCCCGACCAACTGCGCCCGGGAGCCGCGTGCTGGGGTGAAGCACTGGTTGATTCCAGGGTGACGACAGTGTTGGTACCCAACCCTTCACCAATCAAGCGCGCCTCTTTGGCCATTGCCTTGACACTGCTCTGAGTGAGCGAACTTTGAACATTCGCGCGGCCTGGTCCGCCTGGACCGTACGGGCCGTTGGGCGTGTAGATAATCAACTGGTTCGACGTCACGTTCGGTCCGGCGTAGTCCAGCACGTTGCCGAACCTCGCGGCCGACGCCACGCACACGAGGACTGCGATCAGTACCGCAAGGCTGATGGCGCCCAAAGCCGATCCCGAGCGCGCCCGATAGCGAGCAAGATCGCGCAACGCCATGCGCACGGCAATCGGTGCCCGACGGGCGATTCGCGGCAGCGTCGCGAGCACAAAGGGCGCGAGCAACACGAGCGCCACCGTGAGCAGAATGAAACCGAAGAGCAGCTCGGGAACCCCACCACCGTTGCCGCCGCTCGCGCCGGCGTACCCCAACAGCAAGAAGGCAATGACCAGGAAGGCAATACCCGGTACGGCGGTTCGGTGCGACTTCATTGGTGGCACCGGACGTCCGGATAGGGCCGAGACAATTGGTTGTGCGGCCATTGAACGGGCCGGTCGCTTGGCGGCCACGTACGACGCCAGCACGGCCAAGAGCATCGACGCGAGGATGACGAGCCAGGGCATCTGGAATATTCCCACGCTGTGGTGCGCACTCGCTTCCATTGACGGGCGATAGGCCAGCCACGCGAGTAGACCGATGACGAAGCCGAGCACGGCGCCGATGACGCCCACGATGACGCCATTGGCTCGCACGACCAATCGGATGTTACGGTCAGTCGCCCCGAGAGCGCCGAGCATGCCAATAGAACGAAGTCGACGCTGGGCCAGGACGGTGAAGCCGGCCACGGCCACTAGTCCAATCAGCATCATTGCGAGCGTGGCGAGCGCCAGTGAGATCGTGTCTGGATTTATAACATTCGGTGGCGCGGCGGTGGCAGGGGTCTCGACGTTTCGGCCAATCGCTGACGGTCGCACGCCACGAGCGTCGAACAGCACCGTGACCTCTGTCGGCGACGTGACCTGTCCCGGCGCTACGAGCGCGAATCCGTCGAGCAGATTCTCCGGATTTTCTATCGTGCCAACGACACGCCGTGACTGGCCGTCTTCGCGCCACGTACCGCCAATGGAGAGATGCAGTGTGGAGAGCACACTGGGGGTGAGCGCCACTTCGTGTGAACCCGTTGGGAAATGACCAGACAACAAGGACAGCATTGGCTGGCCATACGCCCCTCGTGGGTTCTGCGCACGCAGTTCGTACGTCTCGATTGATCCGGGAAATGAAAGTCTTTGGTTTTCAATGACGTCAACGGCACCAA
>Ga0182015_10006461_pt1 | contig 11757 bp, 8 predicted proteins | sample 712P3MmetaG_FD_120478 | JGI IMG/M metagenome (GOLD analysis project Ga0182015, IMG submission 120478) | Permafrost microbial communities from Stordalen Mire, Sweden - 712P3M metaG | ecosystem: Environmental > Terrestrial > Soil > Wetlands > Permafrost | place: Sweden: Stordalen | collected...
GATTCGCGAAGGCGAATGCCGCGCACCTTCAGTTCATCCTTCAGATCCTCCGAGACGAAACGGTCTTCAATGTTGCCTGCATGCACAATGACGCGCACGCCGCCGGCCAGCGAAAGATTGTCGCGCGCGGTGAACTCGCGCGGCTGCGGGATGAGCGCCGGACGCGATGAACCGGCAGCCGCATGAGCAACGGGCAGCGCGACGCAAAGGCAAAGCAAGAACGGGATACGAGCGGCCACAGATCTGGTCACCTGCTCATCGTCCTCCGGAAGGCTGAACGTTGTAGAGCTGAAATTCGCGAATGGCCGCGCCATCGGTGGCGGACAGAATGTTGAGGCGAACGCGGCTGGCCGTCACGGTGGGGAAGACATCGATCTTCTCATGTCCGATCGCGTGCGCGGCGGCGATGGATTTCCACGAGCTTCCAGTCCACACGTCGAGGGAATACTTCTCGATGCGCTGGCCGTCGTTGAGCCACTCCATCGTCAACGCACGGTTGAACGTAACGGGCTTGGCGAAGCGGACCTCTAGCACTGCGTGGTGCGAACCCGCGGGCGCGGACCAGAAGGTGTCGGGGTCGCCATCGAGCGCCGCGGCAACATCGGCCGGAGCGGGTGCGTGTTGCAATGCCAGGTTATGAGCGTAGCGCTCGCGCAACGCCTGGCCAAATTCCTCGAGACGGGCGACGTCGCTGTCTGGTTGCAGTCCGCGGCGATCGGGTGCGAGGCCGAGCATCAACTGCGCGCCGTGGCCAACGGTTTCGTCCCATGTGGTAAGGAGCTCATCAAGGCTCTTGAGAGACGCCTCGTCGTTCGGATGCCAAAACCAGTGGCCCGCGCGCAGCGGGGTGTCGGCTTCCACCGGGCGCCAACGCAGGTAGCCGTGGCGATCAATGACGTTCCAGTTCTCGTACGGTACACGGCCCGCCTCGTTGCCTACCCAGCGTGCGTCACCGTATTCGAACAGGGCGGTGTCGGCGAAGACGATGGTGTTGGGCTGGTACGTGCGCAGCGTCTCGATGATCTGCTTGAAATTGTAGACATGGCCGGCGCTGCCGGCGCCGTCGAGCCAAAACTCGACGAGGTCGCCGTAATTCTGCGCCAGCTCGGCGAGCTCGGCGTTGTAATACCGATCGTAAGCAGCAGCGTCGTTGTAGCGCGGGTCGTGGCGATCCCACGGCGACAGATAGATGCCGAATTTCAACCCGTACTTCCGCGCAGCGCGCGCGACGTCACCCACCACGTCGCCCTTGCCGTCCTGCCACGGACTCGCCTTCACGCTGTAGTCCGTTTGCGCGGTGGGCCAGAGGCAGAAACCATCATGATGTTTGGCGACGAGGATCACATACTTCGCGCCTGCCCCGCGAATGGCCTGCATCCACTGGTCCGGATCGAATCGCGTGGGATTGAAGACCGTGGGGCTGGCGGTGCCGTCGCCCCATTCGCGATCCAGAAAAGTATTGGTAGAGAAGTGAATGATGACGCCGAACTCAAGATCCTGCCACTCGACCTGCTGCGGAGTGGGTTTGATGTCGGTGAAGTTTTGCGCACGCGCGGGAAACGCGCTGCAAAGTGAGGCGAGAGCGATCGCAAAAAGTGGGTTGGCAGAACGCATTCTCACTCGATCTCCAGAGCTCTGTGTGCGGGCCGAACTGCCTGGCGTGCCGTCCACAAGGCGCCCGCGGGCGGATCTGCCGGAGCCTCTCTGACCACGATTCCAGGATTGCGCTTGTGCAATTCGGCGATCAGCGCATTGCGCACAGGCGCGGCTCGCTCGAGGATGCTGCCAGCGACGGCAACTTCGGGAACTTCGAAGACCGGCGCGACGCCTACTTCCAGGCTGCGAATGTGCTCAATGACCAGCCCCGCCAGCGTGGCCAGATCGGTTCCTCCCTGCACGGCGACTTCCTGAGCGACAACGTCGCCCCGCTCGGCGGCTGCGATCACCAGCGGCGCCAGGCGCGAAAATTCCGGCGCAGGATCGGCATTGGCGAATTCAATCAGCTCGGCGAGCGAACCGAGTTTCCAAAAATCGCGAGCCAAATCCAGAAGGCGCGTTGAGCGTTGCTGGTCGACGGCGAGAAAACCGCGGCGCAGCGCTTCAAGGCCGAGAAAATGCCCGGAACCCTGATCGGCGAGCGCCGGCCCCCATCCGCCTGCGGTCACGACTCTGCCTGTGGCGGCGCGACCGGCCACATTGGAGCCTGTACCCGCGAGGACGAGTACGCCGCGGCCACCAAAGAACACGGAGTCGAGTGCAATCTCCACGTCGCCCACGATGACCAACTCCCCTCCCACGTGGTGCGCAAAGGCTTCACGCAGCCAGTTCACGACGAGAGGGACGGTGTCACCGGCGGTGCCGATGCAGCAGCGTGTGATCGACGCGGTGGGGATTCCAGTTGTCTGAAGCTCCCGCAGCGCGGTCTGCAGGTTTGCCTCCGCAGTGGCGGCATCGGCCTTCATTCTCTTGATCGTGCCCGTGCGCACGCGTGCCAGCTCGCGGCTGTCGTCGCCCAGAACAAACTCGGTCTTCGTGCCGCCGGCATCCACGCCGAGAAAATACTGCATGCGATCCGTCTCTTCCGTTGGAGTTGATGCTTGCTGCTGCGCGTTGCGCTCGTCTGCGATCCGCGCCTATTGTGGTCGTTTCGGGAGGAACGTCCAGATTGCCGGATCTTCTTCGCCGAGTACCCAGGAGCAAAAGCCCTCAAGCCCATTGCGCTGCGCCAGGTCATAGCGATCGCGGAATGTATGCAGATCGGTATAGAAGACCCATTCGCGCATCTGGTCGCGATAGAAGTAGAACCACGCAGAGTGATCCTCGTCGTCCCACTGGATCTTGGCGTTCCAGTCATGAGCGAGCTGCAGCGCGTCGACGGCGCTGATGTAATCTGCCGTCGGATTTGGTTTCTCGATCGGCAGTTCGCCTTCACGTGCCGGGGGCGTGATGGTCGGCGCGCCCGTGTACCAGTGATAGCCGTAGAGGGGAATGCCGAGCGAAAGCTTCTCCTTCGGCACGACCTGGAGCGCGTAGTTGAGGTTGTCGACAGTCCATTGCCAGCCCGCCACGGGGCCTGGCGTGGTCCAGCGCGTGTTTTGGTCGTAGGTCATCAGGCAAACCAGATCGACGGCCTTCCCGATGGCGGCGAGGTCGTACGCTCCACGCCAGTCGGTGTAGATCCATTTGGCGAAGCCGCCGGTGCCAGGGTAGCCGGGCGCATTGGGAACCGTAGCGATGCTCAGCTGCAGGCCCGCGGCGTGCAACGCATCGGCCGTGGTTTTCACCATCGCCGAAAGCGCGTCGCGGTCGGTCCAGTCGATGTTTTCGAGGTCGAACTGGAAGCCGGTATAGCCATGCAGCTTGCACTCGCGAATCAGCGCTGCGTTCATCTGGGCCTGCGCGGTCGTGCTGATCGCCAGCAGATGAAAGCTTCTCTTGTTAAAGAGCGCGACGATGGGCATGACCGGAAGCTTTTCGCTTTGCGCCTCGACCAACACGGCGGGCTCCGGCGCTCCGGTCACGAGGCCGTTCTCATCCACCTGGTACCAGGTGGGAACCAGAAGATCGATCTGTGAGGAGTGCGCGAAGAAATCGCGGATCGACCTGGGGTCGCTATCCAGATAGAAGAGCGCAACCGGATGACTGGCGGCGAAGGCCGAAGGCAAGAGTGCAACGAGGAACAGCCAGACCAGAAATTTCATCGAACTCATACCGCACACACCTCAATGTCGTTCGCTTTGAAGGCTTCCAACGCATCCGCGGAGATTCCGGAATCGGTCACGAGGATGTCGATTTCGTTGGCGGGGCAAATGAGCGCGGGGCTCACCATGCGGATCTTGCTCGAGTCGGCGACCACGATTACCTGTTTGGCCTGACGAACCATGGCGCGAAAGACGGCCGCCTCATCCGGCTCGATGGTCGTCACGCCACGCTGTGCGTCCACGCCGCAGGCGCCGATAAAGGTCTTGTCCATGAAAACGCCGCTCAGCATCTCGATGGCGGTTGGCCCTGTAAGTGAGAATGCGCCTGCCCAGCGCATGGTTCCCCCTGTCAGGGTCACGTTCAGCGCGGGCTGATTGCTGAGCTCCATCGCGATGTTCACGGCGTTGGTGATGATGTGGATCGAATTGCGGTGTCGGATACAGCGCGCCACCTGGGTCGGCGTGGTGCCGGCGGTGAAACCCACCGTGTCATGTTCCCGGATCAGCTCCGCCGCGGCCATCCCGATGCGGCGCTTTTCTTCGACGAAGCGCGATTCGCGCACATGAAACGAGGAATCGAAGCGAAACGGCTCGTACTGCATCTGGCCGGCCAACCGCGCACCGCCGTGGGTGCGATGGACGAGATTGCGCTCCTCTAGGCGCGCAAGGTCGCGGCGAACGCTGGGAGCCGACGCGCCCAGAGAGCCCACCAGTTCGTCGACCGAGGCATTGCCATGCTGCAGAAGGACCTGCAGGATCTTCTTTGCTCTTTGCTCAGTTTTCAGTGACATGGGATTGCCGAACCATTATCGCTGAATCCCGGTGTGCGTCACGCTTTTTGCTAAGCCGGTGGACCCTTCAGCGAGGTCCAGCGGCCGATCGTTCTTCAACCATGCGCTGCAGTGCCAGAGAAAGAGCGCGCACGCTCTCCTCCTCGACTACAAAACGCAGATATTCGCGATCGCGGATCTCGCCCATCTGCACATCCCGCCTGTGGAACTCCACAGGGCTGGGTCGTGCCATTCTCAGGCTGGCGTGGAATTCAGTTGCGCCTGTAGCCTCCGCAACGACCACAATGGTTTCCGGTGTGATGCCGCCGCCGGGCATGACCCGGATGCGGTCTTTGGCAGCCTGCACCATGCAGGCCACTACGGAAAGACCCTCCGTTACTTTTGTGGCTCCTCCGGAAGTGAGGACGCGCGCGGCCCCGGTTTTAACCACGTCCTCCAGAGCCGCTCGCGGATCGGGAGTCATGTCGATGGCGCGATGAAAAGTTACCGGCAAGGGGTGCGCCAGCTCCACCAGATGCCGGGTTCGCGGCACATCGACATGCGCGTGCTCATCCAGCACTCCCAGGACGATGCCATCCGCGCCCAGTTCGTGTGCATTCCGGATGTCCTGCTGCATGACCTCGAACTCGTGGTCGGTGTAGGAAAAGTCTCCGCCGCGTGGGCGAATCATCACGAACATTCCGATCCCAATGCGGCGGCGAACCAGGGCAATTAGGCCCGAGGAAGGAGTCGTGCCTCCCTCCAGCAGATCGCCGCAGAGCTCCACGCGTTGTGCCCCGCCACGCTCCGCGGCCATCGCCGATTCCACCGAATCGACGCATATTTCAACTTGCATAGGTTCTGAATCCCATTGTCCTATCGCCCCAGCTTCCACGCGCCCTTATACCATTGCCCGGAACCGAACCGTGCCCGGTCGAGCGAATGTGGCTGCCGCCGGTTCGCGCGGCAGCCCTGTCGCTAAAACGCGTAGTGCAGAGAGAACTGCAAACGCCGCTCCGTTGAACGGATCTGGCCAAGCGGAGCAATCTGCCCGAAGGTAGAGTCGGTGACGCCGGTGTCCGGGTTCCCATAACTGACGATGTTGAACGCGTTGAAAGCATCGAAGCGGAATCCAACCACCTGCTCGTGGTACGTGTGGAAGTCCTTGAAGGCCGACATGTCCACATTGGTGAAGCCGGGGCCGCGGACCGTGCCGTTGGCCGCCGTGCCGAAGGCATTGGGCGCCGGCACTCCATACGCGCACACGCCGTTGTCCACGCCGGGCTGCGTGCAGGGAGTGGCCGAGGAATCCGTGCCAAACCAGTTCGTCAGGCTGCGGTCCACGAGTTTCAGGGGCCGGTACTGATTCGGCCGCGAATTGCCGTAGCTGTTCGAGTTGTTGCCCGGCCCGGTCAGCGTCTCCGGAAACCCGGACCACGCCACGCCTGCGGTAGAAATCTTCCAGCCGCCAATGACTTCATCAAGCGCGCGGTTGGCGCCGGAGAAGTAGTCCCGCCCGCGTCCGAACGGAAGCGCATACACGCCTGTGAAAGACAGGTTATGTTTCACGTCGTAGCCGGCCGGACCGTAGTCGGCTGCTGCGTTGTAGTAGTTCTGGAAGGCGCCGCTGAAGCCGTTGACGTTCAGCCCGTAGTTGCCGAGGCTGTTGGTCATCGCCTTGCCGTAGGTGTAGTTCACTGAAAACTCAAGACCGTGGTTAAGGCGCTCGCGCAGCGTCGATTCCAGGGCGTTGAAGTTCATCTTGGCCCGCGATTCGGTAATGAGCAGAGAATTCGATCCGATGCTCACCGAGGGGTCAATGGCGTTAATGCCGAGATACTGGTTGTTGTAGTACGGCGCCGAGGTCGGGTCGCCGTTCACCAGATACTGATTGACGTTGCCGTAGTCCTCGATGTGTTGCCCCGATTCGCCGAGATATCCAGCCTGCAGCGATGCGGTGTGGGTCAGGGCATATTCGAAAGTCAGGTTCCACTCCTGCACGTACGCCGGCTGAATATTCTGCGGGTAGACGTTAAAGGTGCCGCCGTAGGCCACGCTGCCGCCGGCAAAGCCCTGTTCCGCGGTGCGCGGGCTTCCTGGATTGCCAGGCGTCGGCGTGATCACGTTCACATTGACCGCCTGAATGAAGGGGGTGATCGACGTCAGCCGCTGGTTCGAGGAATTGCCTTCGTAGAAGCTGGTAGCTCCGTAACCGCCGCGAACCACCATGCGGGTCATGGCCTGATATTCGAATCCAAGGCGCGGCATTATCTGCCGGTAATTGGGCTGGTAACAGCCGAGATTGCTGCAGGTACCCGCTCCGGCAGGTGCGCCGGTGGGCACGTGGCCAGCGTAGATGAGCTGTCCGGTGTTGAGGTCGATGTTGCCGGTCTTGTTGTTCTCCTCAATCCAGGGCTCGTCGTATTCGTAACGCACGCCGATGTTCACGGTCAGGTGCGGGCGAACCTTGTAGTCATCCTGCGCGTAGCCAGCCGCACGCCACTGGCGCTGACCGACGTTCACGCTGCTCAGGGTCACGGCGGCTCCGCTCACGCGATCGAGCACGAAGTCTCCGCCTCCGTATCCACCCGCATTGGGCAACGATGGATTGCTGGTGAACGCGCCGCTGTAATTCAGCGATCCCAGATAGCCGTTGTTATTGCTCGTGGGGTAGTTGTTCTCGTAGCGAATGGCCTCGACACCGAAGGTCAGGGTGTGCAGCCCGCGCTGCCACGTCACGTCATCCATATAGCTGTAAGTGTTGTCGATGATCCCGCCATCGAACGCGGGTGTGCCGACGCCGCTGATGCCGCCACTGATGCCCTGGAAAGAGAAGCCATTGTAGGCCTGGTTGGGAAAGGTGATACCAACCTTGGCGTTGCCACCGGTTCCGAACTGGCCGGTTGGATCCTGCGGCAAGCCGGTGTTCCAGTCGGTGCGCGTAAAGCCGATGCGGGCGGAGTTAATCAGGTTCGCCGAGAACGTATGCACCCAGTTAGCGCCGACCACCTTCGTCGGAAACAAATTCACGCCAGGGAACTCGATGGGCAGCACCGCCGTTGATCCGTCATACGCGGTGGACATGGAATAAAAGCCCGTGATTTTATCCGCGCCGCGCGGATCATATTCAATCTTGATGTCGCCCTGGTTGTTGGCCTTGTAATTGCGCGTCGGCCCCTGATAGTTGTTGTTGACGATCCCGTCCGTCGGTGACGCATTGGGCAGCGGATAGAAGTTCGGATTGGCAAACAGAAACTTCGCGACCGGATTGACGATCGGAACTCCCTTGTTGCCGGCATACGGCGCGAAGCCATTCTCCGGGTCGTAGAGCTGAATCGGATTAGACCCGGCCAGCAGGACCGAGAAATCTCCGCCGCGCATTGCGGAGGTAAATACGCTCGCCGATCCTGTGCCTCCCCGGTGATAGCGCGATCCGAGGTAGTCGACAAAGAAAAACAGCTTGTCGCCTTTGATCGGTCCACCGAAGCTGCCGCCAAACTGAGCTTGCGAGAACGGATTGATCGGGAGCTGCGGTACCGCCTGGTTATTGGTCCACGAGTTGGCGTCCAGCCGGTAGTCCTGCACGTAGCCATACGCTGAGCCATGGAAGCTGTTGGTGCCGCTTTTCAGAATGCTGACAACACCGCCGCCATTCACGTTGCCGAATGCGGCGGGCGCATTTGCGGTCAGCACTTTCATTTCCTGCAGCGCGTCCGGTGCAGGGCTGTAGGCAATCAGGTTATTGAACGTCTCATTGATGTCGATGCCATCGAGCGTGTAGTTGTTCGCCTGGGCACGATTGCCGTTCATGTTCGGCGTATCGACGAAGTAGTTGCTGCGCTCAATTTGAGTCGGGCCTGAGGTGCCGGCCGTATCGACGACGCCGGGCTCGTAGAGAGTAACCGCGGAGAAGTCCAGCCCATTGAGCGGAAAATTCGAAATCGTGTTCGCGGTAAACGTGGAGCTGATGGTCGGATCGCTCGTGTTCAGAATGGGCGCGCTGCCCGAGACATTGACCGTTGTCGTGGCCGCTCCAACCTGAAGCGTGACGTTGAGTGTCGGGGTCTGGACCGCTTCCAGTGAGAACGCGGGAAGCGCCGTCTTGCTGAACCCGGACGCGGTCACCGTCACCTGGTAATGCCCGGCCTGCAGGAAGTCGAGGCGGTAAACGCCGTCGGCGTTGGAGGTCGCTGCCGTGTCGACGCCCGTGTCCAGGTTATGCGCGACCACCTGAGCGTTCGCAACGACTGCTCCGCTGGGATCGGTGACCTCACCGGTGACCGAACCGGTCACATTTTGCGCCATTGCCGCGGGAACGGACAGGCACATGCTCAGCGCGCATCCCCAAAATAGCCGCCTCAAATTGGTCGTCATAGGGTTCTCCCCCTTTTGCTTTCTCTGAAGTCTGTTCCCTGGGTTCGAGGAAAATTGCCGGATTTGCCGCACCTCTGGCCGACATCGGATTCCGGGAACGGAACCCGGCGTGGCCATAATCTAACCACAATTCTGCATTTTTAGCCACAAAATTGATCGAAATGAACAAAAATCTGTTTGTTTCACCGATCTACGGTATTGTTCCGGTCGCCCAGAGGCGCCGCGCGGCCATGGATTCGCGAAAGATTCTCGGCTAGTTCCGGCTGGGAACCCGCCACTGAAGTATCGACAGCAGACTGGAATAGTCGTCGGTCCATGCTGGCAGATCCGGTCTCGTGCGAATTTCTCGTGCGAATGCCGCGACCTGCGGTTGGGCAAGGAACCGGGAGTTGTTGGTCACCAGCACCCACGTCGCCCGATATTCGCCGCGAGCTTCCTGTGGTGGCGTGTCGACAACGCGGGCTTCCATGCCCGAGGCTGCGGCGAGCGCTGCAATCTCCGGCGGCAGATCCAGATACTGATTCGACACATGGAACGCCAGAACCCCTCCGGACGCCAACTGCCGAAAGTAGACACGCATGGCCTGCGTGGTGAGCAGGTGAATCGGAATCGCGTCGCCGGAAAACGCATCGATTACCAGTACATCGAAGCTCTGAGGCGCCTCGCGCGTGAGGGAAATCCTCGCGTCGCCGTCGGCGAAGGAAATCTGCGCACCCGATTCGCGCAGGTAAGTGAACAGATTTTCCGCGATGGGGCGGATGGCTGGATTGATCTCGTACAAGCGCATCCGATCACCGGGCTTTCCGTAAGCTGCCAGGGTCCCGGCGCCGAGGCCGATCACGCCGATGTTGCGGGACCGATCGTCGCAGCAAAAGCGAAGCGCCAAGCCCACCCCAGAATCCGTTGCGTAGTAGGTGGTCGGGTTGCGTCGAAATTGAGGGGCGAACCACTGCGTGCCGTGCTCGATGGTGCCATGCAGCAGCGTGCGCACGGTTTCGGCCTGCGGCGGCACATGCGATTCCCGTACGCGAAGCGCGCCATAGAAATTGCGTTCCTCCACGAGCGTGCTGCGGGCGTACACGATGTGCAGCATGATGATCAGCGCCAGCAGCAGCGCGGTTCCTACAGACCACAGCAGCCGTTGGGCCCATCCGTTCTGCCAGGTGACGACCAAAGCCAGCGCAGCGGTCGCCAGGAACGCGATCGCCACATCGTAATTCGCGTCGAAGAGCAGCGGGCAGCCGATTCCGATGAAGATGGTTCCTGTTGCTCCGCCCGCGGCGATGAGCAGATAGAACAGCGTCGATTCGGAAGGGTTCGCAGGCCGCAGCGCATACGTCTCCGAGTGACAGAACAGACAGGCGATGAAAAGTTCGATGAGGAAGAAACCGATGCTGAACTGGATCGGCCAGGTCGCATCGGTTTGCGAGAGCATCCAGGCCAGCGCGGCCAGTCCCAAGGCCAGCAGCCGCACCATTAGCCATCGCCGATAGAAGCCTGGCATATCAAACGCAACGATGAAGGTCAGCAGGTAAACTCCCAGCGGCAGCACCCACAACAGCGGGATGGCGGCGATATTCTGGCTCAGATGGCTGGTCACGGCGCACAATTGCATCGCCGCTCCGGCTGGCAGCAGGAACCAGAGCAACCTCGATCGCAAGGAACTCCTCGTCGCTCGCGCAGCAAGCTGCGGTTGCGGCAGACCGGCGCCGTTCGTCTGTCTTGCGCGCCACGCGATTACGGTGCAAAGCACCGCATAGATTCCGAATCCGCAGCTCCACGCCTTGCGCTGCACAACCAGCGAAAGGTGCGGCTCGATCACTGTGGGGTACAGCACTAAAGCCAGGAGCGATCCGGCATTCGACAGCGCGAACAGTTTCCACGGCACGCCCGTCTGCTGCTGCCGCGCCAGCCAGAGTTGCAACAGCGGGCTGGTCGATGCGAGCAGCAGGAACGGCAATCCGATAGTCACGGTGAGCGCCTGAAAGATCGCGGTCAGCGGATGCCCTGCCGCTGCGCTCATATCCGGCTGAGCGACAAACACAAGCACATTCACCGCCAGCACCAGCAATGCTATGTGCAGAGACACAGCTATTCGCGCTGGCACGCGCCGGCTCAGCCAGTGCGCGTAGAGATAGCCGAGCAGCAGCGCGGTCTGGAAAAAGACGAGACAGGTGATCCAGACGGCGGACGATCCACCCAGCGCCGGCAGCAGCTGTTTGGCCGCCATGGGCTCGACGGCAAAGAGCAGAAATGCTCCGAGAAAAATCGTAGCGCCGTAAAGGATTCGCATCGGACGAAGGATCAAATTGATCCGTTAGAAACGCTACCATGCGGATCGCCGCGGTAGTTTCCTGACAGAGTTTTCCACGCCAACCGGTCAGTCTCTTCGTCGTAAACTGAAGCTAATGAGAATTGGTATCGACTTCGGAACGACGCGCGTAGTTGTCGCTTCTGTCGATCGCGGCAACTTCCCCCTGGTGAATTTCGAAAAGCCTGACGGCCAGGCGTGCGACTGGTTTCCTCCCGTTATAGCGGTCAAAGGCAACACGCGCCTCTACGGATGGCAGGCGATTGCGGCGCAGGAGGACGACAGCTGGACGATCCTGCGGTCGCTGAAGCGCTGCCTGCGCAGCGCCGGCCTGCACACCGAGCTTCATGCTGGTGGCCAGGCGCTGCCCCTGCGGCTTCTGCTGACGGAGATGATGGCCGCATTGCGGACCCAGCTGCTGGAGCATTCGAATCTCCGCGTGCAGCCCAACGAACCACTTGAAGCGGTTCTGGGCGTTCCGGCCAATGCCAACAGCAATCAGCGTTTTCTCACCGAGGAAGCGGCGCAGAGCGCGGGTTTCTCCGTGCTGGGGCTGATGAACGAGCCGTCGGCTGCGGCCATCGAGTATGCCTGGCGCGAC
>Ga0182015_10006465_pt1 | contig 11752 bp, 7 predicted proteins | sample 712P3MmetaG_FD_120478 | JGI IMG/M metagenome (GOLD analysis project Ga0182015, IMG submission 120478) | Permafrost microbial communities from Stordalen Mire, Sweden - 712P3M metaG | ecosystem: Environmental > Terrestrial > Soil > Wetlands > Permafrost | place: Sweden: Stordalen | collected...
ACGCTGGCACGCGCTGGCATGAAGGTCACGGCCTTCGATGCCGACCCGGAAAAACGCGCCAAGGCCGGCCAAGGATTCGCGGCTGCCGCAGCCGTGCTATCGGCGCTCGCGGTCCCCGACCATAGCAGCGGCGAGATCGCGGTCCACGAAAGTTTGCCGCACGCGGTCGCCGGCGCCGATCTCGTGATCGAGACCGTGCCCGAAAACCTTGAACTCAAGATCCAGGTTTTCCGAGAGATCGAGATGCAAGTGGCCGACGATTGCATGCTCGCCTCCGACACCTCCGGGATCCCGATCACCAAGATCCAGGCCGGCACGCGCGTGCCCGGCCGCGTCGTCGGCATGCATTGGTCGAATCCGCCGCACATCATTCCGATGATCGAAGTCATCGCCGGCGCGCGCACCGCGCCCGGTGTCGTAGCGTCGCTCACGGAGCTGGTCCGGCGCATCGGACATCTGCCGATTATCATCCGCAAGGATGTCGCAGGATTCGTCGAGAATCGCGTGCTGTACGCCGTGATGCGCGAATGCCTCGATCTCGTCGAACAGGGCGTCATCGAGCCCCAGGACCTCGATCTCTGCGTCTCCTGGGGCATTGGCTACAAGCTCGCGGTCGTGGGTCCCATGGCCTTGCTCGACATGGCGGGCCTTGACATCTATTCCGCCGTCGCGGGATATCTCAATAAGGAATTGTCGGCACGGGCGGATGTCGCTGCCTACGTCACGGAGCGCACCGCGCAGCACAAGCTCGGCATCAAAACCGGCGGCGGCATCTACAGCTACACCCCCGCGCAAATTCAGGAGCTGCAGCGCGCGCGCGCGCGCAAACTCGTCGCCGTGCGCAACGCCTTGCAGGCATGACGCGCAAGTCCCCGCTTCTCGTGCGTTGCGCGCTCTTCGGCGCGCTCGGGTGGCTCGTTGGCGCAGGCGCGAGCGCCGCTGGCGTCGAGATCCATGCGCTCGCGATCATGATGCCGGAGGAGCCGACGGATTACGGTTGGAATCAGCAAGGCTTCGAAGCGGCCAAGGCCGTCGCCGCGAAGTTTCACTTGAAGTTCATGCCGGCGACGGGACTCGGCTACGGCGATGTTCGTGCACAGCTGCGTGAGCTCGCCGATGACGGCGCAAGCCTGATCATCGCCCACGGCGCGGGCTACAACACCGCAGCGCCCGAGATCGGCGCTGAGAAGCACGTGCCAGTCGCGATCGTGGACCGTCCCAAGGACAGCAAACCCGGTGCGGTTGCGGATTACACGTTGTCGGGCCACGAGGGTGCATACCTCGCCGGAGTTCTCGCGGCGAAGACCACTGCGACCAAGGTGATCGGCATCGTCGTAACAGGCGAGCCGCCGTCTTGGAACTCCCAATCGGCCGCTTTCGCCCAAGGCGTGCGCGCGACCGATCCTGCACTGCGGATCGTCTACGCGGTCATCGGGCCCGCCTCGTACTCGGACGCCGCCGGAGGCCGCCGCGTGACCGAATCGGTGATTGGGGCGGGTGCCGACGTCATCTTCGGCCAAGGGGACGGCGCAAGTTTCGGGATGCTGCAGGCCGTCGAAACCCGCAAGTCGACCGGCGGCGGCAAGGTCTGGTTCATCGACGTGATCGGCGACAAGACGCCGATCGATAAGGGCAACCTGCTCTCGTCCGTGGTCTGGAACCTGGTTCCCGTGTATTCGGCGATGATCCAGGACCTCTCCGCCAACAAGTTCGGCACTCACGCCTACCGGCTTCATCTCGCGGACGACTCGGTTCGGCTGCTGCATTCCAAACACATTTCCGACAAGGTTTGGAGCGAAGTCGCCGCGGTGCGCCAGCAGATCATCGACGGCCGGCTCAAAGTCGAGCCGATCTTCGACGCTGCCAAAGTTCGTGCGCTCATGAACTCGGTGGCGGCGCCGCCGAAGTAGCCGGCGCCAATCGCTGCCGTCCGGGCACCGCAAACCATCACGCGCATGATCAACGCAACGCAAGCAGTGCAGTCGACTGAGGCGCCACGGGGCTTCCCGATCCCAGTGGCGGCGCTGCGGCGGATCACCAAGCGCTTCCCGGGGGTCGTGGCGCTGGATCGCGTGTCGCTCGAGTTCCATGCCGGCGAGATCCATGTCTTGCTCGGTGAAAACGGTGCCGGCAAATCCACGCTCGTAAGTCTGCTCGCCGGCATGCAGGAGCCCGACGAGGGCGAGATCCTGATCGACGGACTGCCGGTGAGCATCGATTCTCCGCGGCACAGCATGGATCTCGGTATCGGCGCGGTCTTTCAGCGCGTGTCGCTGGTTCCGAGTCTGACCGTCATCGAAAATCTGATGCTCGGAGGATCCTGGCTGCGCTCTCTCGCGCGCGGCGCAGCGTTGCGCCGCTTCGATGAACTGTCGGCGTTGCTCGCCACCCGCATCGACCCTGACGCGCCGATGTCCGGGTTGTCGCTCGGCGAGCAACAGCAGGTCGAGATCATGCGTGCGCTCTGGCGCGACGAGAAATTGCTGCTGCTCGATGAGCCAACCTCGATGCTGACACCGCAAGGCGTCGCCGATCTCGGCCGCATGATGCACCGTCTCAAGGAAAAAGGCGTCGCGCTGATTCTGGTCACGCACAAGCTGCTCGAAGCCTATGAGTTCGGCGACCGCATCTCGGTTCTGCGCTTGGGAACGGTCGCGGGAGACATTGCGCCGCAGCGTCTCCAGACGATGAGCGAGGCCGAGCGGACCGAGACCGTGATCGGCCTGATGTTCGGTGCGGCCGATCCTGGCGCGGTGCCCGCTCAGGACCATGAGGACGAACTTGCGATTCTCCTGGGAGGCAAACTGCGTCGTGCCGGTTCCGTGGATCGCAGCAAGCCTGCGAAACTCTCGGCGCGCGCGCTCGTGACGATGCCGGATTTTGCCGAGACGCCACTGCATGCCGTGAGCTTCGAGCTATGGGCGGGCGAAGTGCTTGGGATCGCAGGTGTGGACGGCAACGGCCAGAAGCACCTAGCGGAAGTGCTCGCGGGCCAGCGATCATTACGCCAAGGTCGACTCGAGTTGGCGGGCTTCGACATCACGCGGGGGCGCGTGCCCGAGCGGCGTTTGCGCGGAATCCGCTACGTGACCGACGACCGGCTCGGCGAGGGCACTGTCGGCACGTTCTCGGTTGCGACGAACCTCGTGCTCAAGGAAATCGGCGCGTCGCCTTTTTGGCGCCACGGCATCAGCGATTGGCCGCTGATTTACCAGAGTGCGCGCGAGCAGATCCTGCGCAACGATATCCGCACGCCGTCGGAACTCACACCGGTCGGCAAGCTCTCGGGCGGTAACGTGCAAAAGGTGCTGCTGGCGCGCGAGCTCGACGCCGAGGCGAACGTCGCGATTCTCAACAAGCCCACCTATGGGCTCGACCTGCACAATCAGCGCCTCGCGCTCGACCGGATAGTCGCGGCCGCGGCTCGCGGCGTTGCGGTCATCGTGATCTCGACCGATCTGGATGAACTGCTGGAGATCAGCGACCGCGTCGGCGTCATGTTCCGCGGATCGCTCGCAGGCATCGTCGAGAACGATGCCGCCGCGGGCAGCAAGGTCCGGCGCCTGATGACCGGGTCTGCGGCGGCATGAGTACACGAGGCGACATGGCCGCAGAACTCAAGATCGTATTACAGCGCGTGCTGATTCCCGTCGTGATGGCGCTCGTCGTCGGCGGCATCATTCTGCTGGCGCTCGGCAAGGATCCGCTCGACTATTACGGCATCGTTCTGCAGCGCAGCCTGCTGCGCTCGGGCGGCGCTCAGGAGACCGTGACGCGCATGGCGCCGCTGCTGCTGATAGCCGCGGGCCTGATCGTCGCGTTTCGCGCGGGAATCTGGAATCTCGGCGGCGACGGCCAGTTTCTGCTGGCGGCAGTCGCGAGCGCCGCGCTTGCGCCGGTGCTCGCCGCAGATTTGCCCCGTGCGCTGAATCTCGCAGTCTGCATGATCGTGGGTGCCTTGGTGGGCGCGCTCTGGTCCGTCATTCCCGCGCTGCTCAAGGCGCGCTACGGCGTCAACGAGATCATCACAACGCTGATGATGAGCTTTCTCGGCACGAGCCTCGCCAACGTGCTTATCAAGCTCGTGCTCCGCGATCCGGATACGACGGTGCCGCAAACCCGCAGCCTCGGCGTCGATGACCGGCTGCCGCGGCTCTTCGGCACGACGATCCACAGCGGACTCGTGCTCGCGATCCTCGCCGTCATCCTCGTACACTTCATGATGACGCGAACGGCGTTCGGGCTGAAACTGCAGGTGCTCGGCGCCAACCGTGCCGCAGCGGTCCATGCGGGCTTGCGCGTGGAGAGGCTCACGATCATCGCCTTTGCGCTGAGCGCGGGCTTCATCGGGCTTGCGGGCGCGGTCGAGGTGCTCGGCGTTTGGGGCTCGGTGCGCGCAGACTGGAACCCGGCGTTAGGACTGCTGGTCGTGCCGCTCGTGTTTCTCGCGCGCTTCAACGGCTATGCGGTCATCGGCATCACGCTGTTCTTCTCGGCGCTGACGGTCGGCGGAGAAAGCGCGGCGCGCCGGGTTGGGGTTCCGCAGCACTATGTGCTCGTGCTGGTGGCGCTGCTGCTGCTGTTCCTCGCGCTCGTCGAATACCGGGATCAATCGCGGCGTAAGCCGAGCGCCGCCGCAACATGAGAGCCCTGTTCACAGAGCCGTTCCTGGTCTCGCTGCTCTTCGGCGCGGTCACGGCCGGATTGCCGCTGCTGTTGGCGGGGCTCGGCGAGCAGATCTCGGAAAAAGCCGGTGTACTCAATATCGGCCTCGAAGGCATGATGCTGATCGGCGCCTACACCGGCTTTCTCGCGACCTATCGCACCGGCTCGTTCTGGTTCGGCTTCCTCGCGGGCGGCGTCGGCGGCATGAGCGCGGCGCTCATCGTACTGCTGCTGTGCATACGCAAGGGACTCAATCAGATCGTGATCGGGATTGCGATCACGGTTGGGGCCGAGGGGCTGACCTCGCTGCTGCATTTCGTGCAGTTCAGCCGCTCGTATCCGCGCCTCGCCGCGGCGCCGATTTTCGCGGTGCCCGCATTCAGTCGGATACCGGTTCTTGGCCGGGGATTGTTCAGCCACAACCCACTTGTCTATCTGAGCTGGGCGCTCGTGGGTCTGCTGACCTGGGTGTTTCGCTCGACCTACCTCGGCCTCAGTTTGGAGGCCGCGGGCAACAAGCCGGCGGCGCTCGACGCCGCCGGCGTAGACGTCGTGCGCACGCGTTCGTTCGCGGTGCTGTGCACGGGATTTCTGGCCGGGCTCGGCGGCGCGTACATGGCGAACGTCGGTGCGGGTTTGTTCGTGCCCTTCATGACCGGCGGCGCTGGCGTGATCGGCATCGTGCTCGCGATGCTCGCGCGCGGACGGCCGCTGTGGGTATTGATCGGCGCCGCCTTGTTCGGCGCCAGTCTTGCAATGACGACGGCTCTGCAGGTGGCGGGCATCGATGTGCCCACCGACGTCGTGCAGATGCTGCCGTTTGCCGTGGTGATGCTAGTGCTGGTGATCTTCGCCCGGCACAGCATGTTGCCGTCCGCATTGGGCACGCCCTATGTGCGCGGCGGGCGCTGACGAAGACCACACCAAGGAGATCGGCGATGTCGATCACAACGGATGAAGACCCGATATTTACGCTGACGACCGGGCCCGTGGATGCCTACCCGGAAGTGCTGCGCGGTTTGGCGAGGCCGGTGCTGTATGACTACGATCCGGCATTTCTCGGCTTTTACGAACGGGTCGAGGAGAAGCTGCGCTCGGCATTGCGCACTGCGCACATGCCCGTGATTCTGCAGGGCGAGCCGGTGCTCGCGCTCGAGGCGGGTGCGGCGTCGCTGATCGCCAAGCAGGACGTCGTCCTCAATCTCGTCTCGGGCGTCTACGGAGCGGGGTTCGGCTTCTGGGCGCGGCGCTACTGCGCGGAATTGCTCGAGATCCGCGTACCGTACGATGAAATCATCGATCCGGCGAGCGTCGCGGCGTTGCTCAAGGCGCGGCCGGATATCCGTGTCGTCGCCGTGTGCCACCACGACACCCCGTCCGGGACCATCAATCCGGTGGCGCAGATCGGCCGGATCGTCGCGGCGCGCGGCGCCTATCTACTGGTCGATGCGGTCTCGTCGTTCGGCGGCATGGATATCGGTCCCGATTCTTGTTCTGCCGATCTGTTCATCACCGGGCCCAACAAATGCCTCGGGTGTCCGCCGGGCCTTTCGCTCGTCGGCGTGACGCCGCGCGCCTGGGAGAAGATGAAGCAAAACCCGGACGCGCCGCGCGATTCGATCTTGAGCTTTCTCGATTGGGAGCATGCGTGGCGCCGCGATCGGCCGTTCCCGTTCACACCGTCGGTCGCGGAAATCAACGGGCTGGATGCCGCCCTCGATCGGTACTTGAGCGAGGGGCCCGAGCGGGTCTGGGCCCGGCATGCCCTGACCGCCGCGGCATGCCGCGCCGGCGTTCTCGCAATGGGTCTGCGCCTGTGGCCGGCCGACGTCCGCACCGCCTCTCCGACGGCGACGGCCGTTCGGATTCCGGCAGGCGTCGAGGACGCAGCGCTGCGGGCGGCCGCGCGCGCGCGCTACGGCGTCATGTTCTCGTCGGGGCGCGGCGAGACGCTCGGCAAGCTCGTGCGCATCGGCCATATGGGTCCGACTGCGAGACCCATCTATTCCGTGGTCGCCGTGACCGCGCTCGGCGGCGCGCTGCGCGCGCTCGGTCATCGGCTCGACGTCGCGGCCGGCGTCGCGGCGACCCTCGCGGTCATCGACGACGGCGCAGCAGGCTGAGCGCGGCCGTTGACCTTCGGTTTGCTACCCGGCAGACTCGAATCAAATGAGGCGACGCCGAACCAATCCGCGAAATTGGTTCATTGAGGTGCTCGTGCGCGCCAGTTCATGGAAATTCATCGGTTTAGCGCTCTTGGTCGCACTCGCGTCTGCCGCGGGCGCGTCCGCGAGCGACCTCGTGCTGCTCCACGGGCACATCTATACCGGTGTGCCGAGTTCGCCGTGGACCGAAGCGCTGTCCGTGACGGGCTCGCGCATCGATGCGGTCGGAGCCGACGCGGAGTCTGCGGCGCGTCGCGGCCCAGCGACGCGCGTCATCGACCTGCATGGCCATACCGTGATTCCCGGCATCGTCGATGCGCATATCCACGTATGGCTCGGTGCGGTCGCGCTGCATGGATTCAATTTATCGACGCCCGCAGCGAGCATTACGCCGGGCAAGCCCAAGCTTCTGATCGCGCGGATTCGCGACTACGCCGCGCGCCACCCGGACGAAAAGCTTTTGTTGGGGCGTGCCGACTTCAGTCCGACACCGCCGTTCGCACCGACGCATGCACTTCTCGACGAGGCCGTCAGCGACCGGCCGATCATAGTTCATAATATTTCCGAGCACGCCATGTGGCTCAACGCCAAGGCCCTGGCGCTCGCGGGAATTACGGATGAGCCCCTGTCCGATCCCGTGGAAGAGCGCAACGTGATTCGAGACGCGAGCGGTCATCCGACCGGCGTATTGATCGAGGCGGCGATGGAGGCGGTCGAGCGATATGTGCGGGCGACGTTGACCGTCGCAGAGCAGCTCGCGATGATCCAAGTGGCGACGCGCGAACTAAACCGCTACGGAATCACGAGCATCGTCAATGCGACCGGCGATCTTGCGGAAATAAAATTATATGCGGCGCTGCGCGATCGTGGTGCGCTAACCGTGCGCACGCGCACCGCATTCGGTGCAATTGCGACGCCGCATCGGCTCACCCCGCAGTTTCTCGCGGATCTCGATGAAGCGCGAACCATGTATCACGACGAATGGGTGGCGGCGAATCTCGTCAAGTTTTTTGCCGACGGATTCACGGGCCTCCTGGCGCCGCTCGTCTACCGGCCGGATCAATTCAAGACGCTGGTCGTGGAACTCGATCGACGCGGCTATCAGCTCATGACGCATGCGACGCGCTTCGATACCGTCCACATGGTGCTCGATGCCTACGAGCAAGCTGAGCGCAGCAACGGACCGCGAGAGCGGCGGCTGCGCATCGAGCACAGCTCGTCGGTGCGCGACGCCGATTTCCCACGCTATGCTGCGCTCTCTGTCATCGATGTCACCTCACCCGCATTTTGTTGCGGCGAGTCGGGCACGAACGCCGATCCCAAAGAGCCGACTCCGAGCGATCAGTGGCAGACTTTCCTCAAACAGGGCGTCGTCGTGGGGTTCAGCAGCGACTGGCCCTGTTCATGGCCGCCGAATGCGTTTATCGGCATTCAGGAAGCGACGACGCGTGAGATTTGGCATTCCGCCGACACGGCCGACATTATCGATCTGCCGCTGGACGGCGCTGCGATGGCCGGAGCGCGCCCCACCGGCAAATTCTACACGCCTGAGCAGCGCGTGACCGTGAGGCAGGCCGTCGACGCCTATACGCGCGGATCTGCGTACGCCGCGTTCGCAGACAGCCAAGTCGGCAGCCTCGAGGTTGGGAAATTCGCCGATCTCGCGGTTCTGTCTCAGGACATTTTTTCGGTGCCGCCCGTAGCCATTGGGAAAACGGACGTCGTCATGACGATGGTCGGCGGGCGGATCGTCCACGGGGCAATCCCTTGAGCCGTCCGGCACCCTCGTGGCCGATGCCCAACGCGGTGCGCACGCCGCACCATTGCCCCAGCGCGGAGCGCTGGCCCGAACCAATATCGGAAGTGAAACCATGAATGATATTGTCACAGGGATGGCTTAGTGACACTATTCTTGAACCAAGGGAAGAACTTGGTTCAGCATAAAAACATTTCGATGCCGATTGCGGCATGAGCACGAGATAAAGATAAGGGGATCATTTAATGCGCCACGCGAACCAGAGAGCATCGTGGATCGTCGGTGGAATTTTGCTCGCGCCCGTGGCTGGAGCGGCCACGTCAGACTCGACGGACCAACTCCAAACCATCGTCGTCGTCGGTCAGAAGGAGAACCTGGGAATCGAAAATGCGCCGGAGGCGATCACGGCACTTACGGCCGATGCCCTGGCGCAGAACTGGATTGAGAGCGCCGAGGACCTGAACGGCGCGGTGCCGGGCCTGCTCATCGGCGAGAGCGACGGCTACAACTTCGACCTGACGATCCGCGGCATTGGCCTCAACTCCCCGCAGGACGACGGCTCGCCGGCGTCGGTTTCGCTGCACCAAAATGGATTTTTCATCCCGAACCCGCTGTCATTGAGCCTTGGCTTCCTCGACCTCGATCACCTCGAGGTGCTGCGCGGGCCCCAGGGCACCGTCTTCGGCCAGAACTCGGTCGGCGGCACGCTGAACATCATCACCGTGCAACCGACCCTCGATGCGGTCAAGGGGTACGTGGATGGCGAGTTCGGTTCGCTGGACCTCGAACACTTTCGCGGCGCCATCAACGTGCCAGTATCCGATACGCTCGCACTGCGCTTTGCCGGCGATATCGACAAGCAGAAAGGCTATGTCACCGCGACCGCCATCCCCCCCGGGGATTATCGCCTTAACGACACCAATAACTATCACGTGCGGCTCTCCGCCCTGCTGCAGCCGACCGAGGATTTCTCGCTGCTCGGTTCGATTGAGTACGCGAAAGTGGTCCAGCACGAGCCGGAGAGCAAGAACATCCTCGACCCGAATCCTGATCCCCGGGACGAGACGAGCGATTGGCCCGGCGTCTACGACAATGAGCAGACGATCGCGACGCTCACCGGGACATACAATTTCAATGCGATGATATTCAAGTCGCTATCGAGCCTGCAATACATGAACCAGGGCGGATCGAACTCGGAGAGCGGCCTCACGATAGCCCTAGCGACGCCATTGTATGGCGGCGAGAACGACCAGTACGTGACGCACCAGAACTATGCGGTGACCCAGGAGTTCGACCTCAGCTCGAAGCCCGGCGGCCGCATCGACTGGGTCGCGGGTGCTTTCTTCCTGCATTCGCGCGTCACCGATGCGTACTCGCAGTACTTGCGCAATGCCGAGGAGCCCAATGCGCCCGACACGATCGGACTGCCGGATCCGGCCGCGGAAGCGCTCGCGACGCCTGAACTCGATGCCGGCACGCTGTATTTCGAGACTCTGAATGCGCTCCGGCGCACCTCGGTCTCCGGCTTCGGGCAGGCCACGTACCATGTTACGGATGATCTGCGCGCCACCGCCGGGTTTCGCTACACGGACGACAGGAACTCCACCTTCCTCGACAACTATTTCGGAGACCCGAGCATCGGCGGCGGCCTTGTGCACCTGAGCCAACACTCATCCAAGCTGACGTGGAAGGCCGGGGTCGATGAGCAGATCACCCCCGACAACCTGCTCTACGGCAGTATCTCGACCGGCTACAAGCCCGGCGGCGGCAACCCGGGCACCGCACCCGCCGTCGTTCCGCCAAACTACGCGCCGGAGACGATCACGGCGTTCGAGGTTGGCTCGAAGAGCTCGCTGCTCGACCACACCTTCCTCGCAAATCTCGCCGCGTTCTACTACATCGACAAGAACATGCAGTATCACGCTGAGGACTTGATAAATTTTGACGGCGGCGTCGACAACCTGCCGAAGGTCGACATTTACGGCTTCGAGGGCGAGTTCACCGCCCTGCTGCCGGCCCACTTTCGCATCGATGCTTTTGTCACGGCCGAGCGGGGTCATATCGAGACTCACATCGAAACGATAGACAACCTGGCCGGCAATGCCGCCAACGCCGAATTTGCGGCGCTGTATGGCGAGACGGCGTTCATCGATGCCGAGTTTGGTATCCCTAATCCGGCGCTGCCAAACGGCCTGGCACTGCTGACGGCGCTGCGCGCCAAGGGCTACCGCGATGTCTATGGCAATGCACCGCCGAACCTGCCGCCGTATATGGCGACGGTGGCATTGTCGCAGACGACGAAGTTCGGCAACGGCTCAAGCCTGCTGTCACGCTATCAGCTCGCGTACCGTGATCAGTACGCCGATACGGTTTTCGGCAACTCGTTCTACTACACGACGCCGAGCTACGTAATGATGAACCTGTTCTTCGACTACACATTCGCGAACCGCCAGCTCGATATGACGTTTGGCGTCTCGAACCTCGCGAACCGCGACGAGGTCAGTTACCGCTTTACGAACCAGTACGGCGGCGAAACGACGCAGAACTGGTTTCCGCCGCGCGAATTCCGCATCGGCATCGGGTACAAGTTTTAACTGCGGCCAGCAACGGAGCGGATGATTCTTCTCTTCCGAAGATTCATCAGTTTCGTGAACCGCATGGGGGATGATGGCCACGAGGCCAGTGTGCACGCGCGGGCGCTTTGACCGGCCAGGTGCTGCTGTGGTTCAAAGGTTCACGGTAGTGAGCAATTCAGGGAAAAGGCGCTCTGTTAGCGTGTCAGGTGAGTGTCGAGAAGGTGAAACCGAGTCGATGACCGGCCGAAAACACGGCATCCGCGCCAGCGCGCGCGTCGCGTCGGCGCTCGCCGCCGCCTGGGTTCTTGCCGCCGGCGGTGCATCGGCCGCCGAAGTCACGGCTCTGGCGATCATGTTGCCGGAGGAGCCGACCGATTTCGGCTGGAATCAGCAGGCCTTCGCGGCGGCCAAGACAGTCGCCGCGAAGTATCACCTTAAATTCACGCCCGCATCGGGGCTCGGCTACGGCGACGTGCGTTCGGAGCTGCGCGAGCTCGCGGACGACGGGGCAAGCCTGATCATCGCGCATGCGAGCGGCTACAACACGGCGGCGCCCGAGATCGGCGCGGAGAAGCATGTGCCGGTCGCAA
>Ga0182015_10006466_pt1 | contig 11750 bp, 16 predicted proteins | sample 712P3MmetaG_FD_120478 | JGI IMG/M metagenome (GOLD analysis project Ga0182015, IMG submission 120478) | Permafrost microbial communities from Stordalen Mire, Sweden - 712P3M metaG | ecosystem: Environmental > Terrestrial > Soil > Wetlands > Permafrost | place: Sweden: Stordalen | collected...
ACGAAGAAGACGGTGCGTTCATTGTCGGTCAGGTCGACCTCGCCACACGCGAAAATCTCGACTTGATAAGGCCTCAGCACGTCAAGAAAGAGTTTGGCGCAATAGGCAGGCGACGGAGCAGTGCTGATTGACGCGAAGCATTGCCCAAACAGGATGGAAGGTGCAGACGTCATGCAAATCGCTTTGGTGATGCATTACTCCGACGCAAAAGGCCTCGGATTTGCGGCAAAATGTCGGAGCGACAGGAATCAAGGGCTTCGCGCCGTTCTTTTGAGATAAACACCAAACCGTCTTGCCATCGATCTCCTACCGCGATCCAGGCCATTCGCGTTTCAAGATCGCCCGACCTGATGAAACCATATATTACATTCGGGGCGCTCACACGAGAAATCGGCGCCAAAATTAGGTCTTGATTCAAAAGGGGTTCTTTCGCGCATAATTCCGGTGCAACGTGATCTTGGATTTGCGCCGGGCTTTTTCGTTTCACGCCTTTCGCCAGGACAGGTGTGGCAGCGCTTCGGGTCTAAGATCGAGCGAGGCGATCGTAGCGAAGCGCGTTAGAGCCGCAAAAGAGGCGAAGGCCCGTGCGGATGCAAACATAGTCGAGCCGGAATTGAATAGCGGCGGCGGAACTTCAGTCATTACCGGCGAACCCAATGCCGTGAACGGGGGGCTCTGTTGCAAAGATGAGCGAAAGGGCGTGGATTGGCCTCGACAACAGAATCCTACTTTAAATCAGATGCTTGCGCTACATCCGCCAACCTGGGCTGAATAATTGCGGCTAGCAAATCACCCTGATCTATTGCCAAACGACAACTAGAGTTGTAGCTCTAAAAACGCTACTGAACGACAGCCTAAATTGATCGGCCATCTGCTGCGCCGACCGATCGGGCGGCTGCCCAACGACGTGCGGCGTTACTACGCGAATTTCACCTATCAGGCCGGGAGCTGGACGAAGCCGCGCCGGGTCATCGCCAAGGTCGAATGGCATCCGGGCGAACTTTATCCCCGCGTCGGCTTGATCGTGAGGAACATGGGACGATCCGCCGAGAATGTCGTCGCCTTCTACAACAAGCGCGGCACGTGCGAGCAATGGATCAAAGAAGGCAAAGGCGCGATCAAGTCCTAGTTGTCGAACTACAGCTGTTTTGGAGAAAACCTGCATGAAGACGACCATGGCAGGCCAACCCATACCGCTTCGAAGCAAGATTGAATCTTCGCTCGCGATTTATAGGGCCTATCGTCGTGGATATCTTGGGAACGCAAGCAATGCTATCGCGTATCATCGCGCATTGATTGGCTACTTGGAGAAGTACACAAACAGTCAGTTAGATAGAGCTCGTATCCTTGATCTTGGCTGCGGACAAACTGCGACACAGACTGCTCTATTTCACTCTGATGGCGCAACCGCCACGGGAATCGACGTAGAAATCCCCACATTTGAGTTTGGACCGGGTACGTTTCTTCGGACGTTGAAACGCCATGGGCCAGAGCGAGCATTCAAATCTCTGGTCCGCCACGTGCTATTCGATCGCAATTTCTTTCGCGACCTTTCTCAGGGCTATGGCAAGGATGTGTCTTTTGAAAACCTTGACGTGCGCATCATGGATGCGACAGCGATGGAGTTTGACGACTCGACCTTCGATTTTGTTAATTCGATGGCAGTGTTCGAACATATCAGCGACGTGCCGGCTGCCTTACGCGAGCTAAATCGCGTGTTGAAGCCCGGAGGAATCGCTGTTATTACCCCGCACTTGTTTCCAAGCCTTTCAGGAGGCCACTGCCTCGAGTGGGACTCCCCCGACCAGAAGGCTGCGGAGAATGTCGAACCGTGGGACCACCTGCGAAGACACAAGCATCCCGCTGGTGCGTATATGAATCGTGTCAAGTTAAACGAGTACCGCGAACACTTTAGAAGCACCCTTCATGTCATAGACGAGAAGGTCATCATTGAAGGCGAGCGATACCTTACGCAAGATATCGAGGTAAAACTCGCCACGAAGGGCTATAATCGCGAGGATCTGCTGACACGAACTATAACGTTCTTTGCTCGCAAAAAATAGCTCTGTTGCAAAAACCAGAGCTTTTCTGTTAGTTTGCCTGTCAGATTGAAGCATACTCTAACCGGATGTCAGGCAATGGCCTGATACCGTGTCAAACTAGGGTATGAAAACGCATTTATTGACAGAATCACCTTCCCGACTTGCTCGCGCGCCTTTTCGCTTATCTTTGCAACAGAGCCAACGGAGGAACGGTGACGTTAACAGGTGCACGGCCTGGGATCGACAGTAGCTACGGAATGTATTCGCGCGGCGGCGCGGGGGAAAATACCTGAGTTGACACTGAGGGAACCACAACTTGGAGAAGCGCGATGGCCAACAATGACGATCAAACCTTTCTCGTTGTAATCGGAATAGGAGCAATCCTAATAATAATATGGGCGATAAGAATGGCGATTATCGCGTTCTCATAGCATGTTCGATATGGTGTATTTCTCAGGTCAGGAGCAAGCGGCCTCGTCGAACTTATCAAACGCAATCTTTCACGGCGAAACCAAAGCCGACGAAGGGCTTGCGGCACGGGATTGGGCGCATGGCGGTAAAAGCGCACGCGGATGCTGGATTGAGGTCAAAAGCACCGCCGCGACCTCTCCTAAAGCTTCCGTAGCTCGACTTCCTCGATGATGTGGCTTGGCCCCTTGGTCAACACGAGACTCGCGCGGGGCATTGTGGGGAGAATGTTTTCGCGCAAATTGCGAAGATTGATTTTTGTCCAGATTTCGCGCGCGGTTGCTTCCGCCTGGACGTCGTCGAGGCTGGCGTATTTCTTGAAGTAAGAAAGAGGATTCCGAAAGGCGGTGTCGCGCAGGCGCATGAAGCGGGAGATAAACCATTTTTCGAGATCTTTTTCCGCGGCGTGCAGATATACCGAAAAATCGAAAAAATCGGAGACGAAAGGAATGGCCCAACCATCCCGCGCGGGGCGACTAGGCAAGAGGACATTCAAGCCCTCGACGATAAGGATATCCGGGCGATCGACGATGACGCATTCGCCGGGGATCACATCGTAAGTCACGTGCGAATATACCGGCGCTTGGACATTGCGCTTGCCGGCTTTTACATCGGAAAGAAAGCAGATGAGTTTTGTGCCGTCGTAGCTTTCCGGAAAACCCTTCTTCTCTAGCAGACGCTCGCTTTCGAGGCGGGCGTTCGGATAAAGAAACCCATCCGTGGTGATGAGTTCAACCTTCGGCGTGTTCGGCCAGCGCGACAATAGCGCCTGCATGACCCGCGACAACGTCGATTTGCCGGCCGCGACCGAACCAGCAACGCCGATGATATAGGGGACCTTTCCACCCTCGGCGCCAAGGAACCGCTGGGTTGCCTTGTAGAGACCTTGCGTCGCCGCGACATAAAGTGCTAGCAGGCGCGACAGCGGCAAATAGATCGCGACGACTTCGTCGAGCGAGATCGGATCGTTGAGCGACCGCAGCCGGGTCAAATCCTCCATTGACAGAGTGAGCGGCGTGTCGGCGCGCAAGGCCGCCCATTCATCCCTTGTGAAATGATGGTAGGGCGAGAGTACCGGCGAAGTGGATCCCACACGTTCGTCCATTTATTCCTCGCTCACGGCACGATCCGCGCCGCGCGCCGCTTTTTCCGCGTGGCCAGATTGGCCAGTCCGCCGTTCAAGCTCGGCGCACACGTCAGCCAACGAAATGCCGCTTTGATGCAAGACGACCAGCAAATGATAAAGCAGATCGGCGCTTTCGCGGGTGATCGCTTGCGTGTCGCCTTCCATGGCGGCGATCACGAGTTCCACCGCTTCTTCGCCGAGTTTTTTGGCTGCACGGGCTGTGCCCGCGTCGAGAAGCGACCTTGTGTAGGATGCCGTGGTACTCGCATTGGCGCGCGAGGAAATAATTGCGGCGAGATCGTCGAGGGTGAAGCGCGTCACGAATTTGCTCCCGTGCCGGCGGACTCGATTCCCGCGAGAAAAACTTGGGGCTTCGCACCTGGCAGGCGCGGGCACGGATCGAGCCGCACCGGCAGTCCGAAGCTTGCCATATGCTGCTTTGCTTGCGCGATGGTAAATTCGCCAAAGTGAAAAATCGAGGCGGCGAGCACCGCGCTCGCGCCGCCGTCGCGAATTCCCTCGACGAGATGATCGAGCGTACCGACACCGCCGGAAGCAATGACCGGAACCGGGACGGCGGCTGTGACGGCGCGCGTTAGAGCGAGATCGAAACCGCGTTTGGTGCCATCGCGATCCATCGACGTCAATAGAATTTCGCCGGCGCCGAGCGTCGCCACTTCTTGCGCATAGGCAAGAGCATCGAGGCCGGTCGCCTTGCGTCCGCCATGCGTAAAAACTTCCCATTTGCCGGGCGCCGTTTGTTTGGCGTCGATCGCCACGACAATACATTGGCTGCCGAATTTTCGCGCCGCCTCGCGGACGATCTCGCGGTTGGCCACGGCGGCGGTCATGATCGACACCTTGTCGGCGCCGGCAAGGAGCAGCGCCCTTATGTCCTCAAGCGTGCGCACGCCGCCGCCGACGGTAAGCGGCATGAAGCAGGCTTCCGCCGTGCGCTGAACGACATCGAGAATGATCGCGCGGTCCTCATGGCTCGCGGTGATATCGAGGAAACAAAGCTCGTCGGCGCCGGCCGCATCGTAAGCAATCGCGCATTGGACAGGATCGCCGGCATCGCGCAGATCGACGAAATTCACGCCTTTGACGACCCGGCCGCCTTTCACGTCGAGACAGGGAATGACGCGGCACTTAAGCATCAGTCGACCGGGGACAGTTGGTCTTTATTGAGCAAGAAATCCCAGGCAACTGGGAACATGTTTCCGGCCCGGTTTGCGTTCGTAATGTCGGCCAGGAAGAATTGCATGTTGCTCAAGGGACCGGCATTGAGACGCGTCGTCAGGGTGTCGACATCCTGAGCAGTTTGCGAGAAAGCAACATTATCGTCAAAAGTCAAAAGCTTATCACCAATATTAATGAGATCATCTAAGGGTCTTAGGTCGTTGGAAAGGCGGCCTGTACATGGATTATTATATAGGACAAGAATATAAGTGCGGAGTCTCATAGTTCGTCCTCCTACGACTGTTTCTCGATTCTCAAACGCGGCATATCATTCGCGACTTCGACAATTTCGGCGGCGGCGCCCTTCTTGTAAAGGATTTGAAGGGCACGCTGACTCTCATCAAGCTTCATCGTATATGTTCGGCCTTGGCTCGCCGGATCAGCGACAGCGCTTGCGCGGCATCGAGCCGCCCGTCGTAAAGCGCCCGGCCCACGATCGCGCCTTCGAGTTTTTCGCAATCGGGCAAAAGCAAGCGTTCGATATCCTTAAGCGAGGCGAGGCCGCCCGAGGCAATCACCGGAATTGTCAACTCGCCTGCAAGCGCCAATGTAGCCTCGATGTTCAAGCCCTTGAGCACGCCATCGCGAAAGATGTCGGTATAGACGATCGCGGCTACTCCCGCATCCTCGAATCTCTTGCCGAGTTCGGCTGCGGTGAGTTCCGAGGTCTTGGCCCAGCCTTCCATCGCGGCCTTGCCGTCGCGCGCGTCAATTCCAACAACTATGCGGCCGGGATAATGCCGGGCCGCCCGCCGGACGAGAGCCGGATCGCGGACCGCCTGCGTTCCCAGGACGACCCGCGCGACGCCCTTGCCGAGCCAGGCTTCGATGCCGTCGATGTCCCTGATGCCGCCGCCGAGCTGGAGCGGTATTTCGACGGCGGCGAGAATTGCCTCGACCGCGGCTGCGTTGACCGAGCGCCCGGCGAAGGCGCCGTCGAGATCGACGACATGGAGGTATTCGAATCCTTGGCGCGCGAACCCCTGGGCCTGGGCGGCGGGGTCCTCGTTGAAGATCGTGGCCCGCGCCATGTCGCCTTGCTCAAGGCGCACGCATTGGCCTTGCTTAAGATCAATCGCCGGAACCAGAATCACGGCCGCCACCTGAGAAAATTGGTGATCAGCGCGAGGCCGAGCGCCTGACTCTTTTCCGGATGGAACTGGGTTCCGGCGATATTTTCGCGCGCGATGAGCGCCGCGATGGGGCCGCCATAATCGGTTGCCGCTATGACGCAGTCCTGGCGCGAGGGCCTGAACGCATAGGAATGCACGAAATAGGCGTGCAAGCCTTGTTCGCCGGTTGGGATCCCGGCGAGCAGCGGGTGCTCGGCTGCCGCGCAAAGCGTATTCCAGCCCATGTGCGGGATGCGCAAGAGTCCGGCTTGCGAATCGATTGGCTCGACGTCGCCGCCGATCCAGCCGAGGCCGGGCGTGGTTTGATATTCAAGTCCTCGCGTGGCCAGCAATTGCATGCCGACGCAAATCCCGAGGAAAGGACGAGCCTTCTCGCACACCGCCTCGGTCATGGAAGCGAGCATTTCCGGCACGGAGTCGAGGCCGCGGCGGCAATCGGCAAAGGCGCCGACGCCGGGCAAAACGATGCGATCCGCGCGGAAAACTTCGTCCGGATCGCGGGTGACAGCGATTGTCGCGGCAAGGCCAGCCTCGCGCGAGGCGCGTTCAAAAGCCTTGCGGGCGGAGTGAAGATTGCCCGAGCCGTAATCGACAATGGCGACATTCACACGCGCGCCCTCACGGCAAGGCGCCGCCGCGCCCGCCGGACGCGATATCCGGGCGCGGGCCGTCCGGCGCTTCGAATTGGCGGTAGAAAGCGATTTCCGCTTCCTCGCGGGCCGGGGCACCGATGATTTCCACGAGACGATACCCTTGGCGCCCTAGCTTTGCCTCGCGCAGCCGGTTGGCTTCGAGACCGAGCAGGATTTGCAGCGCGAAGGATATGAACAGGCCAGCCTCGGCCGAAATAACAGTGAGCGTGGCCGCGAACAGGATCGAATAGGCGGCCGTCCAAAGCGCGAGGCCGGCCCAAAGCCGGTGCCACGCCAGCCAAAGCGGGCCAAAAAAGAACGCCTTCCAACTAAAAGCCTGCCGCACGAACGCCGCCTCGGCAACGGATTGGGGCTGATCGCCCTGGATATGAATCGAGTAGAGGGCCATGACGGGCTCCTTCGCAACCGCTAGCAGGAAAGCAAACCCTTGGTGGACGGGATCGCGCCCTTTTGGCGCGGGTCGAGGGCAACTGCGGCGCGCAAGGCGCGGGCCAAGCCCTTGAACGAAGATTCCGCGATATGATGCGCATTTTCGCCATATAAAGTCTCGACGTGAACAGTCATCAAAGCATGGGTGGCAAAGGCCTGGAAAAACTCACGCACGAGTTCGCTATCGAAGGCGCCGATTTTTCCCTGCGCGAATTTCGTCCGAAAGACCAGAAAAGAGCGGCCGGAAATATCCACGGCAACACGCGTAAGAGTCTCGTCCATCGGCAAAAGCACATCGGCGAAGCGGGCGATTCCGGTCCTGTCGCCCAAGGCCTGGCGCACCGCCTGACCGAGCGCGATGCCAGTATCCTCGACCGTATGATGCTGATCGATATGTAGATCGCCCGTCGCGCGGATATCGATATCAATCAGCGAGTGGCGCGCAAGTTGCTCCAACATATGGTCGAAAAAGCCGATCCCGGTCGCGATTTTGGCGAGGCCGGAGCCATCGAGATCGACGCTGACCTCGATGTTGGTTTCCTTGGTTTTTCGCGTAACAGCGCCGTTGCGCATGGAGAGGCTCGGCAGGTGCGGCGGTTTCTTGAACCATTTCAAGGCAACCGGGTCTTATATTTTAACTCGACTAGCTGCAACCCTCCATTCGATTGATCGCTTCGAGCATTCCTACTGAAAGACTTAACGCCCGGCCAGGCAACTATCACCTTGACATAGTTTCCGCTAACGCTAGGGTGTTCCCAGGAATGGGGAATCGCTGGCATGACGCGGTTACAGGATATTGTTCGCGCGTCAAACGCGGATATCAAGATCGGCAGTTGGCGCAATGGAAAGGTGCCAAAGGCCGATTTTCCCATTGCTAAGAAGGCCTATGGCCTAGGGAACTCGTTTCAATGGTGCGTCATATCTTTCAGCGCGCTCGGGCTCGAATGCCGAGTGCTTGTTGTGCTGAACGCACCGAAAGAAAAATACGAGGCCATCCTCGGCGTTCTAGCTGAGGGGCAAATGCGCATCTTAAGTTCCTACGAATTTCACGCTGGTGAACCAGGATGGCATTGCCACGCCTCATGTGGAGACGTGGCTAAGATCCCGAAGGGTTTTATGCGAGGCCCATGGGTTCGTAGGATACCTAGGGCACATAGGACTCATACTCGACAAGATTTCGGTATTGATGGGCAGCGGAAGGCGGAGCGATTCGCGATCACTTGCTACAAGGTTGAAACCAAAGGCTCCCTGTTATGAAAGCGGAACTTTGCAGGGCGTTTTGTAATGAAATTTCAGTGCGCGATGTTCCCGTCGGCCTGGCTGTTAGTACGGCATTCCGACGCAACGACGGTGATGCAATCGCGTTTTACGTCGTGAAAAATGCCTCGGAGCCAGCGCTGGGCCATTTGGAAGACGACGGCCAAACAATTCCTTACTTGGAGGCCGCGGGCGTCGATTTTGAGACAGATACCCGCCAAAGAGCATTTCAAGTCATACTCGCGGAGTACGGCGCCCAATTTGATAGCGAAGAGCAAACTATTAGAACGCCAGATCTGCCGGAGCAGGAACTTGCTCGATCGGCAATCGGGTTTGTTGCACTTCTGCTAAGGCTCTCAGATTTCCTGTTACTCACGCAAGAACATGTCGAGAGTGCCTTTCGAGAGGACGCCATTAAACGTATTCGGGGGGCAGTGGGATCACGTGCTACGATCGCAGAAGACGAAATTGTGAGCCCCGAGCTAAGGGAGGTAAAACCTGACTTAGTATTACGCGCCGAAGGGCGAAACCCTGTGGCTGTTTTTCTAGCGCAGTCAGCGCAACGCGTGAATGATGCTATTTTTTTGCAAATGGCCGCTCTATATGAGTCTAAGGACCCTTTAGCCGTAATCGCCCTGCTTGAGGCCGACAGTTCCATCACTAGCAAGCTTCACCAGCGCGCGGCAAATCGCCTTTCCGCCGTTCCTGTGTTTCGTAATGACGAAGGGCAAGCGGTGCAGCGCATTGTGCGAGAGACTATAGGAACGGAAGGAATGATCCTTCATTGAAGACGAAAAACAGCACGGCAATGCCTGAACGGGCGGAGCTTCGTCCTGATGGTTGGGAGCGGTTCGAGCAGGCCGTTGACGCTGCGGTCAAGAGCGGGCCGAAACACCGGTGCGCTCAACCTGCGAAGGTTGCGTTGGCTAAGTCTGGCGCTTCCTCCAAGTCAAAAAAGCGAGCGCTTTCTGTTTAAGCGTTCGCGGTTTCACCAATCCGCCGATAGGTAAGGCGCTTCCCGATAATGCCGGGTATCGACTGAGACATGCGGGCTACATCGGTCGTCTTGCGGGTGTTGAACTTGAAATCCCACTCGGCCAAATAGCGATGAAGATGAGCTTCGCTAATCGAATGATGCGTGCCGAACACCGCGCGCTTCATTAGGCTGAAACGGCACTCTGCCGTATTGATGTGCACAAAACCGCCAAGGCGCACATATTCGTCGGCCGAATGATTGACAGTGCCGTGGCCCGAAAATTCCTTGCCGATGTTCTCATACGAGGCGAGTTCATCGGTCATCAGGTAAGACTTGCGGTTGACGACGCGGACGATAGTTTCGCGAAGCGTTTTGGCTTTGACATTAGCGATATGGAATGAGCGGCTTTGACCGTCGCGTTCGACCAACGTTAGGACAGTATGCTTCTTCGGCTCTTTTTTGGCATAGGCGCGATTTTTGGCTTTGCCGCCAAACACCGCTTCGTCGCTCTCGACCACACTGCTTGGGCCGCCGATCAGTTCCGGCGTCGTTTCCTGTAGCGATGCGCGAATGCGATGGCAAAGAAACCAGGCGGTTTTTTTGCTTACGCCTAACATGCGACCGATTTGAAGGGCGCTCATACCCTTCTTTGACGCCATAATGAGGTGTGTCGCGGCAAGCCACTTGTTCAACGGGATTTTGCTGCGCTCATACAGAGTGCCAACCGTGACCGTGAATGGCTCGTGACAGGCATTGCACTGATAGAGGCCGGGACGGTGAGACTTGCCATGCATGAGCGTGGATTGATCGAAAACGCCGCAATGCGGGCAGGCGCGACCATCCGCCCAAACCCGTGCTTCAAGCCATTCGCGGGCCTTGTTTTCGTCTGTGAAGATCGGGTTGAAAAGATCGGCGTCCATGACTGTCTCCTTGACTGGAGACATTACAACACATAGCGCCTACTATGTCAAGGTGATAGTTGCCCCCGGCCATATCGAACGTCGAAGATCATGCCCAGCTTTTTGGCTGGATTATCGCCATGAATCCAATATTCAGTGTCTTTGTCGATTTTGTCATAATAGGGCGCGAGTTCCTTTTTTGCGGATTTTCCATAGGCTCTTCTTATCTCTTTTTCCGTGGAGCCGACACCTATGCCTTCCGGTGTCCTAATAGCGAGAATCGAGAGTGGAAAGGTTTCGGGGACGGGTGGATAGACATCAACTGCTGTAATGTTCTCATACTCTACTATATATTGAATTACGAGGTTTTTTTGTCCGATCTCGAAGTCACCCAACATTCCTTACCGAACGCAGAGCTTATTGGATCCAGCTTTGCACCGAGCGCATGTTCGGCCTGTTCGACAGTCATCCCAATTTTCACTGGACCGATGCCTTCCATGGTTGCCACCTGGCTGGCAAGGGTTTGGTCACAAGCAAAGACAACGAATGCCAATGCTACGGCGGCGAAGGGAATGACGCGGGCGATCATGTTCACAGGATCGCCCCGCGCCAGCGAGGACGATGGTCCCGTGGGATTACTTGGCCGCCGCATCGAACAATCGAACCTGCTGGGGCGCGGCGGTGTTGATTCCGCCCACGACATGCGGATGGCCGGGGACGCCCATATCGGCGTCGATCTCGATGGTGGCGCCATCGGCTCCTTTCCAAATCCCAGTCCAATCCGAAAAGCGCAGATCGGACGGCAGTCCGAAGCGCCGCAGCAGACGATGATAGAAGTCATGCTCGGGCAGTCCGAACGAGTCGATCACGATTTTCCGGATGCGGCCATCCGGTGCAAACTGGACGCTGACCTTGCGGCCGTCGCTCAGCTCCGCGCGGACGAACTCACCATCGCGCTCGACGCCCGACCCGCCGGATTGATCGATGGCGGCCTCGATTTCGGCGCGGCTCATGTCGAGGCGGAACCCCAAGACATCGGAATGGCGGGTCAATAGCTCGGCCACGATGAAAGGACCCTGGGCCGGGTCGGCCGAATCATGCGCGTTCAGCTTGCAATAGGTGCGAATATAAATAATGTCGCCATAGGGAGGAGACATAATAATTTCGTGGCATTTCTTTTCTTCACCATGCAATGGAAAGAATAAAGTCCGGCCATTATCGTATAGGTACTGCAGGTCGACGTATTCGCCATAGACGACGCCCTCAACCCGAGTTCCATGTTTCGACTGTTCCCAGGGCAGCTGGGTCTGAGCATCAATGTACGCGTAGGCCTCCTTCACTTTGCTTTTCGAGGAATCGCCCGGCCAAACCGCCGGGCATTCCACGTTGCGAGCGAGCGACGGAACGCCGCTCAACAAAGCGAGAAGAAGAGCATGCGCCACGCGATATTTGAACCGGCGGCGATCCATCATCGCGGCGGCCTTTCCCGCAAAAATTATCTGCGAATGACGGAAAACCGGCCCGCGCG
>Ga0182015_10006467_pt1 | contig 11747 bp, 10 predicted proteins | sample 712P3MmetaG_FD_120478 | JGI IMG/M metagenome (GOLD analysis project Ga0182015, IMG submission 120478) | Permafrost microbial communities from Stordalen Mire, Sweden - 712P3M metaG | ecosystem: Environmental > Terrestrial > Soil > Wetlands > Permafrost | place: Sweden: Stordalen | collected...
CGCCGCAAGCCACCATCAACCGTCCCGACCCAACCGCGCCTCTTCACCGACTAATCCCAGCCATCACTCACATAGCCGCCACCGGTGGCCGCCCTCTGTAGCCGCTCTCTTCAAGAAGGCGGGGTTTAGATCAAGCCAAAGCAAAGCCAAAAATCTGAAGCGCAGCTCTCTGCCGTACACGGCAAAGCCACTAAAGTGATAGCGTCGGCATCTCTGCCGACCCTAGCTCGCATTCAGCTTCCAATTCCCGAATCCAACCCACTACCTATACTTCCCCATTCGCGCTGTGCGAGACTCACAACCTGAAAATCAGGAGCCTCCCCAATGAATCTGTCCGAAATTGCTGAAAAGCTAGGCTGCCGCCTCGAAGGCGAACCCGCGGTGGAAATCCGCGGAGTGTCCGGAATTGAGACCGCCGAGCCCGGCCAAATCACCTTCCTGGCCAACAAACGCTACGCCCCACTCCTGCGCACCACGCGTGCCTCGGCGGTCCTGATCGAAGACGCCGTAACGCTAGATCGCGAACCCGGTCTGCCGCCTCTGGCCGCCCTGCGCACCGCCAACCCCTATCTAGCCTTCGCCCACGCCCTGGAGTTCTTTTACCAGCCGCCGCAGTACGAGCCTGGCGTGCATCCGACAGCAGTCATTGCCAGAACCGCCCGCGTTCCGGAGGGCGCGCACATCGGCCCGTTCTGCTTCATCGACGAAGACGTCGAAATCGGCCAAAACGCTGTCCTGCACAGCTCGGTAACCATCTATCGCGGCGCCCGCATCGGAGACGATTTCTTCGCCCATGCCCACGCGGTCGTTCGCGAGTTCTGCAGCATTGGCAATCGCATAATCCTCCAAAACGGTGCGATTATCGGCGGCGACGGCCTCGGCTACGCCAAACAAAAAGACGGCACCTGGTACAAGATGGTCCAGTCCGGGCCAACGATCCTCGAAGATGACGTCGAAGTGCAGTCCAATTCTTGCATCGACCGAGCCACGGTCGGCGAAACTCGCATCGGTAAAGGCTCGAAAATCGACGACCTAGTCCTGGTTGGCCACGCCTCCTCGATGGGCGCCAACAACATGATTTGCGGCCAGACCGGCCTGGCTGGCTCGACCAAAATCGGCGACAACTGCATCTTTGCTGGACAATCCGCGTCCTCCGGCCACCTGACCGTCGGCGACCGCGTCATCGTCACCGCACAGAGCGGTCTGCCACGCGACGTCGCCGCAGGATCGATTCGTTCCGGCTCGCCCGCAGTCGACAACAAGCTCTGGCTCAAATATACCGCCGCGCTAAGTCGTCTACCCGATCTGCAAAGGCGCGTCCGGGAGTTGGAAACCGAAATTGAAAAGCTGAAGCGTGCTCAACCGACAGGACTGGACTCAGGGGAATTTTAGGGCGCGTCACGCCCCAGCGCGCTCACGCTGCGCCGGGAAATCCAATCGGCCGCTGGTCCGGCGGAAGCCCGGCCGCAATCGCGTCGTGTACTTTTTGGTTTAGTTCGTCTCTTTGGTCGAACCGGTAGCTTGTCGGATCGATCGGATCGAGGAATTCCACCAGGATTTCTCCGGGACAAATCGCCAGCGACCGTTTCTCCATCACGCGGTGCGCGTTCGAGCACGCCACCGGCACAATCGGCACGCCGGCCTTGATCGCCATGACCACCGCGCCTTTTTTGAAATCCCGCAGCCGCCCATCCGGGCTTCGCGTGCCCTCCGGATAAATCAAGAACGATTGCCCTGCGCGCAGAGACTCGATCGCTTTTTCCAGACTCTCGAGCGCAGAATCGCGCTCCCCTCGATTGACGGGGATGAAGCCCGCCAAAAGAAACGCTCGCCCGACGATGGGGTATTTAAATAGCGATTGCTTGAGCAAAATCGCAATCCGCTTGGGTATCGCGCTCACGATGGCGGGCGGATCCACCGAGCTTGTGTGGTTGGCTACGAACAAGCACACGCCGGGCGGAACTTTTTCCGTTCCCTCGACGCGCACACGCACTCCCGCTGCGCGCACGAAGAACATTACGCCGTTGATGCCCGCCCAATACAGCGGATTGGGGTTGCGCGTGACCAGCGTGTAGACGAGCAGCGGCGGCCCCACGATCAGGATATAAATGGACAGGAATACGCCAATAAAAATAGTCCGAAACATGAATATCAGAGCGCAGAGTCTATTGCCTTCAACGAGCGCGAAACTCGGGTCAGGTGAACATCGTCAGTGAGCCGCGGCGGTCACGGGTTGCGTCACGCCACGCAGAATTCCTTCCCGGATGTGCAGCGCCTTTTCGCTAGGCTGGGAATCTTCGGCCAACCGATAGAAAACCTCAGCCACCTCGCCCAAACGGAATTCCACGGTGATATTTTTCTCGTCACGCCGTACGCCCAACCGCAGCGTGCTGCCCTTCTTCTGCCCGTAGGCCCAGCGGTCGGGATTTCGCGGTGGATCGGCGTGGTTCCAACTAGTGATCACGTCGTCGGCACGCAGTCCTGCCTGCTCCGCGGGGCCGCCAGACTCAACATTCCGGACGATGAGCGAGCCGGTTTCGTCGCGTCCAGCCAAAAATCCAATCGACGCATGCATTCGCTCCGTTTTTTTCAGTTCCAGTCCGGCTAGGGCAAACAGCTGTTGGTATGGCAGAGCCTCGGCACCCGCGATATATGTCCGGAAGAAATCGGCGAACGAGCCGCCCGCGATCTTCTCCGCGGTCAGCTGAACATCCAGGCTGTCGCGGTATGGCTTGTTTTGTTTCGCAAACTGCTCGTTCATCGCGCGCAATACGTCGTCGAGGCTCTTTTCGTCTTCGGTCCGGTCGCGTATTAAGACGTCGAGCAGCACGCCCAGGACTTGCCCCTTCGTGTAATACGAAATGCTGTTTTCCGGACGATCGTACAGCGGGTACTTTTCCATCCAGGCGTCCAAGCTCGACTGCTCAGCGCTCTGCCAGCGATTCGCCGGCCGCGCCTCTAGTTCGCTGATCTGCTGCGCGAGATCTTCGTAAAATTGTTCTTTGTTCCACAATCCTGTGCGTACCAGCGTGTAGGAAGCATAGGTGTTCGTCACACCCTCGGCGAACCACAACGCGCGAGTGTACTGCTCCTTGGTGTAATCCACCGGATCCAGGGTCGCGGGGCGAATACGCTTCACATTCCATAAATGGAAAAATTCATGTGCCGCCACGTTCGGAAATTCTGCATCCGACCGAACCGATATGGCCGTCGAATCGGAATGTTCCATTCCGCCGCCTTCGCCGGTCGCGGATTTTCCAAAGTGGACGATAAACGTATAGTTTGGATAGGGCGCGCCTTCCATCAGCTTCACTTCGTAGGCACAGATTCGCCGCAAATCATCCTGCACACGTTTCTTTTTCCAATCGTCTCCGTGAACGACTGCGCGGACTGGGCGTTCGAGTCCGGGGATCTCGAACTCATCGAACTTGCCGGCTTCGATTGGCGCATCCGCGAATTCGTCATAGCTCGGCGCACCAAAGGCGAATTTCTGATGTTGGTCGGCTCGCTCGCTCGCTCCAGCGGATGCTCCAGTCGTCTTCCACTCTGCGGGCATATCCATGATTTCCAGTTGTACGGTCTCGGCTCGCCTTGCCGGCACGTACAGCAAAATCATCGCGGGGTTGATGAACGCGTGCTCGGCGTTGAGTTGCGTCGCGAAAGGTCCGCCCTCGTCCCAATAGATTGCGTAACGAATCGTAATCGTTCCGTCACCGCTCACCCGCCAGGTTTGCTTGTCCAATTTTTCAATGGAAGCGCTCACACCGCCGGCGGATGCCTCCACGCGCAAGATGTGGGAGCCGAAATCACGTATCTCATACAGCGCATTCCACGCCGGGATCTGCACGACAACCTCTTTTGCGACGTCGGGAATTTGCATCGTGACGTGGAACAAATGCTGTTCGGGATGGGCGAGAGAAACTTCGTAGCGGACCACCGCGTCCGCGGTGGCCGCAAGACTCAAGTAGCACAGCAGCGCTGGAATCGACGCAAAAAGGAGCCGGCGCCTCAAGGGAGACAATCTCACCGGCTAGCAGCCCCCGAAGGAACCTCGCTACCAAGTTTCTTCAACAACTTATCGCACAAGCCGTCAAAACTCCCGTTCGACATGACCAGCAAAAGGTCGCCGGCTTTGGCTTCGCCTGCGAGATATTCGGCGATTGGCTCCGCTCCTTCAAACGCGCGCGCATCTTTACCGAGAGCGCGAACGCTTTGCGCCACAGATTCCGGCGCCAGCCGATTCTCGTCGCCCAACTGTTGTGCGCGAAAGACGCCGCCGAGAACCACGCGATCCGCGAGTGCCAGCGCTTGTGGCAGCGACTCCTGAAACACTTTGCGCCGCATGGAATTCGAGCGCGGCTCCAGAATCGCCCACAGCCGCCTGTCGGGCCAGCGCCCGCGCGCTGCTTCGATCGTGGCCCGCACCGCCGTCGGATGATGCGCGAAATCGTCGACCACCAATATCCCGGCGCGCTCACCTTTGACGTCCATGCGCCGCTTCACGCTGCGGAATGTCGACAACGCTTCTGCCAGCGCGTCAAAACGGATGCCTCGACCGAGCGCTACGGCGATGGCCGCCATGGCATTCAAGACGTTGTGGCGTCCGGTCGCCTGAAGCGCGAACTGCCCGAACTCCTGGCCTCGATACGCCATCCGGAACTTGGCCATTTCACTTTCGACCGCAAAATCGCTTGCCACCCAATCATTCTGCGCGGAGAAACCATACGTCTCCACGGGACAAAAAGCCTTCGCGGTTGCGGCACGCAGCGCTGGTCCCGACTGCTCGGTGTCACCCCAGACCACCACGCGGCCGCTTCGCGGTACCAGATTCACAAGGCGTCGAAACGCGAGTTGATAGACGTCGAAATCCGCGTAGATGTCGGCGTGATCGTATTCCAGCGAAGTGATAATCAGATTGTCGGGATGGTAGTGGAAGAATTTCGGGCCGCGGTCCCAGAAGGCGGTCTCGTACTCGTCGCCCTCGAGAATAAATTCCTCGCCGCCTTCAAGCCCGTAGCTCTTTCCGAAATTCTTGGCAATTCCACCAACAAGGAAGTTCGGCCTCTCCCCTGCCACGTGAAAAATCCAAGCCAGCATCGCCGTGGTAGTGGTCTTGCCGTGCGTGCCGCTGACCACGATCGAATGCTGCCCCGGCAAAAACTCCTCTTCCAGCATCTCCGGCAACGACCGATATGGAATTTTGCGGTCGAGCACTTCTTCGAGCTCCGGATTTCCGCGCGCGATGATGTTCCCGATGACTACCAGGTCGGGTTTAGGCTCAAGGTGCGCGGCGTCGAAAGTGTGAAAGAATGAAATTCCCATGTTGTCCAGAAACGTCGACGCCGGCGGGTAAACACCCGAATCCGAGCCCGTCACGCGAAAGCCTTTCTCGCGCAACATGCCCGCCAAAGGGGACATCGCCGAGCCGCCGATTCCAATAATGTGTACATGCTTCGCTTTGCTCATGGCCTTACCGCCGCCTCCAAAATATCGAGTGAACCCGCTCCAGACGAACGCAATCGCGCTCGCACGCCCAGGGGAATCGTCAGCATTGGACGCAGGGTGTGTCCCACCGGCGCGCCAAACACGATCGGAACTCCCAAAGGTTTCAGGATTCGCGCGCACACATCCAAGACTGTCGGACTCCCGGCGACCGGCGCCTCGCAGTCCGGAAAATCTCCCAGCACGATGCCGCGAACGCCTTCAAATTTTCCCGCTTGCTGTAGGTGGAGCAGCGCCCGATCCACTTGCCACGGCTTCATGCCGCGATCTTCCAGCAACAAAATGGAATCGCGCGTATCCAATTCCCACGGAGTGCCGATTGTGGTCTCCAGCAGCGTCATGCATCCGCCGAGCAGTGTTCCTTCGGCAGTGCCAACCGCCAGCGCCTCGCCGAGAAGCGGAATTTCCCAGTCGCTGTCCGTTTTCCCGAGCGCCGCGACGAAAGACGCCTGGTCATAGCCTTTCGCGTTGCCGGCGCCTCCTTCCAATCCTGCGCCCACCATCGCGCCGTAGATCGAGGTCCAGCGGCACCGCTGCCATAAATAAATCTGCAAAGAGGTCAGGTCGCTGAAGCCGACCAGGCATTTCGGTGCTGCCAACTCGTTCGCCAGCCGTTCGTCCAGCAAGTAATTTGAGCCGTAGCCGCCGCGCAGGGCGATCAAGCCATCGATTCGCGGATCGGTCAGGTTTCGCACCAGCTCCGCGCGCCGCTTGCCCGTGGACGCCGCAAAATATCCTTCGGAAACTCTGGCTTCTCCACGCTCGACCGAAAATCCGAGCCGCTGCAATTCCGCATATCCGCGTTCGACGGCCGCATCATTCCCTGGCGAGGCGGGCGCAATCGCCGCGACTCGCGAGCCCGTGCTCAACGCCTTCGGCTTTCGAGTGGCGATGCCCAGGTCTCCCTCCGCGCTGAGAGCCGACGCCCGTGTCATCCGCCCTTTCTTTCCACCGGGAGCATTTCAAACGCCACGCCGGGCCGCGTCATCGATTTGAAAATACTTTCCTGCTGGTGATGGCTCACGTCGGCATCAAATTGAATCAGATGCTTGTCCCCGGTCATGGACACCTGAAAATTATCCAGCGCGATGCCCAGCTTGGAGAAAATGCCATGGACATCCGGAACTAAATCCTGAGTTTGGTCCGACGAAATCCGAAACAACATGTAGCGTGGTTTGAGATTGAACAGGTTCTCGATGTAAACGAACAGCACTAGCGCGAGAAGGACCAACAGCGCCGCCAACCCGGACACCGCATAAAATCCGCCACCCGCCGCCATGCCCAGAGCCGCCACGGCAAAAACCGCTGCCGCCGTCGTGAGCCCCACGACGCTGCCGCCTTCGCGCAGGATTACCCCCGCGCCCAAAAAGCCGATGCCCTGGACGATGTTGGAAGCGATGCGCGTCGTGCTGGTATCGCCGGTAGCGTGCGCGATTTCGACGGACATGATGGTGAACAGCGCCGACGCCACCGCAACGCACGCACTGGTGCGCATTCCGGCGGGCCGGCGACGGTAGCTGCGCTCGATGCCAATAATCGAGCCCAGCAGAGCCGCCCACAACAATCGGCAACAAATCGAAGTCAGTGGAAGCATTACGCTCTCGCAAACGCCAACAATGACTCGATTTTACACACTACAGCTTGAACTGGGTCAATTTCGCGAAATGCCGTGCCCTGGCGTGTATCTCGCTGCGTTTGAGTGTTTTCAGCCGATCCAGGCCGAACTTCTCGACGGTGAAGCTGCCCATCACCGACCCGTAGACCATGGCGCGGCGCAGGGACATATCGCTGGTATTGCCGACCGACGCCAGGTAGCCCATGAAGCCGCCCGCGAAGCTGTCGCCCGCACCGGTGGGATCATGCGGCTCTTCCAGTGGAAACGCCGGGACGCAGAAGACGCCGCGTTTGTCGACCATCATTGCACCGTACTCGCCGCGTTTGATGATCAGCGTGGACGGTCCCAGCTTGAAGATCCGCTTCGCCGCGCGCAGCAGGTTGTGTTCGCTGGAAAGTTGCCGGGTCTCCGAATCGTTGATCATTAAAATGTCCACATGCTTCAGCGTCTGGATCAGGCCTTCGTTGGTTCGCTCGATCCAGTAGTTCATGGTGTCCAGCGCCGCGATTTTCGGCCTCTTTTTCACTTGCTGCAGAACGTCTCGCTGTAGATCGGGCGCGATGTTGGCCAGGAAAACAAACTTGGCGTCGCGATACCGCTCAGGCAGCTTCGGCTTGAAATCGGCGAAGACGTTCAGTTCGGTCGTCAAGGTCACTCGTTCGTTCAAATTCTCTAAATACTTGCCTGCCCAGAAAAACGACTTGCCGGCGGCACGTTCCAGACCTTCACAATCAATCTTCCGGTCGTGAAATACCTTGGCGTCCTTGTCCGTGAAATCGTCACCGACGATCGCCACCAGGTGTACCGGCGCGAAGAAACTCGCCGAAACGGCGAAATACGTCGCCGCGCCCCCAAGCGTACGATCGACCTTTCCGTACGGACTTTCCAACCCATCGAATGCCACCGAACCCACCACGAGTAAGGACACGAGGCTCTCCTAAGAAATATATTTCCCGATGATCGCTGCCAATTTCTTCTTCGTTGCCGGAGGCACCAGCTTCATATCCGTAATCAACGCGTGCGCCAACGCCGAGCCGCACTTGCAGCTCCGCTCCGATGGCATCGCCCGCACCGCTTCCCGCAACACCCGCTGCGCATTTTCCGCATTCTGATTCAGGGTCGCGATAATCTGCGCCCCCGTTACCGATTCATGCTCCGGATGCCAGCAATCATAGTCCGTGATCATCGCGATCGTCGCATAACAAAGCTCCGCCTCGCGCGCCAGCTTGGCCTCGGTCACGTTGGTCATGCCAATCACTTCAAATCGCAGCTGCCGGTGTACGTGCGCTTCTGCTAGCGTGGAAAATTGCGGTCCTTCCATGCAAACGTAGGTTCCCCTGCGGTGCACCTTCACCCCGCAATGCTCGCTGGCGTCGGCCAACACTTTCGACGCCTGTCCGCACGTCGGCTTGTCGAATGTAACGTGCGCCACCAGTCCATCGCCAAAGAACGTGGAAATGCGCAATTTGGTGCGGTCGAAAAATTGGTCCGGCACCAGAAACTCTCCCGGCCGCAATTCCTCCTGCAAAGATCCGACGGCGCTGACCGAAATGATCCGCTCCACGCCAAGCTGCTTCATCGCGTAAATGTTCGCCCGAAAGTTAATTTCGCTAGGCAAAATCCGGTGTCCGCGCCCGTGCCGCGCGAGAAACGCTACGCGCTTCCCTTCCAGCATCCCAAGCACGATCACATCAGATGGATCGCCAAACGGTGTCTTCACGCGAATCTCGCGCGTCTCCGTAAGCCCGCCCATCGAATACAATCCGCTGCCGCCGATAATCCCGATCGAAGCCATGGAAGACGACTTTGCCGGGATGCCCTTGCTCTTCGCCAATTTCTTATCCGACTTCTTCAATCCCGCCATATCACCTCGTCAGTAGGAACGGGGCTAGCTCCGCCCGGCGCTGCCCACGCTAAATCTCTATCCGCCGCAGCCGAAGCTGCCGCTCTCAGCACCACTCAAATTCCCAAACCGCTCCGCTCAAGAATCTCATTCACCGCCGAAAACGGGTCCTTCTTCCGGTCCGCCACCTCGCCCGCCAACTCTGTTAACCGCGCCTCGCTGCCATCTCCACCCAAAGCCCGCTGTAACAATCGCGATTCCACCAGCTCGATCAATCGCGCCTTCCAGTGCTCCACATGTTTCTTCCGCCGCTCTCCACTCGACTCGAAATGCACGCGAAACTTTGCAATCGTAGCTGCCAAAACATCGATGCCCTTGCTCTCCGAAGCCACCGTTCGCACCACCGGTGGATGCCATCCCTCCCTCGGCATCACCAGCGATAGCATCGCGTGCAGTTCCTGCTCCAGCCGGTCCGAGCCCTCGCGGTCCGACTTGTTCACCACGAAAACGTCCGCAATCTCCATCAAACCGGCCTTCATGTTCTGAATATCGTCGCCCAGGCCCGGCACCATTACCACCACCACACAGTCCGCCAAGCGCACGATATCCACTTCGTCCTGCCCGACGCCAACCGTTTCGATCAGCACCTGGTGCTTCCCCGCGGCATCCAGCACCAGCGCGACCTCCGCCGTCGCCCGCGCAAGGCCTCCCAGAAATCCGCGCGTGGCCATCGAGCGAATAAACATGCCCGCGTCCCCGGCATGGCCTTGCATACGAATGCGATCGCCCAGAATTGCGCCGCCGGTGTACGGACTCGTCGGATCGACGGCGATCACGCCTACCGCTTCATTCTGCCGCCGGTAATGCGCCGCGAGTCGATCGACGAGCGTGCTCTTGCCTGTCCCAGGTGCGCCGGTGATTCCCGTCAAGTACGCTTTGCCGGTCCGGGGGAAAACGACTCGCAGCAACTCCTCCGCTTCCGGCTGATGATTCTCAATCGCGGTGATCGCCCGCGACACCGCAAGCACATCGCCCGCGCACACCCGCTCCGCCCAGTTTTCAATCGGCTGCGGCATGGATTTCCTCTAAGGTGTGCGGCGACGCGGAGGGCATCGCCCTATTATTTCTTGCCAAGTAGCTGTCGCGCAATCACTAAGCGCTGAATTTCGCTGGTGCCCTCGCCGATAGTACATAGTTTCACATCGCGGTAGAACTTCTCCGCGGGATAGTCTTTGATGAATCCGTAACCACCGTGAATCTGCACGCACTCGTTCGCCACCCGCACGGCTACCTCGCTGGCAAACAGCTTTGCCATGCTCGACTCACGCGTAAACCGCACATCCTTCCGGTCCGCCAGCCACGCCGCCTGGTACACCAGCAGTCGCGCCGCCTCCACCTGCGTCGCCATGTCCGCCAGCTTGAACTGAATCGCTTGAAACTCGCTGATGGCCTGGCCGAACTGCTTCCGCTGCTTCGCATACTTTGTCGCGGCTTCGAGTGCGCCCTGCGCCATGCCCAACGCCAGCGCCGCGATCGAAATCCGTCCGCCGTCGAGGATCTTCAAGCTGCCGACGAATCCTTCGCCTTCCGCCCCTAGCAAATTCTCGGCGGGTACGCGGCAGTCCGAAAAAATCACCTCCGACGTATCGCTTGCTCGCAGCCCCAGCTTGTTTTCTTTCTTGCCCGGCTTGAATCCGGCCATTCCCTTCTCCAGGATGAACGCGCTGATGCCATGCGAATTCTTTGATTTGTCCGTCAAAGCCATCGCGACGCAGACGTCCGCGTAATGCCCGTTCGTAGTGAAAGTTTTCGCTCCGTTCAGCACCCAATACTGACCGTCGCGCACCGCCGTAGTCCGCGTTCCCCCCGCGTCCGATCCGGCTTCGGGCTCGGTCAGCGACCACGCCCCGATCTTCTTCCCCTGCGCCAGCGGCGTCAGATACTTTTTCTTCTGCTGCTCATTCCCAAACTTGAAAATGTGGTTGCCGCACAGCGAATTGTGCGCTGCCACGATGATCCCCACCGACCCATCCACGCGCGACAATTCCTCGATCGCCAGCGCGTACTCGATGTAGCCGAGCCCCGCGCCGCCATACTCCTCCGGAAAAATCACGCCAAGCAAACCCATCTCCGCCAGCTTCGGCATGATCTCCATCGGAAAGTGGGAAACTTCATCCCACTCCATAACGTGCGGCGCAATCTCGCCCTCGGCAAACTCCCGCACGCTGCGGCGCAACTGCTGCTGTTCGTCGGTATACGAAAAATCCACGGTGTCCTCGCTGTGCTGGCTGTCCTAAACGCAATCTATACCCAAACAAAGTTTCGCTTATATATTTTACACGAAGACTCCGATGCCCGGTCTTTCCGTTCGCGCAGCGTGTTACGGGCCGCACGACAATTTGGCGGGAAATGTCCGCTTGGCGGGTACGGCGTACCGTGCCCTTGAGGAGTTGGAAAACGATACGATCGAAACGCGCTCTTCGTGGGTGTGGCGACGACCTCTACCAGCCCACCGTATACCCATCCTTCTTATTCTGCTCGTCCAGCCAAACCTTCAACGGTGCGAAATAATCCGCGATCGCCGTGGCATCCATCTGCTTCTCGCCGGTCAACGTTTCCAGCGCCTCCTGCCATGGCTTGCTAGCCCCCAGCGCCAGCATCTCGTTCAATCTCTGCCCAGCCACCTTATTCCCATAAATCGAGCAGCGGTGCAGCGGCCCGGAATACCCCGCCTCGCGGCAAAGCGCCCGCTGAAACTGAAACTGCAAAACCCGCGCCAAAAAATAC
>Ga0182015_10006468_pt1 | contig 11745 bp, 11 predicted proteins | sample 712P3MmetaG_FD_120478 | JGI IMG/M metagenome (GOLD analysis project Ga0182015, IMG submission 120478) | Permafrost microbial communities from Stordalen Mire, Sweden - 712P3M metaG | ecosystem: Environmental > Terrestrial > Soil > Wetlands > Permafrost | place: Sweden: Stordalen | collected...
CCCGCGGCGACGCGGCGGATCGCATCGGCTAGCTGCTCGGGAGGGGCGTCTTTGACGACGAAGCCCGAGGCAGCTGACTCCATGGCACGGCGCAGGTAGCCGGACCGCCCGAAGTTAGTGAGTATGAGCGACCGGCACCCGGGGACCTGTTGGGCGAGGACCGCGGCCGCCGCCAGCCCGTCGAGCCCGGGCATCTCGATGTCCAAGAGGGCCACGTCAGGATTGTGCACCCTCGCTGCCGCCGTCCGCCTCCTCCAGGTAGTGGGTTGCAAACAGGATGGTCTTTCCTCTCGCGGCAACGGCGCGCATCACGTTCCAGAAGTCGCGACGCCCCCCGACGTCCAATGCCGCCGTCGGCTCGTCGAGCACGAGCAGGTCGGGGTCCGCGACGAGGGCGATCGCAAAGCGGACCCGTTGGGTCTGCCCACCGGAGAGCTTCGCCGCCGGCCGATCGGCGATCTCGTCGATGCCGGCGATCAGGGGCACCTCGTTCACCCCGATCGGGTGCAGGTAGAGCGAAGCCACCATCGTCACGAGCTCGCGGACGCTCAGGTACTCGATGAGAGACCCCGTCTGGAGCATGCCGCCGACGGCTCCTGCCCTGACCGCCTCGGCGGGTGGGCGACCCAACACCGACACGGTCCCTTTGTCCGGCCGGGCGAGACCTAACAGCAGGTCGATCGTCGTCGACTTGCCGGCACTGTTCGGGCCGAGCAGTGCCACCGTCTCACCGGCCGCGATCGACAGGTCGATACCTCGTACCGCACGTACCGGGCCGTATGCCTTTTGAAGGGACACAGCTGCACTCCGCTGCGGCTGTCGGCTGCGATGGGCAGAGGTCAACCTTGCCAGCTTGGACGGCCCCAACCCAGTGAGGGGGCTCACAACATCCTCGTGACATTTGTCACGCCTAAGCCTGCAGACGGTGGAAACGGTTCCTTGGGCCACGTCCGCCGGCCTGCGAGGTGGCGAGCGATCCCGGGGCCTGCAGCTCGAAGGGGCTAGTGACCATGGCCCGGCCCCGATCGATGACCCCGACACCTTACGGCGGCGACCAAATGACCGGCGCGGGCCTGCCTCGGTTCTAGGCGGAGCTTTTCATAGCGTCCCGGATCCGGTCCCGCACCGCCTCGATCGGGGCGAGCACGACATTGCCCGGCGGAGTCTCGGGGGCGTGAGGATGGGTGTGAGCGGGCGCGGACTCGAGCGCCTTCGCGTAGCGCTTGGCGAGCTCTTGCAGGTCTCTCACCTTTATGTGGGCTTCGAGGGCCGGGAAGACCTCTTCCTCTTCATGCTGGGCATGGGCGCGCACGTCGCGTCTCAGCTGCAGCAGCCCCGCGCGAAGGACCACGGGCTCGTCGCCGTGCCTCTCGAAACGGGCCAAGGTCTCCTCGGCTTCGGACTGCTCGGCGATGCAGGCATCGGCGACGAAATCTCCGCCGGGCACGTTGCGGCGGAACGCGGGGTAGACGACCAGCTCCTCGGCCGTCTCGTGACGCACGAGCTCCTCGCGCACATGGCAGAAGTAGTCCACCAGCTTCGAGTCGTCGAGCGCGTCGAGAGTCGAGAACATCTCCTCGACTCGCCTGTAGTCCGCCTTCAGCAGGGCAACAACATCCTCGGTTGCGGCTGTCACGTATCCCACCCTCCCTTTGCAATGGCTCACACACCCCGTACCCGCGGCAGCCGGCCCCAAAACCGGCCCCGAGCAAGTTTCTCAAGACCTGCCCGATCAAGGGTCGTCGTGCCCTTGATGGCCGCCTTCAGGCTCGCCACCTTTGCCTGCTTGTGGTTCGTGCCGCGCCGGAACACGACCGGTTATAGGCGACCGGCCCGGGAAAAAGCGCCGGCGCCAGAGCCGCGAAGACAAGTCGGCCAAGGGCAGCTCCCCTTCGAGTGGCTCAGGGTCCACAAACGGAGCGCAAAGAACGGCAACGGACAGCAACAAGCCGAGGAGAACCTGGACTCCGAGAGCCCCTACCCGCAGCTCTTGGAGCAGTTCGAGCAAGTTCCGGTCGTCATGCTCCTGCTCGGACTCGTTGCGCCCGGGTTGTCCTCGACGGGCTTTCTTGGGTCCCTAGGATCTCGCTGTTCGATCTGTCCGCACCTCGATCTGTCGGCACACTGACACCTCCCTCGGACCGCGCCCGCAAAACACCTGGCGCTCCGGGGTCGCTGCCCGCGTACCGCCGGACGGAGCCGCCAAACGCCCCGTCCTTCCTGCGGATGATTGCAGCCTAAAGCGTCGCGCAGAGCATCGGCTCTCGGGGCTCGTGAAGGTATCAGTCAGCTCGTCGCGACGACACCGAGTCGGCCAACAGCCCGAGACCGATGCCGAGCATCCAGACGTCTTTGGACACGGCGATGCCGGGTTGAGCCGGCCAGATGCTGCCCGGCTTGCGCAGGCCGGGGGTCCGTGCGTAAAGACCCAGGAGCGCGCCCAAGAACCCCGTCAGCGCGGCCCCGGCGAGCCAGGCCGGGACCACAGGCACGAGCAGGGCAGCTCCTGTCGCGATCTCGCCCGCAGCCAGTAGGCGCAGGAACCTGGCCGGACTGAGGTCCTTGAACACCGGGTAGGCACCCGCGGCCATGTTGTGGACGGCTTTCGCCGTCGCCTCCTGCCCGTGCCACTTGTCGAGACCGGTGTGCAAGATGTAGGCCCCGGTCAAGAACCGGGGCGGGAATTCGCGAAGTCTCATCCGGAGACCCTTTCAAATACCTTGGAAAACTTGCCGCAACTCGTCGAGGTCGACGCCGGGGGCCTCGAGCGCCGGGGTGTGGACCGGGTCGAGGCGGCCGTAGACGAGTCGCACGAAGGCCGCGGCCGGAAGCGACAGGTCCGCTGAGGCCACCGAGTCCGACGGCGTGAGCAGGACCGTCTCGCCCATCTCGAGCCGAAAACGCCGCTCGGGCGCTGTGGTCGACACCTCGAGTCGCCGTCCGCCCCCATCGGACTTGCCGCTTCGCGCCACCAGCGGGCCGAGGGTGTCGACGAGGAGCGCGACAGCATCGGGAGCAAGCTCGGCGGAGGGGTCGAGCGCCACTGCGACGTCCCAGGTGTGCACTGCGTGCTCGCTCAGCCTTAGCCTGCTCAGCCCGGTGGCATTGAGCTCCATCCCGAAAAGGCTCAGGTGGAACCTTTCCGCCTCCTCGGCCGACAACGACTCGAAGTGCGAGATCACAGCCTCGTCGAAGCTCAGGGCGTCGCTCGCCTGCGCGACCGGGTCGCGAGCGTTCCAGACTTCCCATATCGGAGAAAAGGCCTCCGCCCCCGGCGGGTCCTCGCCCGCCAGGCCGGCGACGAGGAACATCTCGAAGATCTCCGACTGTGATCCGAGATGCGAGAGCACCTGGGCTATCGACCATTCCGAGTCGTATGAAGGCGCTCGCAGCGCCTCCTCGCCGAGCGGTTGGACAAGGGCCTGCAGTCTGTCGTGCGAGTGCCGCAGCGCGCTCACCCACAAGCCGAGTGATTCTTCCATGCCCTCTCTCCGTTCTCGTGCGAGCTAGCTGAGATGCGATGCGAAAAAGCTGACGATGCGCCGCCGGGCGTCGTCGGCCGAGGCCGTGTGGTAACCCTCCATGCCGAAGATCTTCCCCGTCACCACGAACAAGGCCGGTAGGTGGTCGTTCGCCCCCTCGTGGTCGTTGAGGAAGCCGTGGCCGGCATCGGGGTACTCCTTCACGTCGTGCTCGACACCGGCCGCGCTTAAGGCGACTTCGAGGCGCGAGGCGGCGTTGCGCAGCGTGCGGTCCCTTGCTCCGAAGCTAGCGACAACGGGGCAGGCGCCGGCCAGCAAGCTCTCGGCCTGCTTGGGCACCGTCCCGTAATTCACGCTCGAGGCCGAAAAGCCATGACCGGGCGCGAGCATGAGGGCGAACCCGCCGCCCATGCAGTACCCGATGACGCCCATCGTGCCCGTGCAGTCCGTCCTGGCCGCGAGGAAACTGCGGGTGGCTTCGACGTCGTCGAACGACCGCCCTCGCCGCTCGCGCACGTCGCGCATGATCGACCTGATGCAGTTCATCTTGCGGCCCCAGTGGAACAGGTCGGGCGCGAGCGCCAGGAATCCCTCGGAGGCCAGCCAGTCGGCCTGCTGGCGGAGGTCGCCCGTCATGCCGAAGGCGTCATGGATGACCACGACGCCTGGCCAGGGACCTTCGCTCGAAGGAGAGGAGAGATAGCCGGGCATCTCGCCGAGGGGGGTCGTGATCCTCACCTCGGCCACAGATGCCTCTTTCCTGGAGCTTGCTCGGCCGGTGCGGGCAGGGCAGCGCAGAAGTGCAGTCGATGCATTGTTACACTCATGGCATGTTGGTGACCGCAGCACCCGAGCGCGACGGGGCCCACGCCGACCTCGTCGCGCAGCCGTGCAAAGGCCGGACCGCCGACACGGTCATCGCCAGCCCTGGGGGCAGGCGTGACAGGAAAAAGCAGGCGACCCGCCGGTCGCTGCGCAACGCAGCCCTCGAGCTCGTGGCGCGGCGCGGGTTCGCGCATGTGACGGTGGAGGACATTGCCGAGGCTGCAGACGTCGCGACGAGAACCTTTTTCAACTACTTCCCTTCCAAGGAATCCGCCGTCATCGGCGCCGACCCGGAGCGTATCGAAGAGATCAGGACAAGCCTGCGTGCCCGGCCGGCAGACGAGGGGCCCCTCGAGGCCCTCGGACAGGTGCTGGTCGAGTACGCGACCACGATCGACGAGGACTTCGACGAGTTCGGGGAGGGCAAGAAGGCGTGGTTCCAGAGGTTCTGTGCCGTCCGGTCCGATCCCGACCTGCTCTATGCCTACGCGGCGCACATGGCCGAGGTTGAAGAGGGCCTTGCGGTGGCGGTCGCAGAGCGGCTCGGGACCGACGCCCGCTGCGACCCGTACCCCGCCCTCGTGACCGCGACGGCGCTCGCGGCCGTGCGGGTGGCGGCGATCTACTGGAGCGCCGACGGCGGCGAGGACTCGCTCGCCCGGCTCACCGCTGTGGCAATGCGCAGCCTCGCCAACGGGCTCGCGCCTGACCAAGAGGCCATGGCGGCTCCGACATCGCGCGCCCGGCAGCTCTCCCCGAAACGCGCCAGTTCCAAGTCCGCGACCAACGACAGCGAAACGAGCGAGACGAAATGACCGAGACCTCGACCGGGACAGCCGCCCCGCCATCGATCCCAGACCTCACCCACCGCCGCGTGCTCGTGATCATCGGCGCGCTGATGCTCGGGATGTTCCTTGCCGCCCTCGACCAGACGATCGTCTCGACGGCGCTGCCCACGATCGTCGCCGACCTGCACGGCGCCTCGCACCTGTCCTGGGTCGTAGTCGCCTACCTGCTGGCTGCGACCGTCTCGACGCCGCTCTGGGGCAAGCTCGGGGACCAGTACGGGCGGAAGGTCTTCTTCCAGGCTTCTATCGTCATCTTCCTCGCCGGGTCGGTCTGCTCGGGGCTGAGCCACACCATGATCCAGCTCATCGCCTTCCGTGCGGTGCAGGGCCTCGGAAGCGGCGGGTTGATGGTCGGCACGCAGGCGATCGTCGGCGACATCGTCCCTCCCCGCGACCGGGGCCGATACCAGGGCCTGTTCGGCGCGGTGTTCGGCGTCGCGAGCGTGGCGGGACCGCTGCTCGGAGGCGTGTTCGTCGAGCAGCTCTCGTGGCGCTGGATCTTCTATATAAACGTCCCGATCGGCGTCATCGCCCTCGTCGTGGTAGCGAGCCGGGTTCCGGGTCACATGCGCCGTGTCCACCACATCATCGACTACATGGGAACGGCGGTGTTGGTGGCCGCGACAAGCTGTCTCGTGCTCTTCACGAGCCTCGGCGGGACGACCTACCGGTGGGGGTCGGCCCAGATCATCGGCCTCGGCGTCGCCGGTGCGGTGCTGACGGGGATCTTCGCCGTCGTGGAGCGCCGCGCGGCCGAGCCGGTGCTGCCTTTGCACCTTTTCTCCAACCGGACCTTCTCGGTCGCGAACCTCGCCGGCTTCATCGTCGGCTTCGCCATGTTCGGTGCCATCACCTACCTGCCCGCCTTCTTCCAGATCGTCCGCGGAGAGTCGCCGACCATCTCGGGCCTGCAGCTGCTGCCGCTTATGGCAGGGCTACTCGTCGTGTCCATCGGCTCGGGACAGTACATAAGCCGCAAGGGCCGTTACCGGGTCTTCCCGATCGTCGGGACCGCTGGCATCACCCTCGGGCTGTACTTGCTGTCCAGGATGGGCGTGACGACCTCTTCCGCGGCCGCCGCCCTCTACATGGTCGTTTTAGGCATGGGGCTCGGTGCGGTGATGCAGGTCCTTGTCCTCGTCGTCCAGAACGCGGTTCCCTACTCCGAGCTCGGCGTGGCCACTTCCGGCGCGACCTTCTTCCGCTCGATTGGCGGCTCGTTCGGAGCCGCGATCTTCGGGGCGATCTTCTCCAACGTGCTCGTCGGCAACCTCGTGCACCACCTCCACGGCGCCAAGCTGCCCGCGGGCCTGCAGGTTGCGAGCCTCACCCCCGCCATCTTGGACAAACTGCCCTCGGCGCTGCACCACGGCATCGTCGCCGCCTATGCCCAGTCGATCCAGACGGTCTTCATCATCGCGGCGCCCATCGGGCTCGTCGCCTTCGTGGCCGCATGGTTCATCCCCCATGTCGAGCTTCGCCGTGGCGTCGGCGCGGCCAAGCCCAGCTCCGAGGCCGCGAGCGAAGCCACCCCGGCCGCAAAGGACCCGCAAAGGCGCGAGCCGACCCGGCCGGCCACGGCCCTGCGGGCTGTGCCGCCACCGGACCTCGTTTGAGGGTCACCTGGCGGCTCAGGAGGAGATGACGACCACCGAGCGGAGCACCTCTCCTTGTTCCATGCGGTGAAAAGCCTCCTCGAGGCCGTCAAGCTCGATCGTCTCTGTGACGAAGCGGTCGAGATCTAGCCGGCCGCTCAAGTAGAGCTCGATGAGCATCGGGAAGTCGCGCGAGGGCAGGCAGTCGCCGTACCAGCTCGGCTTGAGCCGGCCGCCGCGGCCGAAGAACTCGATCATCGGGAGCTCGATGCGCATGTCGGGGGTAGGCACTCCCACCTGCACGAGCGTCCCGGCGAGATCGCGGGCGAAAAAAGCCTGCTCCATCACCTTGGGATGGCCGACCGCCTCGATGCAGACGTCCGCCCCGTTGCCTTGAGTGAGTGACCGGATCGCCTCGACCGGGTCGCGCTCTGTGGCATTGACGGTGTGGGTCGCCCCGAACTGTGCGGCCAGCTCGAGCTTGCGATCATCGAGGTCCACCCCGATGATCGTCGCGGCCCCGGCCAACCTGGCACCCGCGATCGCCGCGCAGCCGACGCCTCCGCAACCGAACACGGCCACCGAGTCCCCGAAGCCCACCTCGCCGGTGAACATCGCCGCCCCGAGGCCCGCCATGACGCCGCAACCGAGCAGGCCGGCTACCTCCGGGCGGGCGCGGGAGTCGACCTTGGTGCACTGCCCGGCGGCCACGAGCGTCTTATCGGCGAACGCCCCGATCCCGAGCGCCGGCGCGAGCACCGTGCCGTCTTCGAGTGTCATCTTCTGTTTGGCGTTGTGGGTGGCAAAACAGTACTGGGGCCGGCCGCGGCGACACGACCGGCACTGGCCGCAGACGGCCCTCCAGTTCAACACGACGAAGTCACCCGGGGCGACGGAACTGACATCCGCGCCGACGGCTTTGACGATGCCGGCGGCCTCGTGGCCGAGAAGAAACGGGAAGTCGTCGTTGATCGCACCCTCGCGGTAATGAAGGTCGGTGTGGCACACCCCGCAGGCCTGCACCGAAACGAGGGCCTCCCCCGGTCCGGGGTCCGGCACGACGATGGTCGTGAGCTCGACCGGTGCCCCCTTCTCGCGGGCGATGACGCCCCTTGCCTCGTGAACCATCCGGGCCTCCCCTTCCGAGATATGTCTACGCCAAGCTCATCTTGTACCAGCCGACCGCGGCTCGCGCGCCGTTGACAGCGATTGGCTCCGGCGCGAGTGTTGCCGGAGCACAAGGCCACGAAGGGGGACGACATGGCTGATGTAGTGCGGGCAGCCCTGGTCCAGGCCCGATGGGCCGGGGACAAGGACAAGATGACCGACAACGCCATCGGTTCGGTCCGCCAAGCCGCCGCCGCGGGAGCAAAGGTCGTCTGCCTGCAGGAGCTCTTCAACGGCCCGTACTTCTGCCAGGTGCAAGACGGCCAGTGGTACGACTTCGCCGAAGCCGTGCCTGACGGGCCGACCGTGAGGCGCTTCATGGACCTTGGCCGGGAGCTCGGCGTCGTGCTCATCGTCCCGCTCTATGAGCTCGACCAGCCCGGGATCTTCTACAACACGGCCGCAGTCATCGACGCCGACGGCAGCTACCTCGGCAAGCACCGCAAGAACCACATCCCCCAGGTTTCCGGGTTCTGGGAGAAGTTCTACTTCCGCCCGGGAAATCTCGGGTACCAGGTTTTCGCCACCGCCGTCGGGCCGGTGGGCGTCTACATCTGCTACGAGCGCCACTTCCCCGAGGGCTGGCGCGCCCTTGGCCTGGCTGGGGCCAAGATCGTGTTCAACCCCTCGGCCACGAGCAGAGGCCTGTCTGAGTACCTGTGGAAGCTCGAGCAGCCCGCGGCCGCAGTGGCGAACGAGTACTTCGTGGGAACAATCAACCGCGTCGGCGTCGAGCCCCTCGGCACGAACGAGTTCTACGGCCAGTCCTACTTCGTCGACCCTCGCGGACAGTTCGTCGGAGAGGTGGCCTCCGACATCGACGAGGCGGTGGTGGTGCGCGATCTCGACCTCGGCCTCATCGACGAGGTGCGGCGCACATGGGCCTTTTACCGCGACCGCCGGCCGGAGACCTACGACCAGCTAACTGAGGCCTGAAGATGCGCACCGTCATCATCGGAGGCACCGTGGTGTCTTCGAGCGGGGCCTCGCCGATGGACGTGCTGATCGAAGACGAAAAGGTTGCCGCCCTGGCGGCGGGCTTCTCGGGGCTCTCGCAGCACTGGCGCGAAGACGCCGAGGTTGTCCTCGAGGCAACGGGCAAGTACGTGCTTCCGGGCGGCATCGACGCCCACACCCACATGGACATGCCCTTTGGGGGAACGACGTCGGCCGACACCTTCGAGACCGGCACGCGGGCGGCGGCCTGGGGCGGAACGACGATGATCATCGACTTCGCCATCCAGAAAAAGGGCGAGTCCCTGCTCGCGGGCATGGACACCTGGCAGGCCAAGGCCGAGGGCGTGTGCGCGGTCGACTACTCCTTCCACGCCATCATCTCGGACGTCAACGAGTCCTCGCTCAAAGAGATGGACGAGCTCGTCGCGAACGGCGTCACGAGTTTCAAGTTGTTCATGGCCTACCCCGGGGTCTTCTACGCCACCGACGCGGAGATACTCCGCGCCATGGACCGTGCCGCCGGCAACGGCGCCCTTGTCATGGTGCACGCCGAGAACGGCATCGCCATCGACGCCATCGTCGCCTCCGCCCTCACGCGGGGCGAGACAGACCCGATCTTTCACGGGCTGACCCGGCCCGCGGAGATGGAGGGCGAAGCCGCCTCGCGCGCCATCCGCCTGGCACAGGTCACCAAGGCCCCGCTCTACATCGTGCACCTTTCCTCCGCGCCGGCGCTCGCCGCTGTCGTCGAAGCCCGTGACCGGGGCCAGAACACCTTCGCCGAGACGTGCCCGCAATACCTGTTCTTGTCGCAAGACGACATGGACAGGCCCGGCTTCGAGGGTGCGAAGTTCGTCTGCACTCCCCCCCTTCGCCCCCGCGAGCACCAGGCCGCGCTCTGGCGGGGACTGCGCACAGACGACTTGTCCGTCGTTGCCACCGACCACTGCCCGTTCTGTTTCGCCGAGCAAAAAGAGCTCGGCCGGGGCGACTTCACGAAGATCCCGAACGGGCTCCCGGGGGTCGAGAACCGCATGGACCTCATCTACCAAGGGGTGGTCGCGGGCGAGATATCCCTCGCCCGATGGGTCGAGGTCACCTCCACCAACCCGGCGAAGATGTTCGGGCTCTACCCGCAAAAGGGCGTCATCGCGCCCGGCTCCGATGCTGACATCGTCATCTACGACCCGGCCGCCACCCAGACGATCTCGGCAGCGACGCACCACATGGCCGTCGACTATTCCTGCTACGAGGGCATGGAGATCAAAGGTCGCGTCGAGACGGTCCTATCCCGCGGGCGCCAGATCATCGCCGGCGGCCGCTACCGCGGAGAGGCCGGACACGGGCGCTTTCAGCCCCGCCAGCTCTCCCAGGCCCTCAGGTAGGGGCGGCCAAGGCATGGACATCGGCGTCGTGCTCCAGACCGACCCGCCCGCGAGCTGGGTGATAGAACGCGCCCGCCAGGCCGAACAGGCTGGCTTCAGCCATGTGTGGACCTACGACTCGTGCGTGTTGTGGCAGGAGCCCTTCGTCATCTACGCCAACATCCTCTCGGCCACCTCGCACATAATGGTCGGCCCGATGGTGACGAACCCGGCGACGCGCGACGTCTCTGTCACGGCCTCGATCTTCGCGACGCTCAACGACATGTTCGGCAACCGGACCGTCTGCGGCATCGGCCGCGGGGACTCGGCGCTTCGCGTCATCGGTCGTAAGCCGACGAGCATGCAGACCTTTGCCGAGGCGATCACCTCCATAAAAGAGCTCGCCGAAGGCCGCGAGGCGATCTTGAACGGTGTCAGCGTGAAGCTGCCTTGGGCCGGAGACAGCCGTCTGCCCGTGTGGGGCGCGGGATACGGACCGAAAGCCCTGGCGGTCATCGGCGAGCGGGCCGACGGCCTCATCTTGCAGGTGGCCGACCCCGACATCGCCCGGTGGACGATCGAGTCCGTGCGCTCGGCCGCAACCGCGGCGGGTCGCGACCCCGACCTGCTCACGATCTGCGTGGCGGCGCCGGCCTATGTCGGCGACGACCTCGCCCACCAAAGAGAGCAGCTGCGCTGGTTCGGTGGCATGGTCGGCAATCATGTCGCCGACCTCGTGGCCCGCTACGGGGAGTCCTCCGAGGTGCCACGGGCTCTGACCGACTACGTGCGGGACCGCCAGGGTTACGACTACAGCCACCACGGTAAGGCCGGCAACCCGTCTGTCGACTTCGTGCCCGACTACATCGTCGACCGCTTCTGTTTGCTCGGCCCCGTCGAAGCTCACATCGAACGGCTCGTGGAGCTCGCCGACATCGGCGTGGACCAGTTCGCCCTCTACCTGATGCACGACAAGACCCCAGAGACTCTCGAGGCTTACCGGGACAAGATCATCCCGGCCGCGGCTGGCCTCTAGGTCCGCGCCTCGGCCAGGTAGGGCGGCCGGTCTCGTCCGAGCCCACTAGGGCACCGTTGGACAACGCCCTTTCCAGCTGATCGGCCGACGACGTAGCGTTGCATCGGGTCCTCGGGGCGATGACTCACCGAAGAGCCGGCATGAAGAGGGTGAAAGCCGGTCGCGCTGGATGGCGCTGGCGCCTGAGGTGTCGTTCCCTCCTTGTCACCCCCGAGGGCCCCTTAGGTGTCGGCGATCATCCAGGTGCCGTTGCGCCTCGTTAGCCCGAGAGCGACGAGTTTGCGCAGATTGAGGGCCGCAACGCGGCGGTGGACCCAGGCCTCGTTGCGCTCGATGCCCCGATAACGCAGCCGTCGGTTCCCCTTAGCGACGAGCCAGGAGATCGAACGCTCGGCCATTGGACGATGCTGGCGATAGATCACCCGGATCTCGGGGTCGCGCCAGGCTTTCCTCGCCGCGACGAGCTCCTCG
>Ga0182015_10006469_pt1 | contig 11745 bp, 8 predicted proteins | sample 712P3MmetaG_FD_120478 | JGI IMG/M metagenome (GOLD analysis project Ga0182015, IMG submission 120478) | Permafrost microbial communities from Stordalen Mire, Sweden - 712P3M metaG | ecosystem: Environmental > Terrestrial > Soil > Wetlands > Permafrost | place: Sweden: Stordalen | collected...
CGTGAGGACGCCGGCGATGACCCAAGCCACAAGCAGCCAGCCGGAACTTCCAACCTCCCGCGCCATTTCGCCGGCAACGATGAAGATCCCTGAGCCGATCATCGAACCGGCGACAATCATCGTCGAATCAAAGAGCCCGAGGCTCCGATGCAGGTGCCGGTGTTCCCCCGCGTCCTGAGGTCTCTCGACTTCCTGCTGTATCGCGTTGCTGTCGTTCGATAGACTCAGGCGACGCCTCCGTGCCCGCTAAAGCACTCTTACTTCTGGTGGAACAAAGTAACCAATCCCGTCGCGAGTTTTCCGCAAGAAAAGACGCGTTTCGCTACACTTACCGGTCCATAGTCAATTCGAATTTTGAGGCGCGGATAACGACTACCATATGGGAATTCCCGGGGAAAATGTAGCAAAAAAGGCTCCTCAAAGGACAACGGTTCTATTGCCCGGCAAGAAATGCAGAAGTCAGTTGATTGAACTCCATTGCATATTTTGCGTGGATCTTGTGCTTGCCTTCAGGAAAAACATGAAGCGATGATCCGCGAATGCCTTGGCAAATCGTTCTTGGATGGAACCGTGGTACGAGTGGATCCTTCTCACCGTGCAGGACCAGCGTCGGGCACTTGATCCCGTTGAGCTGAGACCGGAAGATATCACCGCCGGCCGCGTAGAGTCCTTCCAATCCCACAACATAGCGCTCCCACAAGGCATCGAGTGAATCGCCGTAGGTTTGCCGCATCGCGTCCGCATCCCGTTGCGACCATGACGATACGGAACGCATGGCTTGGAAGGCAGCAATCTCTTCCGCGGAAAGATAGGAGTTTCCGCCCCATAGGACGAGCCGTCGAATTCGCTCCGGAGAGTTGGCGGCCATGAGCGCGCCGATATTGGCTCCATCGCTCCACCCGAAGACGGTAAATCCCTTGTGGCCCAGCGCCGTCATTAAGGCCAGCAGATCCTCCGCATCGCGCTGATAGAAGTCCAGAGGATAGTCGCGTTCCGGTGGCCTCGATTCGCCGTAACCTCTTGGATCAGGAGCAATGACCTGGAAGGTTTGGCTAAACCATGCGAGCTGGTGCTCAAAATCCGCTTTTCCGGTGCCCAATGCACCGGGTATGAATACGATGGGTTGACCGGTTCCATAAGTCTCGTAATACATCGAAAAGCCATTCAGAGCGAGCTTCGGCATAAGTCGTCCCTGAGCCCATCCAGCATTCCGATTGCGAGATGTCGTGGTAATTCCCGGGATCAATACTTGCTAGGCTTGCAACTCAGGCCCAGGATCGAACGGGCCTGTGCAGGGGTCGCAATCGGGCGGTTAAGTTCATGCGCGATGCGAACGGTTCGTTGGACCAGTTGGGCATTACTCTCCGCCTTCTGCCCGCGAGCATAGTAAACATTGTCTTCCAGGCCGACCCGCACGTGGCCGCCCATCAGAGTGGCGAGAGTCGTCAGCGGGAGTTGATACGGGCCAATGGCTGAGCATAGCCACAGGGCATCCTTTGGAAAATCTTTCAACATATGCAGAACATTGTCCACCGTCGGGTAGCTTCCGGTTTGGTAGCCCATTACGGTCTGGATCCAATAGGGCTTTTGCACTAAATCATTTTCGATTAGATACCGCACGCCCCACGCACAGCCCGGATGGTAGATCTCCATCTCAGGCTTAATGTGGTGGAGTTTCATCATCGCAGCGAACCGGTGAATCAGGCCATAGGTAAACGGGATGCATTCATCGACGTCCAAAGCCGGGCGCGGGTTCGGCAAGGGTGCGAGCCGTTCCTTCAAGCGAAAGCGGCTCATATCCGGCGCCAGATTCAGCGAAGCAACTTCCGGGCCCGCTTCCAGGGAGGATTCGCGCTCCTCCATCGTCATGCCGGGACCGCCCCCGGTGGTTGCGTTGATGATGATGTCGGGGCACCGCTCACGTACCTTTCGCAGAACTTCGCGCCAAGGCTCAGCGTTGCGTGCGCCTCGCGTAAGATCTTGAGGATCGCGCGCATGGATGTGAACCATAGCCGCGCCCGCGTCATAGGCGGCTCCGACGGAGATGGCGATTTCGTCGGGTGTTTCGGGGATGACTTCATTTGCTTCCTTCCCCTGGATGCCGCCATTGCAAGCGACACAAATGATGAGGGGAGGCATACCCGTGCGCACTCTCTCCATGAATTCATGGCGATCGGTGTAATCAAACGAAGGCGGCAGCGGCGACGGCTGTGAACGTTGTTCCTGGGGCACGTTTCCCTTTTCTGATCCGGCATTTGATAAGTCCCTGAGTCTGTTTCGCAATCTTGAACTCAGTCAGCACGGCATTACCAATCCGGTCTAGGTGATCAGGGGCTCGCCAACCACCGCAAAACCCATTTTAGGAAAACAAGTTTTTGCGAAGCCAACAAGCGAAATAGTGCGAAACATTGAAGCTACCGCCAGGAACCAACAAAACTACCTATAAATGGCCCCGATTCGAGTGGTTTGCAAAGCTCTTCCGTGTGCAGGAGGAGGTAAACCAGTGGGGATCTGGCAAAGGCAAGAGGAACCCATAGCGGGTCTGCCACCCGGGTCGCAACGGTTGAATGAAAACCCTTGGCGAAAGGTTAATTGCTGTGTAATCTAGCCGTAACAGCTCCATGGCATCTGGCGATTGTCCCGGAATCCCTCCGGCTGCTGGACGCTGCTGTAGCCTGTTCGGCCTGACGATAAGCCGCCTCCTCAAAAAAGCTACGGCTTTTACGTTCACAAGAGATTGCGCTAACCCTGATGATTAAAGAGTTGGTGTCGACATTGTCGAACTCTCAGCAATCCGCTGGATTGAGGCGAGATACTGGCCGTCTGGACTCCTGGAAGGAAATTGCCAGCTATTTTCGGCGAGAGGTTCGCACTGTTCAACTTTGGGAAAAACGGGAAGGCCTTCCCGTTCACCGGCACTTTCATAAGCAACTGGGGAGCGTCTTCGCCTTCCGCTCGGAGCTGGACGCGTGGAACGACCAGGTATCCCACAGGAACGGTCAACGCCCCGAAGTGGCGCAACAACCCAAGACGCCAGGATCAGTTCAGGGCCACATAACAATTTGTGTTGGACCACTGCATAATGAGACTCTTGGCGAGCAATCCCTTTGCGATGCCATCGCGGCTAAGACCATTGCGCTTCTGCAGCAGCTCAACCCGCGACAGTTGAGTGTTGAGGTTGCGCCGTCCTCGGAGCAGGGGGAAGGTGAGAGTCTCCCTGAAAATGTTGCGCAGGATTCCCAAGCCAGGTACCTGCTGGAGTGGGGCATTCAGCATAACGGCGGTGGCCTGCGGGTGAATGCGGAGCTCTTGTTTGTTGAGACTCGGACGGTAGTTTGGTCCCAGGTCTACCAGTGTCATCGGAGCGATATCGGCACAATGCCTGGTTATTTGGCCGACCAGATCGCTCTGTGCGTCTGGCTGAAGGTCATTTCGTCGCCGTCATCGTGTCGAGTCACCAGGCGCAGCGAACAGCAGAGTGCTCGGGAAGCCTACCTGAAGGGCCGTTACTTCTGGAAACAACGAAACGAGGAAGGCATGCGAAAGGCCATCCAGTGTTTCGAAGCAGCGGTCCGGGAAGATCCTCATTTCGCCTTGCCTTACTCCGGCCTTGCTGATTCCCTCACTCTGCTCTCGTTCTATGAAATTGTGCCTCCTTCTCAGGCCATGCCGGCGGCGCGCCGGGCGGCACTCAAGGCGATCGAACTCGATCCTGATCTGGCCGAAGCTCACGCCTCGCTGGCCGACATCCAATTTCACTTCGATCGAGACTGGCCAGCGGCGGATCGCTCGTATCGGCGAGCGATTCAATGCAATCCGGGCTACGCTCTCAGCTATCACTGGTATGCAAATCTTTTGGCCGCCAAGGGACAGCATGAGGCTGCTCATCTTGCCATCATGCACGCGCTCGAGATCGATCCTGTCTCTCTGATTACCCTGGTCTGGGCAGGCGTCACATCTCACCTGGCCCACCGCTTTGATGAGGCCATCAAGCACTACAAAAGCGCCCTCGAGTTAGATCCGGATTTTGTCTGGACCCACATGTATCTGGCGCAGGCGCTGGAACAGAAGGGCGACTACAAGGAAGCGGTGCGCGAGTTTGAAAACACTCTCAAGCTTGCCGGAGGAAATAACTGCGTGCTCGCCATGAAGGCTCATGCCCACGCGGTCGCGGGCGACAAGACCTCTGCCCGGCAGATCCTGCATGGGCTTAAGAGCTCGACCAATCGCAAATGCATGCCCTCCTATGACATCGCCGCGACTCACGCCGCGCTTGGTGAATGCAAGCAGATGGGCCTTTGGCTCAATCGCGCCTGCACCGAGCGAAACATGAAAGTCTTCACCCTGATGCAGGATCCGCGCTTCGATCCGATACGCCATCATTCCGAGTTCAAGGAAGTCGTCGATCAGGTCGGGCTGACGGGATACACTCCAGGCCGCGTCGCGCTCTGGTAGACCGGCTTTGCAACCGTGTGTTGGCGGCAATGCCAACCGGAACCTAAGGCAATGCAAACGCAACATAGGCGCCTGGGATTGGATCCCGCAATGCTGGATGCCCGGGAAGGTCGTGGGTGTGGGTCGTAGCTTGCGCCGCCGCACAGAAAACAACATATTCGCGCCCATTCACTTCATAAACAGCCGGCATCCCTTCCAGAGCAGCGTCGAGCGTCGCCTCCCAAAGCACCTTTCCCGTTTGCGCGTCGATTGCGCGCACCTTGCGATCGCGCGTGCCGGTGAAAATCAACCCTCCGGCGGTTACCACCGGACCGACCTTGGGAAAATGCGAACCGGTGCTCTTAAAACCCTGAGCCGCCAACTCAGGTACGTCGCCTAGGGGGATTTGCCAGCGAATGGTTCCCGAGTTGAGATCGTAAGCCGTAAGCGACGTCCAGGGCGGCGCAATCGCAGGCAGCCCGCTACTCGTAAACATGAAGCCAAAGCCGCTCTTATACTGGGCATTCGCACCTCCGGGAGCTGTGGAAGTCTCCGCTGGCTTCTTTGCGCTCTCGGTCGCAGCGGGTGCCGGTGCACGGCCTGGGTTGGCAAGATAGGCCAACAAGGAATTCAGAGCGGGATCCGACAGCCTTGAAAATGCCGGCATGGGGCCATCGCCCTGCCTCACGATCGTGCGGATCTCCTGCGGGGTGCGCCTCGATCCGATATCGACCAACGATGGAACGGCGGGCGGTTGCCCTGTCAGGTCCGCGCCATGACAAAGCCGGCAATTTGTAGCAAAGACTGCGCGGCCACGCTCTTCGGGTGAACCAGTTGTCGCGGCGTCCTCCGCTTCATCCAATTCCAGTTTGAGCATGGCGGGAAGATCCTTGGACACAACGTAGAGAAATCCTTGCCTGGGGTCCACGGCCGCCCCGCCAAAGTTGGCCCCTCCATTATTGCCAGGCATCTCGATGGTGTTCTGCAGACCCGGTGGTGTGAAGAGTCCCTGGTTGCGCGCGCTCTGGATCTCTTCGCTGAAGCGCGCTCGCTCTTCAGGTGGCATAAACGGGCTGAGGTCTTTTACCGTGAAGCTCTGGCGGGCGAACGGAGGCGGCTGCAAAGGAAACGGCTGGGTGGGCCAGGTTTCCTCCCCTGGCATGTCAGAACGCGGCACGGGGCGCTCCTCAATTGGCCACAGGGGCTTTCCCGTGTCGCGGTTGAAGACCCACACAAAACCCTCTTTGCCAACTTGAGCCACTACGTCGACCATCTTGCCATCGCGGCGGACCGTTAAGAGTTTGGGTGCGGTACCGTTGTCGTAATCCCAGATATCGTGATGCACCATCTGGAAATGCCAGATAAGTTTTCCAGTCCGGGCATCGATGGCGAGCAGGCAATCGCCAAAGAGGTTTGCTCCCGTTCGATCTGCGCCATAAAAGTTATATTTCGGGCTGGCGGTCGGAACGTAGATGACGCCGCGCTTTTCATCAAGCGACATGCCGCTCCAGGCGTTGGCGCCCCCCACCGTCTTCCATGCATCTTTAGGCCAGGTCTCGTAGCCCAGCTCGCCAGGATGTGGAATGGTATGGAATGTCCAGACCAACTGCCCGGTAAGGACATCGTAGGCCCGAATGTCGCCAGGACCGGATTCATATTCCTCGTTGGTCGCCGAACCCAGGATGATTAAGTTCCCGAAAACACGCCCCGGTGTGCCCGACTGAACCAGTGTGAGGCTTTTCGGATCGCGCCCAAGCCCAGCCCGTAAATCCACCAGACCATTCTCGCCGAAGCCTAAAATCGGCTTACCCGTCCGCGCATCGATCTCCTGTAAGAAGTTGTTTACAGAGAATAACAAGCGCCGATCCGACCGGTCTGCACTCTCCCAGTAGTTGATCCCGCGGTACGTGATTAGTCTGGTTTCCGGATCTGTCTTGTGGATCCACAGCTCGCTGCCTGTCGCGGCATCAAGCGCGACGATCGAATTCTGCCTGGCCAGAACATACATCACGTCGTCGACGACGATCGGATTGAATAGATATTTGTTCCCGTCGCCGGTGGAATATTTCCACGCGATCTGTAGCCGGCTTACATTGGATCGGTTGATCTGATCAAGCGCGGAAAACTGCGCGGCGTCAGCAGTGCCCTCGTAATTGCTCCAGGTTACGTGAGCTTTCGGACCTTGTGCAGACGCATCGTATCCGGCGCAAGCTGATCCGCAAGTCAACAACGCCAGGACAACTCCATGAAGGGAGAAGAGCGAACTAATCTTGGCCAGCAGACTCCCCTTTCAGTATCGCGCCGCCATCTAAAAACTGAGCATTAACGCAATTGTAAACGGAATTTCCTTTCTGACTTAAAGAACGTCCAAGTGGAACTCGCTTCCGCTCGCTCTTGAGCGTTTCGTACTATTTCGCTTGTAAGCGACTGGCGGGAGTTGCTTAACTCAGAGCAGTCTTCCGTAAGCTCGGCTGCGATCTCACTCAAGCTTTGAATCGTTTTCGCCCTATGACAACTAACCCGACGCTCCGCCAAGCTAAGATTGACCTTACCGCGGCATTGAGAGCGGCAGCTCACCTTGGTTTGCACGAAGGGGTATGCAACCATTTCAGTCTGGCAGTGCCCGACTATGACGGCGTCGAAGCTTTCCTGATTAATCCGCAGGGCATCCATTGGACCGATATTGTTCCATCCGATCTGGTGACGGTCGATGTAAACGGAAATAAATTAGAGGGCACGCACGAGGTAGAGCCGACCGCCTTCTTCATCCACGGCCGCATCCACAAAGCGAAAAAGAATGCCATTTGCATTATGCACACTCACATGCCTTTCGCCACCTCGTTGACGTTGTTGCGGGACGGCAAGCTGGAGTGGGTAAGCCAGAACGCATTGCGTTTCTACAATCGCGTGGCGTATGACTCCGACTATGGCGGATTAGCCTTGGATCCGAACGAAGGTGATCGGATCTGCGGCAAACTCGTCGATGCCGACCTGCTGTTTATGGCGAATCATGGCGTTCTCATTTGTGGTGAATCGGTGGCGAATGTGTTTGACGACATGTATTATCTGGAGCGGGCGTGCACCGTCCAGGTACTTGCGCAGAGCACAGGCCAGCCGTTCCGTTACGTGCCCGAAGACGTTGCCTTGCGCACCGTGCAGCAGTTCCAAGCGGAGCGCCAGCAGTCCGCAATGCACCTTGAAGCTCTCAAGAAAACGCTTGAGCGCATCAGCCCGGGTTGGTCCACGCTATAGGTCAAGGCAGGAGCCGTGGTCGAAGTTCGCGCATCTGTCTACCGCACAATCCATCTTTTGCATCCAATGGATCGAGCATGCTGACATCTCTCGAAGGGCGTTCGGTCATCGTAACCGGCGCAAGCAAGGGAATCGGAAAAGGCATAGCACGCGTTTTCTCGAGCAAAGGCGCTCAGGTACTCATCGCCGCAAGGGACCTTGCGGGGGCCGAAGCAACCGCCGCCGAGATCCGGGCCAGCGGAGGGATCGCGAGCGCTGTGGCGGCCGATGTTTCTACCGTGGAAGGCAATGCCGGTATGGCCGAGGCTGCGATCGCGCGCTACGGCGGCATCGACATACTCTGTTGTAACGCGGGGATTTTCCCCGCCGCGAAACTCACCGATATGACTGTCGCCGATTGGGATCAGGTCCTGGATATCAATCTTAAAGGGACCTTTCTCTCCGTCCACGCGTGCCTGCCAGGACTGAAGGCTCGGGGCAAGGGGCGCATCATCCTGACGTCTTCGATCACTGGCCCGATCACCGGATACCCAGGCTGGAGCCACTATGGCGCAAGCAAGGCTGGGCAGCTCGGTTTCATGCGCACCGCGGCCATCGAGCTCGCCCCCCTCAACATTACGGTGAACGCCGTCCTTCCCGGTAACATCCTTACCGAAGGAGTGGAGGCGCTCGGCCCCGAATACATTGCCCGGATGACATCCGCAATTCCCTCGCGCAGGCTCGGCTCGGTGGAAGACGTTGCCTATGCCGCGCTCTTTCTAGCCAGCGACGAAGCGGCTTTCATCTCAGGACAAACGATCGTTGTCGATGGGGGACAGGTGCTGCCTGAATCCCAAATGGCCCTCGAGTGAGGAGCGGGTGTTCGGGGCCATTGGCCAAATCTGCTTGTAAGCGAAGCGCTGGGTGCCCCTCGCCCCAGCGTATCTGGGACATAAGAGAACTGCAGATCCCTCCACTCCCCCGGATTTCCTGTTGAGCGCGATGGGTTCCACAAAGTTCATGCGGCTTTCCTTGATGAAAGCCGCACACGATGTCATCTTTGGTGCCGCGTGGTAGGAAATCCGGATCCGGTCGGGATGACAAAGGGGGCGGCGCTTCGATCCGAATCAGATGGTGGTTAAGAGAACCGCGGGGGACGAAACGGAGCATTGTTTGACCTCGGCCGAAAGTGCAACAAACCTCCGGGTGCCCCATCCTTCGCGCTTTTTGCGAAGGGTGGGATACCACGAATCTCGATACGGACTGTCGCGTATCCCACCCTTTGCAAAGAGCGCAAAGGATGGGGCACCCGCCTTTTCGTGGTGCTTCCTGCTGTGCCAAACACCAACCGCGGCTGAATCGGGGAATTGTTTCTTTTAGAAAGCCGCACACGCGGTGCTCCGTAACAGGAAATCCGGGTACGCCGGGGCGCGAACATGGGGAGTCCTCCGTTGCTTAGTCTGCATCGCGCTGCAATTTGAACAGCTCTGAATTTCACCCGTATATACTAGCGTCCAGAAGATAGTGACCACCCGCGGGGGTTTTAATCGGCGTTTCGTAAACCGCATCCTGCTTCATAGACCGCATATCCAAAGGATGAACATGGCCCAAGCAACCGACGCCAGGCAACAGCCCTTTCCGCGGAATGGAACGACTTCAGACGAGAGTACCCCGGCCCCTTCTGGCCATCCTTTAGATCCGCTAACAGGCGCCGAACTCGCTCAAATAGTACAAATTCTCAGGAGCAGCGGCCATCTCGACGATGATGTCCGGATCGCCTCCATCAACCTGATAGAGCCCGAAAAGCATGCGGTGGAGGCACTTCGGCCTGGCGATGACTTCGAGCGAAACGCACTCGCGATTTTGCTGGATCGGATGCAGCAGGCTGCCTATGAAGCAGTGGTCGATCTGCTCCGCCGCTCGTTGACGTCAGTTACAAAACTCCCCAGCGGCATCCAGCCTGCGATCATGCTGGATGAGTTCGGCGAGTGCGAACAGGCGGTGCTGCGTTCGCCGATCTTTCAGGCGGCGTTGGCCAAGCGCGGAGTGACTGACATTGACCTGGTAATGGTCGAGCCTTGGACTGCCGGCATGTACGGTAGCGAATTGCCTGAGGAAAATGGGCTGAGGCGGATGCGCGCGCTGTGCTTCGTCCGCTCCGAGAGCAGAGACAATGGTTATGCCCGGCCGCTCGACAGCCTTGTCATAGTGGTGGATCTCTACAAAATGGAGATCATCCGCATTGAAGAATACCCCGGCAACCCACTGCCGCCGGAGAGCTCCAACTGGGCGCATGAATACATCCCCAACCCGCGGACAGATCTCAAGCCCGTCGAAATCACCCAGCCGGAAGGCGCCAGTTTTACCGTCGAGGGCAACCAGGTCCGTTGGCAGAAATGGAAGTTTCGCGTGGGTTTCACCTCTCGCGAGGGCTTGGTGCTGCACACGATCGCCTATGATGACGACGGCGTGGAGCGGCCCATCCTTCATCGCGCCTCCATCTGCGAAATGGTTGTTCCTTATGGGGATCCGCGTGAGCAGTACTACCGCAAGAACGCCTTTGACATTGGGGAGTACGGCCTGGGGACGCTGGCAAATTCGCTCACATTAGGCTGCGACTGTCTCGGTGTAATTCACTACTTCGATTTCCCCCTCGTCGATAGCCATGGAAAAGTTACGCCGCTCAAGAACGCAGTGTGCCTGCATGAGGAGGACTACGGGATTCTGTGGAAGCACACCGATTGGCGGACTGGCCAATCGGAAGTAAGAAGATCGCGGCGCTTGTCCGTTTCTTTCATTGCTACGGTGGGGAATTACGAGTACGGATTCTACTGGTACCTTTACCAGGACGGATCGATCCAGTGCGAGATCAAGTTAACCGGCATCATGAACACCACGGCACTGGCACCTGGTGAGACGCCGGCATACGGTGTGGAGATAGCTCCGCAATTGAACGCGCCGTTTCACCAGCATATCTTTGCAGCGCGGCTGGTCACGACGGTGGACGGAAATAATAACTCGGTATACGAGGTCAATACGCTTGGCATTCCTACCGGCCCAGAAAACCCTCACGGGAATGCCTTTGTTGCCCAGGAAACGCTGCTGGCGACGGAAAAGGAAGCGCAGCGGAGAGTTAATTCGCCCTCCGCACGCTTCTGGCGCGTCGTCAACCCGAGTAAGAAGAATCGTCTCGGGCGGCCTGTAGGCTATCGTCTGGTTCCTGGCGAAAACTGCGCGCCCATGGTGCAACCCGATGCAGCGGTGATGCGGCGTGCCGGGTTTATCGCCAATCATCTTTGGGTGACGCCCTACAGCGCGCAGGAGCGCTACGCAGCTGGAGAATATCCGAACCAGCATCCGGCGGGAGATGGGCTTCCGCTTTGGACCAAGGCCAATCGGAATGTGGAGAACACAGAGCTTACTCTTTGGTACGTCTTTGCCCACAACCATGTGCCGCGCATGGAGGATTGGCCGGTAATGCCCGCGGCCATGCTCGGATTCCAGTTCAGGCCAGATGGCTTTTTCGAGCGCAGTCCGGCCATGGATGTGCCTCCGCCCCCGTCCAAAACTTGCTGCCATTGAGCTGACTACCGACGGTTGGAAGTAGGTGGTGTTTCGCACTTATTCGCATCCCGGAATTTCCCCGGCGCATTACAATCTGACCACCGCTGCTATAGCTGAATACCCCTTTTGAGGAGCCCCAGGATGGCAATGAGCATGTATCGCCTTCTAACTTGCTTACCGGCACTTTCCATTGTCCTCTTGGCTCCATCCGTCACCCTTCTGGCTCAATCCCCAGTGCCGCAACATCCCCTGGACGGGCTTACCAGCTCAGAGTACTGGGCAGTGCATGACATTCTGCATAAAAGCGGGCACATGACGGCCGACACGGGCGTCTCCACACTTGTGCTGCATGAACCGCTCAAGAGCACGGTGCTGGCCTGGAAACCGGGCGACCCCATTGAACGCGAAGCCGATGTGATTCTGGAGGACAAGGGCCAGACCATCGAGGCCCGCGTGGATATCACGGGCGGAAAGCTGGAGTCATGGAACGTGATCCCGGGTGTGCAGGCTCCTTTC
>Ga0182015_10006470_pt1 | contig 11744 bp, 11 predicted proteins | sample 712P3MmetaG_FD_120478 | JGI IMG/M metagenome (GOLD analysis project Ga0182015, IMG submission 120478) | Permafrost microbial communities from Stordalen Mire, Sweden - 712P3M metaG | ecosystem: Environmental > Terrestrial > Soil > Wetlands > Permafrost | place: Sweden: Stordalen | collected...
CGTACTCCGCAAAGCGCGGGTACGCCGCGAAGTAGAGGATGCCGGCAACGTCAACGTCGGCCCATTGCACCTGCAGCCGTGCTTCGAACGTCCGCGCGCCCTGCGCGAGCGTATCCTTAAAACGCGTCATGGACGGCATACCGGGCGATCGGATCGACTTCGAGGTTGACGCGGCTGCGTGTGTCCAGCGGCGTGCGCGCGAGCGTTTCCGGAATCAGTGCAATCTCGAACCATCCGTCGCCGCTCTGGGCGACGGTCAGGCTGACACCGTCGACGGCGACGAACCCCTTGCGCGCGATGAACCGCGCCAGCGACGGCGGCGTCGCAATCCGCATACGCTGCCCCTGTCCTTCCGGCGCGCGCCCCACGACCGAAGCCGCGCCGTCGACGTGTCCGTAGACGAAGTGGCCGCCGATGCGATCGCCGACGCGCAGCGCGTATTCGACGTTGACGGAATCGCCGCGCGCGCGGTCGCCCAGGGTGCTGCAAGCCAGCGTTTCGGGAATCACGTCGAACCCAACCGCATCGCCGTCGAGGGCGGTTGCGGTGAGACACACCCCGTCGATCGCGATCGAGTCGCCGGGTACCGGCCGTTCCGCGTCGACGCCCTCGCAGCGCACGACTAATCGCGCACCTCCGCTCGGCAGCTCATCCAACGACGTCACCGTACCGCGATAGCGAACGATACCGCTAAACATGGACGAACCGCCCGGCGAGCAGCACGTCGTGGCCGACTCGTTCGACGCGCTCGAACTGCAGCTGCGTGGGGGTACGGAGCAAACGCGGCGCAATCGCCCAATAGAAACGGTCCGCGAGATCGTTTTCGATGAGACGGCCGGCGAGCGTCGGACCACCCTCGCACAGCACGCTGTATATCCCGCGGTCGCGTAACGCGCGCAGCGCTGCCGCCAGATCCAAGCATTCGCTCTCGGGCGGCCCGACGGCAACGATCTCGGCTTTTCCGCGCAGATCGTCGAGCCGTGCGGCCAACGCACCCGGCGCGAGGATTATCGTCTTCGCATAGCCTTGTTCAATATCGAGTACCCGGCTATTCGGATCGATCGGCGCTCGTTCGCACGCGACGATGCGAGCGTACGGGCGCAAGCGCCGATGCGCGGGGCGCACGGTCAACATCGGATCGTCGATGCGGATCGTTCCCGCACCGACCATCACCGCATCGTAGGCGACGCGCAGCTCGCGCACCCGCCGGCGAAACATCTCACCGGTCAACTGCTCACGCACGCCCGGGCGGCTGGAGATTGCACCGTCGAGCGACACCGCCATCTTCAGCGCGAGGTACGGGCGCTGCAACGCGTACGCTCCGGCAAAGATATCGATGAGGTCGAGCGCGCCGGGATCGCCCGAAACGGTGACCTCCACACCGCCGTCGCGCAACTCGCCGGCGCCGCCGTGCCCGGTCGGATCGGCCGTGCCGGCGACGACCCGCACGACCCCGGCCGCCAGCAGCGCTGGCGTGCAGGGCGGCGTTCTTCCGACGTGCGCGCATGGTTCGAGCGACACGTAGAGCGTCGCACCGCGGGCCCGCTCTCCCGCCTGGCGCAATGCGTGAATCTCGGCATGCGCGTCGCCGGCGCGGTGGTGGTAGCCTTCGCCGGCAATCGCGCCATCGCGCACGAGGACCGCACCGACCGGCGGGTTTGGAGCCGTATTGCCGATCGCGCGCGCGGCCAGCTCTTCGGCGCGTTCGAGGAACAGCTCGTCGAGCGGCGTCAGCTCGGGATCGGTTGGCTCCACGGTTGAGGGCTGTTCGCCACCGCAACCACTATCGCATCGTCCACGATGCCGCCCGCCTCGCGCACCGCACCCGCGCAATCGCGCAGCGTCGCACCGGTAGTACAGACGTCGTCGAAGAGCGTGACGCGCCGCCCAGCGACGGCCGCGGGATCGCAGGTAAAGCGTCCGTGCGCCGAAAGCCGCTCCGTCCGGGAACGGCCGTGCTGCGCGATTCCGGCACCGCGGTCCAGTGCCGCGACCACGCGCGCGCCGGCGATGCGCGCCGCGCAGCGCGCCATGTATGCGACGCCATCGAGGCCGCGGACGCGCAGACGCTTTGCCGTCGTTGGCACCGGCACCAACAGCGAACCGGAGACCACGAGCCGCGCGCTTATCCGGCCCAACGCTTCAGCGACGTCGCGACGGCCGTCCTTGACGGCGAGCACGGCGGTTCTCACGCTGCCCTCGTACGATGCGAGCGCGGCAACGCGCAGCGACGGAAACCGCACCGCGAGCGATTGGAGTTTCGGCTCGCAGGTTCGGCACAAGCCCGAGCCGAGGGCGTTGCACTGCGCGCACTGCGGCGGGAATACGACGTCGAGGAGCGTGCGCCAATCCACACCGCTCGTTCACGCGGCCGCCTGAAATGTCTAGGTGGCGACGAGCGCGTTCTCGAGCACGGCGTCGGGGAGCACCACGTACTGCGTACCGACGACAGTGTCGCGCAGCATCGCGCCGGCGCCGATCCGTGCTCCGTCCCAGAGGATCGCCCGTTCGAGCCGGGCGGACGTATCCACCGCGACGCGATCGCCGACCACGCTCGGACCCACGATCGAAACGCCGTCGGCGATGCAGGCTCCGGCGCCGATGCGTACCGGACCCTCGATGCGCACGCCGCTGCCGATGCTCGCCGAGGCGTCGACGCCGTTCGGATTGGTCGTTGGAATACGCACCACGCCGCGCACGACGTCGTAGCTGGCGCGCCGGTACTCATCGGGCGTTCCGATATCGGCCCAGTAGGCGCCGCGCGCGTCGAAACCGTAGAATGCCGCGCTCTCGCTCTGCAGCGCGGGAAAGACTTGCTTTCCGAAATCGTAGAACTCGTCGGCGGGAATGTGCGCGAAGATTCCCGGCGAGAACACGTAGACGCCGGTATTTGCGAGGTTGCTGCGCTCCGTTCCCTTGGCGGGTTTCTCTTGAAAGCCGACGATCTTCGCGCGCTCGTCGAGCACCACGACGCCGTACTGCTCCACCTCTTCGCAGGCGACGAGTCCGATCGTCGCGAGCGCTTCGCGCTGCCGATGGAACGCCAGCACGCGGTCCAGCGGAATGTCGGTAACTTCGTCGCAGCCGATGACGACGAACGGCTCCTCGCCGAAAAATGACTGCACTTTTTTCAGGCCGCCGGCACTCCCGAGCAGCTCCGGCTCGTGGGAGTACGTCAACCGCACGCCGTAGCGCGATCCGTCGCCGAGCGCTGCGACGATCGCTTCGGCGAGATAGTGGACGTTGATGATGATTTCGTCGAAGCCATACGCCTTGAGGTAGCGCATCAGATGCGCGGCGTTGGGAACGCCGGCAACCGGAACGAGCGGCTTGGGGACCGACTTGGTCAACGGGTAGAGCCGCGTGGAGAGGCCGCCCGCGAGAATCATCGCCTTCATACGCGCCTGCGCTCGCACGCAATGAGCCAAACGAAACGCGGCAGCGCGAGCTGCCGGCGCCAGCGGCGCGGTTCGGTAACCAGCCGGTAGAGCCACTCCAGATTGAACCGGCGCGCGAACTGCGGGGCACGCGCGACGCGTCCCGAGATCACGTCGAACGATCCGCCGACACCGATGCCGACGCCGCAGCCGGTCTCGCGCAGATGCTCGTCCAGCCAGAACTCCTGGCGCGGCGAACCCATGCCGACGAAGAGCAGGCGCGCGCCCGAGCTCGCAATCTCCCGCGCGATCGCCGCTGACTCGTCATCGGCAAAATAACCGCTGCGCGTTCCCGCAACCGGCAATCCAGGAAAACGTACTTCGAGAATTGCGGCGGCGTCGGCCGCAACGCGGTCGGATCCTCCCAAGAAATAGACGGGAATCTGCCGTTGCGCGGCGCCCGCGCAGAGCCGTTCCAGGAGTTCGACCCCGGTGACCCGCCCGGAGAGCGCGGCGCCGCGCCAGCGCGCGACGGTGAGCAAGCCGGCAGTGTCGCAGAGCGAAAGCGCACAGGCATTGACGATCCGGCGAAAGCGTTCGTCGTTCTGCGCGTAGACCACCATCTCGGTGCCGAGGGTAACGACGTGCGCTCCTCGACCGCTCTCGGCGAGGTCCAAAATCTGCTCGGCGGCCTGCGCGGCATCGAGCGTGTCGAGCCGGCAGCCGAGAATTTCCAAGGACGTCAACGCGCGGCGACGGCCGGCGACGCGTAGGCCGCCAACATCGGCTGCAGCCGCTGCGCAACGCTCGGCGGAATCTCGTCGAGCGGCAGACGGCACGCGCCGACGCGAAAGCCCAGCTGCGCCATCGCCCACTTTACCGGGATCGGGCTGGTCGTCGAAAAGAGCGCGTCGATGAGCGGCAACAGCGACGCGTGCAGACGCGCGGCCTCCTCCACGCGGCCGCTGCAATAGGCATCGAGCATCGCCCGGTACTCACGCGAGCAGAGATGCGACGCGACGCCGACCACGCCATCGGCGCCCAGCGCCAAGCACGGCAAAAAGAGATGGTCGTCGCCGGACCATACGATGAAACCCTCGCCGCGGTCGCGCAGAATGATCCCGATCTGCTTGAGGTCGCCGCTCGACTCTTTGACGCCGGCGATGTTGGCGTGACGCTGCGCGAGCTCGAGCAGCGTCGCGGGCAGCATATTGGCTGCGGTGCGTCCGGGAATGTTGTAGATCACGACGGGAAGCGGCGTGGCCTGCGCGATCGCCGAGAAGTGCCCTATCATGCCGCCCTGCGTCGGCTTGTTGTAGTAGGGCACTACCGCGAGAATGGCGTCCACGCCGGCCGCCTCGGCCGCCTCGACCGCTGCGACCGATTCGCGCGTCGAGTTCGTGCCCGCATTCGCGATGACGATCGCGTCGCGCCCGACGGCCTGCTTCACCGCCGCGAAGAGGGCGACGCGCTCGGCGGCGTCGAGCGTCTGCCCTTCGCCGGTCGAGCCCGCAACGATCAAGCCGTCGTTGCCGCGCTCGACCAGCCAGCGCGCGAGACGGCCGGCTTCCGCGAGATCGAGTTCGCCGCGTTCGTCAAACGGCGTTACCATTGCGGTAAGAATCACTCCCAGCCGGTCGTTCATTCTGGATCTCCTCGTTCCAGGCAGAATTGGTCGTGTACGGCATTCTCCGCGCGCCGGGCTTCGGATTCCGGCACGAGGACCGAGATGGTTACATTGCTGTCGGTGCAGTGAATGATCTCCACATCGGCGCGCGAGAGTGCGACGACCACCTGATGCACCACCCCCGGCGCGTCGCGCATCCCGGTGCCGACGACCGAAAGCTTCGAGCAGCCCTCGCGCACGCGCACGGCGAGGTTGAGATCGCTGAGCAGCCGGCGAATGTCGTTACCACGGTCGCCCTCTACCACGAACGCCACGCCGGCTTGGTTGATCGTCACCTGGTCGATGGAGATCTGCGCATCGGCGACGCGACGGAACATTTCGAGCTCGGTCTCCATGCGGCGCGTGGGCGATTCGATGTCGCCGCGGATGATCCGCACCCACGTGACCGAGCCGCTCGAGGTGACGCCGGTAACCGGGCGGTGATGGTCCACGCCCTCGTCGACCAGCGTTCCCCGGTCGGTCTGCAAGCCTTTGACGGCGTAACGCGTTCCCGTCTGGCTGGCATACTGTGCGGCCTTCGAATGCATCACCTTCGCGCCGTGATTGGCCAGCTCGCTCATCTCCGCTAGCGAAGCACGCTCGATCGTTCGCGCGGTGGGAACGCGCTTCGGGTCGCCGGTCATGGCACCGCTGACGTCGGTATAGATGTCCACGCGCTGGGCTTCGAGCGCGTGCCCGATCGCAATCGCCGAGAGGTCGGTACCGCCGCGTCCCAGAGTCGTGATCGTACCGTCTTCGCTCGCGCCTTGAAAACCCGCGACCACCGCGACCGTCTCGCGTTCGATGAGCGCGCGAACCGTCTCGGGATCGACGCGCAGAACCGTCGCGTCGCCGTACCGCTCGTTCGTCACGATGCCGGCCTGCGCTCCCGTCAGAGCGATGGCCGGAACCCCGTCGATGCACAGTGCGTCGGCAAAAACCGCGGCCGAAATCAACTCGCCGGCCGCAAGCAGCATATCCGCATTCGCCGTGCCGGCCCGCGCCCCGATCAACGCGAGCAGCGAGTCGGTGGCGTAGGGTTCGGGAAATCGTCCCATGGCCGAGACGACGGCCACCACCGCAAAACCCGATTCGCGCGCGTCGCGCACGCGGCGGCAGGCGACGTCCCGCTGCTCGGGCGTCGCGACGGAGGTACCGCCGAACTTAAGGACGGCAACCCGTGCCGTGACGTTCACGCCGCGATATACCCGCGCTCGAGCAGGAGCTCGAGGATCTGTACGGCGTTGGTAGCGGCGCCTTTGCGCAGCTGATCGCCGACGCACCAAAACGCGTACTGGGTCGGCGCTTCCTCGCGCAGGCGCGCGACGTGTACCCGATCGGTACCTTCGACCTCGCGCGGCGTGACGATGCCGTCGCGATAGAAAACGATGCCGGGCGCGGCTGCGAACGCCGCACCGAGTTCGGCCGCCGTCGTCGCGCGCTCCGTTTCGACGAAGACGGCTTCGCTGTGCGCGGTGCGCACGGGCACCCTCACCGCCGTAACGCTGACCTGCAGCTCGGCGAGCCCGAGCATCTTCTTGCTCTCCTCGCGCACCTTGCGCTCTTCACCGCTCCAGCCGTCGGCGTCGAACGAGCCGACTTGCGGAACGACGTTGCGCGCCAGCGAGCGCGGAAAGATAGCCGGCGCCGGCTCTGGATCGCCCGCGGCGAGCGCGCGTTCGCCCGCGGCCAACTCGTCGAGTCCCGCGCGTCCCGCACCGCTTGCCGCTTGGTACGTCGCGACGCGCACCGAGCGTAATCCGGCCGCGTCGCGAACCGGTCGCAGCGCGGTGCAGAGTACGATCGCGGTGCAGTTCGCGACCGGAAATAGCCGGTGCTCCGGGCGCAGCGCGTCGGCATTGACCTCGGGGACGATGAGCGGCACGTTCCGAGCCATGCGGTAGGTGGCGCTATTATCGATGACGATCGAGCCGCGCTCCAGCAGTGCGGGGGCGTATTTTTCGCTCGCGTCCTCGCCGCCAGCGAAGAAGACGACGTCGTAGCCGCGCAAGGCGTCCGCTGAGGCGGCGCGCACGTCGAGGGGGCGGCCGCGAAAACGGACCGCCTGGGAGCGCTCGCGCGAGGCAAACGGTGCCAGTTCGCGGATCGGAAGGTTGCGCTCTTCCAACACCTGCACGATCGTTTCCCCGACCGCGCCGGTGGCGCCCACGACGGCGACATTCATGCGAGGACCTCTTCCAAACCGACGTGCAGGCCGCGCAGGTTCACGACCGCCCGCACGGCGGCCAGCATGCCGGCGACGAACGATTCGCGACTGAGCGAATCATGACGAATCGTCAGCAGCTCGCCCGTCCCGCCGAAGAGCACCTCTTGGTGCGCGAGCAATCCCGGTAGCCGGATGCTGTGAATGTGCGGCGCGCGAGCCCCCGCACGTTCCATGCGCGCGGCGGTTTCGCGGGCCGTACCCGACGGCTTGTCTTTCTTTTCGGCGTGGTGCAGCTCGACGATCTCCGCATCGGGGAAATAGCGCGCGGCTTCTTGCGCGAAGCGCATCATGAGCACGGCGCCGACGGAAAAGTTTGGAACGACGAGCGCGCCGATGCCGCGCTCTTGCGCTTTCGCGGCCAACGCGGAGCGCTGCTCGCCGGTCCAGCCGCTCGCGCCGACCACCACGTGCAGACCGCGATCTGCCGCCGCAATCGAAAGCTCCGCGCTCGCCGGCTGGGTGGTGAGATCGAGCAAGACGTTGGGCCGCAGCGCGAGCAGCTCGTCCAGCGACGCGACGACGGCGTGCTCCGGATCCGACACCCGCGCGAGTCCGCAGCAATACTCGCCCGTACGCTGCAGCGCCTCACGGGCGGTCGTTCCCATGCGTCCCATGGCACCTGCGACCGCAACTCGGACGTTTTGCGTCATTGCTTCGTTTGGGCCCTCGGGCGGGCGTTAGGAAATCTTTTCGAGGGGCGCGTATTTGAGCATGAGCATCTTCTGGCCGACGTTCGGGAAATCGATCGTCACCAGCCCGTCGCCACCCGCGCCGACAATGTTTTCGATCCTACCCTCGCCCCACTTGGGATGGCGCACGCGGTCGCCCGCAGTCAAACCCAAATGCACGCCCGCGCCCGCCGACTCGTGGATCGCGACTTCGCGCCACCGTCCACCCGCCGGTCGCGCAAGCGGCACGCTATCGCTTTCGAGGATCTCCAGCGACGGCAGTTCTTCGAGAAAGCGCGATTTTGGATACGCAAAGGTGTTGCCGAAGAGCGCCCGGCGCGACGCGTAGGTAAGGAAGAGCCGATCGATCGCGCGGGTGATGCCGACGTAGGCGAGTCGCCGCTCCTCTTCGAGCTCCGCCGTCTCGGTGAGCGCGCGGCTGTGCGGGAAGACGCCTTCTTCGAGACCGGTGAGAAAGACGCTGGAAAACTCCAGGCCCTTCGCGCTGTGCAGCGTCATGAGCGTCACATACGAAGCATCTTCTTCCAGCGCGTCGAGGTCGCTAACCAGCGCGATGTTCGCCAAGAAACCAGCCAGGGACGGCTCCTCGTCGGTTTTCTCGTACTCGCGCGCGACGCCGATGAGCTCTTGGAGGTTTTCCAATCTGGCGCGGGCATCGTGGGTGTCCTCGTTCTGCAGCTCGCGGACGTATCCGGAATCCTCCATGACCGCCACGAGCAGATCGGCGACGCCCAACGTCTTCGCCCGTTCGCGCAGGTTGCCGATCAGCTCCGCAAAGCGCTCGAGCTCCTTGAGCTTCTTGGGAACGGCGGCACGCAGCAGCTCGGGATTGAAGATGGCTTCGCCCACCGAAAGACGCGATCCGTTGGCCGATTGCACGAGCGCCGAGAGCGTCTGCTGACCGATGCCGCGGCGCGGCACGTTGACGATTCGCTTGAACGCCAGCGCGTCCGAGGAGTTCATGATGTAGCGCAGGTAGGCGATGACGTCTTTGATTTCGGTGCGCGCATAGAAGCCGACGCCGCCGACGACGCGATACGGGATTCCTTCGGCGAGCAAGGCCTCTTCAAAGACGCGCGATTGGGCATTGGTGCGATAGAGGACGACGAAGTCGCGATAGGCCGAACCTTCGCGCACTAAATTCTTGACCTTCTCGACGACGTAGCGTGCTTCGTCGCGTTCGGTCGCAGCCGGATAGACGGTGATCGCTTCGCCCTGGTGGCGCGAGGTGAAGAGCTTTTTGGCCGCGCGAGAGCGGTTGTTGGCAACCAGGGCGTTTGCGGCATCGAGAATCCGCGCGGTGCTGCGGTAGTTCTCCTCGAGCTTAAAGACCACGGCTCCCGCAAAGTCCTCTTCGAACCGCAGAATCATGCGGTAATCGCTGCCGCGCCACGAGTAGATCGACTGGTCGTCGTCGCCGACGACGGTGATGTTCCCGTGATGGGCGGCCAGCACGGCGACCAATCGGTACTGAGCCGCATTGACGTCCTGATACTCGTCGACGAGCACGTACTCGAACTTGCGCTGGTATTTCTCCCGCACGGTCTTGTCGCGCTCGAGGAGATCGATGGTGCGCACGATGAGATCGTCGAAATCGAGCGAGTTCGATTCGGCGAGACGGCGTTGATACTCCGTATACACGTTGGCGATGCGCTCGCCCAAAAACGAGGTCTGCATCTGCGCGAACTGCGGCGGCCAGACCAGCGCGTTCTTTGCCTTGTCGATTTCGGCGAGGCAGGCGCCGACCGCCAGCTGCCGCTCGTCGTAATCCAAATCGTCGAGAATTTCGCGGACGAGCTGACGCTGATCGGCGTCGTCGATGACGGCGAAACTCGGCGCGATACCGATGCGCGAACCATCGCGACGCAGTATGCGCACGCACATTGCATGGAAGGTGCCGACCCAGATATCGCGCGCGGGAGCGCCCACCATGGTCTGCAGTCGCGATTTCATTTCGCCGGCCGCTTTGTTCGTGAAGGTTACGGCGAGAATGCGATCGGGAGCGACGCGTTTCTCTTCAAGCAGGTAGGCGATGCGGTGCGTCAAGACCCGCGTTTTTCCGCTTCCGGCGCCCGCGAAGATCAAAACAGGACCATCGCTCTGCCGAACGGCGGCAGACTGCACGTCGTTGAGGATTTCCGTTTCCAGGAGCATTTATAGCGTTTCGCCGCACGCGTCCGCGGCGCCTGGTCTAATGCGCTGGTGCTACGTTTTCGGCAGTTTTCGCCATGGCATACGCGGCGGCGAGCAACGCCAGCGTCGATTCCGCGCCCATATTGTAGTTCACAGCCTGTTCCTCCAAGCCGTCGTAGCATCCGCCGCCCTGCGCCATCACGACGCCGCGGGAGTTCTTGCCGTAATACCACTCCAACGCGAGCTCGGACGATGCGAGGTGCGCGTCGTTGCCGGTCGCGTCGAAGGCCGCGAGCTGCGCGTCCACCATCGCGCATGCTTCCAGGGGCTGCTGAGCGTACCGCGCCCGGCGGCCGCCACGATGGTACCAACCGTCATTCCCGATCGGAACGAACACCCCGTTTTCGGTGGTGACGTTCGTATAGAAGGTTAGCGAGGTCAAGCCGATCTCGCGCAGCTGCGGCCGGTCCAAGACGACGCCCGCGCGCAGCATCGCTTCGGGAAGACGGGCGTTGTCGTAGAACATTGCTTCTTCGTACCAAGGCCACTCCGGGCTGGCCGTCGCTTCATAGGCCTTGGCGACGGGCGCTGCGAGGCTCTCCACGGCCTCGCGGTATTTTGGGCTTTCTGTCGCGGCATAGGCGTGAGATAAGCCGCTGATCGCGTAGGCCGCGGAGCGCAGAAAGGTCAGCGAGTGGATCGCCGGCAGCGCACGATCGAGCAGGGCCGCGCAGACGCGCCGCCACGCGGCGGTCGGAGCGTAGGCGATGCCGTAGCCGAGCGCCCAAAAAGCCCGCCCGAAGGAATCGGATCCGCCGGCGGCGTCGCTCCAGCGGCGATCGTAGTCCATGAAGTTATGGAAGCGGCCGTCTTCGAGTTGCGCGTGGTCGAGAAAGGCGAGGTAGATGGAAGCTAATCGCCGGCTTTGGGCATCGCCGGGAACGAGATTTGCGTAGGCGACCGCGACGATGAAGGCGCGCGTGACGTCGTCGGTACAGTAGCCCGTCTTGCGGTTGGGGATCGTTTCGGTCGCATGCTGAATCACGCCCACGTTATCGCTGAGAGCGGCAAGATGATCCAGCGGCGGCAGCGGGCGCGCTGCTGGCGCATTATGCAGAGTTCACCAACTGCAGCGGGCGCCCGGGACAGAGATCGGAGAAGAGCCGGCCGTATTCCGCGGCCACGTGCGGCCAGGTCATTTGCCGCCCGAACCGGTACGCGCGGCGTTCCGTCGCCCGGCGCAAGGCCGGGTCGTCGAGCAGCATCGTAAGCCGCTCGGCGATGGATTTCGCATCGCGAAACTCGCAGAGAAAACCGCGATTGTGCGCGAGGAGTTCCTGGGCGTAGAGATACGGCGTGGAGACGATGGCTTTGCCGCAGCCGACGGCGTAGGCGAGCGTTCCGCTGACGATCTGTGCCGGGTTGAGATAGGGTGTGAGGTAGATGTCGGTCGCCGCGAGGTAGGTGACGACCTCGTCGAAATCGAGGTACTTGTCGATGAGCTGCACGTTGTATTGAAGGCCGTATCTCCGCACCATCTCGTGGAGCGATTCGCGATACGATTCGCCCTCCTGACGGCGGACCACCGGATGCGTCTCGCCGAGGATGAGATAGAGGGCCTCGGGGTGGCGTTTGACGACGTCGCGCATCGC
>Ga0182015_10006471_pt1 | contig 11741 bp, 12 predicted proteins | sample 712P3MmetaG_FD_120478 | JGI IMG/M metagenome (GOLD analysis project Ga0182015, IMG submission 120478) | Permafrost microbial communities from Stordalen Mire, Sweden - 712P3M metaG | ecosystem: Environmental > Terrestrial > Soil > Wetlands > Permafrost | place: Sweden: Stordalen | collected...
CGTCGCGGCTCGCGTACACCTCGCCAAGCCTCGTACCGAAGTAGACGCCGGCCGGGTCCCGTGAGTCGGCGACCAAGGCGTCGCGAAGCACGGCCCCGTAGTACGGGTCCTCGGGGAGTCCCGTCGAGAGCGGGTCCCAGGTCGCGCCCGCGTTCTCGGTGCGGTATACGCGCAACTTTGCCTCCGGCGGAAACCGCTCGGCATCAGCCTGGAGGGGAAAGTTGTAGAAGACGTCGGGACGGTGGGGGTGGGCGACCATCGCGAATCCGAAGTTGCTCGGCAGCCCTGACTCGATCGGCGCCCAGGAGTCGCCGCGATCCTCGCTTCGGTAGACCCCGAAGTGGTTCTGGGCAAAGAGGCGCTGTGGATTGTCCGGATGAAACGCGACCTTGTGGACGCACTGCCCGAACACCGGGAAACGCTGATCCTCGGGGACATTTGCCACCTGGATCCCGCGATTCGCCGGCTTCCAGCCTGCCCCACCGTCCTGGGTGCGGTAGACACCGGCGGCCGACATCACGACCATTAGGTCGTCGGGATCGGTTGGATGGGTGAGCACGGTGTGGAGACACGCGCCACCGCCACCCGGCACCCAACTCGGCCGGTCGGGATGCTCCCACAAGCCCTCGACGAGGGAGAAGCTCTGGCCCCGATCATCGGATCGAAAAAGTGCGTGTGGCTCGACGCCCGCATAGACGACGTCCGGTTGCTGCGCTGTCGCAGGCTGGATCTGCCAGACACGAGCCACCGACGCGCCGCTGCCCGCGGGAAAGCCGATCGGCGGCTCCTCAGGCTCGGTCCAGGACTTGCCGAGGTCGTCGGAATAGGTGAGCAACGGCCCCCAGTGCCCAGTCCCCACGCCTGCGAGAATCCGGGGCGGGTCGTGGCGGGTGTCGATCGCCACCGAGTAGACCTCCTGGTTGAGGAACTGGAAGTCGCTGGTCGCCCAGGTACGGCGATCATCGGCACTTCTCGCGATCATCAAGCCCTTCCGCGTGCCGACCAGCAGAATCGCCAAGCTCATCGAAGCCCCTCCAGAAGTTGCCGGATGCGCGGCGCAGTCTATACCCTCACCGAACGGCCGCATCTGCGGCTCGAGACAGTGTCACATCCGCGGCGGTCCCTACCGGCCAATTCCCTGAGGCGGCAGCGCTGCGAGCTGGTATCCGGCCGCCTCCAATTCGGGTATCAAAATGGCAACCGCGGCGACTGTTTCACTCCTCGTGTAGCCGCCCCCATCGTGAAACAGCACGACCATCCCGTTGTGAAGCGCCGCCATCACGCGTATCACAATGACCTCGGTCCCGGGAAGCTGCCAGTCTCCCGTGTCAACGCTCCACAGCTGCATCTTCATTCCCAGCCCGGATGCAATCCCCACGACCGATGAGTTGAAAGCTTCATAGGGAGGTCGCCACAAGGTCGGCGTCTCTCCGGTCAGGAGCGTGATCAAGTTCCGGTCCCGACCGAGCTCGACGTAGACGCCACTCGCTGACAGGTCAGTGAGAGTCGGGTGTGACCAGGTGTGGTCTCCGACGGTATCGCCGTCCTGCGCTTCCCGCTCGACTAACCCGGGCCACCTTTTGGCGTCCTCACCAATGACGAAGAAACTCGCATGTGCACCGTACTCCTCTAAGAGGGAGAGGATTTCCGTCGTCCAGATCGGGTTCGGACCGTCGTCGAAGGTGAAATAGATCTTTTTGGTCAGGTCTGTGGAAGTGAGCGGAACGAGAGGCAGAGAGGGGGTTTTCGGTGTCTCCGGGGGCTCGGAACCATCATCGAAGATGAGGGCGATTGTTTTGGCTGTGTCTTTGGGCGTGACCGTTGCGTGCGTCGCGAGAGAGGGTGCTGATGCCGTGACCATTGGCGCCCTGATCGACGAAGGGTTTGTATGCGCGGTCGCGGAGGCGCAGGCGGTGATGAGGACACCTATGAGCGTCGCAATGGTCCTTAGTCTCCCGACATCGGCCATTAACAACCCCGCCTTTGATCGCGCACAGAGCGCTCAGTGGGCACTGGAATGCAACGTCCGCACGCACCTCCAGAATACGCCACTCGACCGACTGGGACATCTGGTGTCACAAGCATTGGGAGAAGCGAACGATTCTCACGCCAACGCCGCAGAGCACCCACAACGATCGTGCTTGATGGGCCGATCGTCAACCTTCGGTCGAATGCGCAGTCGCGGGATCGCCGATCGCCTGACGAGGTCAGCCTCGCGCACCCCAGCTTGCAAATCAACACCAGAACATGGGATGCCTGCGCGACGCGACAGTAGATTTGGGGTCGGCTACCCGGCTTCCCAAGCACGCCCGCGTGCGGGGTGATGACTTCTTCGGATGCGATCCCCAATGTACCGTCCCCCGGTCGTGAAGGATTAGACCGGTACTCGCCATCAAGCCACAGGCACCTGTGCCACCCCAGCCTGGAATAGCACACCAGAGAGGCGGCTGAGGTGAACGTCGCATCACCGTCTTCGGCGTCGCGGTGGAGAACGGATGTGTAGGTCCAGGTTGAGATCGCCTTGCCGCAAAAGTGAGACGCGCCGTCGCGCCCCCAGGAGTCGTCGAAACGCACGGACGACGCACAATGTGTGAGGCCTGCCACAGCGGGGAGGACGGCGGGAGCGTCAGCCCCTGTGTTGCGTCGGCGGAGCGAGAGCTTGGGCATCTGGTCGTCGCCCGATTTCCAGCATGTTCGCGTGCGCGGGTTCGACGGCGGGAGGGTGCGAACCTCGCGGCTGGCCGGCTTCGACCCGCTGCTGATGCTCGCGTTTATGGGCCTCGGCGGCCTTGGAATCCTGAACCTGCAGAGCCTCGGCGACACTCAGGAGGCGATGCACCAGGCCGTCTGCGTGGGCATGGGCATGGTGGCGATGGCTGCGTCGGCCCGCATCAGCGCCCGGACCTGGCGTGGGCTCGCGGTCGCGATCTATGGAGGAGCGATCGTGCTGCTCGCTGGGGTCGCTGCCGCTGGTTCGATCGCGTATGGAGCGCAGCGGTGGCTGAGCCTCGGGGCCGTGGTCTTCCAGCCGTCGGAGCTTGCCAAGCTTGGGCTGCTCCTCATGCTCGCGGTGGTGCTTGGCAGCGTGCCGCGCTATCGCCACCGCCTGCTTCTCGCGCTGCCGATCGCCGCGGTCCCGATTGCACTGACCCTTCTCGAACCCGACCTGAGCACCGCGATCCTGCTCGCCCTGGTGACGGGCTCGATGCTGTTGCTGGCACGGATCCGCGTCCGGAGCCTGCTGGTGCTCGCCGCGGGCGTCGCGATGGTGGCGCCAATCGGGTTATCCCTGCTGCGCCCGTACCAATTGGAGAGGCTGCAGTCATTCCTCAACGGCGGAGCCAACGTGCAAGGTGCGGGCTGGGCGCTGTTGCAGTCGCACATCGCCATCGCGTCCGGCGGTCTTCTGGGCACCGTGTCTGCCTTGCCTCGGTATCTCCTGGCCCAGTACCTGCCGGCGCGTGAGACCGACCTCGCGTTTGCGAGTCTGATCGAGCAACGAGGCATGGTAGCCGGTGCGCTGGTGCTGCTCTTCGGCGCGGTGGCCGTGTGGCGGCTCGTCTCGGCGGCAACTCGGACCCGCACCCAGGTCGGTTCGCTCGTTGCGGTTGGGTTCGCGACCCTAATCGGCGCTGAGATCGCCATCAACGTCGCCGGAAATCTCGGCCTGCTACCGCTGGCGGGGGTTCCCTTCCCGCTGCTGAGCAGCGGGGGATCGGCCGTGGTCGCCCACTGCGTCGCGGCCGGCGTGGTCATGGGCGAGCGTCGCGACGAGACGCGGCGCAGACTCTGGTGTCCGCCTCGTTTCGCGAGGCCTCGGCCTCGTCTGGCCCGGCTGACCGCGGCATGCCTCGCAATCGCGCTGCTGGGGCTGGCGGCTGGCACCGTTGACCTGCGCCAGACCGACGGACCCGAGCTCCGCGCGGCAGCGCTGCTCCAGGCCACCCGGACGATCGTGCTGCCGTCGGCTCGTGGCGAGATCCAGGATCGCCATGGAGTGCCGCTCGCGCTCGACAAGCCGGTGGTCCGAGTGCTTGCCATGGCCAGCATCACGCTGGCTACCTCTGGCACCGACCGGCGCCTCGCGGCGCTGCTCGGCGAGCCGCTCAAGGCGGTTGACCACGCGCTCGTGGAACCGCCCCCCGATGATGGATTCGAAGTTGTAGTGGCGGCGAGCGTTCCGGACGCCAGCGGCGCGAGGATCGCTGCGGCACGCCTGGCCGGGGTGATCGTGGCTCCAACAGTCGAGCGCAGCTACCCGTACGGCTCGCTGCTCGCACCCGTGCTCGGTTTCGTCGGCATCCCGACCGCGGGCGAGGACAAGTCAATGGGCACGCTCCCGCCCGACGAAGTGATCGGGCGGGCCGGCTTGGAAGAGGAGTACGACTCGGTGCTGCTCGGTGAGGACGGGAGCCAGTCGATCCTCGTCGATCCCACCGGCAGCCCGGTTGCCATGACGTCCGCCAAGGCCCCGGTTTCCGGCGGCGACCTCCGGCTCAGCATCGATCTCGGGCTCCAGGAGCAGGCAACGACGCTCCTCCAGCGCGCCTTGCGAGGAGTCCCCGGGCAACCGCGTGGCGATGAGGGATCCATCGTGATCATGAATCCGCAAAATGGCCAGGTGCTGGCAATGGCAAGCCTGCCTGCCTACAACGACAACCTCTTCGGACCGCCAGTTGACGCTGCCGGACTCGACCCCGAGTTGGATGCCCCCGGTGACCCTTTCCTCGAGCATGCGACCCAGACGGCGATGCCGCCCGGATCGACGTACAAGTTGGTAGTAGCCGCTGCGGACCTAGCCACCCACGTGGTGCCTCCGAACAAGGTGATCACGACCGGCTCGACGTTCACGTACGACGGGACGACCTTCCACAACTACGGCGACCTGCCCCCGCAGGACCTGCCTCAGGCGGTCGCGTGGTCCAACGACGTGTACTTCTACAAGCTCGCAGTCGCGCTGGGGCCCGCGCGCATCGATCAGGCGGCGGTGGAGATGGGGGTGGGCGAGCCTACGGGAATCGATCTGCCGGGTGAGGCATCGGGGTTCCTTGGCACGCCGGCGAACGTGGGCAGCGTCGGCGAGCAGTGGTACCCGGGGACGACTGCGATGTCTGGGATCGGACAGGGACCCCTCACCGTCACACCCCTCCAGGACGCACGGTGGACTGCCGCGGCAGCCACGGGAGTGTTGGTGACGCCGCGTCTGGGGCTGTCGGCTCGACCCGCGGGCGGGGAAGCGTACGTACCGATCACACCACCACCGCCCCAGCCGCTGCCATTCGCCGCCGACCTCGCTCCACTGCGTCAGGGGCTCCGCGAGGAGGTGGTGAGCGGCACAGGTACTTTGCTCGACCGGCTGCCGGTACCGGCTGCCGGGAAGACCGGGACTGCCCAGGATTCGTCGGCCCCCGACGGTGGACCGGATGCGTGGTACACGGCATATTCCCCCGCGGACGCGCCACAGGTGGTGGTGACCGTGAACGTCCGTGGTGGTGGCCAGGGTTACAACACCGCTGAGCCGATCGTCCGCGACCTCCTCGAATACTTCGACAGCCACACCGCACAGATACTGTCGACTGCGCCCGCGCAGCCGCCTGTGCCTCCAGCGGTCGCTGCAATCGCGGCCTCTGCAAGCGCTGCTGTGACGACGCATCCAGTGACTGCGCCTCCAGTGATCGCGCATCCAGTGACCGTTGCGCCAGCCCTGATCCCGCTCCTGCCTATCGGCCTCCGAAGGCGGCAACCACGTCAGGCTGAGACAGGATCAACGCGGCGCCCTCGGCCACGCACGTCAACGGCCGCTCCGAGTGCCGAATTGAGAATCCGAACGCGTCTTCGAGGCGCTGCTCGAATCCCTGCAGCAGCGACCCGCCACCGAAGACGAGGACCCCCTCCTGCATGATGTCGCCAGTGGCCTGCGGAGGCAGCTCGGTGAGGCAAGCAGCCAGTGCCTCGATGATGCCGTCAACGGTGGGGCTCAGCGCGTCGGACAGCTCATCGGGCTCGAGCGAGATCAGGGCTGGGCGCCCCGTGACGAGGTCGCGACCCTCGACCATCAGCGGTCCACGGCCGTCCGGATTGCGCAGCCGGACCTTGAGATCCTCGGCGGTCAACTCCCCGACCAGCAGATGGTGTTCGCGCCGGAGGTGCTGGTGGAGTGCGGTGGTCATCTCGTCGCCGGCGATCCGTGAGGACTTCGTAGCGAGCACACCGCCGAAGCAGAACGCGGTGACCTCGGCGGTGCCCCCGCCGACGTCGACCACCATGTGGGCGCGCCGTGACAGCGGATCGAGACCGCAGCCCACCGCCCCGGCAATCGGCTCGGGAATCAGGTCGACGCGGCCGACGTGCGCCTCCTCCACAGCCTCCACGAGCGCCCGCCGCTCTAGTGACGTCGCCCCCGTGGGCACCCCGACGACACAGCGCGGACGCAGGCGCTCCCACGGCCGGCGGTTGACGCGCCGTAGGATCGAGATAACGAACGCACGCGCGGTGTTGAGGTCAGTGATCACACCGTCGCGGATGGGACGGATCGCTTCCATGCCGACCGGGGTACGTCCGACGAGTTCACGCGCAGCCGAACCAATCAGCAGTGCTTTGCGATGGTCGTCGGTGCGCACCACCATGACCGAGGGCTCGTTGAGCACGATCGCACCGTTGGGCCGGCAAACGACAGTGTTCGCCGTGCCGAGGTCGACGCCGTATCCCACCGAGAACCAGCCGATACCCATCGACGATCACCTCGCAGTCCGCCCTGCGATCAGTATGCGCTCCAATCGAAATTCGCTGTTATTGCAAGGTTTTCGATGACAGCCCCGCGCGGCGTCTCGTACGAGATCGACATCGACCAGGTGGAGTGGTTGGGGCGGCTCGGCCGCGGCCGTCACGGCGATGCATGGTTCGTGCGAGTTGGGGCAGCTGACGTCTGCATCGCGAAGCGGGTGCTGTGCCTGGGGCCAGAAGCGCAGCGGCACCTGACGCGACGCCTTCGACGGATCGCTCGGTGCAGCGACGATTCGCTCGTCCACCTCTTAGGTGTCGCTATCGACGGCGACGCGGTGGTGCTGGTTCGCGCCCTCGATCCGGGGCTGAGCCTGGGCAGGCTCGCCTCGGTCGGATCGCTGGCGGCTGGACAGGTCGCGGCACTTGCGGAAGGCATCCTCGGAGGGCTGGGGGCACTCCACAGTCAACGGCTCAGCCATGGCTCGATCCACTCGGGCAACGTGCTTGTCGGCGCTGACGGCGGCATCCGGCTGTGCGATGCCGGCCTCGCACCAGAGCGGCCCGTCCCTCCCACCCAGCGTCAGGCCGATCTCGACGCCATGGCACTCCTGCTCCTCGAAGTGTGGCGACGATCCCGGCTCCCGGCGAACCCGCAGCTGGCTGCTCTGCTCGAGCACAGCGGTCTCGCTCGAGCGGTCGACGCGGCGGGAGCGCTTGCGGCGCTTCATGACGTATGGCCAGAGTCCGACCGCATGACCGGGCGCGACGGCCTCGGTGAGTTCGCCAGGCGGCTCGCTGGCGAGGCCCCACCGTCACCGCCGCCGTCGTCAGTCATGGTCCCGCGACACCGCGCCGTCCTGCCGATCCCTGACATCCCGAACGAGCCCGCCGAGCCATCCCCAGAAGTGGCATCGCTGCTGCTGCGAAAACGGACCCCAGTCTCACGATGGCTCGGCGCTGCTGCGGCCGTCGTCGGTGTGCTTGCCATCGGCGCGTCAGTCGCGGTCCTAATCCATCACGTTCCGGTGGCCGCTCCAAAGGCTGGAGCGGGGCGCACAGCTCGCCTCCCACCGGCGCGCATCTCACCGCAGCCGGCGGAGCTGCCCACGGCACAGGCAGCGCCAGGAGCCGCGGTTCTCGAGCCTCCAGCTCCGCGTGCGCTCGGCTACCTTGAGAACGCGCTGCTGACGTTGTCGCCCGCAGGTTGCGGACCCGGAAGCACCTGCACTCTCATGTCCCGCATCGACCTGGGGTCGCATCCGCAAGGGACCGTCACATGGCAGGTCGTGGCTATCGACAGGTGCTCCGGCGGAGAAAGTGTGCTTGCCAGCGCGTCAGGCGTGGACGCCGTGAACGATCAGTACATGTGGCAGGACGTGACCGCCACGCTCCCCAGAGGCGACCCCTTGGCGCTCTACGTTGTGAGCCTCGCTCCGGTGCGGGTCGCGTCGGCGGCCGTCGACACACCCGCGGGCGCGACCGATTGTGCGGGAACGGATCGGTGATCGTCGTGGGTGCTGCACACGCCCGCGCGAGTTGTGCGGTAGAGGATCGCCCTTGCGCTCGAGGCCGATCGCGAACAGCGCCAGCGCCACACCCGTCCGAGAAAGCACTGCGTTCGTGGTCAACTCACCATCCTGCGACCAGAAACAGAGTGAAGCTGTCGACGATCCAGAAGTCCTTGAAGGTCGTCCGACCTCCTCTTTGGAGCCTACAAGCACGGCATTCGGCAGCATCCCACTTCAACCAACGGTCGCTGGTTCGCGCCAGGGCCCCTAACCGCGACAACGTTCCGGCTCAGCGCCGCCGACGCGCCGCGAGGTGACGAGTCTCTCGCTCACCTCCCAACGGCGGGTCTTTGGTGCGGAGGTACTCCTCGTTGCCTGAGTCTACCCTCGGCGCGAGGCAGGGGGCCGGGCATAACCCTGGAAGGCGGTCAGAATGTACGGCCAATCGTCCCCGGGGAGGTCTCAGTGCCCGACCCTCGCTGCCAGCATAGCCGTCGACCGAGGCGCCGCGCCGCAGTTTGGAAGTGGCCATTGCTGAAGGTAGCTGCGTCCACCCAGTCAACGCCCTTGAGGCGCGTCGCTTGATGCCAAACTGCTTGCGTGGGGCCGAAATCCAGTGGAGGGTCGGCTGCTTACCACTGAGAAGCGATGCTCATGTTCGCTGCGCACCCTTGTGATGGGAGAATGATCGCGGTGTAGCGTGCAACCTGGCACCCCGAGCAGAGCGTGCTCAAGGGCCGGTTGTCAGAAGCCTAAGGCGGCTGAATCTAGGTCGGAAGGAGTAGGCGCCAGCGCACGCACGCTTCGCCAGAACGATTCACATCTCGTCATGGGAAGATCAGGCCGGTGGTGTGAACCGCCCCGGAAATCCTGGCGACTCCTTCAAGCAGCATCTTTCCATTGCTCAGGCGCGTAGGGTTTCCGAGCAGGAGGCCATCCCGCCCATGACTGTGTTCTTCGTCCCGAGCGTGCCAAGGGGAGAGGCAGAGCTGGTCTACGCACGCCTTGCCGTGAGCTGCGGTTGTCAGGTTCCCTCACCTACTGAAAGGATTCGCGAGATCCGTTGGAGACACGATGGCGACGAGTGGGTGGCGACGGTGGGGGCGAAACTCCATGGCCAAAGGGTACGAGTGCGGCGGCGAGGCGGGTTCTTTGTCGAGGTCCCCACTTCGCTGCACGACCCAGCGACCGTGCGCGCCATCTTTCCCGGAGCCTCATACATGGTGGTCACGGATTCGCGCTCGATGGGCCCGTTCGTGTCTTACTGGAACAACCCGTTTATGGCAGGCCAGCCGACTGTCATCGTGAAGTTCGCGCAACCGGGATCACGAAACGGTTGATCGCTCAACCCGGCCTACGGTCTCGAGGTCGTCGGCGACAGACTTCTCGATGAAGGTTGTCTTTCAAGGCTGGCACCATGGCGCCGAAGGTTCAGTTGGGACCGCTGGCGACCCTGTCCGTCGAACACCAGCCTCGCGAGATACCAGTAGATCCCGGGCCGACCCAACGCTCGTATTCCCAGGTCGACCCTTTGGAAGTCGATCTACGCAGCCTCGAGAGTGGTTCAGAGGTAGGCTGTCACGGCGTCCAGCGAAATGTGAAGTACTCAACCGGCCAGTCGTCTTTGACGAACCCGTCTCGGGCGACAACCTCCGCTGTGAACCCGTGCGCGTCGAACAGATGTCGCAGGTAGCCTAGGTCTCCGGAACTCCCGAAGAAGAGCAGCATTCTGCCGCGACTCGAAAGGCGCTCCCTTGCCTGCTCGAAGAAAGCTGTCATGGCGCGGTAGTTCTCGTCGGTCGTATTCGCTTCCATTTCGTCGCGTGGTTTGAACCACAGGAACGGTGGATCGAACACAATCAGATCGAACTCACTGTCGACCGCTGAGAAGACATCGCTCACGCGAATTTCAGCGGACGGTTCGGCGCCTGCGCCGGACACCTCGACATGGACGCCGCTGGGACGGTTTCGGGGACCATCGAAGCGGAAGCGGCATCGCTCAACAGTCGAAACGTGAGAAGGACCAGCACCTTCGATCCGCGGACTTCTTCGATGTCGCCACGCACCCTTCGGTACGGTTCTCGATCGGGCAGGCCGAGCCGCTCAGCCACGACACCCTGCGGGGTCTCAGGTGGCCTCAGCACCGCCGGACGTTCACAGCCTGTGACACTCGACGCCATTCTCGACGGCCGTGCTCGTGATTCATGCACAGTTCGCCAAATCTGCTGCGATGGATCCAAACCGTAGGCGTCCAGCGACCTTGCCTATTCCGGCGACAGGTAACCAGTTTTCGTGGCGGCCGTTTGACCGAACCGGTTGATTCCTGCGGACGCTGGCATCGATATCATCAGGACGATCTGCGTCGTCCGGACCGTGCACCTCGGAACACGGCGACAGCTCCCGCGATGATCAGAATCAGACCCACCCACATCCAGAACGATTCCCCCGTCATCGAACTGCCTTTGAGTGCTCCAATGCCCTGGAAGAAAAACACGACTCCAACTAGCATCGCGAGCACACCGATGACGACCCAAATGCGCCTCATCACTGCACCATCCTTCTGTGCCTATCCACCGACATTCCCCGCACTCCAAGTGCTTCCATTCGCGGGTGAGCATACACCAGCTTTCCGAGACCCCAAGACCGCCTTGCGCGCAAAGGGAAGTCGAACAGATCACCCTCAGAGGAAGCGTCAATCGGAATGCGCGACACTTTGGTCCTCCTCCATTTCGCCCGTCTCTTCACGCAGCCAGGCGGGAGCGTGGCGAGCGGCCCATCCTTCAGTCACCCAACCCTTCACCATGGACCGCATCGACTCGGGGTGCGCCAGGGCGAAGATGATGTGACCTATGACGACGACGAAGATTGCGAAGGCCAAGACGTCGTGGACGAACGTCGCACCCATGCGCCAGCTGACAGGGAAGAATTGGAACCACTTCAGAACGATACCGGTGGCCAGCATGACCACGATGGAGCCGCCGACAAAAAGTGAATTGAGCTTCTGGCCGGGATTGAACTTATCGACGACCCGGGGTGCCCTGCGGCCCAGGGCCCACAGCCAAGCGATCTCATCCCGCGTCCACTTGTTGACCCGCCGCAGGTCGCGACGCATGCGAGCGCCCCATGGGCCGAGCAGTGAGATGAGCAGCGGGACTGGAAGTGCAATGCCCGTCCACACATGGATATTGACCACGAGCGCTCGTCGGCCGACGATGCCGGACAGCCCGGGAAAATACAGGAGCAGAGCCGTCAGCATCAGAATGCCGAAGAGCAGTGCATTGGCCCAGTGGGCTGTGCGCTGCACGCGGTCGAACCGCAAGATCCGGGAAACGGCTTGTTGGTACGTATCGATTCGGACGTTCATGCCACTCCACCCGTCAACGCCAAATCGGTTGGTCCGGTCGAGCCGTCACGCCATCCGTTGAGGGGATAACCATTCTGTTCCCAGTAACCCGGTATGACCTGATCGACCACCCGGATGGCTGACAGCCACTTGAGCGACTTGTAGCC
>Ga0182015_10006472_pt1 | contig 11741 bp, 8 predicted proteins | sample 712P3MmetaG_FD_120478 | JGI IMG/M metagenome (GOLD analysis project Ga0182015, IMG submission 120478) | Permafrost microbial communities from Stordalen Mire, Sweden - 712P3M metaG | ecosystem: Environmental > Terrestrial > Soil > Wetlands > Permafrost | place: Sweden: Stordalen | collected...
CAGTTGAAGAAGAGCTTTCCGCCGGACATGGACTACGCCATCGCTTTGGACCAAACGAAAGCCGTCACCGAAGGTATGCGGGAAATCGTGCTGACGCTTGGCATCGCGCTGGTGCTCGTGATCATCGTCGTCTATCTTTTCCTCCAGGGTTGGCGCGCCACACTGATACCGCTGCTCGCCGTTCCCGTGTCGCTGGTCGGTACCTTCGCATTTTTTCCGCTGTTCGGTTTCTCCATCAATACGCTGTCGATGTTCGGCATGGTGTTGGCCATTGGCCTGGTCGTCGATGATGCGATAGTGGTTGTCGAGGCAGTTGAGCGCCATATCGAGGAAGGCATGGCGCCGAAGGATGCTGCGCTGAAAGCCATGCAGGAGATCTCAGGGCCCGTCATTGGCATTGCGCTGGTGCTCTCGGCGGTATTCATACCCACGGCCTTCATACCGGGCATTACGGGACGGTTGTACCAGCAGTTCGCGGTCACCATCGCGATTTCCGTGATCATCTCGGCATTCAACGCACTCAGTTTGAGTCCGGCTCTAGCCGCGCTGCTGCTCCAACCCAAGAAACCCAACGCGGGCGCGCTGCGAAAGTTCTTCGACTGGTTCAATCACATTTTTAAACGCGCCACCGACGGTTACGTCAGCGTTAGCCGCACGCTGATACGCAAAAGCGGGCTGGCAGTGGCCGCCCTACTGCTTTTCGGAGTGGTGGCCGTCTTTTTTGGCGCGAAGTTGCCGTCCGGCTTCCTGCCAGATGAGGATCAGGGATATGTCTATATCAACCTTCAGCTTCCGAATTCGGCTTCGCTGGAGCGCACGGAGCAAGCCGCGCGCGAGATAGAAAATATCCTCGCCAAGATGCCTGGCGTTCAATACACGACCAGCGTCATTGGTTTCAGCCTGCTCAGTTACATTCAGACCAGCTACAACGCGTTCTTTTTTGTCACCCTGAAGCCCTGGTCGGACCGCGACCAAAGCCAGCAACTCCAGGCCATCAAACAGCGCCTGAATCAGCAGCTGAGCAAGCTTCCGCAGGGTGCGGCCATCAGCTTTTCGCCTCCGGCCATTCCCGGCGTCGGCACTTCCGGTGGTTTCACGTTTGTGCTGGAGGATCGGGGCGGTAATGACATTCCGTATCTGGCGGCGAACGTCGATAAGTTTTTAGCCGCTGCCCGCAAACGCCCGGAAATTGCCGGGATCAATACCTCTTTCTTGCCCAGCGTTCCGCAGCAGTTTGTCGAGGTTGACCGCGATAAAGCGCTCAAACAAGGCGTGGCGATCGCGGACGTCTACACCAGCTTGCAGGCGTTTATGGGTGGGATCTTCGTCAACTACTTCAATCGGTTCGGCCGGCAGTGGCAGGTTTATGTGCAAGCGGACGGCAACTATCGAAGTGCCGTTCAAGACGCCAGCCAGTTCTACGTGCGCAACAACACCGGCGCAATGGTTCCGCTGTCGGCTTTGACCAAGTTCGAGCCGCGTTTCGGCCCTGAATACATCATGCACTACAACGAGTACCCCTCGGCCCAGATCAACGGCAACGCTGCGCCCGGCTATAGTTCCGATCAGGCCATGGCTGCCCTCGAACAGGTGTTTGCGCAAACGATGCCCCCGGACATGGGCTATGACTACATGGGCATGTCGTTCCAGCAGAAGCTGGCAGAGCAGGGCGTTTCGTCCGCGACGATTTTTGGGATTTCCATTCTATTTGTATTCTTGATTCTCGCGGCTCTCTATGAAAGTTGGGCGCTGCCGTTCAGCGTGCTATTGAGCACGCCCGTGGCCGTCTTCGGGGCTTTCGGAGTGCTGTTTTTACGGCGCTTGTTCATCCAAGCCTTTTACCCGGCGTACATGGTCGACATGGAAAACGACGTGTACTCGCAAATCGGCTTGGTGATGCTGATCGGTCTGGCAGCGAAGAACGCGATTCTGATCGTGGAATTTGCCAAGGACGAATATGAGAAGGGCAGGCCGCTCGTCGATGCCGCGCTCGCCGGTGCAAGGCTGCGTCTGCGGCCCATCTTGATGACCTCATTGGCGTTCGTATTCGGCTGCGTGCCCCTGTGGTTTGCGTCGGGTGCCGGGTCTGTTGCGCGTCGAATCATGGGCACCACGGTAATCGGTGGCATGCTGGCCGCGAGCGCGATAGGCATCTTCTTCATTCCCGCGATTTTCTATGTTGTGGAGACGCTATCAGGCGCTAAGCGCAAGGATATGACTCCGTCCGCGGCTGCGAATCCAGCGGAGACCACCTGAAGTGAGAGCTTGCATATCCCTGACATTCGGACTGCTGCTCGCGGGGTGCATGGTCGGGCCGAATTACAAGCGACCCGCGATCGATGCACCCGGTGTCTACCGCGGCGACAGCCAATCCTCGCTTGCGTCATCGGAACCGCTGGGCGATGAAAAATGGTGGGAATTATTCCGAGACCCCGTGTTGCAGCAGTTGACCCGCACCGCGCTCGAACAGAACTACGACCTACGAATAGCCGCAAGCCGAGTGCTTCAGGCGCAGGCGCAACTTGGAATTACGCGCGCCAACCAATTCCCGATGGTGAGCGCGGGGACTCAGGCATTCAGCGAACGCAATCCGAAGATATCCAGCTCATTTCCATCCTATGAGGCAAACGCAGGAGAGGTGGATCTTGCGGTCGTATGGAATCTCGATTTTTGGGGTAAATACCGGCGACAAACTGAAGCCGCGCGCGCCAGCTTGCTCGCGTCGAAATGGGGCCAGCGCGCGGTTCTCGCTTCCGTTGTTTCGAGCGTGGCGACTGCCTATTTCACGCTTCGCGAGCTTGATTTAGCGCTGGACGTGTCAAAAAAGACCCTGGCCGCGCGGCAGGATTCGATGCGGCTCACTACCGTACTCGCCAAGAACGGCTCAGCATCGGCGCTCGATTTACGGCAATCGGAGCAACTGGTCTATACGGCGGCGGAGACTATTCCCGATCTCGAGCGCCAGATTGCGCTTCAGGAGAACTCCCTCAGCATTCTGCTGGGTCGCAATCCCGGTCCCATTCCGCGCGGCCGCCCGCTCACCGAGCAGCCAAATCCGCCCGCGATTCCGGTCGGCCTACCTTCGGAACTGCTGGAGCGCCGCCCCGACATCCGGGAAGCCGAAGCAACGCTGATGGCGGCGAACGCCGAGATCGGTGTCGCCAAGGCTGCGTATTTTCCCAGCATTTCGCTCACCGGTACGGCTGGATACGAGAGCTTTGCGCTCAACAATCTCTTCACCCACTCGCAGAGATTGTGGAACGGCGCGGCGTCGCTCACCCAACCCGTGTTTGCGGCAGGAGCCCTGCGCTCCGGAAAGCGCCTCGCCGAAGCGCAGGAACAAGAAATGCTGCTCACCTATCAGCAAACGATCATGAACGCCCTCCAAGAGGTTTCCAACTCTCTCACCGCGTATCAGAAAGGCCGCGAGTTCCGCGAGCAGCAGGCGCTATTGACGGCGGCGGCAGAAGATGCCGACCGTCTCTCGAAAATCCTTTACCAGCATGGCGGCACGAGTTACCTCCAAGTACTCACCAGTGAAAACAATGATTTCTCGGCGGAGCTCAATCTCGTGCAAGCACAGCTCAACGAGCGGCTCGCACTGGTTCAGCTATACAACGCTCTCGGCGGGGGCTGGCAGTGAGTGAACACGGTATTTGCCCTGTCCACCGCTTCGATTTCATTTAGACCCGCAAAAGTTCATCGCCGTGGAGCTGGCCGGTGGCAGTACTCTGAAAGCCCTCGACGAGGTCGAGGCGCCGGCGGATACGCTTGGCACGCAGCACTGATAGCTTTTGCCTTTCGGTCATTGGTATCTCCTAAAGTAGCTTCTTGACACAGATTAGTACGGCCCAGATGGGTTCGGAAACCGATATTTCTCGATGGCTTCCATCGTCAGGACAGACCTATATCGATGGAATCGATAGCATCCATCGAAATATATAGGCTTCCGCGTTGAGTCCCGACCGCTTAACTTATGGTTTCCGATACCTCAACCGACTCGTGAGCAATCAAACAAAAGCGTGAATTCGTCGGAAACCACTTCGAGCATTAACAATGAACGTAGTCTATTCGACCACTGTGTCCTCCGTTGGAGGCCGCGACGGTACGATCCGCAGCGATGATGGGACACTCGATTTGAAGGTCGCGCTGCCGTATAGCTTGGGTGGGGCGGGCGGCGCTACGAATCCGGAGCAGCTGTTTGCGGGCGGTTACGCAGCATGTTTCGCGAATGCCATCATGCATGCGACTCGCAACAAGACTCACGAATTGGTCGCCCAAGATATCGAAGTCATTGCGGAAGTCGACCTAGGCGCGAATTTGGACGGCAGCTTCGAACTGTCGCTGTCGCTCATCGTCATGATCGCGGGTGTCGGTCAAAAGACAGCGGAGCAAATCGTCAACTCCGCTCGCGCGGTCTGCCCGTTTTCCAACGCGGTTCGCGGAAATATCAACGTCTCAACATCCGTTATCACTCGGTGACGGGTCACCGACTCACTTTGCCGATGCGCCGCATTGCAAGCAGCTCACGTTCGCGCACTGGCATGCCGGCGTCCAACTTGCTAGCCTATAGACCTCGCTTGGCCGCATAGGCGGGGTAGATATATGCTTGACGGCGTTTCAATTGATCAACTGCGCACTTTCATTGCGGCCGCGGATGAGGGCAGTTTCTCGGCGGCCGGCCGCCGCCTGCATCGCGCACAGTCCGTGGTGAGCCAGACATTGGCTAATCTGGAAGGGCAACTCGGTGTGAAGCTGTTCGATCGCAGCGCACATCTTCCAGTGCTGACGGATCAGGGCCGGTCGCTTCTCGCCGATGCACGCGCGGTGGCAGGCGGCATGGATCATCTTAAGGCGCGGGCGAAAAGTTTGGCTGGCGGCCTTGAACCTGAACTGAGCATGGCGGTCGATGTCATGTTCCCGGATGCGACCTTCACCGGTGCTGTGGCTGCTTTTCAGAAAGCATTTCCCGCGACTCTACTCAGATTCGACATCGAGTCGAGCGCCGTGATCGAACCGGTGCTCGACCGGCGCTGCGCCGTCGGTGTTGTGGGATCATGGGCGCTAGCCCCACCGCAACTCACTCACGAAGTGCTGCTGACAATAAGGGTGCCCACAGTCGTCTCGGCACAGCACCCGCTTGCAGCTCACCGCGGGCAAATTCCGATTACCGTCCTCGCCCAACACATCCAGCTCTCACACATTAATCCCGCCGATATCTCGCGAGGCTTCGGAGGCTTTGTGCAGTTCCCGAGAGTCTGGCGCCTTTCCCACCTCGGGGCCAAGCTTGCGTTCCTCCGCGCTGGCTTAGGATTTGGCGCCCTGCCAAAGCACATGGTGGAGGCGGACCTAGCAAGTGGCGCGCTCGTTCAGATCACGCCCGAGGATGCACCGCCGGGGGGGCGCGAAATCGCAATGTGGGCCGTTTACCGAACCGACAGTCCGCCGGGGCCGGCGGGGCGTTGGTTCATCGACCGCCTTAAGCAAGAACCCGCGCCGCTGCTGAAAAACAAGCTGCCATCCCGGTCGCCGTCGGCTTCCATCGCGGCCGCTGCGGCGCGTAGCCGGCCACCCAGCCGTTCTGTCATATTGAAACGAAAACGCAGTCATTGACGGCAAGGCTCGCGTGTCGATGACGGGCGAAAATACTCACGCTGTTCAGCGCGTGGCGAAATATCCGAAGAATGGGTCGTCCGCAGGACACGGCACCTGCTGTGTTTCCGCTATGGTACGCAAATCCTCGTTATCGTTGTCAGCGCGCGGAAATGCTGTCCAGAGTAGCCCCGCTTGCGCGCATTCGTACGCATAACGGAACAGAGGGCGCCTGATCGTGGCGCTAAAATCAAATGAATCCGAGAGCGGATAGCGAGTTGGCAGTGACGAATACTGCAAATCTGCGCCGTCCAGCTGAGCGGTCGCCGCCGTCAGTTCCATCGTAGTCAACATCAGGTGGTTCAACCCGACACGAATGCTGCGCGAGAGAATTGCGCGAGCCGTTAATCGCGTCGTTCGCCCCGCGTCGCCCAGCGAACCATCGATGATGACAAATACCTTTGCACGGTGTGCGCCGAGTATGCCCGGTGTTGTCTGCAAGAACGCCGGAGGCACGAAGAAGGGCAGCGTGGCGGCGCCATCAATGTGCGCTTGATCATGGGCCACGCCGTTCTCGTTGATGCGAATAATGACCGGCGGGAACATGCCCGGCACGCTCGCCGACGCCAGCAACACATCGCGAAACAGCGTTCTCGCGGATGGTCCACCATTCTTGGCGATCGCGCCCAAGTCCCATACCACGGGCTCACCACTCGCGACGTCCGTCGTGGCCACGAGCAGTAAGCGGCCTTTGTCTGCCTCGCGCGCGACCGCTCGAATCAGAAAGTCACTGGCGTACGCGTCGATCAGTTGCTGCAGGGGTCGGCCGCTGTACATGCTAGAGCCAAAAATCACACCCAGTCCTCGTGATTGCAGCAAGTTATCTTGGGCCACGCCGGTGAAGGCTTCGAGGAGTTGCGCGTCCCACTCGGGACCCAGAAATGCGTAGGGAGCAACCAGCGCGCCCGCGCTGACGCCGGTCACGACGTCGAACTCCGGTCGGGTACCGGCGCGGGTCAGGCCAGCGACGGCGCCAGCGCCGAACGCGCCACCGGCGCCGCCGCCGGAGAGTGCGAGGATGCTGAGAGGTTCTCCCGCGCGCAGTGCGCGGAGTTTCTCAGCGACAGCTATGGAGGAAAGCTCCGAGAATCGATGATCAGGACCCAACGTGCGAAACGTCATTGGTAGTTCCGCGGGCTGTCGCCCATTGAGCGGTGATTTCGACTCGCTGACCGCGAGTCCTGCGCAACCTTGAAGCAGAAGTATGCAAATGAGGCAGAAGAAAGGAATCGTAAGTGAGAGATTGGGTCGCGAGACAAGTCGGTCGATCCACGTCCGTGTAGTTCTGAACAGCGACGGTAGTCCGGCGACTGTGCTTACGACGGAGAGGACATCGAAGATTCGCACAACACTATTCCCGGCATCGGGATTGCCGGCTCAGCGCGCGATGCGGTACGAGGTAGGATGACTTGCAACATGGGCGCCTCAATGAAGATCTCGGACCGTTGAGCACAGCTTAGAAGCAGAGGGTCTAACTGAATAGCCTGTATCTCTCGATGCGATGTATCGAATTTGAAGATAGACAGCACTTCGCGCGAACGTTTCCGCGACACCTCAATTCGATCGGCAACACAACCCACGAGCCGATTGCATCCTTATCGTTCCGTGCGATAGATCTCATCGAAAGATATAGGCTACCCAGCCGACAGATGCGGTACTAACATCCTCGACATGGGAAAAGTGCAACTGCCTAAGGACAGTCGAAGATGAATCGTCTGCTCATAGCTGCGCTGATGCTCGGTCTCGGAACGATAGCGCTTTTAGGGCTCTTGGCGATCGCCAGAGGACTGTTTCACGAGAGCATCATTGATGCGCCCTCCATGCCTGACGCGCAAGTTATGCGAGAACATGCGAACCGATTGCCGTCCGCGGATTCCTTGGCGATACCGCCGGATTGACGATTAACCGGCGAAGCCGGTCGCCGATCCGCCTGTCATCAACGCGAGCCGCGTCAGAATCTGAGTGTATGATCATTAGTCGGGGAGACCTCGTGTTTAATTCTTTGCAGAACGTCTGTGGGTTTCGCATTGACGTCGCGCGTCAATCTGCGCGACGTCATGGGCGGCAAGTATGAGCGCGGAGAATGCCGCGGCAGTCGCGGGCAGCGAGCCTCTTCGCGCGGCAGTCGCCCGCAAGACGCGGATGGAGCGCCTGCGCTGGCCCCTGATGACCCTGGCGGGCGCGGCCGTGCTCAGTGCCGGCGGCTACTTCTATTTCACCGGCGGCCGCTATCAAAGCACCGATGACGCGTACGCACAGGCTGCCACGGTGTCGATCAGCGCCAACGTGGCCGGGCGGGTGAGCGAGGTCGAGGTGCGCGACAATGAGCTCGTGCAGCGCGGAGCGACGCTTTTTAAATTGGACGACGCGCCTTTCCGCATCGCCGTCAACGACGCCGCAGCCCACCTAGCTGACACAAGGCTCCAAATCGCGTCGCTGAAATCGACCTATCGGCAACGACAGGTCGAGCTGCGCGCTGCACGAGATACGGAGAGCTATGCCCGGCAGCAATACGATCGGCAGACCCGGCTCCTCGCGTCCGGCATCGCCTCTAAGGCGCAATTCGATCAGGCCGCCCATGCGCTCGATGCCGCGCGGCAGCAAGTCGCCAATGTCTTGCAGCAAATCGGCGTGGCACTCGCCAACTTAGGGGGGGATTCAAACATCCCGCCGGAACGGCATCCCCTGGTCGCGCAGGCGCAGGCCGCACTCGATCGTGCGCAGCTCAACCTATCCTATACGGTGATCAGCGCCCCGACGGACGGCGTCGTGGCCAAGGTGGAGCAGCTGCAAGTGGGCGACACCATTGCGGCATCCGCACCGGTATTCGCCTTGGTGTCGACGGGCGATGTCTGGATCGAGGCGAACTTCAAGGAAGTTCAGCTCGCCCGCATGCGCCCCGGTCAGATGGCAACCGTCAAGATCGATCGCTACCCGGGCAGAGCATTTTCGGCCAAGGTCACCAGCGTATGCCCGAGTACCGGTTCGCAGTTTTCGCTGTTGCCGCCCGAGAACGCCACCGGCAATTGGGTAAAGGTCGTCCAGCGTGTGCCCGTTCGTCTCCAGCTGACCAACGTCAATGCGGAGTTTCTATTGCAGGCGGGATTGAGTGCCGACGTGACCGTCGACACGCACTCGCGCGACCCTGAACTGGCCGACGCCGGCCCCGCCGCCGAAAACACGGTGCTGCGTTGAGTAGCGCGGCTACGCAAACCGCCGAGCTCGATGGACCACGCCGCGCGCTTATCACAGTCTCAGTCATGCTGGCGTCGATCATGTCCTCGCTCGACACCACGATCGCCAACGTCGCATTGCCTCGAATCCAAGGTTCGGTCTCTGCTACGCAAGATCAGATGGCCTGGGTGCTGACCTCGTATATCGTCGCCGCAGCGATCATGACGCCGTTGAGCGGCTGGCTTACCGGCCAAATCGGCCGCAATCGGGTGTTCCTCTATTCGGTCGCGGGTTTCACCGTGACGTCCATGCTTTGCGGCGTCGCTCGATCCCTGCCACAGATTCTCTTGGCGCGGCTGTTGCAAGGGCTGTGCGGAGCAGCGCTGGTCCCACTGTCGCAGGCGGTGCTGCTCGATATCAATCCGCCCGCGCGTCATGCGCGCGCGATGGCCGTTTGGGTCATGGGCGTGACCTTGGGTCCCATCATCGGTCCGGCCCTCGGTGGCTGGTTGACCGAGAACTACAATTGGCGCTGGGTGTTTTATATCAACGTGCCGTTCGGGATTCTGGCATTCCTCGGTATCTTGAGTTTTCTTCCGGAGGCGTCGATCCGCAGGTCGCGTTTCGATTTCTTCGGGTTTGCCGCGTTGAGTGTGGCGATAGCTACCTTTCAAATTATGCTCGATCGCGGTCAATTGAAGGACTGGTTCAGTTCGATGGAAATCCGGATCGAAGCCACCGTTGCGGCAGTCGCCTTTTATTTGTTCGTCATTCACATGCTGACGACGACTGAGCAGCGCTTCGTGAGTCCTGCGCTCTTCAAGGACCGAAACTTCCTCACCGGCAATGTGTTCATTTTCATCGTCGGGGTGGTTCTATTCGCCACGCTGGCGCTGCTGCCGCCATTGTTGCAGGGTTTGCTCAACTACCCCGTCGTGACCACGGGCCTGGTGACGGCGCCGCGCGGGGCCGGTACCCTGGCAGCGATGTTCATAGTCGGACGGCTCATGGGCAAGGTCGACATGCGCCTGATCATCGCCACCGGGTTTGGGTTGACCGCTGTATCGTCGTGGCAGATGACCGGGTTCGATCTACAGATGGACTCCTCCACGGTCGTGTGGTCCGGTGTCTTGCAGGGACTGGGTACCGGCTTTGTTTACGTGCCGCTCGCGGCCGCAACTTTCGCGACGCTGACGCCGGCACTTCGCAACGAAGGCACGGCGATCTTTAGCCTCACCCGTAATGTTGGTAGCAGCATCGGCATTTCGGTGGTGAACACGTTGTTGACGCGCAATACGCAAATCATGCATGCGACGCTCGGCGAGCATATGAACCGCTACAGTTCGGTTCTGCGCGCGCAGATGCCGGATGGCGGATCGCCGAGCTTGCACACCTTAGCGGGACTGAACGCAACCGTGACGGAGCAGGCGGCCATGATCGCCTACAACAACGATTTCAGATTGATGATGATGTTGAGTCTGGCGGCGATCCCGGTGGTCTTTCTGCTGCGCAAGGGCGCCACCTCCGCCAAGCCGGTTCATATCGAGTGATAATGATGCAAAGTGTTCCCATGGACTTGAAATGTGTCCGCAAGTCCCGTGCGGGGACGGGGAGGGCGCTGATGGTGTCGGGCGTGTTGAGCGTGGGCGGCTGCGCTGCAGGGCCCGACTTCACGCGTCCCGTGCCACCGCCGGCCGTGCGTTACACAGCCGATGCGCCTCGCGACGAACCAGCGTCCGCAGAGACCCAGCGGCAACATATGGCTCTCGGCGATGAAATCGAGGGGGAGTGGTGGAGTCTGTTCCGCTCCGATGCCATCAATGATTTGGTGAAGCAGGCTGTCGCCCACAATCGCAATCTGACCGCCGCGGCGGCCACACTCAAACAAGCCCAGGAACTTGCCTTGGCGCTGGCGGGAACGCGATTTCCGCAAATCACCTTGAGCGGCGGCGTTGGGCGTCAGCAATACGGAGATGAATTCCTGGGCGGCTTCGCGAATGTCCCGTCCTTTACCTATTTCGCCATTGGACCCTCTGTCAGTTACACGCTCGATTATACTAGGGGTGTCGCGCGAAGCGTGGAGGAACAGTACGCGCTGGCGGAGGTGGAACGGCATCAGCTCGATGCAGCGTATCTGACGGTCACCGGTCAGGCAGTCATGCAAACGCTCGCGATCGCATCGGCCCGTGCACAGATTGCGACCGTTCAAACCATCCTCGCGCAGGATCGCGATAACCTGCGGCTCGTGCAGAGCGCATTCGACAATGGATCGGTGGCACGCGAAGATGTCGTGAGTGCGCAGAGCCAGATGGCTAACGATATGACCTTACTGCCGCCATTGCGCCAGGAGCTTGCCAAGGCGCGTCACGCGCTGTCGGTAGTGCTGGGGCGCGCTCCGGGCAGTGAATTGCAGGACGATGTGGATCTTGCGCAAATCACGCTGCCCTTGCAAGTGCCGGTGAGTTTGCCTTCGGAACTTGCGCATCGCAGGCCCGACATTCTGGCCGCGGAGGCGCGGTTGCACGCGGCGACCAGCGCCGTGGGCGTCGCGCAATCCAACCTGTATCCAAAGATACAGCTGAGCGCGTCCGTGGGACAGCAATCACTCAAAGCGGACCAGCTATTCGATCGGGCGGGCAATGCGTGGAGCATCATCTCGGGGTTGACGGCGCCGATTTTCGACGGAGGAACTCTGCGTGCCGAGAAGCGTGCGGCGGTGGATGCGATGCACGCGAGCGCGGCCAACTATGAGCAGACAGTTTTGGAGGCATTCGCGCAAGTGGCCGACCTACTTGAAGGATTGGACCACGACGCTGAACAGCTGGACGCCCAAGATCACGCGCAGCAAGCCGCGCAGAGCAGTCTTGATCTGGCCCGCATCAGCTATAAGGAAGGCAATGCGGGTGTCCTGCAGG
>Ga0182015_10006473_pt1 | contig 11740 bp, 17 predicted proteins | sample 712P3MmetaG_FD_120478 | JGI IMG/M metagenome (GOLD analysis project Ga0182015, IMG submission 120478) | Permafrost microbial communities from Stordalen Mire, Sweden - 712P3M metaG | ecosystem: Environmental > Terrestrial > Soil > Wetlands > Permafrost | place: Sweden: Stordalen | collected...
CAGGGCGAATGCAAACTTGGGGTCAGGTATTCCCCAAGAGGAGAACTGATTATTGATTCAAAGATTGGGTAAGGTCAAAGCCGAACATCGCCAGATGGAGACTGGAACGTGGGAGGATCCGCTCAGGTACGCAGTTCAAGTCTTCTTCGTTTGACTGTAGGGGGAAAATGCGTGCAACCTTCAAGGATGAGTTTATCCTCCAGATGCCGTTAGTCTGACAATCTAGCATGAGAATCGCCAAGGAGAGCCTTTTCCAACTCTTGAATCTCCAAACCATCTCCGCTGACGGAGCAATGATGAACTTGTTTGCCCCAAGGGGAGATGCAGACTATCTCATCGAAGTTGTCGGTATGCGAACTTGTGGTGTTTCCGCTAAGTGCAGGTCGTTGGACAAGCAACAAAGACGCCGCGGATCATCATTGGAAGCCTTGTCGTATGATGATTGATGGGAATTCGTCCAACTATCTCAAGGTCATCGACAAATGGCAGCCAGTTGTGTGTGCGGATGTTTTGGGAGAGCCCACTGTTGGCTGGGACTATCGTCTTGAAATGAGTACCGCGTTGCACGCACGTCAGACCATCAAGCCATTTAAACAGTTCTTGAAAGGCGTTGCCATCAGGTTAGACATGTTTTATGTGAAGCTGATCGTAGCCAATTTGACAAGGAAGCTGTTGATATCAAGTTTGATACCGTCGAGGGGTTTCTCTTGATCGATAATATCTTGCACAGGAAGACATTGAATTATGAAGTCCGCCCTTCCAAGTTTACCAGTGGCTCTTCCAGAATTGGAATGAGGATCTCTGAGGGTATTTCTCCATATCAGTAGCATACTGATGGAAGTTCGTGATCTCGGCATCTTCAAACCTTTGACTCTCAACGAGAAGAAATACCAAGCTCGTTCGACCAATCGTCAGGAGATGGAGGAGCAAGGTCGTTTCTATCTCAACGTCGAGTTGTTCAGCATTGACGCGGAGAAACTCTTTGCGGAGAACACTGGTTTGACTACTGGAGAAGAGGCGAAATGGACGCCGAATTCTGCAGGGGTGCTCGGATTGAATTGTGAGGCTTTGGATGATTTGTGTTTTATTTCTGGATTGGTGTCGAGGGAGATTCCGTTCTTGCCGTTTGGACCCACGCCTCCACCTGCTCCTACGTCCAGGCCAGTCAAGTCTGACGCATCCTAGTTTCGGGGTTTTTTGGTGCTTGTTTTGGAGAAATGTATTGGGAGATGATTTGTTATATGTAGTGATGTTTTCTTTGCTGGGTATGAATACATATGCTTGAATTGCTACAGTGAGGTCTGAAATCCATCGACATTCCGATATAAGTAGAAAGATGAGAAGAATCTGCTATGCACGATCCGAACGCCAGCCAAAATCAACCCTTACGCCTGTGCATACTTTTGGATCAGCAATTTCTCCTTAAAGAAGGAAAGGTACTCTCTTTGTCCATTCCCTTGCCGTGCTATCATGCTTCTTGCGATCACGTTTAAACTCTGCGGCAATCGTTCCTACTAATGGGTCATCAGGATTAGGATCACACAATAAGGCCAAAATCTGTTCCAGTCAAATAGAGTACACGTGGTTCATACGCTGAGTAACACTTTTCCAATGGTTAATGCAGGAGACCTGAACATGTCAACAAGAACAGAGCGTGGGAAGTATACCATGCATTTTTGAGGGTGTCTAGACAAATGTTTCCGCTCTTATCAATATTGCAATGATATATTTGCGTCTTGAATCGAATCTTTGGAGCACTGAAGGGATATGAGGGGGGAAATTGGATGTCGAGAGTGAATACTCCTCCTTCGTATCTATTGATCTATTAGCTGTGGGGAAATGCGAGTGGCAGTGTATTACGGTGATCCTTGTGGTCCAAGGATGGTAGCTCGCCAGTGCATGATGTCTGCGTCATCCAGTGGACTCGCACTACACACCTGTTAGCAACTAATCCATGCAGACTATGGGATATGAGCAAGTACCTGACGCCGACAGGAGGATCTGCCAGGATGTCCTTTGCTTCCTTTGCTAATCTGTGAAGAGCCATGGTTTCAGCAGAGTAAACAAAATATATTGGGGGGAACGGGGTGGAGAAGATGGTACCGTCTCTTTGTTGTGTTCTGCACTACCTGTGGAGTGGATCTGCCCGACATTGTGTGGAGATGTCTGTCGTTTTGTTCCTCGCTTCTTCCTCACAGATAGCAAAAAGGTGCCACTCTGCCTCGCTTTCCGTTTTTGATGACCGGCAGCCAGAGTGGGATGACAGAAATAACCCTGCCCGCACCCATTAATATCTCCCTTTCACCTTGGCGTTGCTACACCGGACAGATTAGCCAATGAATGATTGCGCTTATCTCATCAGGTTCATTTCCAATATGGCAAATTCCTTTGACTTTGCTGGCTATCAAGGGGTGGTTTCAGAAGGTGGCTGCGGCAAAAATCAAAGGCGAGTTCTTTTTTTCGTTGAGACCACGTCGACACCCTCCAACCCCCCGGTCCTGACTTGTGCTGCGTCTGGTCTCGTTTACTTAGTCACCTCTTCATTCGCTTCGCCATACCAGGATTCTTTTTTTGATTCACTTGACTTGAAAGCACACCCAGAGCCGAGCTCATTTTTGCTATTCTATTCTCGACATCCACACGCGAGACACACACAAAGATACTCACGCGCAATGCGGCCGTCATTCGCACTTCCATTCGCCCTTCTATCCCTCCTCACTTCCGCCGCTCCTCCAAACAAGCAAAATCAAAAGGACCATTCAACGCCCTACTCACGAGTATTGACTGGTGACACATTCAAAGGAGCCACCGCCACAGGCGCATGGTTTGTTCCCCCACATTCCAACAGATACTAATCTCATTTCAGGTTCATTAAACATTATTCTCCGTTTTGTATGCATTGTCTCGAATTGGCTCCCACGTGGAAGGATCTTGCCGAGAAAAAGTCAAAGGAATACCCCGGTCGCTTGAATTTCGGTGAAGTCGACTGCATTGCAAGTGGAGACTTGTGTGCCGACAACGGCGTCAAAGCTTGGCCAGATTTACAATGGTATCTATCCCCTTTCGTTTCATGATATCTGACATCAAAAATAGGTATGTCAACGGGAAAAGTGTCGACACATATGGAATGATGGACAACCGCGACCTCAAATCTCTTGAGAAGTACATTGATGGCCGGATGGCCCCTGCTGCCACAAAGACAGAGGACTCTGACTCCTCGACCGCGAAACTCAAACCGCAAGTCTCCGCGGGTCCACCGGCAAATCCAAGTGGAACATCCCTTCCCCTCACAGCCGAAACATTCTCTCAACACATCTCTCTCGTGCCGTCAAAAGCCAATGGTGCCGGATGGTTCGTCAAATTCTATGTCCCCTGGTGCTCCCATTGTCAACACATGGCAGAAGCTTGGACGGAATTGGCTCGCGAAATGAAGGGAAAACTCAACATCGCAGAAGTAAATTGTGACGCAGAAAGTAAACTCTGCAAGGATATCAAACTTCGTGGTTATCCTACTCTCATCTTCTTCAAAGGTGGAGAGCGAGTAGAATATGATGGACTAAGGGGTCTTGGAGATCTTGTTTCTTTTGCCGGAAAGGCTGTGCAGTATGGGCCTATCAACACCAACCGCTGATTTGTAGAGCTGGAGTTCACGATATCACGAGTGCTGAATTCGATGTTTATGAGAAGAAGGAGGAGGTCATCTTCCTATACTTTTACGACCAAGCTACCACTTCTGAAGACTTCGTATTGGCCTCCTTCTAATTCGGCTAATTTTGTAGGAAGCACTAGACCGCACATCGTTGAGTCTCATTGGCCATGCTCCATTATTGAGGACCAACTCTGATGCTCTCATCAATCGATTCCGAATCACCTCATTCCCCAAATTAATTGTCCTACGTGACGCCAAAGCGTCGTATTACACCGCACTCTCGCCTCGCGACATGCGCGATCATCGCCGTCTACTCTCATGGATGAAATCCGTCTGGCTACCTATGGTTCCCGAACTCTCGGCCGCCAATTCCCACGAAGTCATGCAGGGTCGCACCGTTGTCCTCGCAATCCTCGACCGCACACTCAAGGACTTTGAGCAGACAAAGCAGAAAATGAAGGCTGCGGCGTTGGAATGGCTAGACGTCCGTGCAGGAGAAGACAAAGCGGAGAAGCAGGAATTGAGAGAACAGAAGGAAACAAAGATCGAGCAAGCTGAAGAAAAGGGAGATAAGAAGGCAATAGAGAAGGCAAAGGGAATTCAGGTTGTGGTCAAACCAAAGAAGGAAGTTGGATTTGCTTGGGTAGACGGCGTTTTTTGGAATCGTTGGTGTCGGGGAACATACGGCGTTGATGTCCGAAAGACTGGACCTCGTATCATCATCAATGAGCAGGATGTACTCTTCCCTCTCTCCGTCGACTCGCTAATCGGTTCAGGAAAAGAGATTTTGGGATATTAATCTCCAGAACAAACCAATCGAACCAACAACCGAGAATATCGTCGAGACACTTCAAGCAGTTCTCGCATCTCCACCAAAAATCAAACCAGTTTCCACAGTCGGACGGCTGGAGACGATGTATCGCGCGTGCGTGGCTTTCATCCGATCTCATCCATTTGGTCTTCTTGGCGCAGTAATCGTAATAGTCTTACTTGCCGCCCTATGGACTCGACGGCGTATGAAGAGGAAATTTGGAGCGAGTCTTACCACGCCAACATTCACATTGGGTGAGAAACGATGGGGTGAGAGCAATGGCTCGGAGAGTCATAATAGACAATCGTCTGGGAAACCGGGGAGCTTGGGCAAGTTTGATTGAGCGGAGGTGGTGTAAAAATTAGTCTAGACGGCATTGGCATGGTTTGGGAAGGTACTGTTCTTATAGTAATCACAAGTATATATCCTAGCTCACACGTTCACACGAATGCTTGAGGAGTTGGTGCGACATCCTTGGGGCGATGTTGGAAACCAGAAATTTTGGGGCTATGCCCTGGTACGTCGAAATGCCGGTTTTTTGGTGAAGCTCGATGATCACGAAAGAGAGGATGTTTTTCGGCGCACGGGATGCCAGTCGGAGGTTGCTGCATCCTCGATTCATCCTCCAACCACTCAATCGGCAAGTCCAAAGCTCATATGGGTCTTCCCGATCGATTTTCTTCTTCCGGAGACGTCCCCTATACAAACCGACGACCGCATTTGGTCGCACGTATCTGCGACTGAGAAATTTCACTTTCGGCATTGTTACCATTTCCGTGGCCACATTTTCCATCTTCTACCTCCTCGACGCTCGATCTGCTGTTCACAGATACATTTTCACACCTGCATTACGACTCGTTACCCCTGATCCCGAGGATGCGCATCGAATAGCATTATTGGCTCTGAAATACGGACTGCATCCAAAAGACAAGAAGCCTGACGATCCACGCCTAGCGGTGGAGGTATCTCCTTTGTAAATTTCTCGGCTAATACAAAGCTATGGGGGAGGCATCTGTCCAATCCGGTGGGAGTAGCAGCAGGTCTCGACAAGCAAGCAGAGGCAATCGATGGCCTCTACAGTCTCGGCTTTTCCTACGTTGAAGTCGGTTCAGTCACGCCGGAACCTCAATATGGAAACGATCGACCTCGTTACTTTCGCCTTTCATCCGACAAAGCAGTCATAAACCGTCTTGGCTTCCCTTCTGAAGGTGCAATCGCCGTATGCCGAAATCTACAAGATCGGGTACGAAATTTCTTCATCAGGACGTCCACACATCTCACTGAAACGACTCCACGGTCACTCACCCCCAAAAGAATGTTAGCCGTCAACCTTGGCAAGAATAAAGATACGCCAATCTCCGAAGCCGACAAGGATTACATCAAGGGAGCGCGTGTGTTTGCTCCCTATGCCGATGTTCTTGTCATCAATGTTTCCTCCCCGAACACTCCCGGCCTTCGAGCTCTACAGAGGGCGACATATCTAAACGGACTTCTCTCCTCAATCCGTGCCGAAGTATCTAAACTTCCATTTCCGCAACCTCGTCTTGTCGTTAAAATCGCACCCGATCTCAACGTTTCCGAAATCAAAGATATTGCACAGGCGGTAGTGCAAAATCAGATTGACGGAGTAATCGTCTCGAATACCACCACGCAGAGACCAGGAAGTCTCACCGCTCCACACGAGAAAATCTACGAACAAGGCGGACTCTCTGGCCCACCGCTCAAACCCTTAGCCTTGAGAACTCTTCGACTATTAAACTCGCAACTGAAGCACCTACCGGGAGGAGACAATGTCGTCCTGATTGGATGTGGAGGGATAAGTTCAGGGAAAGATGCTATAGAATATGCACGCGCAGGAGCAAGTATTGTCCAATGTTACACTGGTTTCGTGTACGACGGTGTTGGCTTCGCGAGCCGAATCAAAGATGAAATCATTGAGCAGCTTGGGAAACGACAGTGGAGTGATATTGTAGGAACAGATTCATAGCGAATTATAGTCTACAACCTTGCACCTCTATTTCTCTTGCTATGAACTTTCTCGACCTCCACGAACTGGCGGTATTCCTCCAAGGACTCGGGATTGCCGACAGTTCCACTGACTTGGACTCCCACATTACCAGAGACAATCTGTTTGACTGCGATTTCAACTTTTTTTCCGTTGACACTGAGATCAGCCATCCGTTATCAAGAGAGAGTACGTGTATGGTATGTCTTGAACTTCAAACACATATGTAGGCACATGTCGAGCACTCAAGGCATCTTTAATGGCGGCCTTGATTTGTGCGGTGAGCTGGGGTGTCAAGTTGAAATCGGGATTGAGTTTCAGGAATAATATCACAGTTTCATCGAGATCAGTTGCACGACGTTGACCAATGCAGATGGCATCCTGGACTTGAGGAAATCTCTCAGTAACGGCATATATCTCTGCCGAACCGAACTACAGTTAGTAACGACCTCAAACGTGTGATACTCTCACTCCAGCAGGATTCAAAACACCGTCACTGAAAATTAGCGAAAGTTAACGGGGCACCGAACCTTCGGCCCAACATGATGATGCCCTTCGTTTTCGGATTGATAGCAAGAAAATCTCCATGATGCCAAACGCCGGGAAATCTCTCATAATATGCTTTCCGATATGTTTCTCCTGTGCGATCGCCCCAGAGGACAAGCGGCATGCTGGGAAACGGCATTGTGCAGACTAATTCCCCTGGCTGTCCTGAGGCTTCGAGATCATTGGATCCAGACTGAGAATAAACTTCGACAGCCATCCCCAACGATTTGCTCTGGACTTCTCCGGCATAGATTGGCCAGGACGGACATGCGCCGACAACTACTGTCAGGTGATTCCATAGGGGAATGAACAGCAGCACATGATGTCTGTCCCGCCTATGATTAGCGAATTCAAATACGGATCCGGAATACCTGAGATGGACGTAAGCGGGATGTTTGGCCAAGTGCGATAGAACTTTAGTCAGTATATCTCTGTACACTAAGATACCCAACGAGTTTGGGATGATGTCAATACCGATCCCGTGCTCGAAACTCTCTTGAGATGGCTCAAGTCCGCTATGTCCCCTACGCTCAGTCAATTCGATTATGCCAAGAGATACTTGGGATAAGTCCGCTGGCTTGTATTTCCGCGAGGTATTTCGGACTCGTGCCCCAGGAGGTTACTCTACTTGTTAGCAGATATATATTAAGGGTCCACTTCTGAGATGAGAGGAATTCGAAAAGAGCTTCTTTTCGCGGTGCAAATGGACTTCCATCATACAACACAACCGTTGCTCCCACCGACAACCCACCACTGACCATTAGTCCGCCATGAGAAAGAATTACTATTGATGATTGTACATAATCCACCCAGTCTACGATCAGCAGGGCGGGCCAATGGAGGAATACCGAAGTAAATTGAAAAGTGATATCTTCATGGACCACATCTCCATGAAAGATGTGTTCCTTCTTCATCTGCAATAGATAACCCTTCACGTCAGTCGCCATCTCGTGTGAGATATTACGCCATGCGAATGCACAATGCATTTAGGCTTGCCCGTTGTCCCTGAGCTATAGACGATGACAACAGGATAATTAAACTCGACTTGTTCAAACCGGAGTGGCTCATTGGTTGATTTGGAAAGAAACTCATCCCAAGTCATAGATTTTCGGAACCCGTCAAGGAGCGGTGGCTCCGATGTAATCCTCGGTATAACGATGAGATCAAGTAATGCATCTGAATCCAAAGTATTTACGATCGTTTGTAGTTTGTCGATTTGTGAAACAATTTTTCCGTTGTAAAGGGCACCATTATCCGCAAAAATGAGTTTGGGACGAATCTGCAAGAGACGGTCCAGAATCCCAGATGCTCCCATATCTCCGCTTTAGCATGGCACAGAAGGGTAAGTACCTGTCGCTGAAGACGAGTAGATAGCTCCAATGGAAACGGTCGCTAGCAAAATGACGAAGGAGGCGATTGAATTGGAGATGATTGCAGCAACTCGATCACCTTTCTTAATCCCCGCGTTACGCATTGCGCTCGCCAATTGTCCAACTTGATTGCTCAGTTCTCCATATGTAACTTGTTCGACCTGTGTACCGCCTTCACGAGCTGCAATCAAAGCGGTTTTATCTGCTGGACCATGTGCGAACATATTCTCTGCGAAGTTGAGACGAGCGTCCGGGAAAAACCTAGGCGGAGGATACATTCGTCGCGAACGGTCGGTGGGGCGCATAACCTGCAATCAGCGAATACTCTGGCATACAAAAACAGTTTTTGACAGCTGTGAAGCTTTGATATCGACGTAATCCCACACATCCTGCCAAAAGTCCTCGATTGTGTCGGGATGGACAGAGTAGGCGTGAAGATCCTGATAATCGGTCAAGTTGATTCCCCGCTTGCGATTGATTTCGCGTCTGAATTTCTCGACACTCTTCTCTTCTGGATTTGGAGGGACAAACACTGGTTCTTCCTCAATCAACTCCATTGCGTTTTCAAGGTCCTGTTTCTTGATCTTATCGTCTCCTCCCAAGAGCGGCTATATGTCCGCTCTATGACTCGAATTAATTTTGGTGGGGTCGAGTACGGCGGCTCCGCATCCGGATTCCGGTCTCTCGGATGTGCAGATCACAGCGACTTTCATCTCGGGTCGTTTTCGGTACCCTTCCGATGGATGCAGAGAGCAACCAATATGTACGTACGCGTGTGAACTGGTAATTTCTCGGCGGTCAAAGCTATGTATTTTGCGTTATACATGATGAAATAAATTATGGGGGCTAGCCTTTTCTATCCGATACAAAAATATGCTTACTCTTCAGATCGATCTTTCCTCTATTGTTGCGCCATCATATGCAGGCACCAATACCTCTGTACGACATGATATCTTCTCTTCTGCAAACTTGTTCACTATTACTTGTGCAATCTTGTCGAAATTCTCTGTTGCCAACGCCAGTATCGTGGGTCCTGCTCCCGACAGACATATTCCCAGCAATCCCGGATGAGACTTGGGAGTGACGGAAGCAAGAATTTCGGGTAACCCGGGAATCTGTCGTCAGTACAGAACAAAGCGGAGAGCACCAAATGTTTTCTGTATGGCTGATGGACGCGATCCTGCATTGCAAGATATATCAACTCTGGATCTGGCGGAGATCGTGTCAATGCAGTTGTCAAGACAGCTAAACGTTGCAGATTGAATACCTAGATTAGCGAAGCTTACACGAACGACGTACCAGATCCTTGGACGAGTACTCTTTCGGTAATGCACCTCGAGCAGTGGCAGTCGGTACTTCAAAATCGGGAATGATAGCAATTGCCTTGATCTCTGGTGCCCACCCATATCGTATGTAATGTCCAATCCCCAGTGGTGGTACAGGTGGTTTCAGTCCAGTGTCTACACCTCCAGCCGGTGCCGGCAACACTTCTGCCAGGGGTATCTCTTTCCGTTCCATATCTTTTGGATCCAAATCCCTCAAATAACTCCCCACAAATCCCCCAATCATAGCCGCCGTAACATTATCGGGATGTCGTTCAATCATTAAGCAGAAATCAAGCATCCGATCTTTCGATAGTCCTAGCTGTCCACATGCATTTCCCAGCATTACTCCTCCGACTACAGCAGCTCCACTCGAGCCGAGACCTCTGCCCAGTGGAATTGGATTAATGATTTTCACCGTCGTTCCCTTTTCGAATGTCCGTATGTCATGACATTTCAGCACATATAGAGCGGTTCGAGTTATGAGATTGGCGTCTGCTTCCAGCGGCACTTCGTCGGCTCCTTCTCCTTCATAGATTATTTCGCAATTGTGACTCACTGCGGTTGTCGACGCGGGATTGATGGAGACTTGAAGCTCGAGGAAGATTGACAGAGCAAGTCCGACAACATCAAATCCTGGGCCAATGTTTGCTGATGAGCAGGGGACGCGGATATCGAATTTGCGCATTCTTCCCCCCTGTCTGTTATCCACCCCAAATGAATCGACAGCCTCGGCAAAATTTTGATCGACAACAAAAAAGTAGGGCAAAGGGTAAACCCTGGAACTTATAAATTCTTTGTGAGGCTCGTCGAGGCTTTTTTGACCACCTGTGATGGCGACTGCGCTTCAGCCGCCGCAGGAGATTAGCTTCTCGTTTGATCCCTGGCTCAAGTCGAATCTCAACTTTGGAGAGCCAGATGAACACGTCTACAGAAACGGCAGACTCGCTCGACAGGGCAGCGTAGTCTGCAAACACTGGCTAAAAGGTTCGTTCCACCCGTTTCCCCTTATTTCTAAGCATTTCACTGACATCCCAGGACTCTGTAAGAAAGGCGATGCATGCGAATTTTTGCATGAATACAACATACGAAAGATGCCAGAATGTAAGAAATCCCGCGCTTCATGTTTGCCGACTGTGCAAGGTTACTTCTTCAACAAACATGGATATTGTCAGAACCTTGAAGAATGTCTTTATCGACACATTGATCCTGTTTCCCGGATAGGAGTATGTCCTTGGTACGAGAGAGGGTTTTGTCCCTTGGGACCGGATTGTAGTAAGAGACATGTCAAGGGAAGACGGATTTGTCAGATGTTTTTGACGGGATTCTGTCCTTTGGGCCGAGAATGTCATGATGCTCAGTACGTTCCCTTTCCTTTTCCCCTCAAAACTTTCAAGACTAATCTATAGTCCACATCATGAGGAACCGACAGAGCCTCCAAGACCCAAGTCACAGGAGCAGCAGTTTTAATAGCAGGATAAAGTAGTGATTACTAGGATACCAAGGCGTTTATGTAGAAATGCATCTCTCCAAAAAATTTCTCGATATTGCGAGGGTCAGGACGACTGCCATTTCGTTGATAATATGGGAGAGAAAACGGATTCTGTTCGTAAAAAACTTGCATTTCTCGAGATTGAGGATCATGCCAGCTTTGTTGAGAGCGCGAAGGATCGTTTGGACGTGACGTTCGTTTTCTTCTGGGGTTTTGCTGTAGATGAGGATGTCGTCGAGGTAGACAATGCAGAATTTATGGATGTAGGGCTGTAGAACTTTGATCATCCGCCTTTGGAAAGCCCCGGGTGCATTAGACAAACCAAAGGGGGGTACATTCCATTCATAAAGACCGCATCGAGAGGAAACAGCCGTTTTTGCACGAGAGAGCTTGTTGAGGAGAATTTGCCAATAGCCAATCGATATTGGAAAAGACTTTCATACCGAAAAATCGAAGGAGAGACTCATCGATTCGAGGGAGAGGGTGTGCATCCTTCTTGGTTATCTGGTTTAGAGCTCTGTAATCGACACAAACGCGGGTACCGC
>Ga0182015_10006474_pt1 | contig 11740 bp, 7 predicted proteins | sample 712P3MmetaG_FD_120478 | JGI IMG/M metagenome (GOLD analysis project Ga0182015, IMG submission 120478) | Permafrost microbial communities from Stordalen Mire, Sweden - 712P3M metaG | ecosystem: Environmental > Terrestrial > Soil > Wetlands > Permafrost | place: Sweden: Stordalen | collected...
GCTACTGGCTACTGGCTACTGGCTACTGGCTGAGAGAATTTACTGGATCACTGGTCTTTGTATTCTGATCACTGATCACTGATTACTGTTCACGAGGTTCATCCAATGGCAGCACCGACAAAAAGGATTTCCGCGCAAGTGAAACTCCAGATTGAAGCCGCCAAGGCCACCCCGGCGCCGCCGGTCGGCCCCGCGCTCGGCCAGGCCCAGGTCAACATCATGGAGTTCTGCAAGCAGTTCAACGCCCGCACCCAAAGCAAGGACATGGTCGGCCTCATCATCCCGGTGGTTATCACCGTCTACGCCGACCGCACCTTCACCTTCATCACCAAAACACCCCCTGCCTCGGTGCTTCTGAAGAAAGCCGCCAACCTGGCCAAAGGCTCCGGCACGCCCAACAAAGATAAGGTGGGCAAGGTCTCCGAAGCCCAGGTCCTCGAGATCGCGAAGCAGAAAATGCCCGACCTCAACGCCGCCTCCGTCGAAGCCGCCGTGAGGAGCATCAAGGGCACCGCCCGCTCCATGGGCATCGACGTCGTCGCGTAGGATCGCACGCGAAGTCTCCCCTCTCGCGTCCGCGGAACAAATCAGGTAAAAAAGGGCGTACTGTTTCCCCACCGGAAAGAGGCGCCCTCGATGCAACGACACCCACGCGGTCTTCTGCTCTTCGCTGTGCTGGCAGCCGTCAGCCTGGGCCTCGCCCACGCACAACCCGCCATTCAACCCACCGTCGACATCACCCAGGTTCCTCCCGCGGCGCAGCCCTCTGACCACTTTGACCCCGACGCGGCGACCGAAGCCTACATGGCGATGATTCCTCCCGCTGCGAAAGCCCGCTCCGACGCCTACTTCGAAGGCGGCTACTGGCTCATCCTCTGGGATTTTCTCTACGCCTCAGCCATGATGCTTGTGCTCCTCAATCTGCGCTGGTCCGCAGGAATGCGCGACCTCGCCGCCCGCATCACCCGCTTCCGCTGGCTGCAGACGCTGCTCTATTGGGTGCAGTACCTGGTCCTCACCACCCTGCTCGGCTTCCCCCTCGAGTTTTATGAGAGCTACGTGCGCGAGCACAAATACGGCATGGCCACACAAACCTTCGGCCCCTGGATGGGCGACGAGCTCAAGGGCTTCCTCGTCAGCCTGGTCCTCGGCGCCATCACGGTCGTCGTCCTGTTCGCCATCGTGCGCCGCCTCGCCCGCACCTGGTGGATCTGGGGCGCCGCCGCCACCCTGGTGCTCACCACCATCGGAATCGCCATCGCCCCGGTCTATATCACGCCGATCTTCAACAAGGTCCAGCTCCTGAACGACCCGAAGGTGACGGGGCCAATTCTGCGTATGGCCCACGCCAACGGCATCTCGACCAACGACGTCTACGAGATCGACGCCAGCCGCCAGACCACCCGCATGAGCGCCAATGTGAGCGGCTTCGGCAACACCATGCGCATCACCCTCAATGACAACCTGCTGCGCCGTGGCTCATCCGAGGAAATTCAGGCCGTCATGGGCCACGAAATGGGCCACTACGTCCTCAACCACATCCCCAAGGACATCCTCTTCCTCGCCATCGTCGATGTGCTCTCCTTCGTCTACCTGTTCTACGGATTGCAATGGGCGCTGCGACGCTGGGGCGACCGCTGGCAAATTCACGATGTTGGCGATCCGGCCGTCCTGCCTCTGGTCTTTCTGCTGGCCGGCATCCTCTTCTTCGTCCTCACGCCGGTTTTGAACACGCAGACCCGCACCGAGGAAAAAGAAGCCGACATGTTCGGCCTCAACGCCAGCCGCCAGCCCGACGGCTTCGCGCAGGCAGCCATCCATCTCGGCGAGTACCGCAAGATGCGCCCCGGCAAACTCGAGGAGTTCATCTTCTTCGACCACCCCAGCGGCTACAACCGCATCCACTCCGCGATGCTCTGGAAAAGCGAGAACCTGGAACTCTTCGAAAAGAAGGACTGCGGAAGCACAACCTCACCGTCGAGCCAGTAAATATCCGGGCCGCGAATCCTGCCGTTCCCGCGGAGCTCAACCCTCTGGAGAAAACCGTAGCCCGAAAGCGGCGTCGGCCAGGTTCACCCCATAGCAAGTAGCGAACTCCCCGGCAACCCCAACGTCAATCTGAATCGGTTCCGCGTCCAGTCAGAAGTAACGGCCTTGACCCGTTTTGAGAAAACGCCATCGCAATTCTCGGCCGGTCGTAGAGACGGATCTCGCCAACCAGGTCAGCCAGTTCGGCCTTAAGCCAAATCGAAAAGCCGACTTGCGGGAGGTAGACTGGCATCGTGCTTGGAAGGGTAAATTCGGAATGTCGACGACGAGCGTAAAGAAGGCTGTTGTTGCGCTACTAGGCGTGACCGTCGTGTTGGGAAACTCGACTTCGGCCTCTGTCGCGCTTTCCGAATCCTTCGACAAGCCTGTTCGCAAGATGGTCGTGAATTTAGGGCGGTCTCCCTATCTAATGCCAAACGATCCTGCCCGGATCCAGCTCTCCTGTTTTTACTACCAGGATTTTATGGTCAAGGAACTGAATAACCCAGGACTGAAAGGAGTGCGCTGGGTCACGGTCACACCTGTCACCAACGAAGACGCACCCGCATGTCATCTGGCGCATGCTTCTACAGAACGATTCATGGCTAAGGAGTGGTGGAGCTTCGAAGGGGTCAAGGGATCGCTTCTGTTTTTGGAGGCAGCCGACGGCGACAGCAACGGCGGGATGCCTTTCCGCATCCTGGATTTGAAGGCCGGAAAGAAAATATTTGAGGATTCAGCCTGGTGGAATGGTCATTTGGAGTTCGTGCACACCACGAATGAGACTGTGTCGCTGAGATACTTGCGCGTAGTTGGCGGAGATTGCTCTATACCCAGGGACGGAATGAGTTGCTGGAGCAACTTCAGAAGACGGTATGGATTGGCGCTTGCAACGGTGCCGAAATGCACGGGCTATCGCCATGACGGGGAAAAGGAATGGGTTGTAGGCGACGAGGGCGTACCACCCGAAGAGATAACCACGCCGTCTGCCATTGCTTACCCGGTGGTGGTAGAGCTCTTCCCACGACCATCGATTAGGGCTGTTCCCGGTCCGGTGAAGTGTAGTCCAGTCGAATAGTAGTTGGTTGGTGTATCCCGACGGTGGACTGCAAGACGGGTTTTTCGGCAACTTCGTCTGTCTTCAGATTCAAACTGACCCACTACTCCAAACCGTTCGCCTTGCCTTCCCCGCCATTTTCCCTGATAATCAGTGTCTGCGCCCCCAAGGGCGCAGTGTCACCAGCACCACGGCCGGCAAGCCACAACGTCCGCGCGGTGGGAGACGAGGAAGTATGGCAAAAGAAGGCAAGAACATAGAGAAGGCGCGCGCCCAGGTGGAGAAGCGCCCTTACCCTCTGCAGGAAGCCGTTCCGCTTCTCCAAAAAGTCAAGTACGCCAAGTTTGACGAGACCGTCGACCTGACCCTGCGTTTGGGCGTCGACCCGCGTCACGCCGACCAGATGGTCCGCGGCACCGTCGTTCTGCCCCACGGCCTCGGCAAGACCAAGAAGGTCGCCGTCATCACTACCGGCGACAAGCAGCGCGAAGCCGAAGCCGCCGGCGCCGACATCGTTGGCGGCGACGAGCTGGTCGAGAAAATCCAGAAAGAATCCTGGACCGACTTCGACGCTCTCATTGCGACGCCCGACATGATGAAGTCCGTCGGCCGCCTCGGCAAAGTTCTCGGACCCCGCGGCCTCATGCCGAACCCAAAGACCGGCACCGTGACCAACGACGTCGCCGCCGCGATCCGCGAAATCAAGGCCGGCAAGGTTGAGTTTCGCACCGACAAGACCGCGCTCGTCCACGTACCCGTCGGCAAAATTTCTTTCCCAGCGCAAAAGCTGGTCGAGAACGCGATCACCGTGATCACCAGCGTGGTACGGGCGAAACCCTCGGCGGCCAAGGGAAAGTACATCAAGGGCATCACCATCAGTTCGACGATGGGCCCCGGCATCTCGCTCGATAACGCCGTCGCCGAATCGGCCGGTAAGGCAGAGAGATCGGCCTGAGACAGGTTTTGTATCAGGGCACAATGAATAGTTTTGTATCAATGGTTTTGTATCAGAGCACGACTTCAGTCGTGGCGTAAAGGGCCGAAAAGAGTCGGGCTTTAGCCCCTGTGGCCAGGATGAATTGAGGAATTGATATGGCACTGAGCAGACAAAAAAAGGCGGAGAAGGTCGACGAGCTCGCGAAAGAGCTCGAGAAATCGACCAGCGCCATCGTCGGCACCTTTACCAAACTGACCGTGGCCCAGGATTTCGAGCTGCGCAAAACCGTTCGTAAAGCCGGCGGCCGCTATCGCGTCCTCAAGAACAAACTGGCCGGTCGCGCCGCGAAGGGCACCAGAATTGAAGCCGCGCTGCAGGGGCTGAAGGGCGTTTCCTCGGTCGCCTACACAAGCGGCGATCCGGTCGCGCTCGCCAAGGCGCTCTCCGCCTGGGTGCAGGACAACGCGGAGTTCACCTTCAAGCTCGGCATCGTCGACGGCAAGGTCATCAACGTCGAAGAAGTCAAAGCTCTGGCCACCATGCCCGGCAAGGAAGAGATTTTTGCGAAGCTGCTCTTCCTTATTAACTCTCCGGCGCAGCGTCTGGTCACTGTGCTCAACGCCGCGGGACGCGACCTCGCGGTCGTCATCAACCAGGGCGTGAAGGAAAACAAGTTTGCTGGCGGCGAAGCAGCCGCAGGGTAGCAAAGGAATCGAGCCGTTCATCCTCCCCGAGGGGTGCCTGGTCTGGGGCACATCGGAAACCTCGAGGTGGTCAGAGCGGCAACCACCGAGCGTAAGCAAGGTGGCGCAGTGCAAAATTCAGAATCACGTGGAGAACAAAATGGCAGATCTGCAGCAGTTGGAAGAACAGATTGTTGGGCTGACCCTCCTGGACGCGGCAGCCCTCGTCAAGAAGCTCGAAGAGCGCCTCGGCGTTTCGGCCGCGGCCGCCGCTCCGGTCGTCGTTGCCGGCGGTGCAGCAGCCGGAGCGGCAGCCCCGGCGGCCGTCGAGCAGACCGAGTTCACCGTCACCCTCAAGGATGCCGGAGCGAATAAGATCAATACAATCAAAGCCGTACGCGAGGTCACCTCGCTCGGCCTCAAGGAAGCCAAGGACCTTGTCGACGGTGCTCCCAAGACGCTCAAGGAGAACATCAGCAAGGACGACGCCGAGGCCATCAAAAAGAAGTTCGATGGCGTTGCAACCGTCGAAGTCAAGTAGCCTTCCTGGGGTCGGCAAGCAACTTGCGTGCCAAAGCGGAACGCGCTATCATAGTTTCTGTGCGTTCCGTTCGGCTGTATTCAATCTTGTCGGTCCCGGGGCGTATTTCCGTCTTCCTGATCATCCACAAACCGCAGTAACGCCCGTCGTCGACGGGCACGGCAGCTTGTGCGCATGAAAGTTTGGATCGATGGAGGATATCTCCGGCAGAGATTTTGCCGGGCGTAATTGCAGGCCAGGCGGCGGACCTGCCCTTACGTATGAAATGAGTTGTCAGGCGGCGCGGGCGAAGGTTTTCAAGCGGCGGGAATCGAACATTCTGTCACTGTACAGTGCACAATTCGGTTGTGGCGCTCGTGGGACTTGCTGTCTCCGCGAGCGTGTTCCGTTTCCCCCGGCGCGTTCCTCTCGTCTCGCTTCCTCTTCTCCTCCGCCGCGTCATCGATGCCCCGCCCCGTCCTTTGTGTGACGGGCACCGGCAGGCAAACAGGCAGTTGCGCGGGCGGTCCACATTGCCCGCATAGCTGCCCAGGCAAAGCGGAAGCGTAACCCCCTTACGCCCTTCCGCGCAAGAGAAAAACGGCACTGCACTCCACTTTTTGTGCAGCCGTAACCAAATACGTACGACGCGTTCCGAACGAGGCGGGATGCACCGTGCGCGGCAAATCCGATCAACGAGCCCCGCACGACCCGGCCGGCCGCTCGCATCTTCCTCGCTTCACGGGTCCTGAGGAGTAACGAATGCCTAACGAGAACCGCGCGGTCCGCAGCCGTCTCGACTTTTCGAAGATCCCAACCGCTATCCGCATTCCCAATTTGATCGAAGTCCAGCGCCGTTCCTACGAGCGCTTCCTCCAGATGGACAAGCTGCCATCGGAGCGCGACGACTCCGGCCTGCAGTCGGTTTTCACCTCGGTCTTTCCCATCACCGATTTTCGCAACATCTCCCAGCTCGACTTCGTCGACTTCGCCATCGGCAACTGGGAATGCAAGTGCGGGCACCTCAAGGGTCTCCATCACCTGCGCACCACCTGCGTCCATTGCGGCGCCATGGTCATCACCGATCCCTTCCACCCCGGCGACGTGCTCTGCCAGAAGTGCGGCACCTATAACAAGAACACTCCCGACTTCTGCAACAAGTGCGGCGACCCTGTCGGCCTGCAGCTCAAATACGACCAGGCGGAGTGCGAAGAGCGCGGCATGACTTACTCCGCGCCGCTCAAAGTCACCGTGCGCCTCACCATCTACGACAAGGATCCCGAGACCGGCGCCAAATCCATCCGCGACATCAAGGAGCAGGAAGTCTTCTTCGGCGACATCCCGCTCATGACGCAGAACGGCACCTTCATCGTCAACGGCACCGAGCGCGTCATCGTCTCCCAGCTCCACCGCTCGCCCGGCGTCTTCTTTGAGACGGCGAACAACCGCACCTACTTCCTCGGCAAGATCATTCCCTACCGCGGTTCGTGGGTCGAGTTCGAGTACGACCAGAAGAACACCCTCTACGTCCGCATCGACCGCAAGCGCAAATTCCTTGGCACCATCTTCCTGCGCGCCCTGGGCCTCAAGAGCGATGAAGAGATTCTCCGCACCTTCTACACCGTCGACAAAATCGCGGTGAAGGACGGCAAGCTCTTCTGGACCATCGATCCCAACGCTGAGAAGCCGACCCACCTGCTCGGCGCCAAGCCCGCCCACGCCATCGTCGCCAGGGGCGAAGAGATCGCCCACTCCGGCCGCAAGGTCACGCCCACCATCATGAAGGCTCTGCGCGCCGCAAAAATCGCCCAGGTCGAAGTCGAAGCCGCCGAGCTCGACGGCGCCATGACCGCTGCCGACGTGGTCGATACCTCCACCGGCGAAGTCTTCGTCGAGGCCAATCAGGAGCTCACTTCCGACAAGCTGCACAAGATTGTCGAAGCCGGCATTCCCTCCATCGAAGTCTTCTTCCCCGAGCGCGACGACATGGGCAACGTCATCACCAACACCCTGCGCCGCGACTCTGTCCGCAAGCCGGAAGAAGCCCTCATCGAGATTTACCGCAAGCTCCGCCCCGGCGATCCGCCCACCCTCGACACCGCGACCGCGCTCTTTGAAGGCATGTTCTTCGATCCGCGCAAGTACGACTTCTCGCGCGTCGGCCGCCTCAAGTTCAACATCAAGCTCTACGAGAATCAGGACACGACATCGCTCGACCATCGCACCCTGACTCCCGAAGACTTCTACGCCACCATCCGCTACCTGCTCAAGCTGCGCCGCAACATCGGCAATGTCGACGACATCGATCACCTCGGCAACCGCCGCGTCCGCGCTGTCGGCGAGCTCATGGAGAACCAGTTCCGCATCGGCCTGGTCCGCATGGAACGCGCCATCAAAGAAAAAATGTCCGTGTATCAGGAAATGTCCACGGCCATGCCCCACGACCTCATCAACGCCAAGCCCGTCATGGCGGCCATCCGCGAGTTCTTCGGCTCCTCGCAGCTATCGCAGTTCATGGATCAGACCAACCCGCTCTCCGAGATCACCCACAAGCGCCGTCTCTCCGCGCTGGGGCCGGGCGGTCTGTCCCGCGAGCGCGCCGGATTCGAAGTCCGCGACGTCCACCCCACCCACTACGGCCGCATCTGCCCCATCGAGACGCCGGAAGGTCCGAACATCGGCCTCATCAGCTCCCTCTCGTGCTTCGCGCGCATCAACGAGTACGGCTTCATCGAATCGCCGTATCGCAAAGTGCGCGAGAGCCGCATGCTCGACTTCGTTCAGGTCACCAACGCCGGCGAAAGCGGCATGCGCGTCGGCGATCACCTCGAGAAGACTGAAGCCCTCAAGCTCAACGAGAAGCTGCGCAAAGAAAAGCAGCGCCAGATCGAGTACGAGCCCTACTCCTTCTATCTCTCGGCATGGGAAGAGGACAAGCACACCATCGCTCAGGCCAACGTCGAGCTCGACCAGAACGGCAACATCGTTGAAGAGCTGGTCAACGCGCGCCGTCAGGGCAACTTCGTCCTCGTCAATCGCAAGGAAGTCGACTACATCGACGTCAGCCCCAAGCAGCTCGTCTCCGTCGCCGCGTCGCTGGTGCCTTTCCTCGAGCACGACGACGCCAACCGCGCGCTGATGGGCGCTAACATGCAGCGCCAGTCCGTTCCCCTGCTCGTCTCGGAAGCGCCGCTGGTCGGCACCGGCATGGAAGGCGTCACCGCCCGCGACTCCGGCGCCGTCATCCTCGCCAAGCGCAATGGCCTTGTCGACTCCGTCGACTCCGAGCGAATCATCGTCCGCGTCGAAGGCGAGCATCACCCCACGCAGCTGTCGCGAGAGGTGGGTTCCGACATCTATCAGCTCATCAAATTCAAGCGCTCCAACCAGAACACCTGTATCAACCAGAAGCCGATCGTCCATCAGGGCGACCGCGTCATCAAAGGCCAGGTCATCGCCGACGGTCCCTGCACCGAGCAGGGCGAGCTCGGCCTCGGCCGCAACGTGCTCGTCGCCTTCATGCCCTGGCGCGGCTACAACTTCGAGGACGCCATCCTCATCTCCGAAAAGCTCGTGCGCGAGGACTACTACACCTCCGTGCACATCGAGGAATTCGAGATCGAGGCGCGCGACACCAAGCTCGGTCCGGAAGAAATCACCCGCGACATCCCCAACGTCAGCGAGCACTCGCTGCGCGATCTGGATGAGAGCGGCATCATCCGCATCGGCGCCAAGGTCCACCATAACGACATTCTGGTCGGCAAGGTCACCCCCAAGGGCGAAACCCAGCTCACGCCGGAAGAGAAGCTCCTCCGCGCCATCTTCGGCGAAAAGGCCGGCGATGTTCGCGACGCTTCCCTCACCTGCCCTCCCGGCATCGAGGGCACCGTGGTCGACGTCCGCATCTTCTCTCGCAAGGGTCAGGAGAAGGACGAGCGCGCCCGCCAGATCGAAGCCGAGCAGATCGCTCAGCTCGAGAAGAACCTGTCGGACGAAATCCGCATTCTTACCGACGAGCGCCTCAAGCGCCTCGAAGGCATCCTCGGCGCAAAGGAAGTCCTCGCTGATCTGCACGACGAGCGCACCAACAAGCGCCTCCTCGCCAAGGGCGCGATCCTCGATCGCGACGCCATCGAGCGCATCTCCACCCGCAACCTCAAGCGCATTCGCTACAACGACAAAGATCCGCGCGTGAATGAGCAGATCGACGAGATCGAGGAGATGACCTCGCGGCAGATCGATGTGCTGCGCAAAATCACCAACGAGAAAATCGGCAAGCTGCAGAAGGGCGACGAGCTGGCCCCCGGCGTCATCAAGCTGGTCAAGTGCTACATCGCCATGAAGCGCAAGCTCTCCGTCGGCGACAAGATGGCTGGCCGTCACGGCAACAAGGGCGTCATCGCGCGCATTTTGCCGGAAGAGGACATGCCGTATCTTCCCAACGGAACTCCAGTGGAGATCGTCCTCAATCCGCTCGGCGTTCCCAGCCGTATGAACGTCGGTCAGATTCTCGAAACCCACCTCGGCTGGGCCGCGCACGATCTCGGCCAGCAGATCGCGGCGCTGGTGAAGAAGAATCAGGACGCCAACGAAGTGCGCAAGGTCATCACCCAGAAGTTTGCCAACACCGCTGCCCTGCGCCAGCTCACCGAGCTCGACGACGACCAGCTGATGCGCGTCGCCGCCGGCATGAAGAACGGCATCTGGTTCGGCACGGCGGTCTTCGATGGCGCTCGCGAGAGCGAAATCAAAGCCCTGCTCACGGCCGCCGGCCTGCCCACTTCCGGCAAAACCGAGCTCTTCGACGGCATGACCGGCGAAGCCTTCGAGCAGCCGGCCACCGTGGGCTACATCTATATGTTGAAGCTCTCCCACCTGGTCGACGACAAAATTCACGCGCGATCCATCGGCCCCTACTCGCTCATCACCCAGCAGCCGCTGGGCGGCAAAGCCCAGTTCGGCGGGCAGCGCTTCGGAGAAATGGAAGTCTGGGCGCTGGAAGCCTACGGCGCCGCTTACATCCTCCAGGAGCTGCTCACCGCCAAGTCCGACGACGTCTTCGGCCGCACCCGGATCTACGAAGCCATCGTCAAGGGCGAAGCCGCCATCGAGCCCGGCGTGCCCGAATCCTTCAACGTGCTCATCCGCGAGCTGCAGTCGCTCTGCCTCGACGTTGAGCTCATCAAACTGGCCCCCGGCGAAGGCCCGAAGGACGCGAAGAAACAGCCCGTCCCCGAACTCGCCGCGGCTGATTAGTAGCCGGGGGGCTTTAGCCCTCGGCGTGGTAAATGCACCGGCCTTTAGGCCGGTGAAATGGGCAGGAAAATCGGGGGCTTTAGCCCCGGCCATCCCGCCGAACTGAGAGTTTTCGCGGCGCAATCCATCGCGTTGCAAGGAACATACGCTGAACCGCAGTGCTACCGGCTACCGGCTACCGGCTACCGGCTGCTTCTGCAAGGGAGGTTGACCTTGTACCGTTCCAGCCCGTTCGAAATGACCAGCCCCATCACCGACTTCGACGCGATCCGCATCTCGCTCGCCTCGCCGGAAAAGATTCGCAGCTGGTCGCATGGCGAAGTCACCAAGCCGGAGACCATCAACTACCGCACCTTCAAGCCGGAGCGCGACGGACTGTTCTGCGCCCGCATCTTCGGCCCGGTCACCGACTGGGAGTGCCTCTGCGGCAAGTACAAGCGCATGAAGCACCGCGGCGTCATCTGCGACAAGTGCGGCGTCGAAGTCACCGTCTCCAAAGTCCGCCGCGAGCGCCTCGGCCACATCGAGCTCGCCTCGCCCTGCTCCCATGTGTGGTTCTTTAAGGGACTCCCCTCGCGCATCGGCCACCTCCTCGACATTTCGCTCCGCGACCTCGAGTCCGTTCTCTACTTCGAGAGCTACGTCGTCGTCGATCCCGGCGACGCGCCCGTTCGCGAGCGCGAGATCATCAAGGACGAAACCAAGTTCCGCGAGATGGACCAGCAGTACCGCCCCACCGGCTTCAAAGGCATGATGGGCGCCGAGGCCATCAAGGAACTCCTCAAGCGCGTCAACGTCGACGAGCTCTCCATCGAGCTCCGCGAGCGCATGAAGGCCGAAACCTCCCTCCAGAAGCGCCTCAAGTTCGCCAAGCGCCTCAAGGTTGTCGAAGCTTTCCGCAAGTCCGGCAACAAGCCGCAGTGGATGATCCTCGACGTCATCCCGGTCATTCCGCCCGAGCTGCGTCCCCTCGTGCCACTCGACGGCGGCCGCTTCGCCACGTCGGACCTGAACGACCTCTATCGCCGCGTCATCAACCGCAACAACCGCCTCAAGAAGCTCATGGACCTGCACGCGCCTGAAGTCATCGTGCGCAACGAAAAGCGCATGCTCCAGGAAGCTGTCGATGCCCTCTTCGATAACGGCCGTCGCGGCCGCGTCCTGCGCGGCGCCAACAACCGCCCGCTCAAGTCCCTCTCTGACACTCTGAAGGGCAAGCAGGGCCGCTTCCGCCAGAACCTTCTCGGCAAGCGCGTCGA
>Ga0182015_10006477_pt1 | contig 11738 bp, 15 predicted proteins | sample 712P3MmetaG_FD_120478 | JGI IMG/M metagenome (GOLD analysis project Ga0182015, IMG submission 120478) | Permafrost microbial communities from Stordalen Mire, Sweden - 712P3M metaG | ecosystem: Environmental > Terrestrial > Soil > Wetlands > Permafrost | place: Sweden: Stordalen | collected...
CTACTTTTGACCTTCGCAGACATGCTGCATAGGAACGTATGAATTTCAGGATATAGGAGAACAGAAATTTCGACTATTTCGAATATTTGAGTTTTGGGCAACCACCGCTAGCAGCATAATATATTTATCCAAATTTCTAGTAGCTATTGAGTGACCGAACCCACATTAGTAGCGCCTTTGACGACGATAGCCAATGCAACAATCTGCACTCCACAGTATCAACGCTAGGCCGCTGGTGACGCAACTGGTCCACACAAAAGCAAACATCTGAGTACCAAGGCTTGTGTGGATATTGATGATATCAAAGTTGGCCGCGTTCATGGCATCGCGGAGCGCAGTATACAAGACTTGACAGAGTACAGAGCCTATCAGAATGAATGCAAACGAGAGCTGAACACAAGTGAGCGGGAGACATGTGAGACGGGGAGTACAAAGGCAAACACGCCGACAATGAAGGACCCGACTCTGACGCGGCAGCCAAGGATCAACCCTATGATCGTTGCCCCAAATCCGAGAACGGCGCCAATAATCCAGCAAGAGAAGACGAACAGGGAAAGACTTTGTAAACGGTGAATATTTTTTCCCACGGTATCTGGCAAAGGAATGTGAAGATCGTGTGTGAACTCGTCGTTGATAGATGAGACTGGATTGGTTGAGTTCCCTGGTTTGGGATTGGTGCACGACACAACGGTCGTGTTGTACCCCTCGCAAAAGCCCCAGAGACCATATCTATAAAAGTCGTGAATTCCGAGATCGTGTTGTGCGCCTTCGGTTAAAGTGTCGAAAATGCTGCCGGGGAGATTGACGATGTCAGTGGAATTAACCTACTCATCAACAAGATTCAAGCAAGGAGGGGTACCTCGAGAAAATATGTCGTCCGGAGAACAGGTTTGTTGTGCGTGCATCCTAGAGATTCAGGTTAGCGTCTTCCAGGAACAGAAAACGTACCAATGATCACCAAGATCGCAAAAATCACAGAAATCAGGTTTAACACCGATGGAAGCAATCCAAATCGGGCGTTTCCGCCAACGGGACCTTTTGAGTACATGTAAACGATAGTTGTCTGGTAGACGCGAGTGGAAAGAATCCGATGGTAGAAGGGCGTCCGAAGGTATATATAGATGATTTAAGGCTCTGTGAAACCAGACGTTTCGACTTGGTTTGTGACTTCCGCTTTGTTATGAAAAGCCTTGGATTTTCGCCGCCGCCCTGGATAGTTGGCCAGGGAACTCGTTCATTGGCTAACCTTAATTACGCCACATCACGGGAACGACCGGCATTTCCTAGTGACCACTCGCGACCAATTCAATTCATCGAATGAGGGACAGAAGTCCATTCACATCAATGATCAGAGTGTTCGGCTGCGTAAGTTGACACTTCAGTGTGTTTAGAAGTCTATCTTCTGGCAAAAGGCAGGGAGTATTAGCCTGACTGCACAAAAAAAATATTACGCAACTGATGCGGTAAGGACCACTCCGAACTCGTGCTCCGAAATGAGCTCGAAAGATGACATAACTGGTATTAGGTCCGGAATCAGACCGGATACTCTCAAGATACTTTCCTTTCAGAGGGGCCCTTCAACTAAAAATGCAGTTGATTTGGCTGCATGAGAATGGTCGAATTGAGAAGGTTCAAAGATTTTGTGTAAATACCCTTACCCTATTTATTTAAATAATTGTTTCAAAAAATCCTCTGTGTTTACGACGCGGCTCCATGTCAAGCAAGACCACGAAACAAGCCGCTGCGCGCGAAACGATTGATAGTAACTCCCGCGTTCTATGACGATTTAACATGCCAGTACTACATGAAATATCATCCATTTTAAATACGGGTTTGGACAAGCACACCCTTTCGCTATGCGTATCGCTCTGCGAGAATGGCGTGAACCCAGAGGCATTGGCAGTACATTTCCCCTCCCGGATACGCGCTGACAACTCTTTAAAGGAAGTCATCCGCGAGCTACGAAGAGAGGCGGGGTTGAGAAGTAGCGACGACTGAGCAGAAGCCATGTCACCTTGGATGGATTACCTTGGCAAAATTACGAAAAGATCTTTTGCTCTTTCTATCATCGAATCCCGTCACGCCGATGCTAATGGCCGAAATCAAAAACACTATGGCCAAACAAAACCTCTGGAAGTTGTACATAGAACTATTTTCGAAGTAGGCGAACAATCACCATAACCTTCAAACATCGTCTTGATCCATTCTGTAAACCTCGCTTTCCCCGCCATAGAGATCTTCTGCCGGCTGATCCAGGTTCTCAATCTGGTCTTTAATGATATGGCTTGATCGTTAGTCAACGCCATTGGATATTATGATATTGTACCTCGCCTTGGGATCAAGACTCAAAGCTGCAGTGAAATTTTGGAGAGCTTTGATCCGATCGCCCTTGGCTTTGTAGATGCGACCCAGCATAAAGTACGGTTTCGCATTATCGGGAGACGCGTCTTTGAGCTTCAGCAATTCTCTCTCAGCGGCCTGGGGATCAGTCAAAGAGCCAGGCACAAAACATACATCAAAGTACTTCAGATGAATATACATTCGAGCAAGTTGATATCGGGCTGAAATATTAGTCGGCGTTGCGTCTGCGGCGCGTCTGTATTCTTCCATCGCACCTAAATAATCTCCCGCTCGTTCGAGACACTAGGGTTAGACAGTTGTCAATAAACAGTGGGAAGATACATTCCCAATGCAACACATGATGATCGAATTTGACGGGTTGAGATTGCTGGCAGCTTTAAAGCATTTGATTGCAGCTTGATTCTTGCCTGATTTGAATTCAACAGATCCTAATCCGTACCTAGAAACGGGATCAATCCTGCATATAAAATGCGTACCATGCATGATAGAGTCTTCGATTTGCTCGCAAAGCGTTCATGAAGCATTGTCGAGCTTTATCATACTCCTCATTCTCAGTGTGCTCCAACCCTTGTAATGAATAGGCGTAGGCAAAGTGAGGATCAAGTTGGATCGCTCGTTGGAAACAAGCAATCGCTTGATCGTGTTCATGCTGGCTAGCAAACGAGTTTCCAACCACACACCAAGTTTGAGGCGCAAGCCAGTCGAGGTCGACCATCTCATGCGCGAGGAAGGCGAGATCGACTTCCTTAGTGAGGTGAAACAAAACAGTGGAAAAGAGTTCCATGTCTTCTAGGCGACCAGGGTCTGCCCTTCGTAGGGAAATGAACTCCTTGAGTGCCTGGATCAATTAGCCTTGCCATGTCAGGAAAAGAACTTCTGTAAGATTTCGGCTCTCATACAAAGCCCGAGCCGTACGACTCAATACGTAGGGTGTATTCGCTTGCGAAGACGCGAGGGACTTGAACGTAGCAAGAGCATGAGCACAGTCATATCGGCTCAGCGCGTAACAGCCCTCTCCAATCTTTGTATACAAGCCCAGAAGTTGTGACTGGGCTTCATCGCGCTCCTCAAGGGACATATTGGGCACAGCAGACCTAGAGTTTGGTCTTTCCTACCTGTCTTAGAAACAGAGCGTCCGGGGGCTTATTACATCGTGAGAGTGGGAAATTTCCATGGCACTATCTGTCGAAGTTTTCTGGGTATCGGGGAAGACGGTTCGTGCGATTCTTTTGGGCGCTTGGGTTGTTGTTGTCGGTTTAGTCCGTGAATGTGCCGATAATAACCGTGTACTCCGCCGCGTATTTTGAGCAGTTGACGAATCTGTGGTTGTCTTTTTCTAAAGAGAGAGTTCAGAGAAGCATCATAAAGTGAAAGAAACCTGGACAGTCTCACGAACAGAGCGCAACGTACCCTTCCCTCTCAAGCTGTCGACCATAGATCTTGATGTTGGCCTTTGCGATGGCTTCATGAGGTCGGATGGTGTGGGTAGAGATGGACTTTCCTCAGATAGCAAGGAATTCGAATGCATGCCCTGCATGGTCGGCGTTCTAGTGTCTTAGTTGTCAATTATTCTTGGGCTCAAACCCAGGAGTGATTGGCTGATTAAAGCGGCCTGAAAATGGTTGTTGCGATTTACTCCAATTGAAAATCGGCTGGAAAGCAGAGCTAGATGCCGGCCGAGATGTCTCTGGTATGTCTGCCAACGGAAAATCGAATGCATTGCTTGAGAGTGCTGGAGTGTCGATATTGGTCGTATGTGTTGCTTCGCGGAGGGCTCTCATTGTGGAGCTTGCTTTGAAACAATTTTCGACACGAAGTGACACCCCTAGGCATGTGAGGAAAGCCAGCTTAGAAGGTAGAGACCTAGTTCGATGAGACCATCAAAAGCCTCCCATAGATACGGGTTTACTTTCAATGCTTCTATGTATGTATCCATGGCTCGCTTCGAGTCGCCCGATGCCCTTTGCATATGGCCCATCAAACACAGCACTGCGCCGGTATCAGGCAGATGGTTTCGCGAGGCGTTGCTGTGGTCATCTTGAGAGTCTTTCAGCATGTATTCTAGAGCAAAGGGTCTTACAAGCGGTCCACTTGTTTGGAAGTTGGGTCAAACAGTTTTCCAGCGAGAGCAGGCCTTCTCGAAATTTGCCAAGTTCTTTGCAGCTCTGCGCAAACACGTAGGAGCATCCGAGATGGCGATGGCCATTGGTGATGTTGTAAGCCGACGAAGGACGACCGGCACGCAGAAAGCACAAGCCGAGAAGATGACGAGAATTCTGATCGCGATCGTTTAATGCGAGGAGTCGTTCTGCGACGAAGAGCGCATTGTTGACGAGGTTGTTGTCGAGTGAGTACCAAATAATCTGCTGGAAATGTTCATGGATGTGGGGCTTGACGGCACTCATCCTTTCGTTCCAAGGGACCGACTGTGTCGTCTCTCTACTAATCGATCGATCGTTCCCTCTGAAGCCAAAAACACTCTCACGATCCTCAACAGCTCACTACCCGGTTTGTGTTTGATTACACAAGGGTTATTTACACCCTAGAAAGTAGTTGATCAACGCCGAACGCATCTCACGCTTCACAGTCATAAAAAAGAGGCCACCCTACGTATACTGGATGCCAAGATATGAATTTAATACTAAGAATATATTAAAGAATCTATAGATAGTGATGAAACAGACGAAAAATAGACATCAACGTCCAAAAGACAACCCAAAAAATGATACCGTTAAATACTTTCCGGATGAACTCCCATAATGATGATTGCAATAATTTCAATGCCCAGACCATGCAGAACTACCCAAGACAAATTTCCGAGATGACCTTTCCGAAACCAGTTTTGTACTTTTGTGGTTCATTGCAAAAAAATAACTCCTGCGCCAACCGGACGCTTCCTGGAATGCCGAGCACCGAAACCCTTAAAACGCCTTAACGACCATAAGCATAATACCAATAATGGCCCTAAACAATTAGACTTTGATTGACATACGGGTAGATACATATAAATCCTTCCGAGAGGTGCAGCAATTCAACTTGTTCATTTTCCATCCAATTTTCACAATCCCTCTATTTGCTTTTTGCAACTTTTCAAATTCACTCTTATTAACCAGCCATCTGCATGATTAGCTTGATATGCACGTAAAGGTGGATACCCTCTGCGACTACGTCCGTGAAGCCAATGCCAACCGTACAAGACGTCGTAGATCTCATCGGTTGCTTCAATTCCCGAACCAGAACATTCCACAACTTTTACATGTGAATGTTTTTTCCGAATGGCGGCAAAAACATCGGCGTAGTGACTGAGCCTAAGTCTCCCTCCAGACAGGTTGGCTTCAAGGTCCAGGTAAAACAAATGGGGCATGAGGGACAGTAACGTCTGAATGCCTTGCGGAGAAAGACCGGTGCGATGGATTCCAAGTTCAACCAAAGTGGACGGAAAATCCAATGCGTGCTCGTCGCTGACAGGCAGCCCGCAGATATCGAGAGCGCGCAGCGTCCCCTTGGACTTCAAGGCGGAGAGGAAGAGAGGAACTTCCCGTGGGCTAAGGGGGTGATTGAGCTCGTCGTTGACACGGACATTGAGGCTTTCGAGGCCAGTGGAGGCAGGATGATCAAGGAGGAACGACAAGAGCGCTCGGCCACTGATACCTCCACAGTTCCCGAGATAAAGATGCTGCAGGCGAGCGTGTGGGCTAATGGACCGTAATCCGAGCGAAGTAATTTGTGTGGAGCTTAGATCCTGAAGGGTTAGTTAGCATCTCAATCTATATCAAAAGGGGGTACCAAATGAGTGAGCCCATGGAGAAGAGGTAAGAGGCGAGGATAAATGTTGGCTGGGAGCGTTTGGCATCCATGCAGAGACAGGCGTCGAATGGGAGGGAACGGAGCCAAAATCCTGTGGGTGACAGGATCGATATGAGATCGCAACATTCCCTCAAAGGCCTGCACAAAGCTGGGACGAGAGCTGCCACAAACTATAACAAATGAGCGAATGTCAGGAATCAGACAGGGCGTCGTACAATCTAGTGCTTCGAGTTTTGGCAATTTGTTGGGGTTGAATATTTGCATCAAGACATTGATATCAAGATCGGGGTCTACAGCCTCGCTCAAAAGCAACTATATGTTAATAGTATTCTAAGAATAACGTTACCTCTTGAAGGTTTGGAACGAGGTTCAAACATTCGGACAAGGTCTCGGAGCAAACCATCTTGATTTGCTTATTGTCATTGGCGCTGCGTCCAAGCGATACAACCGAGAAAGGACTGAAATCGAGAGTCTTGACTAGGAAACCTTTCTCGGGATGTTGGGAGATCTGAGTTAAAAACTGGATCGAGTCAGTGAAAGTCTGGGAGATGGGACATACCTTTGTAAATGCATACGGGTCGGAGATAGGAACGTGACGGTACAGCCAGTTTGTTCCGACGGTATGAAATTGTCTCGAGACTAAGCAACACGCCGAGATGTCGCGCAGCACATCATAGATGCCTCGACTGTTGTCGTCATGAACTAGTCCGAGGATCTGATCGAGGATCTCAAATGGAACATCGTCGAAAGGGGAGCATGCGAATGGCTGTGGAGATGCGGGAGGTGTGAGGAGTTGCTGCTCGGGTTGGAAGGGGTAGAGGGCGGCGACAAATTTTTTCTGGTCGAGAAACTGCATTGCGTTTGCCGAATCAAAGAGCGCGTTGTCATAGTGTTTCGCCCCGGAATCAAAGATTTGAGGTGCAAGATCAAAAGGAGCGCAAGAAGGCATTCTGTCTCATCCAGTGGCAGCTAGCAAAAGGGTAAAGGAGGGCAATAAATATCGTTGTTGATGTATGTTGGTGTTGGAATGGATTAGAAAAGAGGGGAGAAACCAGGGCGGAGCAGAGGCAGAAGTTTTTGTAGTCACGTTGGGAAGAGCATGGCACACGATGCTGTGGCGCCCATATTTCCGAAGGCTGAAACGTGACCTCATGTGTCACCACTTTTTCGCGATTGGTCTATTGCCTTCCCCCCGGATTTTCGACCCGCGCACAATTTTAAATGGAAATGGTTGGCCCGGTCACACGGCCAAGAAACGGACAAACTTTTGACATCACCCGATCCCTTTCGCTTCTATTATCCCCTCAAATCAAGCAACAAGAGTCGGCTAGCCACGGGCGCCAAAATATGCGGCGTGGCGCTTTAAGTCTTTCTTGCATTTCTTGGAGAATGAGACTTGGATAGTTTTACCGCGGAGGAGCCGGACCGGTTGGTGTGCCCATTAAATATATATATGCCTATGCGATCGATGCCCCTGATGTACATGTGAAATGGGGTCGAGGAGTACCCTCATCCACACTGGTGGGACAGCATGTGTTTTCCCCTTGGAGGTTTATGGTGATTGCGGAGGAATTCAACTAGCAAAACTTTCTATGTTTACAAACCTGGACTCTATATACGTGTAACGTGATAGGCAACAGATGCAGGATCATGGCGTCGACGCAATATTCTGTCAGCGGGCATATGGAAGTTGGATTTAGAGTTTGTAGACGACGTCTGCAAGCACATGTTTTTGATAAACAGAAAGCTGGTATATTGACCGCTCACCGAGGACCTTAGGACGAGATTGTATGATGAGACTTTGAGAAGATTGGAAAAAGGGGGATTTGAGATGGTGGGACCATTTTGCGGAGGTGAAATTGTGTGTAATTTTAGCTTACCAATCATTCGTTGTGCTTCTAAATTCCGCTGTTGCCCGCACTTACATTTCCGTTTCCGATTTATACTCGGACGCAAATACCGACGTGAGACCGATTAAATCCGCAACCAGACAGCGCAACGCAAAGGACATCACAAGACAGGGCCCGATGCCACTCCCAGTAGCGTCCGACATACTTCGCAGACTCCAGAACACAATCTACCAGCCGTGGGAAGACACACACCAGCCCGCCACACTCGACTCGGCCCACAGTGCACCTTCAGCCAATCTCACCCTGAATACGAATACCGACACGGAAGCGGACTCGTCCAGAAATGACTTGCACAACTTCAACTTTGGTGCACACGGCGCAACGACATCGACATCTCCATCTTCTCCTCCTCCACAATCGTCCCCTCCTCCCTTCGAGAACCTGTATCCCCGACCCGCCTCAGAGTTGAGTAATACCCGCCGTCGACAGCCTTCAACTCCGGCCGTATCCTCTCCCGATGTAAATGCGCAATCCCTACTTCGCAAGCGCATCCTGGAGATACAGTCTCTGGGTCTCCCAGAGCGTGAGAAAGCACGTCTCATACAGGTAACCCCCGCCGTCCCTTTTTTGGAATCAAGTCTCATCATCGCCACCTGTAGGCATTAATGACCGAAGCATATCTCGATGCTCAGCGACGTCGAAGAGGCTCGCAGTCGGAACAACCTCAGCCAGGCGAACTCACCGAAAAGGACTTGGCAAAAACATATCATGATCAGGAACACGGAATATTAGGTTGCCAGCATTACCGTCGGGGTGCCAAGCTGCAGTGCAGCACATGCAATCACTGGGCAACCTGTCGTTACTGTCACGATGAAGAGGAAGACCACAAACTTATCCGGTACTCCCGAATGTAAACCCTGACGCTTATACTCTCCGCAGGAAAGACACTCGCAATATGCTCTGTATGCATTGTTCCACGCCACAAAAGGCAGCACAGTATTGCCAAAATTGTCAAATACGGCTTGCGAGATATTATTGTGAGAAGGTCAAGCCTCGTTTACTCTACATCTGACCTTTTTAGTGTCATTTATGGGACGATTCTCCGACGAAATCAATCTACCATTGCGGTGATTGTGGTATATGCCGCGTCGGGGAGGGTCTAGGAAAGGACTTCTTTCACTGCAAGGTTTGGCTCCTCGTGCTCCCTAGCTAATCTTTCCTGACCTGCAATGTTTGCATGTCCGTGTCGCTACAAAATTCACATCGCTGCATTGAACGTAATACCGAATGCGACTGCCCCATCTGCGGTGAATACCTCTTTACTTCCCCAGAGACTGTCGTTTTCATGCCATGCGGACATTCCATACATCAAAGATGCTACAATCAACATATAAAATCGTAAACCCCCAACGTCTACATTGCGCTGATATACGCAGATCGTATCGGTGTCCTACTTGTTCTCGAGCACTCATCAATATGGACCACTACTTTCGATTACTGGATGTGGAAGTACGAAGACAGCCAATGCCAGCTCCGTATGATAGTTGGCAAACAGTCATATTATGGTGAGTTGTCCTTTGGCATACCGCTAAAAGTTCTAGCAACGATTGCTCAGCAAAGAGTCGAGTGTCTTTCCATTTCGTCGGGCACAAGTGCAACTTGTACTTCCCTCCACCGATTCCAGACCAATTGCTAACTACCAAAGATGCTCTAGCTACAATACCGTTATGTGCGACATCCTCAAACCACCTGAACAAGTGCCGACCGCTCCGACGCAGTCCACTGCTGAACTCATATCCGCGGGACCTGAGGCCACCGCATCTGTCGCCGCTATCATGGAGACTCCTCCGTTTGCGGAACCTTCGGCGAACGTAGATAGCGTTCCTGGACGACCTCACTCCCACTAATCCCACTTTGCCATATTTTGCATATATCTCATTTTCGCAGACATTAAAATGGAGGGATTCAATTGTATTTATTAGCTTGCATTGTACAACGCATGGATCCGAGTAATGAATTTCAATATAGATGAGGGAATCGGTTATGTATAACAATATAATTTTGGAGCATATTGTCCCATACTGAAGATACTGAGCTATTCCTAAGACTATGACCGATAAGCAACACACAAAACGCCAGCACCCTCGTGCCTGTCATCATTGTCTAGGAAGTTTTTGGTCCGCTTCCAGATATGGCGGAATCCAACGGAGTCGCAACCAGACCCGATTCCTGCGTCTCAATAGGGGCTCCACCTGATTTTACAGGCGCAGTCCCGTACAAATCATCCTTCCCGTCTTCATCATCGCTGTCTCCCAAAGCAAACGGATCCCTGTCTTCTGCAGGTCGCAGAGGTTCCCATTTCTTATTTGGGGATGGCCCTCCAGTGCTCTGGGTCTGCGATTGAACTGGCGTGGAGGACGCGGCACTTGTCTGCTGTTCTGGTCGGGGAGGTTTTAGTGGAGGAGTCCCCTCGGTCTCGCTGTTGCTGAATCTCGCAGACTTGAAGAGATTAGGGTTGGCGAGAGGGCGTCTTCCAGGATCTCCTCGGCTTTGGTCCTCGAGGTTGAGATGACTAAAGTCGTCTCCCAAAACTCGAGGATCTGAGTCGTATCTCGAACTTTGTTGATGATATCCATACTCCCCAGGTCGTGGTGGTTGTGGGGGCGGTTGTTCGGGTTCTCCGTCCAATCGGCTCTTCACTTTGCCCATAAGTGTAGACCAGCCTTTCTTGATGTTGTCTTTAATTATTGGAAGATCATCTGGTGGATGTTAGCAAGTAGTCATATGAAATTATGGATGTGGCACCATCGAGGAATGAATGGTCTTTCCCTTGCCCTTGCTGTTGCTGAGCTGAGTATGGTTGTTGTTCTCTCGAAGCTAAAACGTGAGCATGCTTCCCCGATATAGATAATTACAACGACGACCCTGGCGACGTGGACGGCCTTCTCCCGCAAGTTGACGTGCGAGTTGCTCATCTTGTTCGAGTTGTGTCATGGGTGTAGAAGTAGGAAAAGCTGCAGGTGACTAGAGTCAGTCAGGACATAATAATCGGGGGCAGAACGTCGTGGGAACTCGAGTGGCGCGGGACGACATCTGCAGGCTCAGGTTTGTAGGTGGGATCACTCATGCCTGTGGAAGTTCAGTAAGTGACGACCTAGAGACCGGAGATATACCTAGCAGAGCATTAAACGCTGGCTCGATCTGCCCTCCAGAAGCGACCAGGACGGCCTCGATGACATTTTCATCGACGTTGGGGAACGCCTCCTTGAGAGTTGTTTTAGCTTCCTCCTTGGGACTCAGAGGACGAGGCGGCCTTGCAGGCGGGGCGGCAACTACTGTTCCTGTGGCCATGGGTGCTGCAGTTGGCGTGGGGTCCAAGCTGTTGAGTTCCGAACTGTTCACTTGCTGATCGGCCATTGCTCAGCTTTAAATCGACGGGGATGGGTTATAATGGTATTGCAAGTTCCTGAATCAAGCCTCCAAAAAGCCCCGGATATTTAATACGCCCATAAATATAAAATTTGCGTACAAATCGCCATATTTATTTATTTATTTAAATGTGTTGGTTGCGTACAAAATCCCACACAAACTTGCGTGTACAAAATTGGATCGCCAGCATAAGGCTCGAGGGTTTCCCCATGAGCGTATACTTAACTTTGGCCATTTCCTTTTCCATCACCCAACTTCCCTCTTGACCCCCCAATTTGTTATATTTCTGTA
>Ga0182015_10006478_pt1 | contig 11734 bp, 8 predicted proteins | sample 712P3MmetaG_FD_120478 | JGI IMG/M metagenome (GOLD analysis project Ga0182015, IMG submission 120478) | Permafrost microbial communities from Stordalen Mire, Sweden - 712P3M metaG | ecosystem: Environmental > Terrestrial > Soil > Wetlands > Permafrost | place: Sweden: Stordalen | collected...
ACGCGTGCTCTCGGCCACCAATTCGGACCTGAATTCCGAGGTCGCTGGCGGGCGCTTCCGCCAGGATCTGTTGTTCCGGCTGAACACCATCGAGATCCGCCTGCCGCCCCTACGCGAGCGCCGCGAGGACATTCCGCTGCTGGCCGCGCATTTCCTGCGCCAGCACGCCGAGCATTACCGCAAGAACCTCAGCGGCTTCGAGGATGCCGCCATGAAGGCTCTGCTGGCGCATCCCTGGCCCGGCAACATACGCGAGTTGGATCATGCGGTGGAACGCGCCGTACTGATGACCCAGAGCCCTTGCGTCAAGGTCAACGATCTGGGGCTGCGGCCGGCGCGCGATGGCTCTCCGCGCCTCGAAGACATGAGCCTCGAAGAAGTGGAAGGCCTGCTGATCAAGAAGGCCTTGCAGCGCTTCAATGGCAACGTCAGTCACGCGGCGAACGCGCTCGGCCTCAGCCGCAGCGCCCTATACCGGCGCCTGCAGCGCTACGGACTCTGAGGCGTTGACGGCCGACACCTTGCAGAAATGACACCGCCAAGAAAACGACGCCGGCGCATGAAGTACGAAGGCCGGATCGTGATCATGGCCATCATGGCGGGTCTGCCGGGGTCGCTGGTGGCGCTCATCTTTCTGTGGCTACGCGATCCCACCCCGGCGGCTAAGGAGCAATGGACGCTGACGGTCCTGATCGTGGGGCTTTGGCTGGGCTTCGCGATGGCGGTGCGGGACCGCGTGGTGTTCCCGCTGCAGACTCTCTCCAATCTGCTCTCGGCGTTGCGCGAAGGCGACTTCTCGGTGCGCGGGCGCGCGGGCGCGTTCGACGACGCGCTGGGCGAAGTCATGCGGGAGGTCAACTCCCTGGGCGGCACGCTACGCGAACAGCGGCTGGGCGCGTTGGAAGCCACTACGCTGCTGCGCACGGTGATGTCGGAGATCGACGTAGCCGTTTTCGCCTTCGACCATGAGCGCAAGCTGCGCCTGGTGAATCGCGCCGGCGAGCGGCTGCTGGCGGCGCCCGCGGAACGCGTGCTGGGATCCAGCGCCGATGAATTGCATCTCGAAAGCTGCCTGCAGGGAGAGCCGCAGCAAACCTTCCAGATGACCTTCCCGGGCGCCGCGGGGCGCTGGGGACTCCGGCGCACCACCATCCGTGAGCACGGGTTGCCGCTGCAATTGCTGGTGGTGGCGGATCTGACGCTGCCTTTGCGACAGCAGGAGTTGCAGGCCTGGCAGCGGCTGGTGCGTGTGCTGGGACACGAATTGAACAACTCGCTGACGCCGATTAAATCGATAGCGGGAAGTTTGGGCAGCCTGCTCACGCGGCGCCCGCTGCCCACCGATTGGGAGGACGACATGCGCCGCGGCCTCAGCGTGATCTCCACGCGCTCCGAAGCCCTCAGCCGTTTCATCGGCGCTTATGCGCGGCTGGCCAAGCTGCCCCCCCCGCAATTGGAATCGATGGAGATTCGGCCGTGGGTGCAACGTGTGGTCGGCCTGGAAACCCGGCTCGGCGTGGCCGTCCAGCCAGGACCGGATATCTTCATTCGAGGCGACCCGGACCAACTGGAGCAGGTGCTGATCAACCTGCTGCGGAATGCCGCGGATGCGTCGCTGACCACCGGCGGCGGCGTCGAGATCGCTTGGACGCGCAATGGCTCTTACGTGGAAGTCGCCATCGAAGACGACGGGCCGGGGATTTCGAACACGACGAACCTCTTCGTGCCGTTTTTTACCACCAAGCCCGGCGGGTCGGGCATCGGGCTGGTGCTGAGCCGCCAGATCGCCGAAGCGCACGGTGGGACGCTGGTGCTGGAAAACCGCACGGACCGCGCCGGTTGCGTGGCGCGCTTGCGCCTGCCGGTTTGATCAACCGGCGTGAGACACCGTATGAACGCCTTTGCTCCAGGTTCGGACGTTTCACGCTCCAGCTACGATTCGCCAAATCATTGCGCGACGACAGGCCCCGTGATCTGTTGCCTTCTCGTCCTCATCGGTAGATTTCGTTGAGTCGGTAGGTGAGTTGGTGAGCCAGAATATCCATGAGTGCTTGGCTGCACTCGGGATATTCGCGCAGCGCTGCGCGATATTGCGCGAGGTTTTGCTCCCGAACTGCGAGGTCGGAGGGTTCCAAGATCGACCGTATGCTTAGCTTGCGCGAGCGCCTTGCCGCCGGCTGAGGTGGTCACGATGAGGTCATCGATGGGATGCGGCGCCTCCCCGTGAAGCGCTTCGAGCGTGACAGTGTCGGGGAGATCCCACGGTGGCGCAATGTCTTGCTCTGCAAGAACCTGCACCGCAATCCAGGCTGCAACGCGGTCCTGGTATGTCGCACCGGCGTGCATTGCGGCTCCCCCGCTCGTCCTGCTCTGGTTTGCCGGCATTCGCCTCTATCTCGATACGGAAAATGCCATTTGCCGCCTTTTGTCGACGGCCTTGCCGACGATGAGGATCAGTCAAGGTCCATGGCAGCCTTCAGCGCTGCGTCGACTTCTCCTAGGAGTTCCGATGGCAGTTCTCCGGCTTTTCCGCTCAATTTGGCGCGGTCCAGCGTCGTCACTTGATGGCACACCGCAAAACTAGCCTTCGGCAGCCCGGCGGAGCCGCCGGGCAATGCAACGACGGTGGGTCCCCGCTTGCCCTGCGACGCGGAGGTTGTTATCGGGACCACGATGACCGACTTCCATGCGGCAGTGTGGTTGAAGCCGTCATGGGAAACCATGATTACGGGACGCCGTCCCGCCTGCTCCGATCCCGATCGCGGAACGAGATCGGCCCAATGAATTTCGCCCCGTTTCATTTTGTCTTACCTGTCTGCACTAAATACTCGATTCCAGTCGCCTCGATATCGGGGTCGAGATCGAGAACTGTGCCCGCCATTTCCGCCGCGTAGGCCGCGATCCGGTCATGCCGCGCCTTGCGCAACCGTTGCCGCAGCCACGAATCGATTGCCTCGCGCGCTAGTGCGGTTGCGGGTACCTGCGCCCGTTCCGCCTCCGCCCGGAGATAGCTGTAGGTCCGGTCCGGCAGTGGCAGGTGAAAGTTCCTCATGTCCTAGGCTCCAAAACCATTATGCCATGAATCAATGGCAGGTTTAGGTGCCATCGTTCAACGCACCTTTTCCCGCCCACCGATTGGGAGGACGACATGCGCCGCGGCCTCAGCGTGGTCTCCACGCGCTCCGAAGCTCTCAGCCGCTTCATCGGCGCTTATGCGCGGCTGGCTAAGCTGCCGCCCCCGCGATTGGAATCCATGGAGATTCGGCCGTGGGTGCGACGCGTTGTCGGCCTGGAAACCCGGCTCGGCGCGCGCCGGCTGTGTGGCACGCCTGCATGAGGGAGGGCGAGCAATCCTGCCCGCAGCCGCCCGTCAGGCGGCCTCCGCACGGTCCGCGATTTAAAGCGCGATCTGGTTGAGAATACAGAATGGCCGCACGTAGCGAATCTACCGATTCTAAAATGCCTGCATGCGAGTGATGCTTCGCGAAGGTTCTCAATGTCAGTGCGAAACGGCGCCCGTAGCGATATTGCCGGGGCGCCACTCTTGAGATCGCCATTCAGGCGTAGGTCCGGGCACGGCGATGGCTCGTCGCAATGAACGCGTTTCTCTGAGGTCTTTGACGGGGCCCGGCGGGTTGCCGCAAACCCGCGCCGGCCCGGCTTCGCGTCAAGGCAACTTTCAGACACCGCCATATAGAACGGCCGCTCCTTGTTCCAGCTACAATGAAGACATGCTGAGAGTCACGCCACTCATCCTTGTGGCTGCCGCAACTTTTGCCCAAACCCCGCCGGCCACACCCGGCCAAGCTCCACCGCCAGCCTCTCCGCAGGCTCCGCCCGAGGTGGACGCGGCTTTGCGGGCGCGCGTCAGCCAGTTCTACCAATTGGAAGTGGCGGGAAAGTTCAACCAGGCGTTGCAACTGGTGGCGGAAGACACTAAGGATTTGTTCGTGGGATCGAGCAAGCCCATTTACCGGAGTTATGAGATCCAAGACATCCGGTATTCCGACGATTTCACAACGGCGCGCCTTGTGGTCCTGGTGAACCGGCTCGTGCCGGTCGAGGGATTCTTGGGCCACCCCTTACCCACCAGAGTGCCCAGCCGCTGGAAGCTGGAGAACGGGCAGTGGTGCTTTTATGTGGATCCAAAAAAGGACTTTCCCGCCAGCCCATTCGGAACGTTCGCGCCTCCTCCGGGGAGGTCCCTTCCCGCCGGAGGCCCGTCCAGAACGTCGCACTCGCCGCCACCCCTGCCGGCTAGTCTTCCGGATCCGCGTCTGTTGATAGTGGATAAACCCAGCGTCCAACTCAAGTCCTCCGGACCGTCCTCGGAGCAGGTTGCGATTTCCAACCCGTCGCCCTGGCCCGAGAAGCTTACTCTTTCCGATCCGAAGGTTGCGGGACTTACCGTCAAACTGGACCCTTTGACCGTCGACCCGCGCCAGAAGGCCATTCTGAGCATTAGTTCAAGCGGCGGCGTTCAGATTCCCCATGCGCCCATCACCATCTTCGTGAAAGTTCCGCAGACGAATCAGACTATCCCGATTAAAGTCTCCTTTGCCAATTAGTTGATACTTTGTTGGGTAGGTTGGCAACCTGCGGGCCGATTGCTAATCGTCCCAGTTTGCGCCGATCCGCGGGGTACCCTCCGGGTCGCGCGCAAGATACCATCCTGTCGTCATAGCCCTGCGGACCGCCAAATGCGATGAAAACGCTTGGAGGGCGGCAAATTTTGGCCGCAGCCGCCTTCTTAGGCGGCCAGAGCCGGCTGATAGCCGGCCGCGGGCAGGATTTCCCGCCCTCCAAGGACGGTTTTCGACGGTGCCCACTGGGCGTTTGACCAACCGCGATTTACTGGATCGGGATCAGAGATCCATTTCCGTACACTGCGGTGGTACCCTGATACAACACGATGGCGAACGGCGCATTGTTGCCCGCGACCGTATTCTCCGGCACCTGGAAGTCCACTTGGTAGACGCCCACCATGCCATAAGCGTACTGCGCCGAAAGAACCAGCACCCCGCCGTTGTTGACGCCCACTATGACGCCCACGTTCACCGGCAGATCCTGCGGCACCCACTCATTGTTGACCTCCACCAAAGGATCGAACTCGTTGGTAAACAACGGTGGCGTTGTCTGGCCGAGTCCCGTAACGAACATCCGGAGGGTATCTCCGGGCCGCGCCGGATTCGCCAGATTGATAAAGGTTCCATCCTGTCTCACCAGCACCGCGCGGACTGCCCCATCGGTGTCCGTGAATTGGAAAATACCGGGGCTGTACGTCGCTATAGGGACGGGGAAAGGTGCGGAAGCGGCGCTGTCGACAGTGACCACCATGGGGACACTGGCCGGAGGGACCGCGGACGACGACGCCACCTGGCAGGGCACCTGGACCGATACGGACTCCACGCCGGCTGTGTTCGCCACATACAGAATCGGCGCGGACACACCCCCGAACTGGACGCTGACGCCGGCCACTTGCGTCTGCGGCGCAATGACGGCGGCTACGACACCTTGCAGTCCAGTCGCCAGCCCCGTTCCATAGATCGTAACGAGACTGCAAGGCGAGGCCGCCATTGGGGCCTGGTCGAAACCCGCCGAATTCACGACGGAAACGATCGTTGGGCCCGGCGGAACGACCGTCAGATCGAACGTCTGACTATACGTCGTGCCTCCGGACGCAATGCTGGCGGTAATCACGACCGGGCCGGAAGCGGCGCCTGCCGTAGCGGTGACCTGTGCCTGGCCCTGTGCATTCGTCATGGCGCTGGTTGCGCTGATTGTAGCGGGTCCGCTGGTGACCGCAAAGTTCACCGTAACGCCTGCCACCGGCGCGCTGTTGTCGTTCGCCTGCACGATCAGCGGATCGGCGAAAGCAGTCCCTTCCTTGGCCGACTGGCCGCTGCCGGCAGTGGCCTGCAGAGCCGTAACGACCGTGTTCACGTTGACCGTGAAAGTATATTGGATGGAGCTGTTGCCGGCCAGCGCAACCTTTACCTGCACTGGTCCCGCGGTCGGGGTTACGAAAGCCGACACCAAGCCGTCGGAGGGCGACGATGTGATCGTGTTGGCGAGGGTGGCTGCGCCAGACGTTACAGTCCACGTGACCGCGGCGCCGTTGGACGGATTTCCGCCGATATCGGTCACTTCAGCGACCAACGGCAGGGACGCCTTTACGCTTGGATTGACATTTTGGTTGTTGCCGCTGATGTACTTGATCACAGCCGGCGCTCCGGCTGTGACCGTAAGATCCGCCGGTCCCCAGTTCGCGAGCGCGCCGCCTGCGTAAATCGTATACGACCCCGTTCCGACCGTGCCGCCAAACACAGGCATGCACGTCGCCGTACCGGTGGTATCCGTAAGAACGGCGCCCGGTTGCGCGCCGGTTTGCTGGCCTGCTTGCGCAGCACAGCTTACACTCGGACCGGTTTTCCCGGCTTGAAGCATCACCAAAACTCCCGGAACGGGCCCGAATGATGTATACACGCTCACAATGATTGTGGTGGCGGACGTTGTGCCCGCTGCGCCGGTCAGATTGGGAGCCCCACCGGTCGTACTGGAAAGAGTGGCGAAGACGGCAGGCCCCCCTCCGCTAGCGGGCAGAGCCGCCGTTTCGACGAATGTGACGCTGTCGCTGGGGATCTGCGCAACCACCGTAGCCGGAAGATAGTTAAGACCGAAGAAGAATGCCAGACCCTGAAAGGTATAGCTGGCCTGACCCGCCGAGTTGGTCGTCGACGTCGCCGTCGACGGCGGCAGGCCTTGTTGCGTGGGCGTCCAGGTAACGGTTGTGTTAGCCAAGGGCAGCCCGGCCGCGCTGTTCACCTGCACCACCAGCGGGGCGAATGCGAAGGGGCCCCCTGCGCAGTCCGGGCACACCAACTGTCCGTTGCCGGAAACGATCGAAATGGTTTGAGCCGGACAAAAAGCCGGGAAAACGAACAACGCGGTTAGAAAGATACCGGCGAAAAGCTTGAATTTCTGCATACACGTCCTCCTGACGTAGGGGAAAAGGATGGTGGACGCGGAAGACCAGTCTAACACCATCCGGACCAAAAAAAAAGGGGGAGCCGGAAGCTCCCCCCTTTTTCACGACTGCTGCCGTGAAGGTTAGTGCACGAGTTGTTCGCCCGGTTGGCCGAAGCAGCCTGAGAACGAAGCACACAGGAACGGATTCGGACTCCGCGGAGCGTCCGGGATAACCAGCGCCAGATAAGCTGCCGCGAAATTGCGCAGCCCAAAGTCGCTCACGAAGGTGTAACCATGAGCATATTGGAAGTTGCAGACCGCAATCGCATACCCGCTCGTACCGGTGAAGGTCGCCGACGGATAGGTCGAATCGATCATTGTCAGGTCGAACGCCCAGGTTGAACCGGGCGCAATCGCCGTTGGCGAAGTGAAAACGCCACCGGTTCCGAAGTTCGTGGCAAGGCCGCCAGTACTCGGCGTAGTGACTGGGGTGGTTGTCCCGTAGAAGGTCACCGCGCACGTTCCCGTTTGCGGAGACGCCCCCACTGGCAGGCTGTCCATCGAAGTGTTGGAGATGGCGAAACCAGTGTCGAATGAAGGATTCCCCGTCACGTCCGCGGCGTCCGTGTAGTACGGGAACAGCAGGACCGTTTGGCACAGAGAAACCGTGAATAGCGATGTAGCTGGGCTTGGAACAAGGCCCGTGCCGAACTCCGGTACCGGACCACCGTTGGCCCAGGCCGCTACCTGCGGATAGAAGCCGCCCTGCACAGTGGCGGTGACATTAGGCGTCGGGCTACCCGTTGGGCTACCCGGGGCTCCCGTAAACGACGTGTAGACGTTGAACACTAGCGACGCTGGGTACGCCGCGGGGTTAGACCCCGTAGGAGTTGATCCAGGTCCCGGGGCGATTCCCCAGACGACCGTCACGCTGCCACCCCCTGTACCGAGAACCTCCACCATATTGCCGTTAGTCGCAATGGGAGTAGGGGAAATGATGGTTGCAGATATACCTTGCGCATCCGTGTTCGAAGCGTCCACCCAGAGTTCCACGCCCGCCGGAATACCGGTAATAACCGCCTGCAACTCCGTCGCGGTACTGGCAAGTCCCGTTGTGCCGCCCGGAACCGACACTTGCAATCCGCTCTCCGAGTAGTAGACCGCCCCCGGCTGGGTCTGGCAACCTGTCAAATCGTCTACGGTCGTTGTTGTTGCCGCTGCACAGCCGATGGCATTCTTGTTCTTAAACGCGTTCGGGAAGCCTTCGGCAAAGGTCAGGGTACCTACGGTGGTCGAAGGATAGCTTAGGCATTGCAGCAAGGACGGGTTTGTACCCGACGAGCTGAAAATCAAGCCTGGGGAAACGTAACCGACGACCGGCGCCTGAGTCGGGGGAATCGTAATTGAAGTGCTGCTGCTCGTCGAAACGAACGCATACACTGGGTTCAACACTCCCGCAGCCGCCTGGCCAACCAAGAACGGCTGGATCCGGATGTTCGTGATGCGATACGTAAGCACGCCCGAGGCCGGCGGGTCGACTGGCACGCCGAGGAACGTAATCGAATTGACGGCGGGTGCCGGGGTACTGATTCCCTGGAAAACGTTGTACCTGCCTGGTTGGTTGTATGTCGCCCCGCCGTCGGCCGCCACTGGGCACAGCAGCCCGTTGGTGGGGGTAGGGCAAACGGTTTGATTTGCCGGGGAGGGGTCGTCCACCAGCAACAATGCATCCAGGCCGCCCGAGGTCCCGGCGGTGCTGGTGCTCAAAGCGTAACCACCAATGGTTACCGAGATATCCGCCTGGGGTACGGTGCCCGTGGTGATTGGCGCAGAGCCCGGAGTACCTGTACAAACCAGCAAAATATCGCCAATCAACTCTGTGAGCCCTTCGTGGCGCAGTGTGGGTGTCACTGTGGTGTTTACGGAACACGTAACCTGCGGACCATTTGTTTGAGCGCTCGCCGGAACTACCGATCCTACTACCAGGACCAGCGCGGCGAACGCTAGAATCCATCTGCGAAAATCTGCCATTTCCTTCTCCTTGTGAATTGCGAAATTGAATCGGTCGAAGTTCTCTCTCAACCTGAGCCTCTCTCCAACTGCCTTCTGTACCACCTGGGGAACTTCTCCGTGCGGGCGGAGATTTCATCAAGATCTTGCCGGCAACCTAACATTTTAGCTGGCAACCGGGTCCTGCCAAACTACGCCCTGCGATGGGGCTGCGTCTTTCTGTTTTTGTCTTTGGCCGACTCGCAGGATTGCCCAAAAATTGCATGTCTTGCGGACTCAGTAAAGCTATTCATAGCGTATCGCTGCGCCCATGTCAAGAGAAATTCTTTACATTCAACGGCGAACTCGCCATTTTCCGATCCCTAAAGCACACATCCAAAGGCACGCTCGAAAAGGTACGCTCGAATTAGATCACGATGCCTGCCCGCCAGTCAACGGTTTCGCACCGAATCGTCTCGTTTTAACGATTTTTAATGAAAACCGCCGCGCCGGAGCGCTACTCGGTGCCCAATGTACCACATTATCAATCACTTGTGACCCTAAATCCGCAGTAAATGGCCTGCCGCTGCGCGCCCGGTGAGCGTCGATAGTGCGTAGAGATACCATTGCAACTGGCGTTCGTAACGGGCGGCGCTGCCCGAATCGCTTTTGAAATCGACCACCACCCAGCGGTCCTGCTCCACGAACGCCAGGTCGACGACGCCTTCGAGCAGCCGCCCGTCTTCCAGGCGCAAGTGGACCGGCATCTCCCGATGGCAGCGCGTTGCGGCGCGCGCGCGTGCCAGCAGCGGATGCGCCCAGGCAACTTGCACCGCCGAGGCGGCGGCCTCGGCTTCTTCGCCGGGTGCGCCCAGCAGGCGCGCGTGTACCCGCGCCAATGCGGCAATTTGATCGGTTGTGCCCCGTAGATCCAGATCGCGCAGAATGGCATGGGCGAGCATCCCGAAACGCCGGCCACCAGGGCGTTCCGTCGCTGGCGAAGCGTCTTCAAGATATACCCATCGGCGCTCGGGCGGCTCCTCTATACCCTCCGTGGGAGAAATAATTTGGAAGGCCGGAAACTGCCCGCGCGCGATGGTCTGCCAGCGCTGCTGTTGCCATTGCCGGTAGCGGGCGATCCCATCGTCGGCGCGGGCGGCGGGCTCCGGCGCCAGAATGTCCTCCTGCCGCAGGCCGGAGCCGGGCACCACATCCAGGCGTAGCGCTATGGGATCCCACCAGACCACCTGGTGATCGCCCGCTTGCGGGCTATGCAGGCCGGGGCGCACGGAATCTTCGGGCTGCCCGAAGTACTCCGTGGGGCGTTGCAGCACGGTGCGGTCGCCGGCGAATGCCGGACAGCCCTTGGCGGCGGTCCGTTCGCGGCGTTTGTCGCGCGCCGGATAGACGGCTTTATTTAAAGGATCGAGCCAGCCCTCGCGTTCCTCATCGCCCACCGCGGGAATCACCAGCAAGTCACGCGCGCGCGTGGCCGCCACATACGCCACACGCACGCCTTCGGCGAGTTCGCGGGTGTGCTCATGCCGTTCGTGTTCCAGCAACTCCCAGGGCGCTGCGCCCAACAAACGCGTGGCGCACAGATTGCCGTCGACGAAGCGTTCGGCCTCGCGCGCCGCCAGGTTGGCGGTCATATCGGCCAAAATCACCACCGGGAATTCCAGGCCCTTGGCGGAATGCACTGTCATCAGCCGCACGCCGTCGGAGGCTTCTTCAAGCACCGGCGCTTCCGTCGATTCGGCCTTCTCCGCCTGCGCCGCCAGCTCTTCGACGAAGCCCCGGAAGGAAAGACCGCCGGTAAGTTCGAAGGTGCGCGCCAGATCGCAGATGCGGTACACGTTCGCCAATGCCTGGGAGCCAGCGCGGCGCAACATGAATCCGGCGTGCGCGCGGGTGGCTTCAAGAAGCGCGTTGATGGTGTCCGCAACGGGGCGCCGGTTGCGATGGCGATGCAAGTCCGCCAGGATGGTCAGCGCCGCGGCGATGGGCGCGAACATCGTGGGGCACGCACTTCTGCCTGCCGGGGCCAAGCGGAACGGGTGCAGCCGTCCCACTTCGAAACGAAACCGCAGCAATAGATCGTCCGGGATCGCGAACAGCGATCCGCGCAAAGTGCCGAACACCGATAACTCGTCGTCCGGCCACTCGATGGCGGCCAGCGCCACGCACACGGTTTCCACCTCTTCCCGGTGGTAAAAAGACTTCGATCCGACCAGCAGGTGCGGGATCCCGCGCGCTTCAAGCGCCCGCGTATAGTCGCGGGAAAGGTCCGTGCCGTAATTCGTCATGCGGCGGAACAGCAGGCAAATGTGCTTGGCCTGCAGCGGCACCCGAGCGCCGTCGCGCACATCGCGCACCTGCCAGCCGCTCGCGCTTCTCAGCCAATCGATGTAGGCCGCGATGGTATCCGGCAGGCACGCATTGATTTTCTCCTTGCTGATGCGCATCGTGCCGTAGGGCGAGGGCGCCGGCAGCGCGACGATGGCCGGCTGCGCATCGTAGGCCGGAGTGTGTTCTTCGAGCGGCACATAGCGCGCCTGGCCGCCGCCGGCGTCGCCGTTCATCTCCGGTGCGAAGGCCGCGTTTACCAGGTGCTGGATCGGCCGCACCGCGCGGAAGCTCTTGGTAAGGTTGATGCGCGCCACCCCGCGCGAGGCTAGCGCCTGGCAGACGTTTTCATATAACACCACATCGGCGCGCCGGAATTTGTAGATGGATTGCTTGGGATCGCCCACCACGAAAAGCTTGCCGGGAACCG
>Ga0182015_10006480_pt1 | contig 11731 bp, 9 predicted proteins | sample 712P3MmetaG_FD_120478 | JGI IMG/M metagenome (GOLD analysis project Ga0182015, IMG submission 120478) | Permafrost microbial communities from Stordalen Mire, Sweden - 712P3M metaG | ecosystem: Environmental > Terrestrial > Soil > Wetlands > Permafrost | place: Sweden: Stordalen | collected...
CTACGCGCAGGAAGCGCAGGTCATGTCGCGCGCCAAAATTCCCGCCAAGGCCAAGGCTGAGCTGATCCGCCATTACGACGACCGCGCCGTCGCCGCCTGGTCCCGCGTCGTCACCCGCTATCCGCTCGCGCCACACGTCGAAGATGCGAAGGATCGCCTCATCGCCATGGGCAAGCCCATTCCCGACCCCAGCGCGCAGGCCCTCGCCGAGAGTCAGGCTGAAGAAGACAGCCGGGTCAACGTGAAGCTCGGCTCCCGAACCCTCCAGTTGCTCGGCCGCGGTCCTAACACCGTCAAGGCCGCGCGCGTCGGCGAGCCATCCCTCAACAGTCCGCCTCCTGTTGTTGCCCCCGCAGTCGTCGCTGAGAGCGCTACTTCCTGGAGACAGGCAGTCACCGGCCAGCCCGTCACCGGCGTAGAGGGCACAGCAACCGCCTCCACCGCCTCCACCTCAGGCGGATCCGGCGCCGCCGCCAATGCGCGCATCGAGGATGGATCGGAACACCCCACCCAGAAGGCGACCTTTGAAGAAGTGCCCGATGCGTCCGGAACGCCCGGCAGCACCGTCACAGTCCCCGTCACCCAGGTGCCTTCCGACAACGCTCCAGCAGCTGGCGTTCCCGCGAACGGCACTCCGGCTGAATCCATTGCTCCCGGCGCTGGCGAGCCAGCCGCAGGCGCAACCCCCGCCGCAGCTCCTGCCGGGACTCCGGCCGAAGGCGCCGCTCCAGCCGCCGTGCCGCTGCACAGCAACGCGGAGCCGCTCGTAGCTCCCGTCGGCCCAGCCAACAATCAGCCGCTGCCCGCAGTCGACAAACCCGCGGAAGCGCCGCAGCAGGTCAATCAGGTGCCCGCCGGCAACACCGCGCAGGTCGCTACCGGAGCCAACGCCAGCGGCAAGCCCACCAACAAAAAGAAGAAAGCCCCCTACGACAAGAAGGACGAGTCTTCCAGCAAGCACAAAAAGAAGACCGGCCTCGACAAGCTGAACCCGTTCTAGAAAACCAGGCATCAGTTATCCTGTCTGTCGATGTTCGGCCCAGGATTATGAGCTCTCACCTACTGCATCAGGGGCTTGGCTTTTCCAATGCGAATGTTGAAGCCGACCATCGAGCCCCAGACGTTAATGCCGTAATCGTAATATTTGGGCTGTGACAGGTAGAAGTTGGAGATGTGCTGGTAGGTCGCGCCGGCATCGACGCTGAATCGGGCGTTCAAGTCGTAGCGTATCCCGCCGCCATTCATCAACGTGAAGGTCAGATCCTGCCCCTGTGCGTAGAGCACCCCGTCGGGCCCCTTGGCGTTAATATTGCCCACCCCACCGTGGGCATCGAAGTAAGGAACCATCCTCCAGTTCGGACGAATGAAGTTACGGCGTATTCCAAAGAGAAATGCAAAATAGCGAGTCTCCGGGCCGCGCGGGATGTCCACATAGCTCCCGCTGAATGTGTAGTCCGTCGTGCCGCGGAGTATGCCGGGCCAATCGATCTTATCGATGGTCCAGCGGACGGAAGCAATGTTGGGTTGCAGCGTGTAATGGAGCGGCCAGGTGGTATACGTGCTGCCCGTCACGAAGTTGTACACGAAGGGAATATTGATGGGCTCCCAGCCGCTCTCGAGGGAGAACTCCAGCTTATTCTTGTAAAAGACATTGCGGTTGAAATCGCCAGGGCCGTTAAAGAAGAAAAAGTCGTGGATAGGGTGATTCGGGGCATCCTGAGCGTCTGCGGTACTCGCGAAGAACGCGACCAGGAGCACAAAGAACAGATATTTTGCACGCATCCAGCGGGACTTCCGTTCCGGAATCACTTGTCCGGAGGACCCAGCTGGCGATTCTATTGCGTTTTGGACGCACGTCGGGAATGATGCCCGGATTCCCGATGTCCTTGTACCGTCCGCCATCTTATTCGACTTCGATCCATCTTGGCTGTCACTGGCTACGCCGAAGTTTCGGTTAGCCCGCATTTGGGCCGGTGGGGTGGAGGGTGCCAGGACTGGCACACGGGCGACCGAACCCCCGCCTCTCGCCTCCATTTTCGCCGAGACCTACCAACACAGAGGAACGCCCACCGTTCCCGGGCTTCCGGTTGCGGCCAGCGTGCGAATTTGCTGCTCGGTCAGCGGCGTCGTCTCGCCATAGCGGGCGATGCCGAACGTGTCGAAGATCTGAAAGTCCCAGTTCGCCAAAGTGGGCGGAACGACTCTGTCGGTGAACTTGAACATCCACTTTTGTTGAGGCGTCTCGTCCGTCGCGACGCCAAGAAATCCGTCGCCTGAGAAGAGCCTCGCCTTTCCGCTCCACGCCGGTGGCACGGTGGAACCAAACTGCTGTACGACAAAGACAATCTGACTCGAAGTCGCTGTCAGCGGAACGTTCGATGTGAAAGCCACGGTAGTCGTGCGGGCGGCTGCGTTCGGCAGCACCTTCACAGTCCCCGACATCCCGCGTACATCATCGCTCCGTTTGGCAGCCGATTGGGCCAATGCGCAGGCGCAGATCGTCGCGGACAACATAGTTATGGTGAACAGACGTCGTAATTCCATCTCTCCCCCCACATGCGCGCAGCGTAACGCTGGCCCCTGAGCAGAGTCAAGCGATCGAAAGCAGTCAGGACTGAGTAAGTGACTGACTGAACGTGTCTCGAAGGACGCGGTTTTGTCTCGGGACAAGACTCTCATAGCTGGCGGAAAAACCCGGGAGCGGTTTTGGCGTGTTTCGGTGGAGCAGCGCCTTCCACGGTTCGGTCGCGTTAGCGTCCCAGCGACGGCACAAGCGACCGAACCCCGCCTCCCGATGGCATTAGTGCGCAATACGCGGCGAATGATCCGTGCACGGCTGCCCGGAGTTGAAGCAGCCCGTGATGCCTTGTCCCTCGGTGATGGTGTAAATGCGGTCGACGGCCGGAAGACGGACAGTCTCCCGCAAGCCCGAGGGCCAGTGAATCTCCGCGATTCCAGCGTCGACGGCGAGGCCCAGCCCGAAGTGCACCCGCTGGTCGTTGGCGGAAATGTAGCTCCCGCTGGCGAGCACATCCTGACGCTGGCGCATGCCGTTGGCGCGCAGGTAAACCGTGGAACAAACCGCATCGCGCGGGCTTTTGGGTCCGCCCACCAGTTTCAGTTCGACCCAGTGATGGTGATCCGCGCTCACGTTGCGCAGCAGAATCGGCGGCCCATCGATCGGGTTGACGACGACATCAATTTTGCCATCGTTGAACAAATCTCCATAAGCTGCGCCTCTGGCGGAGGCGAGCAGTGCGAGGCCGGAGCCCGTGACGGCAGGCACAGGCTCGAATCGGCGGTCCTTGCCGGATGGCGTGGGTACGTTGTGAAACAACTGCGGGCGTTCAGCGAACGTCGTACCCCAGTCATGCTCATCGACCTGGGGATACACGTGTCCGTTGACCGCAAAAAGGTCGAGCCAACCGTCGTTGTCGTAATCAATAAATCCGTCGCCCCAGCCGACGAAAGGAATGGTAGGCTGCGCAACGCCGGCGTTGTAACTGACATCGGTAAATGAGGCGTTGCCGTCGTTATGGTAGAGAACCTTGTAGTCGTCGCCAAAATCGGTGACGAAGAAATCGACGAGCCCGTTATTCTCGTAGTCGCCCGCGGCCACGCCCATGGATGCAATTTCGCGGCCGTCGCGGTTCAGTGCAAGGCCTGAGGCATAACTCTGATCGTCGAAAGTTCCGTCACCCTTGTTGATGTACAGATAATTCGGTTCCGAGTCGTTGCCCACGACCAGGTCGGGCTTGCCGTCACCGTTGACGTCGATAAAGATCGCCGTGAAGGCGTAGAAGCGCTGCTTATCTTCCACATGGGCCTGCGCCGTTACATCGGTAAAGGTTCCGTCGCCGTTATTGTGAAAGAGATGATCGGGCTCGCCCTGAAGGCCGCGCGGTCCGCAGTTAACGGTTGTACCTCGATATTGACAGGACGAGAAGCCTGCCGTTTTGCTGCCAGGGAGCGGAAGATTATCGCGGTCGAGATGAACATAACCCGCGACGTACAGATCCAGGCGTCCATCGCCGTCGTAATCCCCCCAGGCGGAACCCGTGGACCAGTTTCCGAGCGTGACACCGGCCTTTTCCGCGACATCGGTAAAGGTTCCGTCGCGGTTGTTGTGATAAAGCCGATTCTTTCCATAGTTAGTCACAAAGATATCGGGCCAGCCGTCGTTGTCGTAATCGGCTATGCTCACGCCATATCCCCAGCGATCGTTCGTTACTCCCGCTTTGGAGGCGACATCGGTAAACGTACCGTCGTGATTGTTATGGAAGAGCGCGGCGTGAGGCGGCTCCTCTTTGCCGTCGAGAGCGTCAAAGGTTGAGCCATTGACAAGGTAGATGTCGAGCCAGCCGTCGTTGTCGTAGTCAATCAGGCCCACACCGGAGCCGTTCGTCTCGACGATGATGGATTTTTGAACGCCTCCCATTTTGTGCTGCCAGCCGGTCAGGCCCGCCGCTTTAGCAATATCGCGAAAAACGACGGGTCCGTGATCGACGAAGCCGCCGGCGGTGATGGGCCGATGCTGCTTGTCATAAACCGGCGGTGCTCCGATGCCCCCCGCGATGCCGCCCATATCGGTTCGCTGGGGCGGTGAAGAGGATGCCTGCGAAAAGCAACGCCAGCTGATGGGGAGTAAGACGACAATGATGGCAGCGCACACGCAGGAACGGAACAAAACAGACTGACTCCGAGGGATGAAGATATCGCGACGTTGAATATATATTGTTACGGCAATCGATGAACGTTACGCAGGATGCCCTTTTCAATAGCAACGGTCGACGCTTCAGTCCGGTCCCTGACCCCCAGCTTGGCAAGAATGCGATTCACGTGATTGCGCACCGTGAACTGACTGAGATCCAGAGCATGACCGATATCCTTATTGGTAAGGCCCTTGGAGAGGAGCTCGAGAATCTGCACCTCCCGATCGCTCAGGCTGGCCCGATGGTTTCTTTCCGAGAGATGATCGGCAATTCTTCTGGGGAAATGCGTTCTGCCCGCGGAGACAGCGCGGATGGCTGAGATGATCTCGTCCCGCGAGGTGTTTTTGAGCAGGTATCCCCTCGCTCCGGCCTCGACGGCTCGAAAAATCTCTTCGTCGTATTCGAAGTTCGAGAGAATCACCACCTGCGGAGGCGCTGTCATTGTACGCAGAGCCCTCAGCGTGTCGATGCCGTCCATATTGGGCATGCGAAGGTCGAGAAGCATCACGTCGGCGGGTTCCCTGTCGAGAAACTCCAGTGCTTCTCGCCCGCCATGCACCGACCCGATCACGCGCAGCCCGCTTCGTTTGCCAAGCATACTGTTCAGGCCGGCCCGCACCACCGGATGATCGTCAACGATCAGGAGTCTTACAGCGGGTTTAGAGGCTGTCTTTTCCATGTCGCCATCAATCGATTTTGCCGCTTCCGGGAATAAAACCAGCGGGAGCAGTGCTCGTACTGTCTCCATTGTCCGCTGTCCTGCTTCGCCGCAAATATCGAGCATAGCGCGTGAAAAGAGCAGACCCAACGCGTCGGGTGCCAATCTGGCCGAAAGGAATGCGGCGGAGCCGACGCCGAGTCCCGCCGCCTCAACACCGATGGGCGCCTGTTTTGCAGTAAGCGTTTTATCGGAGTGCAAAAAGCGAGGGTTTTGCTGAGAGAAAAGATCGACGCCTGACGGGGCTGGTCGTCAGTTTTTTCCTGCAGCGCGCTCCGTTTCTGCGCGTCGTCGGAGGGGGGATGAATTCTGGTAAATGTCGAAGCACCACCCGCCTGTCCGGCCTCCGGGAACGCCGTGCCACAGGCAAGCGCGACGATCCCATCCGCTTCAACGCCGTGGAGAATCAGCAGGAAGGAACAAAAGCAAAGGCGCCAGCGGATCGGAGCCTCGCACCCGGTCTGGCTCGGCTGTCCCCAGGCGCGCCACCGGAACGACGGTTAAGAACGGTAATAAACGTTGGTACACATGACCCATTGCGTTTCCCTTCCGGGCAGGACTATATTCCGTGTGCCGTGGAAACCAAGTATGACAAGTAAACCTTTTCCCGCCGGCGGGCCGCTCTCTATTTCCGCCGAATACGCATATATGACTGGGCACAAGCATGAATCGATTTTCGTTTCGCATCGGGGCAGTGATCATCATGGCGGCATGCGCTCTCACCACCGCATACGCGCAATTCAGCGGGAGCCTCTCCGGCAGTGTGGAGGATCCCACCGGCCGCGTCATTCCTGGCGCCACCATCACCCTCATCAATACAAGCACCGGGGAGCAGAAAACCAGCACCTCCGCCTCGGATGGAAGCTACCAGTTCGTCAGCCTTGCTCCGGGTAGTTACCAGTTGAAGACCTCGTCGAAGGGCTTCGCTTGATTCCCTCAGCGCCTTGACGCTCGAAACCGGCCAAACCCTCCTGCTCCCGGTCAAGATGGTGCCGGGCGGCGAAAAACAGACCATCGAAGTGACGTCGCAGGCCCCTCTGCTGGACACTGCCGATACCCGCCTTGAGGAGACCCTCTCCACGCAGACGCTTTCTGCGCTGCCGCTGGCCGGACGCAACATGATCTCGCTCGTAACCCTGGCACCTGGCGTTACGGGACTCGGCGTCACCAGCAACGGCAGCCCCGGTTCCGGCCGCGACAACTACTCCACCGAAACCCAGGTAGATGCCAGCGCCAACGGTCAGGGCGCTGTCGGCAACATGTATGTCGTCGACGGCCTCGACGTCACCAGTTCCATCCGCGCCGGTGTTCTTAATATGACGCCGAACCCCGATTCCGTTCAGGAAACCAGCATTCAGAGCAATACCTATACCGTCGATTATGGTCGCGCCAGCTCCATCCAGATGATGATGACCACCAAGTCCGGAACCGGCACCTATCACGGCAATGCCAGCGACTATTTCACCTATCAGGACTGGCTGGCGCGGACCGAATTTACTCGCTCCTACTCGCCGTTTCACAGCAATAATATTTCCGCCTCGATCGGCGGTCCCATCATCCCGCACCACAACGCGGGGTTCTTCTTCTTCACCATCGAGCCCCTGCGCTCCTCTGCCGCATCCTCCAGCAGCATCACCTTTGAGGATCCAGCCTTCACTGCATTCGCCAGCAGCGCGTTTCCCGGCACCGTGGCAAACAAACTGCTGACGACCTACCCTTTGAGTAACGTATCCAACGTTTCAGTAAGCCAAACAGCTGCGGATCTATTTCCGTCAACGTGCGGCACTGCTGCCACCAATGGCTTGCCCTGCGGCACCGCGATGGTCGACACCGGCGACTTCTCCTCCAGTTCTTACCGAAACGGCCTCCAGTACAACGTCCGCATCGACAAGGATCTGAAACAGGACCGCCTCTACGGCAATTTCTATCGGACCACGCTCAACAGCAACGGAGTGGCGCCACGCGCCGCGTTCAACACAACCAACAACTACTATCAGTACGCTCTGCAGATCAACGAGACCCATACCTTTAGCCCAAAGACTCTCAATGAAGCTGCCTTTGCAGTCATGCGCGTGGAGGGCATCCAGCCGGCAACCGGGTTGTTCACCGTACCCGTCGTCAACGTCACCAGCATCGGCACCGGGTTCGGAGCCGGTTTTGCCCAGGGCGACTTCATTCAGCACAACTATCACTGGCGCGATGTCATCACCCACACCCTCAAGTCCCACGATCTGAAGATCGGCTACGAAGGCCTCTTCGGCGACGACGTTGAGGTATTCAATGGACCGTACGATCAGCCCACCTTCGACTTCAACAGCCTTCTCGATCTGGCCAAAGACAATGTCTATACGGAAAGCGGCTTGGCCTATAACCCGCTCACCGGTCAGCGCGATCAGTACAACTGGAATGCGGCTGGCGTCACTAATGGAGCCTTCGCCGAAGATACCTGGAAGGCGGCCCGTCGAGTTACTCTGAATTTCGGGCTCCGCTGGGACGACTTTGGCAATCCATGGTCGCGCAGCACGAATACTGCGTTTTCCAACTTCTATCTGGGCGCCGGACAAACCGAGCAGCAGTAGATCGCCAACGGCGTGCTCATTCGCCACAATCATGCGCTGAACCGCTCCATCACCGATGTGTTCAGTCCCCGCGGCGGCATCGCGTGGGATGTAACCGGAAACGGCAGCTGGCTGGTCAAGGGCGGGGCGGGATTCTTCCACAACTGGCCTACGCTGGCGAACTTGCAGGAAGAGTACCGTGGCAATCCGCCCGGTGACATCTTCCCAACGTTCTACGGCGCATCCGGACCGGCACCCGTATTCGGTTTCGGCACTTCGGACACTAAACCTTACGGCTTCCCCGCACCCTCTTTGTCTGCTTATTCGCTCAACGACAAGGGCGGCATCACGGGATTGCAGTTTAATATCGGCGCCATCGATCCCAACCTGCACTCGCCTGTGACTTATACCTATTCAGCGGGACTGGATCATCAGGTGTCGACAAGGTTTGTCGCCAGCGTTGCGTATGCCGGCGCCAACGGCAGAAGTCTTATGTCCGGCGGCGGCCAGGTATACAACGTGAGTTATGGGCAGGATATCAACGAGCTGCCTGGCGATCTGATCATTCACAACAGCCCTACTCCCACACGCCTCAACACCAGCTTCGGACAGGTCCTCTACACGCAGAATGACCGCGAATCTAACTATAATGCCCTGATCCTGGGTGTGCGCGGCCGTTTCGCCCACGCATTCATCAACGCCTCCTATACCCATTCAGTGTCGAAAGACGATACCCAGGTGTTTCCCACCTACATCGATCCCCACCAGTACTACGGGCCTTCGATCTGGGACGCTCCCAATCGCCTCTCCGTCGCGGGTAACTACGAAATCCCGGCTTACCATGAGGGACTCGGCCCGGTGGGACGCATCGTCAGCGGATGGGAGCTAAGCGGCACCGGAATTCTGCAGTCCGGCACGCCGTTCACCGTATCCACCAATGCCGCATTCAATCCCATCGTGGGCACCGGAGGCACTTATACCGGCTATGCGTCAGGCAGTGGTGACTACAACGCCGACGGCGATAACTTCGACTTCCCGAACGTGAGCAGCTACCACTACGCAACGGGGCGCCGCAATTATCTGCAGGGGCTGTTCACTGCGGCTAACTTCCCGCAGCCGTCGTTTGGCTCCGAGGGCAACGAACTCTATGACAACTTCCGCGAGCAGGGCTTTGCGGAGTGGGACAGTGCGTTGCTCAAAAACACCAAAATCACCGAACGTGTCGCATTTCAATTGCGGTTCGAGTTCTTCAACTTATTCAACCGTCCCAATCTTGAGAACGTCGACACTAATCTGCCCGATGGCAACTTCGGGAAGGCAACCGGTCAGTACACCCCAAGGTTCATGCAGATCGGCGGTAATCTGACGTTCTAGACTCTCCTGTGTGCGGGGAGTGGCGGCTCACGCCGTCACTCTCCGCTTTTCCCTCTCAGGCCTCACGAGCGTTATCTTCGTTAGGATGGCTGTACGGAAATATGTTTTTAAGGATCACTCTGGGCTCGTGATGTCCCCGCTCGCGCAAGTGTCGTTCCTCTTCTGTCTGGCGGTGGTGCTGTTTGCGAGCGAATCGCCGGCGCAGACCACCAGCGAGAACGATGGGGCGCAAAGAGTGGCTGAGGCAATTCAAGCGAATCACAATGCCGAGGCGGTCGCCGAAGCCGACAAAATCCTGACCGAACATCCGAAAGACTGCGCTGCTTTCACGCTCAGGGGCGTCGCCTCGGTCGCGAAGGACAGAAAAGCGAAGGGCGCCAAAGTATCGAAAGCGCACTTCGCCTGTGCCCCCGGTCGCTGCTGGCACTCGAAGCAGCCGCGCAGATGGACTACGAGACCCATGCTCCCTCCGCGGTGGCCCTGCTGGAGCGGATTCTTGATCAGCGGCCGGACGATCCAACTACTCACGCCATGCTGGGCGCGCTCGACTTCCGGAAAAGGGATTGCGCCGGCGCAGTTCATCACTTCGAGATGAGCCTGCCCCTGGTCGAGCGGAGCCCCGAAGCGCAGCGTGAGTATGGAGCCTGCCTCTTCCTGGAGGGGCAACAAGCAAAATCGGAAGACATACTCGAACGCCTGGCGAAGAACCAGCCCGACGAGAAAAACACGCTGGCGCTGGCCTGGATCCAGTGGAAGTCGAAGGACGTGGCGGCGGCGCTCGCGACGCTTCAGCCGCCTGCTGGCGCTGCCGGAAACCACCAGCCGCGTCTTCGCCCTCGCTGCGCAGGTCGCGGAAGACAGCGGCGACACCCCCCCACGCGGTGGAGTGGTTGCGGACCGCGATTCTTAAGGATCCAACGAATGCCGCGAACTATTTGCTCTTCGCGGCCATCTCCTTCAACCACGCTTCCTGGCAGGTGGGAATCGACATGGTGAATACGGGCCTCGGGCAAATGCCCGGCTCCGCCCGGCTGTTCCTTGCGCGCGGCGTCCTCGAGGTTCAGTTGTCCCGCTACGATGCCGCGCTGAGCGATTTTCAAAAGGCCCATGCTCTCGACCCGCAGCTATCCTTCGTTCAGGACGCGATGGGCGTCATGCGCAGCCAGCAGCACGATGCCAGTGGATCGCTTGCCATTTTTCAGAAGCAGGCAGCGCAGCATCCCCAGGATGCCCTGCTGCAGTATCTCTACGCTGAAGCGCTTTCCCAGGCAGCCCCCGACAACACTGGGCAGAACCTGACGCGCGCCATTGCCGCTGCGCGCAAATCGCTCCAGCTCGAGCCGGACTACCAGCCCGCCCGCGATCTGCTCTGCACCCTTCTGCTCGAGGCGAAGAACTACTCCGAAGTGGTTCGCCAGGCCGAAATCGCTTTGAAGAACGATCCGACCGATCAGTCCGCGCTCTACGAGCAGATGCAGGCCGAGCGAAGGCTTGGCAATAACACCGCGGTAGCCGCAATGGTGCAGCGCCTCGGCGACCTCAAGAAGCAGGAACGGAACCGGCAGGCACAATACCTGCTGGAAAATTCGAACGGTCAGCACAATCCGAACTAAGCAGGGGGAGTGATGAAGACAACGGTGAAGCTTTCGCGACGCACATTTCTTTCCACCACCGCAGCAGCCACCGCGGCGCTGACCGTGCCCGGGCTGGCTTCGCGGCTCGCCTACGGCGATGAAGCGACGCTCGATCCGAACTGGAAAGACGCCGGCGTAATCGCGACAAAAAAATCTCCCTACGCCAAACTCCGCCCCGTTCCCGTGCATGCCGTCACCATCACCTCCGGTTTCTGGTCCAGGCGTCGCGTCACTAACGTGGAATCCAGCATCCCCAGTATGCGAACCGAGCTCATCGATCACGGCCGCATGGATAACTTCCTGCGTCTCGAGGGCAAATCGGACGCCCCGCAAAAAGGTCCTGTCTTTTCGGACTCCGACATCTATAAGTGGCTCGAGAGCGTAGGCTGCGCGCTGCAGTCTGAACCGTTGCCAGAGCTGCGCACGCAGGCCGACACCATGATCCGCGAAGTGGTGGCCGCCCAGGAGCCCAGCGGCTATCTCAACACCTATTATGTCGGCGATCGCAAAGGCGATCGCATGCAATGGCGAACCCAAACCACCGGTCACGAGCTCTACTGCATCGGCCATCTCCTGCAGGGCGCCATCGCCTACTATCGCGCCACCGGCGACCCCACTTTGCTCAATGCGGGAATCCGCTTCGTCAACGGCTTTCTTCTGCCGGGTTACGGCCCGGACTCGAGCCAGCAGCCGATCGTCGCGGGTCATCCGGAAATCGAGATGTCTCTCATCGAG
>Ga0182015_10006484_pt1 | contig 11727 bp, 9 predicted proteins | sample 712P3MmetaG_FD_120478 | JGI IMG/M metagenome (GOLD analysis project Ga0182015, IMG submission 120478) | Permafrost microbial communities from Stordalen Mire, Sweden - 712P3M metaG | ecosystem: Environmental > Terrestrial > Soil > Wetlands > Permafrost | place: Sweden: Stordalen | collected...
CAACGGCGACGGCGGATTCCCCGAGGAGCCGGGCGGCAGCTCGAACGCCCAGTCGACGGCGTGGGCTGTGCAAGCGCTCATCGCGGCCGGTGCGACGCCCTCAGGCGATGGCTACCTCGAGCGTCTCACCACAAGCTCCGGCGCGGTCGACTACGCCGCGGGTCAATCGCAGACGCCGGTCTGGGTCACCTCGCAAGCGCTCGCCGCGCTGGCCGGTCGGCCGCTGCCGATCAGCTGAGCCGCGGGACCAGCTAGGAACCGCTTCAAAAGATTTGCAGGTGCGGATCCGGCACGTGCGTCGCCAGCCGAGTCCTGAACGCCCCCGGGCGCACGCTCATCTTGAGAGCGGTTCTACGAGCGCGCGAGGTTGAGGTCGAACTCCATCGTGGCCGTGTTCTCCACGTTGACGAAGCCGCCGACGCTCGGCGCGGTCATGTTGAACAGGCCCCATGGGAAGGTGAGCGAGCCGACGGCTTGGATCTCGGAGGGCGAGAGGCGCAGCTCGACAGGGATCGTCAGCAACCGTGTCGTGCCGTGCATGTTGACGTCACCGGTCACCTTGACGTCGACGACTTTCCCGCTCAGCGCTGCCGTGGGCAGCGTCAGATCGCGTGTCAGCCGGAACGACGCCTTCGGGTAGGTCGCGCTCTGGATACCGATCGTGTGGATGTGCGCGTCGCGCATCGACTCGTTGCTCTTGAGCGAGTAGACGTTGATGACGAACGAGGCCGCAGTCACGGTGAGGCTGGCGGCCGACTTGGTGAACGTCGCGCCGCCGCTGATCTGCGAGGTGCGCCCGACCGCGTCGTCGAGCGCCGGCAGGAACGCAAGCTTCTCGCGCACGCGGTAGCCGGCGCGTGATCCGGGCGCGATCGTCCAGCTCCCGACGAGACCGCTGCCTGATCCGACAGATACCGCGTGGTGCTTCGAGCCGAGCGAGAACGCCGGCGGCGAGGAGGTCGGGAACAGGACGAAGTAGATGAACGCGAAGCCGCCGATCGCCACCGCGACGATGACGGCGCCGATCGCCGCCATGACACCTCTCCTGGTTTTGGGAAGCCCGATCCGTGCCATGGCCATCGATCTTTGCCAGCGCTGCCGGTCCAATCGTGAATCCCGAGCATAAATTCGTCCCAAGCCTCGGCTAAGCGCTGTCTGAGACTAGCCGTTAGGTTGCCGATCGTGACGACGCTCGCCGGAGTGATCGCGCTCGTGGCGCTTGGCACAGTCATCGCGAGCCTTGGCTACCTTCACCTCGCGCCGACCGGTCTCTCGCCGGTTCGCAACGCCGTCAGCCAGTACGGGATCACGCCGTTTCGGGCCGGCTACCGTGTCGCGACGATCGCGTTCGCACTCGCAGCCCTGGCGCTGGCGCTCGGCCTGCACCGTGCGCTGCGGGGCAACGGGCACCTGCGCCTCGTGATCGCGCTGCTGATCGTCCTTGCGATCGCCCGCGCGCTGATCAGCTGGTTTCCGATGGACGCGCCCGGAACGCCGAGGACCACGACAGGAGGCCGCCACGGGCTTCTCGCGATCGCGGCGTTCGGGGCCGCGACGATCGCCGCATTCAGACTCGGCAGCGCCCTCTCCCACGGCATGCACTGGCGCTCGCTCGCGGCGGTCTCGACCGCGCTCGGCTGGGCGATGCTCGTGTGCCTGCTTGCGATGGCGCTTGGGCGCGGCGTGCCGGCGCTGCGCGCGCGCTTCGGCGCGATCGAGCGCGCCTTTTACCTCTCCGCAATCGCCTGGTTTGCGGTCTTTGGCGTGGCCTGCGTGGCCGGCGCCTGAGCCGACGGCACGTTCTGAGCAATAAGGTTCCCGTCGATGCTGGTCGGTGTGCCGAAGGAGACGGCCGAGGGGGAGCGTCGAGTGGCGCTTGTCCCTGAGGTGGTGCGCCGTCTCAGCGGGCATGGCGTCGAGGTGGTCGTCGAAGCCGGCGCCGGCGCCGGCGCGATGATCCCCGACGCCCTGTATGAGCAGGCGGGCGCGAGTGTCGCGGGCGCGGCTGAGGTGTGGGCGGCGCCGGTGGTTGCGAAGGTCGCGCCGCCGAGCAGTGAGGAGGTTGCACAGCTGAAGGCGGGCGGTGTGCTGATCGCGTTCCTGGCGCCGCTTTCGAACGCGGAGTCGACGCAGGCTCTCGCTAAGGCGGGGGTGACGGCGTTTGCGATGGAGGCGATACCGCGCATCTCGCGCGCCCAGGCGATGGATGCGCTGTCCTCGCAGAGCAACGTCGCGGGCTACCGCGCGGCGCTGCTCGGCGCGGAGCATCTCGGCCGGTTCTTTCCGATGCTGATGACCGCCGCCGGCACGATCCCGCCGGCGAAAGTGCTCGTCCTCGGCGCCGGCGTCGCGGGCCTCCAGGCGCTTGCGACGGCGCGCCGGCTCGGGGCGCAGACGACCGGCTATGACGTGCGGCCCGAGGTCGCCGAGCAGGTGCGCTCGCTCGGTGCGAACTGGCTCGATCTCGGGATCGAGGCGGCGGGGGAGGGCGGCTACGCGCGCGAGCTGACCGATCAAGAGAAGGCCGCGCAGCAGCAGGCTCTGACCGACGCGATCAAGGGCTTCGACGTCGTCATCACGACCGCGCTCGTGCCGGGGCGGCCGGCGCCGAAGCTGGTCACCGCCGAAGCCGTCGAAGGCATGAAACCGGGCTCGGTGATCATCGACCTCGCAGGCGAGACGGGCGGCAACTGCGAGCTGACGACGCCCGGCGAGACGACTGTCGAGCACGACGTGACGATCGCCTCGCCGCTCAACCTGCCGGCGGCGATGCCCGAGCACGCCTCGCAGCTCTACGCGCGCAACGTCCAAGCGCTGCTCGAGCTGATGCTCGACGAGGAGGGCGCGCTGAAGCTCGACTTCGACGACGAAATCATCGCCGGCGCCTGCATCACGCGCGACGGCGAGATCGTCAACGCGGGCGCAAAAGCCCTCGTGGAAGGCTCACGCTGATGCTCCTCACCAACCTCACGATCCTCGTGCTCGCCGGCTTCGTCGGCTTCGCCGTGATCTCGAAGGTGCCGAACACGCTGCACACGCCGCTGATGAGCGGCACCAACGCGATCCACGGCATCGTCCTGCTCGGCGGCCTGCTCGTGATCGGCCTGTCGGGCAACTCGGCCTTCAACAAGGTCATCCTCGTCATCGCGATCGCCTTCGGCACGATCAACATCGTCGGCGGTTTCCTCGTCACCGACCGCATGCTCGAGATGTTCAAACGCAAGCCCGAGCCGCCCGCGAAGGACGGTGAGGAGAAGTGAACGTCGTCGGCGTCCCGGTCAAGCTGACGGCGCACTGCCACGCGATCCTGCGCCAGTTGTTCTACCGCCACCGCGAGTTCATGCACGTCATGTTCCTGCTGGGCCGCCGCGGTGTGCACATTGCCGGGCCGGTCCAGATCTGCGCGGCCGCCACCCAGTACGTCACCACTTCGTCGTTGACTTTCGCGACAGCGAAATCAACGTCCTTCATCCACAACGCGAACTTCCTCGACGTCCTCTACATCGTCGCGTTCGGCCTCTTCATCTACGGCCTGTCTGGTCTGACGGGCCCGCGGACCGCGGTCCGCGGCAACCGGATCGCCGCCGTCGGCATGGCGATCGCGATCGTCGCGACGCTGCTGCACCAGGGCGAGGGTAATTGGGTTCTGATCGCGATCGGCATCGTGATCGGCGCGGCCGTCGGCGTGCCGGCCGCGCGCCGCGTGCGGATGACGGCGATGCCGCAGATGGTCGCGCTCTTCAACGGCGTCGGCGGCGGTGCGGTCTTCCTGATCGCCTGGGCCGAGTTCCGCAATTCCGATGGCTTCGTCGGGCGGCCGCTGTACGTCGCGGTCTTCACCCTGTTCGCGGCGATCGTCGGCTCGGTCTCCTTCTGGGGCTCGAACATCGCCTTCGGCAAGCTGCAGGAGCTGCTTCCCGGCCGGCCGATCACGCTCGGTCGCCCGCAGCAGGTCGTCAACGCGCTGCTCTTGGCCGGCGCGATCCTGCTCGCGGCGCTCGTCGCCAATGGCTCGCACTCGCAGGCCGAGTTCATCGGCATGCTGCTCTGCGCCGCCGTGCTCGGCAACTTCGTCGTGCTGCCGATCGGCGGCGCCGACATGCCGGTCGTGATCTCGATGCTGAACGCGTTCACCGGGCTGTCGGCGGCGGCGACCGGCGTCGCGCTGAACAACCCGGCGCTGATCGTCGCGGGAATGATCGTCGGCGCCTCAGGCTCGATCCTGACGAACCTCATGGCGGTCGCGATGAACCGCTCGATCCCGGCGATCATCGCCGGCGGCTTCGGCGGCGGTGGCCAGGTCGCGGGCGCCAGCGGCGCCGGCGAGCATGCCGGCGTCGTCCGCTCGGTCAGCGCGGCTGACGTCGCGATCCAGCTCGCCTATGCGCGACTGGTCGTCGTCGTGCCGGGCTACGGCATGGCGGTCGCCCAGGCCCAGCACGCCGTGCGCGAGCTCGCCAAGGCGCTCGAGGCCCGCGGCGTCGAGGTCGAGTACGCGATCCATCCCGTTGCCGGGCGGATGCCCGGCCATATGAATGTCCTGCTTGCCGAAGCGGATGTGCCCTACGAGCAGCTCAAGGAGATGGACGACATCAACCCCGAGTTCTCGCGCACCGACGTCGCGCTCGTGATCGGTGCCAACGACGTCACCAACCCGGCGGCGAAGACAAACCCCGGTTCGCCGATCTTCGGGATGCCGATCCTCGAGGTCGAGAACGCACACTCGGTCGTCGTCATCAAGCGCTCGATGAATCCCGGTTTCGCCGGCATCGAGAACGAGCTCTACTACAAGCCGAACACGTCGATGCTGTTCGGCGACGCGAAGGCCGCGGTCGGATCGATCACAGCCGAGCTCGCTGCCGTGTGACGAACGCCGCGCTCAGGACGCTGCGGCGCCAGCGGCGGCGGACGATCCGATCGCCTGCTCGAGTATCTCGCGTAGCTCGATCGCGCGGATCGGCTTCGAGATGTAGTTGTCCATCCCGGCGGCGATGCAGGCCGCACGGTCGCCGCTCATCGAGTGTGCGGTCGTCGCGATGATCGGCACGCGCCGGCCTCCGTCCTCACGGTCGCGAATGACTCGCGTCGCCGTATACCCGTCCATCTCGGGCATCTGGCAGTCCATCAGGATCGCGGCGTAGCGCGTGTTCTCGACCGCTTTGAGGGCCTGGTTGCCGTCGGCGACGACCTCGGAGCGGTAGCCGCACTTGTCGAGCAGCCGCGCGGCGAGCATCTGGTTGACCGGGTTGTCCTCGGCCACGAGCACGAGCGGCGCGGCGTCCGTCAGGTTGCCCGCTGCGTCGCGCACGCCGAGCGCACTGAACGCGACGGGCTTCTCGACGCTCTGGTCGGCCTGACTGGCGATCGGCAGCGTGACCTCGAACCAGAACGTGCTGCCCTCGCCAGGCGTGCTGCTGGCGGCGAGCGTTCCGCCCATCAGCTCGATCAGCCGGGCCGAGATGGTGAGACCGAGGCCGGTACCGCCGTACTTTCGCGCGGTTGAGTTGTCGCCCTGGGTGAACGGCTGGAAGAGCCGGGCGAGGGTCGCCTCGTCGATGCCGATGCCGGAGTCCGTGACCTCGATGCGCAGCAGGCTCTTGTCGTCGCTGGTTGGGCTGGCAGCGGCGTGGACGGTGACATGGCCCTTGGCGGTGAACTTGACCGCGTTCGAGAGCAGGTTGATCAGGACCTGTCGCAGCCGCGCCGCGTCGCCGTAAGCCCAGCCCGGAAAGCTTGGATCCGTCTCGACCGTCAGCTCAATGCCTTTACCGCCTGCCAGGGGAAGCAAGAGCGCGCAGCACTCCGCGATCAGCTCGGAGGGTGCGAAGCCCGTCGGGTCGAGCTCCAGCTTGCCGGCCTCGATCTTCGAGTAGTCGAGGATGTCGTTGATAACGAGCAGCAGGCCCTCGCTGGAAGAGCGCACGATCTCGGCGTACTCCTGCTGCTCGAGGTCGAGCTGCGTCTCGAGCAGCAGCTCCGTCGTGCCGATCACGCCGGACAGCGGCGTGCGCAGCTCGTGGCTGATCGTCGCCACAAACACTGACTTCGCGTTGGACGCCTCGACCGCATCGTCGCGAGTTTCCGCGCTGAGCCGCGCCTCGTCGGCGAGCTCGCGCGTCTTCGCTGTCACGAGGCGCATCGCGCGTGCCCGCCCGGTTCCCAGGACGAGGACGAGTAAGGCGATGAGCATGCTGAGCGCGACGCCGCCGCTCAGCAGGAGGAGTGCGCCCGAGTCGGCGACGATCCCGTCGTCGACGCGGGGGCCAAAGATCTCGAGCGTCGCGCCGTCGCGCAGGTTGATCGTCGTGGACTGCGCCGCTCGCGGAGCCTTGCCGAACGTGAACGCGAGCGTCGGCGCAGCGCTGCTGCGGCGCAGCACGAGCTCCGTGTCGGGGTGATGGAAGAGCGCCACGGCGAGCAGCACAGCTGGCTCCACACCGACGGCAGTCCATCCGAGGAAGTTGCGTTGACGTGCGGCGATCGTGGCCGGCACGCCACCACCGCGATAGATCGGGCTCGCGAGACCCATGTCGCTCGCGCCCTGGAGGTCGATCGCGGAGACCAGCAGGCGACCGGAGTCGCGGGTCGCGAACAGCGTTGAGGCGGCGCAGAAGTCGTAAGGCGTGGCGGCGGTGGGCCTGGCGCCCACGCCGAGCGCCATCCTGCTGAGGCAGTAGTACGCTCGCTTCCCGGCGGGAATCACAGCGAAGCTCGTCCCTGGCTCGGCGGCCTGCTCGCCGGCAAGCGCTGCGAACGACGAGAGCTTCGCCGCGGGCACGAGCGCGATCCAGGAGATTCCCGTCAGCTCGGGGTAGCGAGTGGCGATCTGGAGTGCACGCCCCCACGCAGCGAACTGCGCGATGCTGGCGCTCTTGTGGTCGACGACGAAGGCGTTTGCTGAGAGCTCGAGATCCGCCTCGTGCTGGAGGTCGAGCTTCAGTGTGTCCGCGATGTCAGATGACGATCCCTTGAACGCGATGCGCGCTGCGTGGGCGTCGCGCTGCGCGACGTCGTGCGCGGCGATCGCAAACCCCACGATCCCTACGAGCGCGATCAACACAGCCGTCGCCAGCGGCCAGCGGAGCCGGCGCTGTCGTGTCGCGTCCTCGCGTAGCTGCGCGAGCGCTTTCCGGACGCCCTGCGCTTGCGCGGGACCAAGCGGGCCGCGAGGCTCCGACTCAGATCGCGGTGGGGGCTCGGGCTGCTTCATCGAGTCAGGGGACTCCTCGTCCTTTTGGCGCGGGCGCGCCTACCTGAGTGTCGGGAGATGCTCTCCGGGGCTGATCAGTAGTTCGCCGCACACAGCGACCGCGGGTACCGGTGAATCGCGCGGCGGCGAGGGCAGCTCGCGGCCCCGGACGGCCGGGCGGCCTGCGAGACTGAGGGACCGTGACCGACCGCCCGGATGAGCTGGAAGCGCCTGCGAAAGAGCGCTTTGACGCCGCCACGCACGCTCGAGCCGCGTGAGCGTCACGCTCGAAGCGGGGGGACGACGCCACGAGCTGTCTCGGCGCCCGTGGCTGATGGGGATCGTCAACGCGAGCCCTGACAGCTTCTCCGACGGTGGCGTGTACGCGACGCTCGAGGCGCGCGTCGCGCTCGCTGCGGAGCTGCTCGCCGCCGGGGCCGACGTGATCGACGTCGGCGGCGAGTCGGGACGGACGAACCTGCCGCCGGTCGCGGTCGACGAGGAGATCCGCCGGGTCGTGCCGCTGGTCGAGCGCGTCGCCGGCGAGCTCGGCGCGCTGGTGTCGGTCGACACCTACAAGCCGGCTGTGGCCGCCGCGGCGATAGGGGCCGGCGCCGTGATCGTCAATGACGTCAGCGGGCTCCGCGATCCTGATCTGGCAGAGGTCTGCGCCGAGGGTGGTGCGGCGCTGGTCGTGATGCACACGCGCGCGGCGCCCAAGCAGCGCCTCCAGGATCCCGGCCTCTACGAGGACGTGCTCGCGGACGTGCTCTCGTTCCTTGCCGAGCGGATCGCCGTGGCGCGTGCGCGCGGGCTGCGCGAGGAGGCGGTGATCGTGGATCCCGGGCCCGACTTCGCCAAGACGCCGGCACAGACGATCGAGCTCCTGCGCGGCGTGTCGCGGCTCCACGATCTCGGCCGCCCGGTGCTGATGGCGCTGTCGCGCAAGGACTTCATCGGAGCGCTCACGGGACGCTCCCCGCGTCAGCGCGCTGCCGGCACGCTGGCAGCACTCGCCCACGGGCTCGACGCCGGCGCGCAGATATTCCGCGTCCACGATGTCGCCGCGGCGGCTGACTTCATCGCTGTTCGGCGCGCCCTGCGCGGGGAACTGGACCTGCCCGCGCAAGCGATGCTGCCGGAAGAGCTGCGCGCGGAGGCGCCGAGTGAGCGCGTAAGCTGAATTGTGCGCCGCGCGACTGCGCGGCCGCGAGGGGTGCCGGCGGCTGACGCCAACGCCGCTGGACGCCTGCCACCCATCCGAAGGGAGCAGCATGTCGATTATCACCACCGAGGACCTCGAGGCGAGCCCGCTGGCCGACCTCCACGCTCTCGCCTCAACGCTCGCGATCGACGGCTTTCGCCGTCTACGCAAGGGCGAGCTCGTGGAGACGATCCTCGAGCGCCAGGGCGGCAGCCCACCGGCGGCGCCACGCGCCGAGGAGACCGCGAGTCGTGGCGATCGTCCGCCGCGGCGACGTCGCGGACGCACGCGCGATTCAGATCCGGGCGACGAAGCGCCCGCGAGCGGGCGCTTCGTCGCAGCGCCACCGGTCGAGGCTCCGCCGCGCAGCGTCGAGGGCCTCGTGGAACTGCTCGCAAACGGCTCCGGCTTCGTACGGCCCGACGGCGCAAGCGACAGCGATGGCGACGTCTACATCTCGGCGGCGCAGGCGCGCCGCTGCGAGCTGGTCGCGGGTGATCGCGTCTCGGGCCCGGTTCGCCCGCCGCGCCGCTCCGAGCGCCACCCGTCGCTGATCAGGATCGACACGATCAACGGCGTGCCGGCCGACGAGGCGGTGCGCGGAACGCGGGTCGAGGACATCGAGGTCGACTGGCCGGCGGAGCGGCTGGCGCTCGGAGCGGGTGACGTGCTGCTCGCTCAGATCGAGCGGGTCGCACCGTTCGGTGGCGGCTCGCGCGTCGTGATCAGCGGCCCCGCGCGCTCGGGCAAGACGCTCGTGCTCGGCAAGCTGGCGGCGGCGCTCGCGTCACTGGACGGCTACGAGGTCGAGTTGGTCGCGCTCGGCGTCCGCCCGGAGGAGCTCAGCGAGTACCGCGTGCTCCCGTACTTCAGCGGCACCGGCAGCACCTTCGCCGCGGCGCGCGACGCTCAGGACGCCGCCGTCGAGCAGGCGGTCGAGCGGGGACGACGCGTCGCCGTTCGCGGCGGCCGGGCCGTGCTGTTGATCGACACCCTCGACGGGCTCAGCGACTCGGCGGCACGGCGCACGCTCGCCTCGGCGCGCAACCTGCGAGACGCCGGCTCGCTGACCGTTATCGCGACCGCGCGCGAGCCGCTCGGCGGCGAGACGACGTTGATCGCGCTGCTGACAGGCGCGGCGCTCGACGAGACCGCGAGCGGCACCCTGCGCTCCGAGCTACTTGCCGAAGTCAAGCCGAAGCGCGCCCCGGCGAAGCCGCGTGCGCCACGCAAGCCGCGCGCGAGCGCGAAGGTCGTTCAGGCGGACTCGGAGGCGGCCGCCTGAGCGGCCGACCCTAAGGGCGGTAGGCGACCTTATCCCAGGACGGCTCGCAGGTGAGCTCGATCGGCTCGCCACCACGTTCCGGCTGCACGTAGGAGAAGCTGTTTGTGAGGTCGTCGAAGGCGATGTCGAGTTCGCCCTCGCGCACGCGCTGGTCAAGCCAGGCGCCACGGAAGACGAGCCGCCGCAGCCAGTGGACCAGCGACTGCTCGGCTGGTCCGATCAGCTCAAACCAGCAGTCACGCACGTGCTCACCGAGTGCCGACGCCGGATCCTGGATCTCGCCGTTGACGGCGAGGTTCACGAGATCCTCGAGCTCACCGCCGTCGAGACGGTCGGAGACAAACCCGAGGCGCAGCGCCGCCTGCTCGCAACGCTCACCGAAGTCGTCCTCGTTGAACGTGAAGCGCAACTCTCCGTACTCGAGGACGAAGTCCTCGCCGGAGTTGTAGTTTCCTCGCCGCGCCGTATCCATGGTCCACGAGCCCACCAGGCCCGTCGAGATCATATGTCGCTTTCCTGCACGGGCACTTGGTGTGCACGCTTTTTTTCAGCCGCGGCTTGGTCGCGGATCAGCTCCCGCTGACGACGATCCGGATGTGCCGCTCGCCGCTCGTCGTGCCGCTGCCGAGCGCGACTGTGCCGAGGCGCTGGAGGTAGGGGAGGACCTTGGCGGTGGAGGCGCTGCCGGCGACATTGAGGTTCTTGAGCAGCTCGGCGATGCCGGGAAGCTCGACGATCAGATCGGGCTGAATCCCGCTGCCGAGCAGCGAAGCCGCCGTGCCGAAGCTCGAGCTGGCGCTCAAGCGCCCGGTGCTCGCGAGCGCGTCGTTCAATGAAGTGGTTCCAAGGGCGACGACGATCCGCCCGCCGCCGGCCGCTACGTCGAAGGTGAACGGCAGGCTCGCCGCGTTGATCGTGAAGCCGCTCTGGATGTTCGCCTGGCTGAGCGAGCCGACCGAGAACGCGCGATCCGAGCTCGCGATCAAAGCGGCGAGTCGTCCGAGCTGCGAAACGATGGTCGGCGCCTGGCTCGGATCCTTGACGCCGAGCACGAGCGCCGCCTCCAGCGTGCCGAGGTTCGAGCCCTTCGCAAAGAAGCTGGCGGTGGTGATCGAGCTCAGGTCGCCCCCGACGTTGACGCCGGTGACCCGCTGGATCTCCCCCAGTGACGATGTGAAGCTGCCCAGGCCGCCCGTGCTGCCGAGTTGCCCAAGCTCCGAGAAGAGCTTGCCCAGGGTGGGGCCGACGTTCGTCAGGCCGATCGCCAGCCACGATCCGCCGGGGAGCGTTCCGATCGGATTCGTCTCGCCGTTCGAGCTGGACGTTCCGGCGCCGCTCTCGGCGAAGTCGAGCGCGGCGCCGTTCGCATCGAACCGGGCCGACCCCGAGAGGATCGCGTTCGCATAGCGCGTGCGGATCTGTTGCAGGATCGCCGCAGCCGTCGGGCTCTCTGTGCTCGTTGCCGGGATCAGCGCATCGATCAGGCGTAGCAGCGGTACGTAGGCGACGCCGTCGGCGCCGCTCAGCTCGCCGCTGACCGCTTGCTTGTAACCGCTGCTGGCGGCGAGTGAAGCCGCGCCCTTCTCGGTGTCGACGATCGCGTCGAACGCAGCGGCGTCGTTTGTGAGCACGACGTAGTCGCCGACGACGCCGACGTCGCTCTTGGAGGTGACGTCCTCGGTGTAGCCGACGCCGCGGTAGCTCGCCTGCGCGAGCGTGTCGGCGGTCCCGGCGCCGCTCGCGAACAGGGCCGGGTTCTTGGTCGCCGACTTCGCCTTGGCGGCGTCAGTCTGGTCGACGATAACGGCGTACTCGGGGTGTGCCGTCGTCGTGCCGCCGAGCACTGCGACGGCTGCCTGTTGGCCGAGCCACGGCCTGATATCCGTCTCGTAGCTGGCGCCGCTGACCATTGACTTGTCGATCAGTGCATCCAGCTTGGGGCCTGGATCGCTGATTCCGAGCAGGCGCTTGGACGCGGCGTCGATGCTCTGCGCCAGCGATCCGCTCGGGCGCACATCTGCTTGGACGTAGGCCAGCGCCGACGCCGGC
>Ga0182015_10006485_pt1 | contig 11724 bp, 12 predicted proteins | sample 712P3MmetaG_FD_120478 | JGI IMG/M metagenome (GOLD analysis project Ga0182015, IMG submission 120478) | Permafrost microbial communities from Stordalen Mire, Sweden - 712P3M metaG | ecosystem: Environmental > Terrestrial > Soil > Wetlands > Permafrost | place: Sweden: Stordalen | collected...
CATCGACTGCACGACAACGACCCCTCGCGTGCTGCGCGACGGCCCGATCAGCGCCACCGCGTTGCTCTCGCTTCTTGGGGGCTCTTCAGCAACCACCACGGAGGGGCTAGAACGCAAGTGACCGGCATTAATGTCGATACCCGTCCAAGCGTCCAGGCAGGCGCCGATTTCACCGCCAAGCCCGCCCTGCGCGCAACCGATCCCGACGTCGCGGCCCTCCTCGACGAGGAGTTGCTCCGCCAGGAGGAGACGCTCGAGCTGATCCCGTCCGAGAACATCGCCTCGGTCGCCGTGCTCGAGGCGCTTGGCTCCTGGCTCAACAACAAGTACGCCGAGGGAGTGCCCGGCAAGCGGTACTACGGTGGCTGCGAGGTCGTCGACAGGGTGGAGAACCTGGCCCGCGACCGTGCCAAAGCGCTGTTCGGCGCCGAGCACGCCAACGTCCAGCCCCACTCCGGCACCGAGGCGAACATGGCGGCGTATGCGAGCGTGCTCACCCCCGGCGACAAGGTGCTCGGCATGGCGCTCGACCAGGGCGGCCACCTGAGTCACGGGTCGCCGGTGAGCTTCAGCGGGAAGATCTATCACTTCGAGCCGTATTTCGTCGACGAGACCACCGGCATCCTCGACATGGATTCGGTGCGCGAGCGGGCGCTGGAGTTCCGCCCCAAGATGATCGTCGCGGGCTACAGCTCGTACCCGCGCATCCTCGGCTTTGCGGCCTTCGCCGAGATCGCGCACGAGGTGGAGGCCTACCTCCTGGTGGACATGGCCCATTTCGCGGGGCTGGTGGCCGGCGGAGCGCACCCGAGCCCGGTGCCCCACGCCGACTTCGTCACCTTCACGACCCACAAGACCATGCGTGGACCGTGGGGCGGGGCGATCCTCTGCCGCGCCGAGCATGCCGACAAGGTCGACAAGGCCGTCTGCCCGAACGTCCAGGGCGGCCCGCAGATGCACGCCATCGCCGCCAAGGCGGTGATGTTGAAGCAGTGCGCCCAGCCGGAATTCCGGGACTACGCCCAGGCGGTGGTGACCAACGCCAAGGCGATGGCCGCCGGCCTGATGCGGCGCGGTCTCGAGCTGACCACCGGCGGCACCGACAACCACCTGATGGTCATCGACCTACGGCCGACCGGTCTGCGCGGACGCGCGGTCCAGTCGGCCTTCGACGAGGTGGGCGTGACCGTGAACGCCAACGCCTTCCCCGGGCACGGCGGGACGCCGTTCAACCCCAACGGGATCAGGCTCGGGTCGCCGTCGGTGACCACGCGGGGGATGGGCGAGGCGGAGATGGACGAGATCGCCGGTCTCGTCGCCCGGATGCTCGGCGGCTTTGACGACCCGGCTGTGCGTGACGAGGTCCGCGAAAGCAGCCGTGCGCTGTGCCGTCGCTTCCCGCTGCCGTATCGAGGTGCATCCACCGCGTGATCGTTGCCGCCACCACTGGATCGCCCTGGCTGAACGCACTCCCACCGTTCCTCATCGCGAGCGCGGTCTGCATTGCGGCAGTGCCGGGGTCGATGTGGCTGGCGCGACGCACCGGAGCTGTGGCCCAACCCGACGGCGACCGCCACCTGCATGCGCGGCCGACACCGCGCCTCGGCGGCATCGCCCTGTTCATCGGGTTCGCGGTCGCCATCGCCATCTTCGGCTCGGGCATCACTGATCGCTGGCAGGTCGTCGCCGTCACCGGCGCGATCACCATCGCGATGGCCATCGACGACATCCTTGACCTCAACTGGCTGAGCAAGCTCGGCATCGAGGTCGGTGTGGGCGTCCTCGCCGTGGTGCTCGGCATCACGATCACCTCGATCGCGATTCCCGGTGCCCACACGTCGTTATGGGAACTCGGTCTGCTGACTGCCCCGGTCACGGTGGTCTGGCTCGTGGGGATGCAGGTCTCGGTGAACCTGCTCGACGGCGCCGACGGTGTCGCCGCCGGCGTCGTGGCAATCGTCGCCGGCGTCTGCTTGCTCGCCGCGATCAGCCGTCTCACTGGAAACGACCACGTGCAGGGCGGGGTCGTGATCCTCAGCGGGGCGGTGATGGGCTGCTGCCTCGGGTTCCTCGTCTTCAACCTCCCGCCCGCGCGCGTCTTCATGGGGGATTCGGGTTCGCACTTCCTCGGCATCGCGCTTGGGGTGATCACGATCCTCGGCGTCGCCAAGGTCGTCGTCGGCCTCTCGATCCTCGTCCCGTTGATCGCGCTCGGCCTGCCGATCGGCGACACGCTGTTCGCCATCGTGCGTCGCGCCCTCTCGGGCCGCAATCCGGCCGCGGCCGACGCGGGTCACTTGCATCACCGTCTCCGAGCGGTGGGGCTGAACCCGATCGAGACCGCGCTCACCTTCTATCTGGTCACCGGGATCCTCGGCTGCCTCGCCCTCACCATCTACGGGCACCGCCGGATCATCGATGTCGCGCTCGGGCTCCTCGTCGTCGCGCTGGCGGCGCTCATCTGGCGAAACCGGCGCCGAGCGCCGCGTCTCCCTTTCGTGGCGGCCATTGAGGAGAGCGAGGTGCAGGTCGATGGCCGCCGGGCCCTCCCATCGCACATCCACCACCGCGGCGAGGCCGATTGAGCAGCGCCCCGGCGCCGCGCAAGCCGACGGGCGCCGAGCTCGCCGGCATGGGCGTGTCGAGCGCGGTCGCCTTGATCGTGCCGCTCCTGATCGGGGTCGCAGTGGACCACTTCCTCAAGACGAGCCCGTTTGGCGTGCTGATCGGCCTGCTGGTCGGGATCACCGCCTCCTGCTACAGCGTATTCGCGCAGTTCAGACGCTACATCTGATATAGCGCTGGGCCGTCTCGCGACGCCCAATTGCTATCGTTGCCTTGGTTTGACAGTCCTAGATAGGCAGTGGTGGTCGAGGTGATCTCGGAAGGTACGTCCGCACGCCCAACGCCATCCGCAAATGCCCTGCGCCTGATCCGTAACGCGGCAATCGTCTGCGCCGGTGCCGCAGTCGTTGCCGCCGTGATCGGGATCGTCCTCGGGCATGCAGGACTCGGCGGTGCGCTTGCCACGGGGCTCGCGCTCGGATCGCTCAACGGCGCGCTCGCGGCCCGTCTGATCGCGCTGCCGGTGCCATTCCTGGCGACGAGCCTGCTCCGGATCGTCACCCTGAGCATGATCGGGATCGCGATCGGACTCGCATTCGGGATTGCCAACGTCTGGCTGGTGATCCTCGGCCTTGGCATCTCCCAGGTGGTGCTTGCCGCCGCGGCGCTGCGCGAGTCGATGCGGTTCAAATGATCATCGCGGCCGATGTTCCGCCGGGTACCCACCCGACCATCCAGATCTGCGGCAACGCGTTCCTCTGCACCTTCAATTACGACACGCTGATCTCCTCCGGCATTGCAATCGTGCTGACCCTCGGGCTCGGTCTCGGAGTCGCGTACCGGCTCAGCCATGGGCGACCCGGCAAGCTGCAGATGGTGCTGGAGCTGCTCCTCAGCTACATCCGCAACCTCACCAAGGAGATGGTGTCCGACGAAGGGGCAGGGTTCATCACACCCATCGCGGCCACCATCTTCATCTTCATCCTGCTCGCGAACTGGCTCGACTTCTTTCCGCTGACCAAACCGGTGGAACCGGCGGCTGCAGACATCAACCTCACACTCGCCATGGCAATCGTGGTCATCGTGATCGTGCAGTGGTACAGCATCCACGTCCTCGGTTTTCGTGGGTATCTGCGCCGCTTCACCAAGCCGTTCGAGCTGCCGCTGCTCGGCCGCATCTTCTTCACGCCGCTCAACATCATCGAAGAGATCGCCAAGCCACTCAGCCTCGCGCTTCGACTGTTCGGCAACATCTTCGGCGGCCTGGTCATGGTCTACCTGCTCACGCTGGGCTTCACCGCATTTGCCGGATCGTCGGTGCTGCAGACGGCACTCTCACCGATCTGGGTCATCCTGCTCGTTGCCTGGAAGCTCTTTGACGTCTTCCTCATCGGCACGATTCAGGCGTTCATCTTCATGCTTCTGACCATCATCTATTTCGGTATGGCCCGTGAAGGTCTCGAGGAAGAGCATCACGGAGCGACAGCACACGGCAACGAGTTGAGGAGAGAGACCACATGACCACCGCCCAAGCACTGCTCCAGATGGGAGCGCTGATCGCCGCAGGCCTTGCACTCGGCGGTGGCGCGATCGGCGCCGCCATCGGTGACGGCCTCGCGGGCAACGCAACCATCGCCGGCACCGCGCGCCAGCCCGAGGCGCAGGGACGTCTCCAGGTGACGATGTTCCTGATCATCGGACTCGTCGAAGGCATGTACTTCATCAACCTGGCGCTCGGCTTCTTCTTCATCTACGTCATCGCCAAATAGACGAGGCCGTGACACTGATGCTCGCCGACGCCGGACTGCTGACGCCGAATGGGACGTTCTTCGCGGAACTCATCGCGTTCATCGTGATGATCCTCATCCTCGGGAAGTACGCCTATCCGCGCATCATCAAGGCGGCCACCGAGCGTGACGCCAAGATTGAGGCGGGGCTCCGTGCGGCGCAGGAATCCGAGGAGCGCCTGGCCAAGGTGCAGGGGCAGGTCGAGCAGACGCTGGAGGAAGCGCGGACTCAGGCACGCGAGATCCTCAACCGCGCCCACCAGGAAGCGACCGGTGATGCGGCGGAAGTCCTTGCCAAGTCCCGGGTTGACGCGGAGTCGTTGATCGTGCGGGCTCGGACGGAGATTGAGGGTGAGCGTGACCGTGCCATCCAGGATCTGCGCGCCGAGGTGGCCAACATGGTCGTCTCCGCCAGCGAGCGCGTGCTGGGATCGGCGATCGATGCCAAGACGCACCAGCGGCTCATCGACGACGCGTTGACGAAGGTCGGAGATAACCCCGGCGCCAAGGCGGACAAGAACTGACGATGGAACGCGCGAGCATCATCGCCCGCCGCTATGCCGAGGCGTATTTCGCGCTCGCGCAGGACGCGAAGGACATCGCCGGCTGGCGTGATCAGCTTGCGGGCGTCGTCGAGGTGCTCGGCGACCCGGAGGTCAGCAGCGCCCTGGTGAATCCGAAGACGAGCCTTGCCGAACGCGTTCGCGAGGGGATGAAGCTGCTGAAAGGCACGTCGCCCGAGGCACGCAACCTCGCGCGCCTGCTCATCGAGCGGCGCCGCATCGGGATCGTCCGCGAGGTCCTCACGCATTACGACGCACTGGCCGACAAGGCTTCGGGCGTCGTCCGCGCGGAGGTCGTCACAGCGATCCCCATCGACAAGGCGCTCGAGAAGCACATTCGCGATTCGCTGCGCAAGCAGCTCGGGAGTGATGTCGAGACCACCGTGCGCACGGATCCAACCATCATCGGCGGGCTCGTGATCCGCATCGCTGACCGGGTCATCGATGACAGCCTGCGCACACACCTTCAACAGCTCCAGGCGGCACTTGCCTGAGATGAGAGAGAGGACGAATTAGCCTAATGGCCATACGCAGCGACGAGATCGGAGAGATCCTCAAGCAACGCATCGCGAGCTTTGAGGCACCAGTGGTCGACGCCAACGAGGGCGTGATCACCTCGGTGAGCGACGGCATAGCGCGCATCTATGGTCTCGACCACGCCATGGCAGGCGAGCTGCTCGAGATGCCCGGCCCCGGTGGCACAGGCACCGTGCTCGCGCTCGCCCTCGACCTCCGCGAGGATGGAGTCGGCGCGGTCATCCTCGGCCCGTACGAACATCTCCAGGAGGGTGACGCTGTTCGCACCACCGGGCGCATCGCCGAAGTACCGGTCGGCGACGAGCTCGTGGGCCGCGTGGTCAACGCGCTTGGTGAGCAGCTCGATGACCGCGGACCGATCGAGACCGCGCAGTCATTCCCCACCGAGCGCGTCGCGCCCGGTGTCATCGAGCGCGAGAACGTTGATACGCCGATGCAGACCGGCCTCAAGGCCATCGACTCGATGATCCCGATCGGTCGTGGACAGCGCGAGCTGATCATCGGCGACCGGCAGACCGGTAAGACCGCGATCGCGATCGACGCCATCATCAACCAGAAGGGCACCGGGGTCATCTGCATCTATGTCGCCATCGGGCAGAACGCGCAGAAGGTGGCACAGATCAAGGCAACGCTCGAGCAGCACGGCGCGATGGAGCACACCATCATCGTGGCCGCGACGGCGTCCGACCCGGCCCCGCTGCAATTTCTCGCGCCCTATGCGGGATGCGCGATGGGCGAGTACTTCATGCAGAAGGGCGGGAACGCGCTGATCATCTACGACGACCTCAGCAAGCACGCCGACGCATATCGCGAGCTCTCACTGCTGCTCCGGCGTCCACCGTCTCGCGAGGCATATCCGGGCGACGTCTTCTACCTGCACTCCCGGTTGCTCGAGCGCGCGGCTCGTATGAGCGAGGCCGAGGGCGGTGGAACACTCACCGCGCTGCCGATCATCGAGACCAAGGCAAACGACGTGTCGGCATTCATCCCAACCAACGTCATCTCGATCACCGATGGTCAGATCTACCTCGAGACCGATCTCTTCAACGCTGGCATCCGGCCCGCCATCAACGTCGGTCTCTCAGTCTCCCGAGTCGGCGGTGACGCGCAGACCAAAGCCATGAAGCAGGTCGCCGGGCAGCTGCGCCTCGACCTCGCCCAATACCGCGAGCTCGCCGCATTCGCGCAGTTCGCCGCCGATCTCGACAAGGGCACGCGCGACCGCCTCGACCGCGGCCAGCGCATGACCGAGCTGCTCAAGCAACCGCAGTACGAGCCGATGCCGTTCGCGAAGCAGGTCATCAGCATCTTCGCCGGCGCGCGCGGGTTCCTGGACGATGTTCCTCTCGACCGCGTTCGCGATTTCGAGAAGAGCCTCTTGCGCTTCATGGATCAGACGCATCCCGACATCGAGGAAGTGATCTCCACGAGCGGTCGCATCTCCGACGAGACGGAAGCGTCGCTCCGTTCCGCGGTGGAAGAGTTCAAGAAGACGTTCGCCGGATGACCGTGCGCTTGCTCATCGGCGCCCCGCGGCGCACCAGAAAAGGCTGAGGCTCCATGCCGAGCCTGCGCGATCTGCGCCGCCGTATCAAGGGCGTCCAGAACATGCGCAAGATCACCAAGGCGATGGAGCTCGTCGCCGCGGCGCGCATGCGCCGTGCCAAGGAGCGCGTGCTCGCGGCGCGTCCGTACAGCGACGAGATCGCCAGCATCATGACCGAGCTGATGCGCCGCTCACCGCAGTACGAGCATCCGTTCCTCAAGGTCAATGAGCTGCAGAAGCGGCTGATCATCCTGGTCACCGCCGATCGCGGCCTGGCCGGGGCGCTCAACAGCAACAACACGCGTCTGGCGTTGAGCGATGCCGCCAAGACGCACGTCCCGGTTTCCTACGTCACCATCGGGCGCAGAGGCCGCGACGTGATCCGGCGGCTGCACCGTGACCTCATCGCCGACCAGAGCATGCTCGGCGATAAACCGACCATGGGCGATGTGCTCCCCGCGGCGCGTGTCGCGATGGAGCAGTACGAGCGCGGCGATGTCCAGCAGATCGACATCGTGTATGCGCGCTTCATCAGTGTCGGCCGCCAGCAGACGGTGTTGCAACGGGTGATCCCCGTCGTGCCGCCTGAGGATGCGAAAGCGGTGAGCGCCGACTTCGAGTACGAGCCCGACCCGAAGGATGTCCTCGACGCGCTCCTGCCTCGGTATGTCGAGGCGCAGATCTACCGTGCGGTTCTGGAAAACGCCGCATCCGAGCAGGCTGCACGCATGGTTGCGATGCGCAACGCGTCCGACAACGCAAGCGAGTTCATCGAGGACCTGACCCTCACCGCCAACAAGGTGCGGCAGGCGTCGATCACGACAGAGTTGATGGAGATCGTCTCCGGCGCCGCTGCGCTTGAAGGCTGAGGAGAGAGAGATGGCAGTTGTGGAGTTGCAGTCCGGCACCGGCGCAGTGGTGCAGGTGATCGGACCGGTCGTCGACGTCGAATTCTCTGGCGAACGCCTGCCTGAGATTCTCGACGCGCTCGAGATGGATCGCGAGGACGGGAAACTGCTTGTCCTCGAGGTGCAGCAGAGCCTCGGGAACAGCACGGTGCGAACCATCGCCATGGACACGACCGAGGGTGTGCGCCGCGGCGATGCCGTGCGCGCCACCGGTGCGCCGATTCAGGTTCCAGTCGGCGAAGAGACGCTCGGCCGGATGTTCAACGTCATCGGCGACACCATCGACGGCAAGGGCCCCTTCAAGGGCACGGCACGGATGTCGATGCACCGTGCGGCGCCAACCATCTCCGAGCAGTCGACAGAGACCGAGATTCTCGAGACGGGCATCAAGGTCATCGACCTCATCTGCACGTTCTCGAAGGGTTCGAAGATCGGACTCTTCGGCGGAGCGGGAGTCGGCAAGACGGTCATCGTCATGGAGATGATCCGCAACATCGCGCGTGAGCACGCCGGATACTCGGTCTTCGCCGGTGTTGGCGAGCGGACCCGCGAGGGCACGGCGCTGTACGGCGAGATGCAGGAGTCCAAGGTGCTCGACCAGACCGCGCTGGTCTACGGGCAGATGAACGAGTCGCCGGGTGCGCGCGCACGCGTCGCGCTCACCGCGCTCACCATCGCCGAGTGGTTCCGTGACGAGAAGGGCGCCGACACGTTGCTCTTCATCGACAACATCTTCCGGTACACCCTTGCCGGTGCAGAGGTTTCGGCGCTGCTCGGCCGCATGCCGTCCGCGGTCGGGTACCAGCCGACGCTCGCGACCGAGATGGGCGATCTGCAGGAGCGGATCACCTCCACCAACAAGGGATCGATCACGTCGGTGCAGGCGATCTACGTGCCGGCGGACGACTTCACCGACCCGGCCGTCGCCACCACATTCGGCCACCTCGGCGCGACGGTCACGCTGAGCCGGTCGATCTCGGAGGCCGGCATCTACCCCGCCGTGGATCCGCTCGAGTCGTTCAGCCGCGTGCTCGACCCGAACGTCGTGGGTGAGGAGCACTACCGCGTCGCGCAGGGCGTGAAGCGCGTGCTCCAGGAGTACAAGGAACTTCAGGACATCATCGCCATCCTCGGACAGGAAGAGCTCACCGAGGACCAGAAGCAGACGGTGGGTCGTGCGCGCCGCGTGCGCAACTTCCTGTCGCAGCCCTTCTTCGTCGCGGAGGTGTTCACCGGGCGCGAGGGCAAGTACGTGCCGCTGGAGGAGACGATCCGCGGGTTCGGTGAGATCCTCGACGGCAAGCACGATGACCTGCCCGAAGACGCTTTCTACATGTGCGGCACGATCGACGAGGCGGTGCAGCGTGCGGCCGAGTTGAAGGGGGAGGGCGGCGGCGCTGCGAAGGCTGCCGAGGGTGCACCTGTCGCTGCAGCTGCCGAGGCTCCGGCTGCTGAGGGCGCGGCTCCTGCAGAGGTTGCGTCCGATACAGCTGCGACCACCGAGGCGCCGGCCGAGCAAACTGCCGCGGCTGCTGAGGCCGCCCCGAAAGAAGACGCCTCTGCTGACAAGTCTGCCGACGCGTCGCCCACTGTCGGTGCTGTACCTGCCGCCGACGCAGCGCCGGCCACTGACGCCGCACCTGTCGCCGACGCAGCACCTGCCGCCGAGGCAGCGCCGGCCACGGACGCCGCAGCTGCCAAGCCTGACGAGGAAGCGAAGGCATAACCGCCATGGCCAACAAGCTGCAGGTCGAACTCGTCACCCCGGAGGGTCGCGTTTTCAGCGAGGAGGCTGACTTCGTGCTCGCGCCCGGCGTGGAAGGCGACCTCGGGGTCCTGCCGCAGCACATCGCGCTGCTCACGCCGCTGCGCACTGGTGTCGTCACGATTCGCAATGAGGAAGCCGAGCACGTGCTCGCGGTCTCGGGCGGATTCCTCGAGGTCCTACCGGACAAGGTGACCATCCTTGCGGATGCCGCCGAGCGAGCCGAGGACATCGATGAGGCCCGTGCTGAAGAGGCGCGCAAGAAGGCGCAGGAGCTCCTCACCCAAAACGTGGGCAACGAGGAGGCGGTGATGGCGCTCGAGCGCGCGACATTGCGACTGCAGGTCGCGGAGATCCGGCGCCGACGTCACGGGCACTCGCCGCCTCCTCAGTGACGTCGCCGCCGGGGCTCGACCTCGAGGCGCTCGCCGGATACCTGGGACCGCGCGTCGGCGGACTCGCCGGTGCGCTGCGAGGTGAGGTGATCCCCGGGGGGCGCTCGAACCTCACGTACATCGTCGATGACGGTGAGCGCCGCTTCGTGGTTCGCCGGCCGCCGCTTGCGCATGTGCTGCCCACGGCGCATGACATGGCCCGCGAGTATCGGGTGCTCGCGGCGTTGCAGGGCAATGGGATACCGGTTCCTCACGTGATCGCGCTCTGCGAGGACGAGTCGGTGATCGGCGCGCGGTTCTACGTCATGGAATGGATCGACGGCCATGTCGTCCGCGATGCACTGCCGGTCGAGTTTGCCGACACGTTGGAGACGCGGCGCGACATGTCCTCGGCGCTGGTTGCCACGCTGCTGCAACTGCACGAGGTCGACCCCGAAGCGATCGGGCTCGGTGACTTCGGTCATCCCGACGGATTCCTCGAGCGCCAGGTGCGGCGGTGGTGGCAGCAGTGGGAGGCGTCGAAAACACGCGAGCTGCCGAGCATCGAGGAGCTGCGCCGCCGGCTCGACGAGACAGTTCCCGCGCCGTCCGCGCCGGGGATCGTCCACGGAGACTACCGCCTCGACAACGTGATGTACGCGCCGGCGGATCCGTCGCGGATCGTCGCGGTGATCGACTGGGAGATGTGCACCATCGGCGATCCGCTCTGCGATGTCGGGCTGCTCTGTGTGTACTGGGCGGACGATGCGTCCGAGGCGGCGGCGCGCACGCTCCACGGCCGGGCGATCACCATCGAGGACGGCTTCTACAAGCGAGCCGACCTGCTCCGCGATTACGCTGCCGGGACACGGCGCGACCTGACCTCGCTCGAGTGGTACATCGCGCTCGGCGCATACAAGCTGGCGATCATCGCCGAGGGCATCACCGCGAGATTCCTGATGGGGATGACCGTCGGCGAGGGCTTCGAGACGATGGGGGAGATGGTGCCGGCCGTCGTCGACAGCGGGCTCGCGGCACTGAACCGGTTGCATTCCACCGAAGGAGGCTGAAGATGGATTTCACGGAAAACCCGAGGGTGCGCGAGCTCAGCGAGAAGGTCTGGCGCTTCATGGATGAGCGCATCCGCCCGGCCGAGGAGGAGTACTGGCGCGGGTTCTCCGCGGAGACCATCCCGCAGAAGATCTCGCCGATCATGGAGGAGTTGAAGGCCGAGGCGCGCCGGCGCGGTCTCTGGAATCTCTTCCTGCCCGACAAGCGTTTCGGTCCCGGCCTCACCAACCTCGAGTACGGAGCGCTCGCGGAGATCATGGGCTGGAGTTCCATCGCATCGGAGGCGATGAACTGCTCGGCGCCGGACACGGGAAACATGGAGGTGCTCGCCCAGTTCGGCACGCCCGAGCAGCAGGAGCAGTGGCTCACGCCGCTGCTTGCCGGCGAGATCCGTTCCTGCATCGGCATGACGGAACCGGAGGTGGCCAGCTCGGACCCCACCCAGCTGGCCACGCGCATCGATCGCGACGGCGACGATTACGTCGTCAATGGCCATAAGTGGTTCACCAGCGGTGCGGCGCATCCGAACGCCAAGGTCATCCTGCTCATCGGCGTGACCCACCCCGAGGCGGAACGCCATGCCCGGCACACGATGGTGCTGGTGCCGA
>Ga0182015_10006487_pt1 | contig 11722 bp, 13 predicted proteins | sample 712P3MmetaG_FD_120478 | JGI IMG/M metagenome (GOLD analysis project Ga0182015, IMG submission 120478) | Permafrost microbial communities from Stordalen Mire, Sweden - 712P3M metaG | ecosystem: Environmental > Terrestrial > Soil > Wetlands > Permafrost | place: Sweden: Stordalen | collected...
GTGTGCCTTCTTGCCGGCTGCGCGACCCATCCCCGCTCCGCAAAAGTGCCTCCCGCCCCACCGTTGGGGCCGGTGGTGACCGCCGACTCTCCCTTGTCGGTCACTTTTGTGGAGTCTCAATATGAGGTCGCCGGCTACCGCGACTCCGCCGACGCCGCGGTCTGGCACGAGCCCCACGCCATTCTGAGAAGGACGCAAGTGCCCGGCCGGGCGGCGCCGTCGGTTGCCGAGGCCGGCCCGCTAACGACCTATGTGCCCGCCAGCTACGCTCCGCTTCCGCCCAGCGTGGAATTGGCGGCGGAATTGGAAGAGCAGAGGCAGATCACCGCCGAATTGCGGGCATTTAGGGCGAAAATGTTCACCCTCCAGGGGCAGGCCCAGGCTCAGTATGGCAAGCTCGTCGCCGAGACGACGGAGACGGATCGCCTGCGGCAGCAGCTCGCAGGCGAGCAAGCGCGCCTCAAGGAGCAGGCGGCCGCGGCGGGGGCCGCCCCGAGTGCTACGGGATCGAATTGGTAATCCGATGCTACCGGACAATCTGAGGGAGAAGCTTGAGACGCTGCCGGGGCGGCTGCGGGAGGCCATTATCGGGCAGGATGATGCTGTCACCATTGTCGGTCAGAGGCTCCAGCACGGGGAACTCGGCCTAACAACAAAGGGCAGGCCCAAAGCGAGTTTCCTCTTCCTTGGGCCCACCGGGGTCGGGAAGACCGAACTTACGCTTCGGTTCACGGAGGAATTGCTCGGCCCGGAGCGGGTCGTGCGGCTCGATATGTCTGAATACCAGACCTTGGACCGACTAGGCCTGCTTTTGGGCACCTCATCGGCTGACCCCGGACGAATCGCCGAAGGCTTCGACACCTGCCAGGGCCGCGGAACGCTGCTTTTGGACGAAATCGAAAAGGCGCATCCACGGATATTGGATCTACTGCTGCAACTCCTCGATGCCGCCCGGCTCACCACGGGAGGCAATCGCGTTTTAGATTTCTCGGAATGGTACTGCGTGATGACGAGCAATATCGGTGCCCAGCGGATCGTTGCCATGCGCAAGTCCAAGTACGAGACGATGGAGCGGCTCGTCCGGCAGGAAGCCCAACGCGAACTGCGCCCAGAGCTTTTCGCACGCGTCACGGCGACGGTCGTTTTTCGGAAGCTGGACTACGAGGTGCAATGCCGGGTCGCCAATGGTCTCCTCGTTAAAGAGATTTCCAGACAGGCGGCCGGGGGACATGCGCTCGCCGCCGCGCCCGGCATCGTGGACACGGTCATCAAGCGCGGCTACGACGAGCGGTTGGGGGCTCGCCCCATGCGCGATGCCGCAGAATTCCTGGTGCGCGAAGCGCTCGCTCGCGATATACTGACGGGTGGCTCGGGGACGGGCCAATTGGAAGTGGATGATGACGGTTTGAAATTGCGCCTACGGCGAGCCTCGCCGGAAGCGGCTTAACTCATGCGCTCGGAAAACGCCAAACTTCGGATCGTGGTCCTGAAATGGGACCGACTCTACGGCGACATGATTCGCCGGCAGATCCTCGATGTTTGGCCGAATGCCGCCGTCAAGGTCTTCCAAAAGGGACTCGACGCCCTGGACTCCATTCAAGCGTCGGTGCCCGACCTCTTTATCACCGGTGCGCATATCGACGACATGGACGGCCTCGAACACCTCGAACCCTTCGCCGATACGACGCTCCCGATCCTGATCGTAACGTCCCGGGCAGATGCGCGCACGTTCAAGATGCTGCACGAGCTTCGCTACGATGGAATCTATGACGGCCTGGCCGAAGGCTTGGACCATCTACCCACGGCACTCCACCAGGTGCTTCTGCACCGGCTCTATGTCAGTCCCTCGGTCACGCCGCACCTGAAGCAGACGAAGAACATCACCCTCGACGCCCTGACCGACAAGGAGCAGGTGGTGCTCTCGGTTATCGGCGACGGCTCCGACGATGCGCAGGCGAGCGAGCGCCTGGGGCTCTCTCCTCAGACGGTCGGCACCCATCGCAAGGCGATCATGCGGAAACTCAGCCTGCACCACAAAGGCCAACTAATGCTCCACGCCCTTCAACAGGGCTTCGTCCGGGTCACGCCGACCGGCGTTTACTATCCGGGATTCCAACGACGCATTCAGCGCAACGGCAATTGCGATGCCGAGAAAACGGCCGTCATGTTATGGCCCCATTCTGGAGCCGCAACGCCTCAGCCACTGTCATTGGCCGGCCATCTTGGTTCGGGGCAAAGTCTCGGTTACAAGTGAAACACCGCAGGGAACGAACATCATGGAACGACAGCGGATTGCGGCATTGGCTGCAAACTGGCTCGTTTCGACTGTTCCACGTGAGCCCGTATTTGGCGACGCTTCCTGAGGGCGAGACGCTCTGGTTGAGATCAGCATCAATGGTCTCCAGGTCCGCCTGAGTGTGATCCATCGTCGCCCGGGCCGACGATCCTTCAGCGCACTTTTTCTTCTCGGCCTCCATGCGGTCGATAAGCATGCGGACCTTCCGTCGAACAGCATCTGTCATTGAGACGACACCGGGAGTGATCTCGATTCCGACGCGTTGCTGGCTGCTGCTCACTCCATTCGCTCCGAGTCGGCCGTGGCTTGTATCGACGAGGTTTTCTAAGCCGTGCTTTACCACGTAGTCTTTTCCGGCCGGATTGACGGTCCACGCCGGCCCGGTTCGAAAGACGAAGCGCTCGTGTGCCAAGCGTTCAAGGTGGTATTCCAGGGTTGGAGCGGCTTCGGCCATGAACCGCGCAAAAAAAGGAACCTGAATTCCCTTGTGCTTCCAGAGAATGCTGAGCAGGCGATCTTGGATTTCCGGCCGCCTCGCGGGCTCAAGCGTCGTGCCCTTCAACGCGTCGAGTGACGTAGTAGCATGCCTGCGATGCCGCACGAACCAAAGGACGATGGCGGCAATGAGAACTATCAGGATCGGGGTGCCGACGAGTAACCGAGCGTCAATCGGGACCTGAATTGCTGCCTCGCGCCAGAGCCTGAGGATGGCGTGCCAGAATCTGGCGACCACCGCTGCCGCAGCCACAACCGCGCCAATGGACCCAATGTACCATTTGAACAGTTCGGCCCACGACTTGACGGATTCAAGGAAGGCTTTGAGCTTTTTCACGGCGAATTGAGCCAGGGCGATTTAACTAGCCCTCCTCGCTGAAATAGTCGTTGTCGACCCGCTGGATCGCGTAGGTCGCCACCGTTGTCACGCCGATCCCATTGTCCAACATTAGGCTCCACAGCCGCTCGCCGTCGATGAGGACGATCTTGCTGTCGATCTTGGCGGCGTAGTCGGTCGCCTCCCGGGAGAAGTTCGAGGTGGTGATGAAAATGCCCTTCTTGGCCCGGAAGCCCTGGAGGGCCCCGGCGAACTTCTGGATTTCGGGGCGGCTCACCGTTCCCTCCCACCGTTTGGCCTGGATGTAGATCGTGTCGAGCCCGAGGCGGTCCTCGTTGATGATGCCGTCCACCCCCTCGTCCCCGCTGCGACCAATGGCCTTGCCGGCATCAATGCGGGAGCCGCCGTAGCCCATCTTCACAAGGAGTTCGACGACGAGGCGTTCAAAGAAGGCGGGCGCGCCGGTCTTCAACCGCTGGAGGAGGTCCGACCCCAGTCCCTCGCGGATCGTCTGGTACGAGTCCTCCATGGCCTCCTCGGGGGTCTTTGATTCCGCCGGAGAATCCGTTGGAACCGGCTCGGCTTGCTCTCCCTTCTTTGCCTGTGCCGCCGCGTAGGCCGGTTCGGCACGCAGGACCTTCAGGTCGATGCGTGCCGGATTCGCACGCAAGACCTCCTTTCCACGCTCGGTAATCCGAAAGACTCCTCGGGCCGTGCTTTCCACGAGTCCGGCAATCTTGAGGTAGGTCTTGGCCCAGCCCACACGGTTCGCGAACACCTCCTGCTGTCCGCTCGGGAGCAGTTCCTTTCGCTCGGCATCGGTGAGTTTGAACTCCGTTGTGAGAGCGGCCACCAAATCGCGATTCCTGTGTTCTTGGCCGTCCTGGACCTTAGCCAGGAGCGGACGCATCACCGTTTGGAAATCAGGGATAGGCATGGAGGAAGTCCTAGTTCCTACAGGCTGTGGGACTTTAAAGCGAGCTAGTCTTGCCAGCCCGGCGATGTCTGACGATGAGGTTGATCCTAAATCGAATCTAAGATTTTGCGATAGAGCCGTTCGGTTAGTGAGACGTAGAACCGTCCCGGTCGACAATCGAAACGTGCGCTTACGCTGACGCCGCGGTTTCATAAACACGCTCGAACACCGAGGAAGAGAGCCGTAGGCTAGAGGCTTAGACCCGAGCTTTCACGCCACGGCCTGACGAAAAAGGGGCCGAAGCCCCTCGGCTCAGTCCTCGTTCGGCAGCATGAGCGTGAGCACCGGCGCGGTCGTGTCGCCGGGGCCAATGTGCAGCTTCAACTCGTGCGTCCTCCCGGTGACGATGACCTTGAAGTAGACTTGCTCGGCGTTACCTGCGCCCCGGATGGCGAGCTTTGCCATCGTCGAGATGTCGTGGCAAATGCCGGAAACGTCCTGATCTTTCCGTTTCAAAGCCTCCTCGATTATCGCCCACACCGTCGATGTACAGGCTACGGGAAGTTTCCAATGCTGCTTCAACGAATCGACCTGGCTCAGGTCCACGAGAACACCGTCTTCGATGGCCTGGGTGCGGCTGTAAGAGTAGATTGTCTCTCCGAACGGATTTTCATTAGTCATGGTTTTGTGCCGTTCGGCCTGTGGGGCGTGCGTCACGTCTCGTGACCTTATCGCCTACTGCCGATTGGCGATTTCGCTCCACACCCGAAAGTCAAAGCGGTGGACGGAGCGCCGAGGCGGCGGGCCTGGCCGCAACGAGGGGCAAGCGGAGTGATCCCGCGGGGTGGAGATCGCGCAGCGATACTACCTTGACCGGGTGTACAATGAGGAAATCAGCGGCTGGCAGTCGCTCGAAGAAAACGAGCGCAGCGAGCATCGGTTTGATTCGGTAAGGGGTTGGCTCGGCGCCGAAGAATACAAAAAAGGCGGCCGGCAGAACCGGCCGCCTTTCGAGGCGATCTTCACTCGCTCTGCTCGGTTTTCAGTTCCGCGAGCCGTTCGAAGATGAACGTGTGGGCCTGGTCGGCCAGCTTTGCGACCAACGGCAGATCATCACGGCCGAAGCTGTCGGTGTCGTGAAAGTTCTGGGCCTCGTCCCGATAGGTCCGGGCGAAGGTCACGTTGTAGAACTTCTTGTTATCGGACTCGTTTTCCCACACGGCGGCTTTGATGCGGCCGAGGCGGAGGTTCTTCACCGGGAGCTTGGCGCTGGCGGCGTTCTTGGTTTGCGGTGCGGGCTGAGCGGATTTGGAGGGCATATAGTTCTTTTTTGATTTTGAGGAGCGGGATTGCTCTCTCGAAAAGGGCGGGGGTGCCGACTGGGGCGAGGGGACGGTTGGGGGGATTCCTTTCAAGGAGGACCCAACCGCGCCCCGGCCGCGTAGCGGCGCACCGGTGGGAGGGTCCGCCAGAGAGAGCAAGAACGAGCCGGCAAAAGGGAACGTTCCGCCCTGGCGGAATTGCTTTCCACAGACGCGATGCACCGCGGAATGGAACGCCGCCTGCGCGAGAAAGGGGAATATCGTGCCTCGGGCGGTCAGAGCCGGTGGGAAAGGGGGACCGGAAGAACGTTCGACGTGACTTCGCGTCGGCGAGGCCCGGCCGCGACGCCGTTGAGTGTGATGACGCCTCCGGAGTTGGCCGGCTCCGTCGTTTGAATGGGCTCGCGGAACTGAAAGCCGGCTTGCAGAGCGGTGTCGCTTCGGAAGCGGACGTTTCCGGTCGCCGTGTGGCCGCAGGCGCTCGCTGTGATTTCACCGGAGGGTCTGTTTCTCTCTGGCATGGCTTCACGGTTGAATTGCCGCGCGCTGGCGCAATGCGTTGGGGCTACCGTTTGAACGGTAGCTCCGTTACCGCGAACTCGGCAGGGGCGCCTCCTTGAGCGCACGTCGATGGCGCAGAAAGTGTGGGCATCGCAAACGAGGGCGCAGGTCGCGCCGCTCACCCATCAACGAAAGGAACCTTATGAAAAACACACTTGTCGAAAGACCCTCAGCGGAAGCGACCCTCGCGAACGGGAACCATATGCCCCGCTATCAAATTTACCGGCAGGCCCGCGCCGGCAATTATATGGCTGAATTCAAAACCGACTCCGCCACCGAAGCAGTCGAACTCTTTGCGGTCATGTCCCCAGCTTACGACGGTGGGGCCATTCGCATTTGGGATCAGCGTGAGCAGCGGGTCGGGGCGTCAGTGCTCTGGGCGACGGAAAAGACGGATTTCGGCTTTCACGTGCAAAGTCGCACCAACGTATTTCACGACGCATCCCTGGCTTTGATCGCGCGTCAACTTCAGGAACGCGAAGCCCTGCGCGAGTCGGTCCGGCACGATACACGCGCCTCCCTCACGGTTTAAGCGAGGCCACATTCAACTCGAGGAAACCCATGTCGCCCGCCGTTTCGACTCCATCCCCGACCGCCGCCCCCACGGAATCGGTCAAACCGGAATGGCTCCGCTTGCCCGCTCCTGGCAACCGCTGCCGCTTCACAGGCCTGTCGCGCAGCACCCTGAACGAGCTGACGATTGCCGGCACCGCCAATGACGGGCGTCCGCCGGTCAAAAGCGTGGTACTGCGCAAGCGAGGGGCGTTGCGCGGCATCCGGCTGATCAACTTCGATAGCCTGATGCAGTATCTCGCGGAACTGGGTTGAGAAGGAGCCGGGTGGCCACCGGCGCCTAATTGTGCAACGCGGCGTTGCACAATTGAATCCCGTCCCCGTTGCCCCAAACGAGGATCTATATTTCTGGGACTGAGTGCGGCAGATTGCCCAGGATGAAAACCACCGTTCCAGCGCCGTTGCCAGAGAAACTTCTAACGCGAGCCCAAGTGGCTGCGCTTTTTGGCGTCACCAAGCACACGATCCGAATGTTCGAGCGCAGAGGTCTGATTTCAGCGTTGCGGATAAACGCCCGGCTTCTGCGTTACCGCGCTTGCGATATTCAGGAATTATTGGACAAATCGCTGTCGTGAAAAAGCACCGCGCTTCAACACCGGGAAAGCTGCCGACGCATCACGCGGGCTCTTCTGCCGATGCTCGCCGCTCGCTCGGGCGGACCCGGGAGGGGGCTCAGTTTACCGCCCCTCCGTCGCCGGCAGAAATGCCGGCCGACTATGCCGCGACCCTGGATGCCCTCAAAAAGGAACTCCGGGAAAGCCGGTTGCGGACGGTCTTGTCGGCCAATGCGGCGATGGTGACCGCCTATTGGGAAGTAGGGCGGATCATCCTCGGGCGCCAGGAGAAGGAAGGTTGGGGCGCCCGGGTAATCGACCGGCTGTCGGTGGATTTGCGCCAGACCTTTCCCGACATGCAGGGGTTGTCCGCCAGAAACCTGAAGTACATGCGGGCTTTCGCCGCGGCTTGGCCCGACCCAGCAATCGTGCAACGCACCGTTGCACGATTGCCCTGGCGCCAGAACATCGCCCTTTTGGAGCGGCTCAGCGAGCCGAAAACCCGGCTCTGGTATGCCAGCCAAACCCTGCGGCACGGCTGGACCCAGCCAATTCTGAACCTGCAGATCGAAAGCGGATTGCACGAGCGCCAAGGCAAAGCGGTGAGCAATTTTCCCGCCACCCTTCCCCCCGCCGAATCAGACCTGGCGGCCCAGGTTTTCAAGGACCCGTACCTGTTCGACTTTCTGGGCACGGCCGACGAGCGGCGGGAACGGGATGTTGAGCGCGCTTTGGTGGACCACATCCAGAAGTTCTTGCTCGAATTGGGGACAGGCTTTGCCTTCCTCGGCCGGCAGGTCCACCTCGAAGTTGGCGATCAGGATTTCTACGTCGATCTCCTATTCTACCACGTGAAGCTGCGCAGCTACGTGGTCGTGGAACTCAAGGCGGTCCCTTTCGATCCCGGCTTTGTCGGTCAAATGAATCTTTACTTATCCGCGGTCGATGACCTGCTGCGGCATCCCGACGACAAGCCGAGCATAGGACTGCTCCTATGCAAAGAGAAGAACCGCTTGGTCGTTGAGTACGCGTTGCGCAATCTGAATAAGCCAATCGGTGTGGCGGAATGGCAGACCAAGCTGGTCGAGTCCCTGCCGAAACCGCTCCGGGATGAATTGCCGACGGTTGCGGAAATCGAGGCCGAATTGGAAAAGTCACCGGGAACGCCCGCCGAAGCCAAGGCCCCCGCGCCGGGAAAGAGAAAATAGATCGGAAGTCCAGCGACTTCGGCGAGCGGGCGATTCATAGGTAGATGCCGTATTTTCGGTAGATGCGCACGGCTGCAAACGCGCGGCGTATCCCCTTCGCTGGCTGACGTCGGCCAGCTTGGGCTGCTCGGCGGCTTTTCAAAACCATAAATAAATCACCGGCCACTCCGGTCCAAAAATACCATGAATAACGGAAATCTTGGCATGCAAACTGAAGTAAACCCCGAAGAACTCGCGCGGCTGAAGCGAGAATTGCTTCAAGCGGAAGTGCTACTCGCAAAAGCGCGGGCCACGGCGACGGGCGCCGAAGTGGACATTAGGGTTCTCAACGCTCGGTTGAAGGCGCTCGCGAGATGACGGGTTCGCTGGGCTGCGAAACGCCCGTCCGATTGGGTTACGGGTCATTTCAAATCGGTTGGGAAAAGGCGGCTTCGGCGTGAGCCTCGATCCGGGTGTCGAGACGATGATTTCTCTGGTCGTTACTGGCAGCAGAGTATCTGCCACTCCAAAGCTCAAGCCTTGCACTCGACGCAATTCACTAGTAATGAAATTAACCAGCAACTCGCAGCAACCCAACTACCTTGAAGGAAACAAATGGCTGATAAAAAAGTGGTATTTATAGCATTCGCGATCGAAGACGAACGGCAGCGAGACTTTCTAAAGGGCCAGTCTCTGCATCCCCGGCAGCCGTACGAATTCATCGATATGTCGGTGAAGGAGGCCTATAAAGAAGATTGGAAGGAAAAGGTACGTACCAGGATCAAACGGTGTGACGGCGTTATCGTTTTGGTCAGCAATAACTCTCTCACGTCTAGCGGACAAAAGTGGGAAATCAGCTGCGCAAAAGAGGAAAAGAAAAAGCTTCGCGGCATTTGGGCTTACACGGATGACCGCACCAATCTTGAAGGCGTCAACACGTTTACATGGAGCGATAAGAACATTACAGACTTTATCGATTCTATCTGAAGTTAAATGAGAAAGGCGCTCATTGTCGGAATTGATTTCTACTCAAACTTAACGCGCCTCAATGGCTGCGTAAGAGATGCGGGGTCTGTTGCGGACGCACTGCGACGCCATGAGAACGGCGACGTCAATTTCGCTACACCAAAGGTCCTCCTTGCGCAGGACCAGTATCACTCCGTATCGCGAGATGATCTGAGGAATTCGGTGCGAGAGCTATTTGCAGACAATGCCGATATTGCGCTGCTGTACTTTGCCGGACACGGCCATATCGAAGATACTGGCGGCTTTCTTTGTGCGAGCGATTGCCGTGGCGGTCATGAAGGGTTGCCACTTTCGGACGTGATGACTTGGGCCAGAGACTCGGCCGCACGAAACAAAATTATAATTCTCGACAGTTGCCATAGTGGCATCGCGGGAGATCACCCCTCAACTCGAAATATTGCAGAGATCGGCCATGGAATGACTATTCTGACGGCGTCGACTGCGGATCAATACGCATATGATGAAACGAATGGTGCTTCCGGAGTTTTCACGAATCTGCTAGTCGACGCACTAGGCGGCGCAGCTGCAAATCTTGTCGGAGATGTCACTCCGGGCAGTATCTACGCGCATATCGACCAATCTCTCGGCCCGTGGGCCCAACGCCCGGTATTCAAAACTAATATTCAGACGTTTGTTTCTCTTCGGAAATCAGCGCCACCAATTCCGCTGCAAGATTTGCGGGCGTTAGCTACCCATTTTCCGCAAAGGAATTACGATTTTCGCTTAGACCCCGCTTACGAGCCGGAGCGATCTGAAGAACAGAAGCGCGATACATCTATACCGTCGCCGGACCCAGAAAAGAATGCTGTGTTCGCAGTGCTGCAGCGATACGTCAAGGTGAACTTAGTTCGGCCTGTTGGAGCGCAGCACATGTGGCACGCAGCCATGCAATCGAAATCGTGCAAGTTGACGGTGCTTGGCGAGCACTACCGTCATTTAGTCCAAAAAAACCTCATTTAATGTTGATAGGTTGAATGAAGCGGGAAGAAGCGGAAAGTATTCTGAATGATCTCGTTGACGCCTTGGCATCAATCGAACACGCGCGTTGGTCACACTGGCAGCGGTATGTGCACGAACACGCCAGCAAGCAGCCTGATGGTTCTCTTTTGATGCCTAGCGAACTCGTTGGCCGCTGGGAACGACAAATCGCAACTTCTTTTGAGGCGCTTTCTGAACGAGAGAAAGAGAGCGACCGGGAGCAAGTACGAAAGTATCTGCCGATAATTGCGGCGGCATTCTCCTCGAAGCCGTCAAGAGACGGAAGCGATGACTGATTTCGAAGCATTCCGAGATCATTTCGTTTCACTCTATCAGTCTGCGGTGGCTGATATTGCCTTTCAACTGAATGACAAGGCTCGCGCCTTGACGCCTGTTTCACGTGCTACCTTTCAAAGGCAGTCGGCCCTCACTTTACCCAACATCGCAGCATCGATTGCGGCGGATGAATTTGCAGCGCGGCACGGATTAACGCCTCCGCCGCGACTCGCAGGCCCGAGATCCCTCACAAAGGTTGAGATAGGACGGGTGTGCGCCGAACTGGCAATGCGCTATCTTAAAGCCAGATTTTCTGGTGATCCAAATGCACTTGCGCAGGTGAATAGCGAGTTCATCACCGGCACATGTGATCCTGCGTGGGCATCTACGATCTCAGAGTATGCGAAATATTTCGGTCCCAGAGGTGAGCGGAAGGAGATACCCTATATTCGAGCTGCTGCGATTGGAAAAAAAGTTATAGAAATCAAGTCAGACGCTCGTATTGCGATTGCAGGAGATTGGGGTACGGGTACTCAATCAGCGATCGAAGTACTGAAACAGATAGCGTCTGAACGGCCGGACATTTTTATCCATCTAGGTGATATATATTATTCTGGTACGCCTGCCGAATGTAAGTCGAATTTCCTCGATCCTGTGAACCAGTTGCTCCGACCAACCGTATCGGATACCATGGTCTATACGCTGTCAGGCAATCACGACATGTACTGCGGAGGTGTGGGTTATTATGAACTAATCAAGCAGCTCAATCCTGTTCCATTTGCGCAACCCGCGAGTTTTTTTTGCCTTCGGAGCTCGGATGAGCGCTGGCAGTTTCTAGCTATCGACACCGGCATTCATGATTACAGCCCCTTAGGAGTTGCGGATGCCATGACGTACGTCGAGCCAGACGAGTTGGAATGGCATAGTCAAAGGATTGAGGAATTTCCTGGGCGAACGATTCTTCTTTCTCATCACCAGCTCTTTTCGGCCTATTCCGCGATCGGGCCTGCGAAGAAGGGAAAGCTTTCAGCTGTAAATCCTAAATTATTGGAAGCATTCACAACCTTTGACCGGTCAGAAAAGATTTCCGCTTGGTTTTGGGGTCACGAACACACACTCAGTATTTATGAGCCCTTCGTTGGTCTAAAGCGCGGAAGGTGCTTGGGGCACGGAGCGGTGCCAACGAGCATTGCTGACGATA
>Ga0182015_10006489_pt1 | contig 11720 bp, 8 predicted proteins | sample 712P3MmetaG_FD_120478 | JGI IMG/M metagenome (GOLD analysis project Ga0182015, IMG submission 120478) | Permafrost microbial communities from Stordalen Mire, Sweden - 712P3M metaG | ecosystem: Environmental > Terrestrial > Soil > Wetlands > Permafrost | place: Sweden: Stordalen | collected...
CGCTCGCGCACCACGCACCAATGACAGCCCTGAAGTGTTGACCATCCTTCGATACGGTCACTTGAAACACTGTGCGCTTGCGTACGAAATTGGAGTCTGCCTTACCGCTGGCGCCCGCCAAAGAGTCGGACTCGAAAACCAATCTGTCGAGAAGGTGAGCCTTATGAAGAGCGGCCAAGTCCCCGTAACGGCCGTTCTTATTCTTGTAGTCCCTTTCTGCGCCTTTGACCATTTCGATCCAACCGGAAAATACTGCCCAAGGATCCTCGGATGGCTCGCCAGATTGGGCGAATACGGTAGGACCAAATACGCTAAATAGGAGAAGGGCAACTGTCAGCCGTTTCATGACGCAACTCCAGCAGCGTTACGAGTTTGCACGCGCAAGAAGCTAACAGTCAACTGAAACAATCTCAGGAGACCCACATTAGACCCGGATTTCCTGAAAATCAAAATGCTTTCAGAGTTGTACAAATGCTTTTAGAGGCGGTTTCATAAAGACCTAACGACCTGTCGTGTGCGTCTGGATTCCGGAACGGAAATGATTGTGTGATTCACAGGGATCATTCGTAGAATGGGCGGCGGGCGACGCACACAGGCCCGTCCGCCGATATTTCTACACCTGAGGATCCCCATGCACCTCCACGACTCTCCTGTCGACGCCCGCCGCTTCGGGGAGAGGCAGGCGACCCGTCCAATTCGCCCAGCCCCAGAAGATCGCTGTGGTTGAACTCAGCAGTCCCGCAACCGCGCCGATGGTGCGCGGGCTATAGTGCATGGAAGCGATTCCCGCACCCATCATCGACATCATCATCATCATCCAGGTGAACGTTTCCATCGTGGCAAACACGCGGCCGCGGTATTGGTTGGAGACGACCCGGAGCAAGTAGGAATAGTTCATGATCGAATTGATTGCTATGACGGAACGCGACAGAGTAACAAAGACTAGAGCCAGTTCAAATCTCCGCATCTGGGTGAAGAGTATGTAGGCAGCGCCGTGTACGATGTAATCAACGAATACTAGCAGCTTATAATCGCGAAACGACAGTCGACCACCGAACCGGTTCGCCAACACTCCGCCGAGAAGCAGCCCCAGTCCCGCACAACCCCAAATCACTCCAATACCCGCAGCGCCCGCATTGAAGACCACCTCGCCAAAAAGCGGGAATAAGATTTGCGCGGCGCCACCACCCGTTGCCCAGCCAACCGAAAGCATCGCAATGGCAAAGACCAGCGGGACGGAACGCATATAGCGCAAGCCCTCCCGATATTCATGCCAGGGTCGGACAACCTCCGCCTCGGTCAGATCCCAGTGTTCTGCGCGGAATGCCGCTCCTTTGGGAGCTCGCAAATTCCCGATAGCCCATGCGGAAAAGAGAAACGACAGGGCATTGAACGCAAAGGCCCACTTGTAATCAAACGCAATCACGGTCGCTCCCAGAAACGTCCCAACAGTCAGCGTCATCCACTGTGTGGTCTGGGTCAGTGAGTTTGCAGTGTAAATTTCATCTTCGTTCGCAATGGTGGGCAGAATCGCAGAACGCCCGGCAGTAAAAAACGGCGAGGCGGCCATCAGCAACGCGCTGAACAGATACAGCAACCAGATCCTCGGTCGGCCGACGGCAAGAATGAATCCGAGTGCTACCACCGCGCGCGTCAGATCGCTCGCGATCATGATTCTCTTGCGGTCGAAACGGTCTAGAAGTACGCCCGCCAACGGACCCATGGTTATAGCTGGGATCGCACGCGACAGCATGATCCCGGTAACCACCAAGCCGGAATGTGTCACCGCCAGGGCCAGCGAAAATACGGCGATATTGTTGAAGTTATCGCCGATCTCGCTTACGACTTGTCCCATCCAAGTGAAGCGGTAGTTGCGGTTCCGCCGTAACAGTTCGAGGAAATCTCGCATCAGTCGAAACAGCTTTCGCTGCAGATCAGCCTTGTTGGTGTTTCAGGGAGCAACGATCGGAAAACAGGAGTTTCGGGCACGCAGAGTCTATTCTAAGGCGCAATGTGCGCGGCATCTCAAGGACACAACATGTGAGAACTTCACGGCTTTTCCTCAATCTTAATCTCGTCTCCCTCTTTCAAGTTCTGTGAAACAGAGGTTATTACATTCTGGCCGTCTTCCAACCCACGGACCAGTAGGCCATCATCTCGCTGCGCCACGATTCGCACTTCACGCACAAGCACTCGGCCATTGGAAGCAACAAAAACGAACATCTTGCCGTCGCGCTCATGGACGGAAGCAACAGGCACCAAGACCTCCAATGGCCGGGAACTTACCTCCTTGTTTTCTTTCGCCTGGAATTTGACGGTGGCGTTCATTTGCGGACGCAGATGGGAGTCCGGATTTAGGATATGCACCTTGACCTGCACAGTGCCCTTTTGGCTATTGGCTTCCGGTGAAATCTCCGCAATGACTCCCTCGTACCTGTGGTCAGGGAAAGCGTCGAGAGTGACGGTGCCCTTTTGCTTGAAATGCACTCTTGCGAATTCACTCTGAGGTACGTCGAGTGCTACCCGATCATCGTTCAGATTGGCAATCGCGACCACCGATCCTTGCGGGCCGTCTTCTGCCCCGCTGGCGAATTGCGCGGTTACCAATTCACCCTTTTCCGCGGTGCGTTCGAGAATGGTCCCGGATATTGGAGCCCGAATCACCGTGGCATCGAGTTGCGACTGGGCGAACGCCAACTGACCTTCCGCCTGGAGCAAAGAACCCTTGGCCCGCGCAATTTCTTCCGCACGGGGCCCGATCTTAACCAGCTGTAAGGCCTGTTCCAGATACCGGACCTGTTGTTCACTGGTCTCGAACCTTGCCGTAACATCGTCGAGCGCCTGCTTGGAAAACACGCCTTGTGCAGACAATTGTTTCGTGCGATCCAAGGTGATTCTGGCGTCCAGCATGGTCGCACGGGCTTGGTCCAGACTATGCTCGGCCTGTGCAAGTTCCTGCGGACGGGGGCCGCTCTCTAGTTCCTCTAAATAAGCTTTGGCACTGGCCACGGTACCCTCAGCTTGTTCGACTTGGGCACGGAATTCATCATCTTCGAGCCGGACCAAAATCTGATTTTCCTCGACCTTCTCGCCCTTCTCTACCCCGATCCACGCCACGCGGCCAGTGACTTTGGAGTTCACGTTGATTCTGTGGTGAGCGACGATGTAACCTCGGGCGGAGAGAGCGGTGTCGTCGATGTTGTTGCCTACCGCGGAGGCGCGGGCCACATCCACCTGGGGAATTCTGGGGGAGCGGAGGCGGAGCGTGGAGAAAACCAGCGCCAGCAATGTCACACCGGCGATCCCTCCAACAATGTACCGGCGATTCCATGAGGACGGGCGTGCTGCACGGCTTCGTACAGTATCCGGCAAGTGCAAGCTCTGTAGGCATCCATTGGCGTCAGTCGACATCAGGGGTAAACTCCTTTCGGCGGCTAACTCTCCAGCTCAGGATAAAGCGGAAGAGTTATCCATAATCCTTGTTGTTTCGCGGAACAACGGGCGGACTCAATGATTTCAACGCAACGCAAACCCTCGCGCCAAGTCAGGCAGGGTTCTGTCCCGTCGACGATCCAGCGGACGAACTCCCGCGTCTCTTTCCGCAGAGCCTCATTCGCGCCAACCGGATCTCCTCCCGGTTCTTCAAACCGTTCGTGATGCTCATCGGATTCCGCCAGTAACTTCCAGTACAGGTCAGCGTCGTGAAACGAGGACACTAGACGCATGCCACCGAGCCGGCATGTGATTTCAGCGCCGTACACCTGACGGTAACGCCGCAGTGGATACGAAAGCGAGACTCCCAAGAATCCGATAGCGCCAGACCGGAAGCGCAGCATGACGTGGATTGAGTCGGAAAAATCGAACCGCTGATCCACTTGTGGCCCCACTACCGCGGAGACTGCCTCCACATCTCCACACAGCGCACGCATCCAGTCCAGCTCGTGAACTCCGGAAAGCGCCAACACACCTCCACTTTCCGACTCTCGCGTCCACCAGCCCTTGAAGTCGTCGGGACGCGCGTCAAAATACCCAGTGATTGATATGGCCGCCACGCCGCCCAGCGGTTCGAGCAATTGAATCATCCTGGCCCATGGCGGACGGAGCCGGCGTTTTTGGCCGACCATCAGTTTTACCTTTGCCGCTTCGCAAGCCCGGACCATCTTCCAACAATCAGCGACTGTCGGAGCCATGGTCTTTTCGCAAAACACATGCCGGCCCGCTTGCGCCGCGGCCACTGCAATTGGAGCATGGGTGAAGTTCGGCCCGGTGAGCGCAACCGCGTCAATATTCTCTTTCTCCAGCAGGCGCCGGTAGTCGTCGTACTCCGCCACTTTCAGCCCAGTAGAAGCAACAAAACCGGTTCGAGAGCCAGGACTCGGATCGCAGATAGCCACGATGTCGGCTGATTCACTGATGAACTTTGCCAACACCGGTCCAAAGTTCCCAGTGCCGATCATCGCGAAGCGAAGCCTGCGCGAGTTCATAGACAGATCCCCTACAGTTTCGGATTATTCAACCGAAGGCCACGCACGCCTGGGTTGTCGAATCTGTGTACCGTGGCTTTATCCAGCGAAGAGGCCAGCAAGATCTCCCGAGTCGGCCCCGCGAATGCTAAGTGGCAAGGCCCACGCAGGGCCTCTCCCTGCCAGTCTTCAGCAAATACTTCCAGCCGGCGAGTCGCCAGGTCGAAAACGCATATCTTGTCCGGGCGATGACAGGCAATCCACAAATGCCCGTCTTCATCAAACGCAACCCCATCCGGAATGTGACGGGGCATGTGTACAACCCGCTCGACATCTCCAGCGGAACCGTCTTTCTTGATCGCGACCCGAGCGATGCTGTTTCCCCACGTCTCCACGTAGTAAATGAATTTCTCTTCCGGATCAATCGCGATGCCATTCGGCGTGTCGATGGGCGCTGCGGTCCAGAGTTCGGCAGCTCCCCCGCCCGGCGGAATCCGGCAGATATGGCCATCTATTTTTTCCGACCATGATCCGGTGTCAGAAACGTACATGTTTCCCGAGCGATCGAACACGGGCGTGTTCGCGCTCATGAACCCTCGTCCAGCCGGCCCTCGCGAATAAAGGCTCTGCTTCCCGTCGGGTGTGATTTTGATGACCTGGCTGCCGGGGGTATCAGGCTCCGCACAATAGAGGTTCCCGTCCGCGTCCACCACCTGGCCCAGGACGCGCCGAGGAGCGGTAGAGGAAAACGCTTCCGCTGTATTCGTGGCGAGATCTAAACGAAAAACGCGGCAGGTAATAAACCCCGTGGTATAGGCTTCGCCGCGAGGCCCGACTGAAATCGACTCGTTGTGATCGACTCCGTTGATATGGCCGATACTTTCCAGATCGTACGGTTGTAAAGTGTCTCGATTCAGAATTTCCCTCCGCCACTAGTTTTTAACCGATGACAAATTTTCGAACTCTGGTTAGACCAGAACCATTCCGCCGTCCGCCTCCGGAAACTCATAAGGACTGAGCGTGTGAAATGGATGCTTGGCAATGAATTCCCAATTGATCTCAACTCCTAATCCAGGCTTATCGGGAAGCTGCAGATATCCATCTTTCACGCGCGGACCATAGCGCTGCACCTCGTCAAAAAATGAGTAATAGCGCCAATGCTCCAAGATCAAGAAATTTGGCATCACCGCACAAGCGTGAAGATTCGCCGCCAGCGCCACCGGTCCGTAGGGATTGTGCGGCGCGATTTTCACGTTGTAAACCTCGGCCATGGAGGCAATTCGGAGGAGCTCAGCGATTCCGCCGCAATGCGTTATGTCCACTTGCAGAACGTCCACCGCGCCCATCTCAAGCCATTCGCGAACTCCCCAGCGAGTGAGTTGTCTTTCGCCAGCCGCAATGCGGACTCCGGGCCAAGCGTGGCGCAGTTCCACCAGGGACCGCGGACTGTCGGAATTGACCGGCTCCTCGATGAACAGCAACTTGGCATCATAGAGGCCTTCGATTACGCGATGGGCCGCTTGCAGGGAAAAATTACCCAGGCAATCGAGCATTAAATCAAAATCCGGTCCCGCCACGGCTCGCAGTTCGGTGAAAAGCGCAACCGCTGAATCGATCTGCTTCTCTTCGTTGTAAGGATGATGGTATTTTGCCGGGCCGGTCTTGAATCCGTGGAATCCCTCTGCCACGGCTGCTTTCACCTCTGCCATCTCGTCCTGCAGACCCAAATCATTGCGCACATAAACTTTGACTCGATCCCGTACAGCCCCGCCCAGCAGCTTGTAGACCGGCTGTCCATATGCTTTACCGGCGATATCCCAGAGGGCCTGCTCAATTCCACTCATCGCGCTCGATCCCACAATTCCGTTCCGCCACCAGAATAAGCGCTGCATTTCCTGCCACGCGCGAGTGATTCTTGTGGGATCTTTTCCGATCAAGTAGGGTCCGTAGTGCTTTTCAATCATCGCGACGACAGCGTATTCGTAGTTTTCTGTAGTAGCCTCTCCCACACCGGTGATGCCTTCGTCGGTTTCGATGCGGACGAAAATCCAGTTTCGCCGGGCTGCGTCAGCGCCGTTCCGCGGTAGAACAACCCCCATCACGTGCGCGGATACTTTTACAATCTTCATAGTTGAAGTGCCTCTCTTGCACACCTAGCCAGGTAGTAGCGACACACTCACTTCGGCGGTCCCGCTTCTTGCCCGTTCCCGCAAAAACCAAAGCAGCGCCATGGCGCTGAGCAATGCGCTGAATGCGGGGGCGAAAAGAATCCCCCTTCCGACGCCCAGATCGGTCCCGATCATGCCGATAATAAAAGGGCCAAAGGCAGCCCCCAGATTGGACAGCCCGGCAAACAAAGAAAAGGCCGTGGCCGTCCCCTTGGCAAACTTGCCCCCCAGGTATGAGTTCAAAGAAGGACCAATGGTCGAAACAAATATTCCCGCGACGACAAACATGCCAAGGCCGGCCAGATAGCCGGATGTGAAAATTGCCCCCACAAATGCCGCCGTCTCCGCTGCCGCGCAGATGCTGATCACCACCAGTTCCGGAATCTTCCAGTGGGCTGTAATCCAGCCAAACAGCAGCCGTCCACTGAGGATTCCAGCCGCGTTTCCGCTGAGAAAATAGGCCGCGTGGGCCGCATCGATGTGCAGCTTGTTGATGTACAGTTGGCCGACAAAGGAGAGCATTCCGGCTTGCGCCAGCCCGTGACAGAACCCAAGCACCACGGCGACGTATAGAGCTCCGCTGGCCAGGATCTCGCGCGTGTGGGAAGACGCCTTTTGGCCCGCGTCCCGCCCGGAACGCTCTCCGCGCATGGCGCTGGACCGCACAAATAGGGCCCACACGATCAGCACCGCCATGTCAGCAGCGGCCGCGAAGTAGCCCACGCGCCAGCTCAGACCCCAGCGCATCGAATTGGCCAGCCACCATCCCAGCATGGCGGGACCGATCATTGATCCACCGGCATCGCTCAGACCGGTGATCAAGAAAACGCTCTGCCGCCGTTGGCTAAAGTGCCCGCTGATGATCGAACTGTCGATGACGACCATCGCGGAAATGGCGAATCCAAACAAGGCCGAGCCAATCAACACCAGAACGAAATAGCGGGACTCCGAAATCAGCAGTAGCGCGCCCGCGGCAACGGCAAACGACAAGATGGCTGATCGCTTTAACCCGAGCAGCGCAACGAGAGAGCCACCGACCAAGCTGAAACCCAGGCTGCTCAAGAAGAACAGGAGCTGGATCTGCCCCAGTTGGGCTAAAGAGCAATGGAATTGACGGGTGAATGCAGGAAAACTTGCAGGCAGGAAGTTGTACACGGCACCGTAGCCCACGCCCATGGCGATCACAAACCAAAACACCTGATCCTTCCAGATGGGAGGAACCAGTGCCCCGAGAGTCTGCGTTTTCGCCTTCAACTGCTTCTTGCCTCCGACGACTTCTCTCGAAAAAACTGAGATCTTCGGATGCGATCGAAATATCCGAAAATTTCCGCTATCTCCTCAGTAGCACTCGTGCTGGAGGTGCGACATTCCTGCGTTCCACGGACAGGACAGTCCTCCCCTGCCGCCGAAGATGGGCCCAAGCTGGAATGCAATCCCTGCAAGAGGCTGGTTTCCAGGCTACCTGGGAATAAGAAGTGTCCCGCGTTCCTCAACGGCTGCCTAGTCCTTCCTCGGAAAAGTACTATGCCAACTCCACTAGCAAATGTCAACAATCATAATTCAATCTAGAAATAATACTTTCAAAAAATAGCCATTATAGATCATATATAATTCATGTTTGCACTATAACAAACAATAAACTTTCTTGGGTGTGAAGCCTCACTCACACCGTCCCACTTTTGGCAAGTCAGAAAAGGAATCGCGAACTGAGGAGAAGCGCATGACCAGGAAAATCGCGGGCGCGGTCACGATCGGCTGGATCGTCATTTTATCTGCAGCGAGTCTGAATGCCCAGCGCGCAGCCGGCCGGGTTTCGGTGATTGTCGGTCAGAACGCTCCTGCACTGGAGAGGTTTGCTGCTTCGGAACTCTGCGGCTATTTGAATAAACTCTTCGATCTCCAAACTCAGCCGACCATCACATTGGACGCCAACTCTAGCGCGGTTTTTCTCATCGGCAGTCCAGCCACAAATGGCCAGATCAAGTCATTTCCGAGGGTCAGCGACCAAGGGATCGTGATCCAAGCCGCGTCTGGAGCCACCCCCATCTTGATCGTAGGCGGCGGCAGTCCCCGGGCAACACTGTGGGCCGTCTATGAACTGGCCGAGCGCTGGGGAGTACGTTACCTGCTTGATCGCGACGCGCTGCCGGCGAAATCGAAGTTTCGCATGCCCAAGCTGAGCGTGGTCATGGAACCCATTTTCAAAGTCCGGGCGCACCCGACGATCCAGGATTTTGCCGATAGTGGCGAGGCCTGGGGCATCAAGGACTTTCGTCCCCTGATCAGTCAACTGGCCAAGATGAAGTACAACCGGCTGGATATTTTCGCCTTTGCCTGGCAGCCCTATCTGGCTTACCAAGTGGACGGTGTTAAGCGCCAGACTGCAGCGCTCTGGTATAGCTACCACTATCCAATCACTCCTGATATGCCGGGGCGGTCGGTCTTCCCCGCGGTCGCGACAGAATTCTGGAATCCGGACCTGCCGGTCCATGGAACTCCGGACGAAATCCTCAGCGCTGGGATACGGCTGCAGCAGGAACTGATTGATGATGGCCATAGCCACGGCATGGATTGTGTGGTCAACGCAACGGTCAGCGAGTACCCCAAGGAGTTCGCGCCCCTACTGGGTGGCTCCGTACCGATTCGCATGCTCAATCAACTGACCACCGCTCCCGGCCCGGACACGAAACTCGATGACCCTGGACTGCACAAGCTCTCCTCCGCCGTGGTTCGGGCGACGATTGACACGTACCCGCGAGCGGATCGATTGAACATCTCCATCAACGAATGGCGGCAATGGACGGATCAATACCAGCAGGCATGGGATGCTCTCGAGGCCAAATACCACACCAGTCAGATCACCACGTTGCAGAACATCCTGGATGCCAGCCAGCATCGGGCCGGCTATAGCTTTACGGGTTTTACGAAAACAGAGCTTGATAAGAAAGCTTCTGACGAAGTGAAGGGCGATCTTGCCTCTCTCGATTTCTTTGATTGGCTGGTAAGAGATTCCGGCGCGGTCAGCGAAAGTAAGCGGCCCGACATGAAGTTTCTCTACTGGGGCTTTTCAGAGGAATTGTTTCCCATTCTGCCGCGGGTCTTACCGCCCAATTCCGAGATGGAAGTGATGCCAGAGAACTTCCTCACTCATCTTTTGGAACGATCCGACATTCTAAAGAGGTTATCAGGCGGTCCGATCCAGCCGATCATTGATCTGACCGTGGATGACGACAACATCGGGATTGTGCCGCAAATGACCACGTCCTCGCTGCAAAAGGTCCTGAAGATTCTCCGTGAAACCCGCTGGGAAGGATTTGTCGCTCGCGAGCGCTTCCCAGGCGATCACGATACAGAGTTGGCGTATCTGGCGCGGGCGGCGTGGGACCCGAATGCCGATCCAGACGTGATCGCGTCCGAACAGTTGAAAGCGGCCTGCGGCGAACGTTGCGGAAAAGATCTTCTCACTACCATGCATAGCATTGACGCTGCCACTTTGGTGTGGGAGCGTGATGACCAGTTCTTCACATCGCCCGTTCCGTCGCTCCTCATGATCCATTGGAAAGCTGGACCGTTGCCAAGCTACCTGGAAGAAAACCGGCAGAACTATCAGCGCGGATGGGAGGCGGCGCAACATGCCGTTGCGGTCGCAACCCCGGAGGGCAAGAGTTACGCGGAGTACTGGGCGAAGAGAATGGAATTTTCCGTACGATTCATCGATGTAGTCGAGTCTGTGCGGCGCGCCGCCAACGCGGAGGCAGCGCACCAGCCCCAACAGGAAGCTGCGGAAGTCGCGAAGGCTTTGGCCACCATTCGGGAGTCCATCGAAGCCTATGCGGCGGTCGCACGCAACCAGACCGACCGTGGGTCCATCGCTCTCGCCGTGGAATATGGATACCGCCCTCTGGAAAAGAAACTAGCAGAATTGAAGCAAGGGACTAACAATGCAGCGGCGCAATAGGACAAGGAAACCATCGAAGGAGATCTCAACCTTGATGACGCGAAGAAAGTTCCTGAAATCTTCAGCCATGGTGTCTGCTGCTCCCGGAATTCTTGGCCAGCTCTCCAGCGCTGGAGTTGCTCCCGAGAACTCTGTGATCGTCAAACCATATAAATGGGAAGGGCCTTATGCCGAATACCGCACCGAGCAGAAGGCACTTCATGATTGGCGCCTGTGCGCGGATGTGAGAACCAACTGGCTTGGTCCCTGTGAACGAATTATTCTTCGGACCAGCGAGATCATTGGCCACGAAACAGGCTTTCTGTATGACGACCACTTTCCTCCTTCCGAGCCGGAGGGGCGAGGAAAGAACTATCAGCACATCCCATTTGAATGGCAGGTGATCAAACCGGGCGCGGAACTCTTCACCGACTGCACCGTACCCAAGGTAGGAGGATTTTCCATGCGGCTCACGGCCCGGGAAGACTTCCTTGATATTCATCTCAGGGTGCGCAACCATATGCGCCAACCGATGCAAAACGCAGACTGGGCCTTTTGCGCGGTAGGATTCGAGTCCCCTTCCATTGCCGACTCCGAGGATGCCCGAACATATCTGTTTGACGGAGAACGATTGCGCGCACTCGGCAGTATCGCAGGGCGTGATGTGAGAATATACAAAGTCTCTGGCGCCCACGGATTCATTCCTGTGGGCCACCGTGCTCTTCCCGTCGGGCCAGTGGAAGCAAAAGCATCGGTAGTCATCATCGGAGCGGTAGACGGATCTCATTCCGTGGCCTTAGGATTCGAACAGTCTGACAGCATCTATGGGGATGCCAAGGGCAACAAATGTTTCCATGCGGATCCCTACTTTGGTCCAGTCATCAATACCGGAGAAGAACGTAAGCTCCGGGGCAGACTTTACATGATCAAAGGAGACGCGGGGGAAGCGTTCAGGCGCTATCAGCAAGACTTCGGCGGAGAATCTCAGACGTAATAGCAGTGCGGCGCCGGGAGACATCGGGCGTCTCCCGGTGGATCGGCAGGCGGACAGACAATGAGCAAGCAGGCAATCCACCATCCCGACAAACTGGTCTCGACCGGCGCCTACTCGGCCGGTGTGCTCGCTGATGGCTGGCTCTATATTAGCGGCCA
>Ga0182015_10006490_pt1 | contig 11720 bp, 14 predicted proteins | sample 712P3MmetaG_FD_120478 | JGI IMG/M metagenome (GOLD analysis project Ga0182015, IMG submission 120478) | Permafrost microbial communities from Stordalen Mire, Sweden - 712P3M metaG | ecosystem: Environmental > Terrestrial > Soil > Wetlands > Permafrost | place: Sweden: Stordalen | collected...
AAGGCGCCACCCAGACCGGGCCGATAGTCAAGCGCGGAGGAAGCGTGATATAGAGCGCGACCGCTCCCAGGACGGCCAGGGAGGCGTGCCATCGCGGCTCCGTCCGTACCTCCGGCTTTCGCTCACGCATCAGTACGCACCGTTCGCTCGGCTCTCATGCGCAACCCGCCGTTTCCCGCGCGCATTATAAGGCGCATGCCTACCGATTTTCGCGATGGAAAGACCTTTCCGCGCCGCGGCCGCGAGCCGAGCGGCGATGCACTCTGGCTGCTGCGAGTCTCCGATAAAGGCCGAGCGTACCTAGCCGGAACGATTCACGACTACATCTATCCATGCCCGATGGACCGAGGCGTCATGGAGCGATGGAAGGTTACTCGCGAGGAGTTTGAGGATGCTCTTGTCCGTTATCCCACCGACGACCAGCTCCGTACCTGGCTCCGCGATCGCGTAGCCCCGCAGGACGTTCGCAGAGCCAACGAGTGGCTGCTTCATGAGCGGATGGAGAATCTCGATCGTCAGGATGCCGAAGAGGTCGTCGCGGTGGAGCAGCATTGACCAGCTCGATGATCGAGTGCGTTCGCCCGGATGGAAAGACTGCACCCGCGTACTTTGCATCGGCGTCAAAGGCGCCCCAATCGCCGGGCATCGTTCTTTTTGAAGAGTGGTGGGGACTGGACGACCGTATCAAAGCTACGGCCGATCGCCTCGCGTCGCACGGCTTCAATGTCGTCGTGCCGGATCTCTATCGCGGCCGTCATGCCGCGACCCCCGACGAAGCTACTCATCTAATGCAGGGACTCGACTTTAACGACGCCGCTACGCAAGACGCCGTCGGCGCCGCGCGCTTTCTGCGCGAACATGGCACCCAACGCGTGGGTGTCATGGGATTCTGCATGGGCGGAGCGCTGGCGATGCTGAGCGTAATGCACGGTCGCGAGTTCGATGCGGTGAGCACCTGGTACGGCTATCCGCCGCCCGAAGCCGGCGATCCGGGAAGCATCGCCGTCCCGATTCAAGGGCACTGGGCGCTCGACGACGGTCACTTCACGATTGAGGGCGTGGAAGCCATCGAAAAGAAGCTCAAAGCGCGCAACGTTGCCTACGAGTTTTATCGCTACGATGCTAAGCACGGCTTTTACAATGCAGGCGAACCCGGCCAGGGAGGTCTCGGACATTACAATCGGGAGCACGCGGAAACGGCCTGGCGCCGCACAGTCGAGTTTTTCGACCGCACGCTACGCTAGCTCAGAAAAGACGAGAGGCCCAAGACTTGCGCGGGCCTCACGTGATCATGGTGCCAAGGGACGGAATCGAACCGTCGACACCGCACTTTTCAGGCGCGTGCTCTACCGACTGAGCTACCTTGGCGCACCGATTTGCGAGGGCGGACCGATTTGCGAGCGCACCGCAGTTCCTCGATTTCGTTCGTGAACCGCGATGCGCTCGTGACGCTGGCGACGCTGATGGGGCTCGAACCCACGACCTTCGCCGTGACAGGGCGACGCTCTAACCAACTGAGCTACAGCGCCAAGACGCGAACGCCAACTCCGGAGATGGTGGGCACGGTTGGGATTGAACCAACGACCCCCCGCGTGTGAAGCGGATGCTCTCCCACTGAGCTACGCGCCCGTGCCGGTCACCGCTCTTTGGAGAAAGACGTGACGTGACCCTTCCCGCGATCGTTATCGCTGCCGTGCTAGCGGCGTCCACCTCGGTTCACTTTCCGGTATCGACCAACGATCAGCAGGCACAGGTCGCAATCGATCGCGGCCTCTTCCTTTATTACGCATACGACGGCGACGGCGCCGCGCGATCGTTCGGCGAGGCGGCATCGCGCGAGCCGGGGCTGGCGGCCGCCTTCTGGGGAATCGCCCTGGCCGAAGGGCCCGACCTCAACACGCCGATCACGGCCGCGCATTTCGACGTCGCGCAGCGCGCCATCCGGCATGCGGTGCTGCTGTCGGCCGCGGCATCCCAGCGGGAAAGAAACTTCGTCGCAGCCATGGCAAGGCGCTACGCCGGCACCTTCGCCAATTGGAATGCCGACGATGCTGCCTACCGGGATGAGATGACGGCGTTTGCGGAATCCTCGCACGACGAGAACGCGCAGCTCTTGGCCGCCGAGGCGCTGCTGGAACACGGCGGACTCTCTTGGCAGAGCGGCCGCCCCGCCAGCGACGAATCACGCACGGCGTTGGAGCTCGACGCGCTCGTGCTTCGCGACGATCCGTCAAACGCGATGGCCAACCACTTGTGCGTTCACCTCTACGATCTGGCTGCGGATCGTACCCCGGCGTTGCCGTGCGCCCGGCGCCTCGATGCCGCCGCATTCCCCCCGCAAGCAGAACATCTCGCGCACATGCCCGCGCACTACTGGATCGAAACCGGGAAGTACCCTGCTGCACTCGCCTCAAGCGAACGCGCCTATGCGCTTCTTCTGCAACTCGAAGGCACCAACGAAGACGCAGAACACGTGCACCGCTATCTGAAACACGACGCGGTCGTCGGGTACTCCGCAGCGATGATGCTGGGAAACTACACGACGGCGCAGCTCTGGTCCGGGCGCGTGGATATCGCCTACGACACGAGCTTCGATGCCCTTACGGCGCTTCGCTTCGGTCGCTACTCCGAGGCTTACGCGGCGCCGGACTCTGCCTTCGGCAATCCGGCCGTGCGAGGAATTGCGGCGTTGCATCTCGGGCACACCAACGAAGCCCACGCGATCGCAGCGCGCTTGGCCGAAAAAACGCCCGCGCACGGATATCTCTCGCAACTCTTCCTGGCGCGTGTCGCGGAAGCGGACGAGAGACCCTCAGAGGCGCAGCGCTGGATTACGCAAGCTGCCGGCGATCAATATGCCGATTTTAGCGGTGAACTAATTCCGCTGTTGCCCGCGCAGGAAGCGCTGGGATTCTTCGAACTGCGCAGCGGCGCAAATTCGCAAGCCGCAGCGGATTTTACGCAAACGCTCGCGCTCTATCCGAACGATCCCCGCGCGCTCTACGGTTTAGCGTCGGCGCTCGCAGCAGACGGGCAGAATGCTGCAGCAGCGACGATCCGCGCGCGTTTTACACAAGAGTGGAATGGCGCCGACACGCATCTTGACGGCGCCGATCTCCCCTGAGCGTTATACGGTTTTGCCGTTTCTCAGGCCGCGCGCTATCGCGGCCAGCGCATCGCTCATCGCCTGCGCTCCGTCGGCGATGCGGATGCGAACCTTCGTACTTCGTCCGCTTGCAGCCAGGCGCGAGAGCCGGCGGCAGCGGGCGTTTTCGAAGGCATCGTCACGGCGGATCCGGATCTCCCTGAGAATCCAAAGGTCCATGATTCGCCTCGTAATTTCAAGTAATTGTGCAAAAAGACTGAATTGAAAAAGGCCTCCGGTCGCTGCGGAGGCCTTCGAAGATTTCAAGTGACCGACGACGTGTTAGGTCAGTCTGTTCTCCGAAGGTCCAACGCACGGCGACCCTACGCCGGTGTCCGGCGTGGTCGAGGAAAGCGGACGGTTATTAATCATCGGGCCCCCTTTAATGGCGTGCGAGTAATACGCGAAACCATACCACGCTCAACGACACTCTGTCAAACAAACATTTCGATCAGAAGCGGCGCGACGGAAGGGACGAAACCTTCCGATGCGAAGCAGGCAGTGCGAACGCTACAGCGGCGTTGGGGCGGTTAGCTCAGTGGGAGAGCGCTTCCTTGACACGGAAGAGGCCACTGGTTCAATCCCAGTACCGCCCACCACTAAAAAGTCAAGCCAGCAAAGCGTTTTTGACCGCCTCCGCCCGGTCACGGGTGGTCACCAGATGGCACCTTTGTCGCCCAAACGCCCAACCACCGCGCCCAACCAGAAGGCCCAAACCGGCCCCCGTCTGAGAGGCCGCAATTAGTCGAAGGCGAACAGCGTGCGCAGATGAGGGACGACATCCGCAAGCGCGCGTTACATCTTGCATTCACTGAACGGTTAGACTTCGCCGATCGGACGTATTCTCGAACGAGAGTTTCCGAATCAAGAATGGCGAGGGTGTCCTGGTGGCTCGCCCACAAGCGCCGAAGGCTTCGCGCGTAGCTATACCGGCTGGACAAACTTTAAGGCGAGGAACGCCGGGCATGAATGGTGCGGCGTTCACGATCATTGGGTCATCGTCAATCGCTGCGAAGCCGGGAATGTCCGCGTTAGCGTTCGCGAGCGACCCGTAAACGTGACCTGCGCGAAGCCGGAGCCGGAAGGCGTCTGGTATGTCCTGGCGTTCATCGAGGCGCTCGAATGGCCAGGCGTGGCGGCTCCGCAATGCGTATTCCAAATGCGACTTCGCGGCGCGTTCAATCGAGGCCACGCCAATCGCCAACAACGCGCCGGTCCCCGAACGTATCGACTCAGGCCCCAACGTCGAAGTCGCGTGGAACGAATCTCGAATCACGATCCGCTACCGCCCGAAGTAGGCGCTAGCTGAACGTCGCTTCGTTTTAGAAGCCCATAATTATTGCGTTTCCCGTGCGTTTCTAGAATGGTCCCGCACGCTGCTTCCGGGCGGCTAGGCGCGTACCAGCCAAATCGGACGCCGAACGGCGATCCGCCGGGCGCGAAGCCCTCGTGGCACCCCCTCGGTACGAGGAAGGCCCAACGTCACAGAGAACCCGGCGGGACTCGACTGTAGGGGGCCCGAGTAAGCCCTATGAGTTCCGTTCACACCAAACTAAAAATTGGAGGATCACTTCTCGTGCAAAAACACTCAGCAATACTCGGTGCGGTAACCGCGGCTGCGGCAATCGCGCTGCTCTCTGCGTGTTCAGGCGCCGGATCCCAAGGCGCAAGTTCGACCATTCCCGGCTCCGGTATCAGCCAGAGCCTTCAGCGCTCCGACCTATCTCGCGCAGGCATCTCTCCCAAACACCTGGCAGCGGCGCGACTTCTGAAGTCGCTAAGTCACGGCGTAAACCCCGCCAAAAAGAAGGGCGCAAAGGACCTGTTCGTCAGCGATTTCGGTACCGGTGCGGTCGAAATTCTCGCCAATAAGACCTGGACGAATACGGGCAGCATCAGCTCCGGAATCGATGGACCCGACGGCAACTGGGTCGACAAAAAAGGTAATCTCTATGTCGCCAATTACGCTGGAGCCGATATTACCGAATACGCCAAGGGCTCAAGCTCGCCAAAAAGCACCTATAGCGGCGTGGAGGACCCCGTCGCCGTCACTACCGACTCTTCAGGAAACGTTTACGAAGGCGACTACGAAGGGGGCTACGTCAGCGAGTTCGCCCAGGGCAGCAACTCGATCATCGCGCAGTGCTCGCCGGGCGGCGACGTCGAAGGCGTGGCCGTCGATAAGAGCGGCGATGTCTTCGTCGCATACGAGGCCACGAGCGGCGGAAAAATCACCGAGTATACCGGCGGTCTCAGCGGTTGCTCCGGCACTGCTCTCGGCGTGTCACTCGAATTTCCCGGCGGTATGGTTCTCGACAAGAAGGGGAACCTCGTCGTTTGTGATCAGGACGCCGAAGCGGTCGACATCATCGCGCCGCCGTACAGCAGCGTAACCAGTACGCTGGGATCTGGATATAGCGATCCGTTCCACGTCACCATCAACAAGAGGAACAAACAAGCCTACGTGGCCAACTTCGGTGACGAGGACGTATTGGTCCTGAGCTATCCTGCGGGCTCGGTCAAGGCGACCCTAAACGGGTCGAATGGCCTCTCTGAACCGGCAGCCGCCGTCGACAGCAAAAACTACAATCCGTAAGCTGTAACGGCAACCTAAGCAAAGGGAGGCACCCTCGCGGTGCCTTCCTTTCTTTTCTGCAACGATCTGCCGCTTAGAACGGCGTCCTTGATTGCGGCGACGAATCGCGCTGCCCATCGTTAACACCTGCTCATCGACTGGCTTTGCCATTCTACGATGCCTCCTCGCATCTGATCTGCGCGTCCTTGAAGCAAAGCGTTCATCTTCCCGCGATGCCCGTTACATGCTTCGATCTGCTCGCGAAAGTATTCGTCCCGTTCATCGTCGGGCGTTGGGTCGCCGTTGTATTCTGCGAAGATGTCGGCCACGCGCTTCCATATTTCCGGCTGCGCAGTACGTTCAAGCCCGAGGGTTAGAGCGTCAACGAAGTCGTCGTGCCTCCCTGAAGGAAACTTTAGCAACTGTTCGAGCGCCGTAACAAGCCACGGTGCCTCGCCCGGGAAGTACACCTTGCCCGCCTCGAATAACCGCGTAACCGCATCGACTCTCGACTCCTTGCTGCCTTTGACTTTGCACGCGATGACCGGCAGGCGCGTTTCTTGTTGCAGCACTTGCAGTAGCGCGATGCCGTTGCTTGTGTCCTCGATGAAGAACGCCTCCGGGTTGTCCGCATCGAGCGTTTTGATGATCTCCAAAAGTTGCGGGAACTCGTACTTGCCTATGATCGCGTCCAAGACGAATACGGAAGAATCATTCACGCCCAGCTTCACGAGACAGGTATCATCGTTCGTCGCTGCCGTCTTTGAAGCTGGATCGCGTAAATTATGCCGCATTAACGGCCGCGCGTGAAAGCACTTATCGGGCAAAGACCGTTAACTGTCGGCCGGTCGAGGGTACTTATCTCTTTCGCGAATTGTTCACGCAAATAGACTAGCGAGTGTCAAGAACTCGCCGCACCCCACCCGTCATCGGGAACGTCGGTTCAATCATTACGGACGCTTACCCGACGATGTGCTCCAGCTCGCGCTGCCCGCTACGTCTCAGACGATTCATTTCAGCCTTGAGTATAGCACTATGCAAGCCAAGCCAAGTCTGTATCGCCTTCCGAGGGCGCCACCCGTATAAGCGTGCACGCCTCCCGGCGAAGGCGGTATCGTGGTGGATTTCTTCGCCGGGGTGCGCAGCTTACGGCATTATCAAGGCTTCGGCGCGGGACTGAGCGCCGTTCCCGAGGTGAAGCTCCCGATCGTGATGGTGGTTACGGCAGTACCTTTAGGATAGTCGTACACACCGACTTGGTAGTTCGGGCCTTCGGGAATGTAGATCTTGTTCTCTTTTTTGTTGACGGCGCTGCGGTCCGTGTCGGTGGCCGAAATCGTCGAAGAGGGCGACGTCTGCCCGGAGGGATAGATGAGGACTTCGCTCAGGTCGAAGTCCGACACGACGACGTCGTTGTGCTTGTCGATGAGCACGCCGGTCGGGCCTTCGAGTCCCGTCAGACCGAGATTCGTGCCGGAGCCGCTCGCGTTGACGAACTCCACGACGGCCGGCCCGGGGGCACCGTAGCCGGCGGCATAGACGTCGTTTGACGCATCAACACCAACGCCGAACACTCCCTCGTCGAGGTCCGAGTTCGTTAACCGGCTGCTCGGTGATGTGGCACCGGGCGGATAAACGTCGATGCCTCCCTCGTCGTCGCCGGCATACACGTATCCGTTGCTTCCGACGGCAACATCGTCCGGCCCATTTGACTCAGTCAACGTCAGCGAAGGGCTGGTTCCCCCCGGCTTGTAGACCGTGACCGTGCCTCCCGAAAGGTTTGAGACGTAAAGGTTGCCCTTCTTGTCGGTGGCGATTCCTTCGGGTTGGTCGATCCCGCTGGTGATCTGTCCGACCTCAGAATACGATGGCACCTAGAATACGTCGATGATTCCTCGTCCTTCGTCCGAAACGTAAAGAAGTTGTTTCTTCTTCTTCCTGTCCGGCGACATCCAACCGCGCAGGGCGGAGATATGCGATGGAACACCGTTCGGGCCGATCCCATGGCGCATGACCCCTTGCGGCTGATTGGCAGATCTGGGGCCCGCGCCCGTCAGCGCGTTGCTCGAAGAGCACGCGGCGACCGCGATCCCCAAAGCGCAGGATATTCCGAATAACCGAATGGTTTGCACAGAATTGTGCCTCCGACGGGGTGTGAAGGTGCGGCATTGAAAGCCGTCGGAACTTATTTGCCGGCCGCCGCGGCCTCTCCCCGAGCGCGTTTGTTCGGCATCGCCGATGCCGTTCAAGAATTGAACTGCCCCTAACTAACCGAACGTAAATGAGAACGCTTTTACGCCGGGATCCTGGAAGTCGATTTCGAAGGTCCGGTTTCCGATAGGACCTTTTTGTCGGATCAACTGGTAAAGGCGTGAATCTGCCACCACTCCGTGACCATCGGCAGCCGTGTCGATTCCATGGTCTCCTAACGGCGCGTGCCCGTCGACTTTCACCGTGAACGCAATGGGGCGACCCGCTTGCGCCGGACCCAAAACCATATTGAAATCTCGGGCGTGAAATCGAAACACGATCTTTCCACCCGACGACTGAAGTATGCCGGCCTCCCGACCGACGAGCCACGATCCGCTCAGGGCCCAATCATTCAAGGGGAGATTCGCAGGTATCGTGTAGGTTTGTGGTGCGCTAAGCCGCTGGGGCGATGCAAAGTTTTCCGCACGATCGTAGCCGACATATGTTTCCGGGGACTCTATGTCATCACTCGGCGCGGCCTCTACACCAGCTCCGGGTACGATGGTAGTGCCTCCTTTTACGTCGCCGGCGCCGTTTTGCTTCAGAAGAGCTTGGATAACACGCTCGGATTGTGCATAGTCACCTTCACCAAACTGGTGATAGCGAATGTGACCGTTTCCATCGATAAGATAATCCGCCGGCCAGTAGTCGTTTTGGAACGCTTGCCAAATCAAATGGTTGCTATCGATGGCGACGGGATACGTAATCCCTAAAGCGCGCACGGCATTCTGCACGTTCGCCCGATCTTTCTCAAACGAAAACTCCGGAGAATGCACGCCGATCACGATGAGCCCATCTCTTTTATACCGCGCAGTCCAGTTCTGTATGTATCGCAGATTCCGCAGACTGTTGATGCACGAATAAGTCCAAAAGTCTACGAGGACGACCTTTCCTCGCAGAGAAGCACCGCTCAAAGGATCGGTGTTGATCCACGTCGTGCCTTCCGCCTTTACGAGCGCGGCCAGGTTTGGAAGGCTCCCCTGGTTCGTACCGGCGCCCAGCGTCAATGCCAGCGTACCAAGGACCATAAATCTTCCAGCTGTTGGCTTCATCGCGGTTCCTCACTCGCGGCGATGATCGGCGGATCGATGAGTGCGAGTATTGGGTGTATCATTGGTGCCTCCATCTTCTCTTCACTTCATACGGTTATACTGCACGGTTGGGCCAGAGCCGCAGGCAACCTGGGTCAAACTCGCTAATGCGCCGGGTGCGATGGCGTTCAGAGATTCGCCCAGAGAATATCGCACTCCGAAGGCCGAAGAGCCTTCAGCCGAATTGGAGAGGTGAAAATGCCCGAACAAAGTAAATACGATCGCCTCGGCTTCTTACGCAATGCCGGGATCGCCCTCGCCGGTGCCCAGCTGGCGGCGGTAAGCGCCGCGAGCGCACAAAACCGCAAACTACTCGCTGCAAACGTGCCCGCGACCGCGGCGGGGACGCACACCTCATTCGCCTCCCTCAAGCAGATCAACGCAGGCCTGCTGAATGTCGGATATGCCGAAGCCGGCCCGGCCGACGGTCAGGCGGTAATTCTGCTGCACGGCTGGCCCTACGATATCCACAGTTATGTCGACGTCGCTCCGATACTGGCAGCGGCGGGCTATCGAGTCATCGTTCCATACCTGCGCGGTTACGGGACGACGCACTTTCTTTCAAGTTCAACATTGCGAAATGGCGAACAAGCGCCGGTTGCTCTCGATGTCATCGCGCTCATGGATGCTCTCAAGATCAAGCAGGCCATCATCGGCGGCTTCGATTGGGGAGCGCGGACGGCCGATATTATTGCAGCACTCTGGCCCGAACGCTGCAAGGCGCTCGTCTCAGTGAGCGGTTACCTAATTACCAATCGGAAACTGACCGCACAACCGTTGCCCCCAAAGGCCGAATTGGGATGGTGGTACCAGTATTACTTCGCTACGGAAAACGGCGTGCTTGGCTATACGAAGTACCGGCACGATTTCGCAAAGCTTATCTGGAGCATCGTTTCCCCGAACTGGCACTTCAGCGATGCAACTTTTGATCGAACCGCTGCGGCCTTTAATAATCCGGACCACGTCGCTATCGTGATCTCCGATTACCGCTGGCGGATAAACCTGGTTAAGAGCGAGCCGCAATACGAACACTTGGAAGCAACGCTTGCGCAAGGTCCGGTCATCTCCGTACCCACGATCACGATCGCGAGCGATTTCGACGGTCCGGCCAAGAGCGGAACGGGCTATCGTGACAAGTTCTCCGGGAAATACTCGCACCGAATCCTCAACGGCATCGGCCACAACGTACCTCAGGAAGACCCGCAAGCGTTTGCTCAAGCCGTGATCGACGTCAACGGTTACGCCTCTTGAGCTCGAGGTTATCGCTCACCGTGCTCGGCAGCGGTGGCCCGATCGCGAGCCCCACGCGCGTCTCGGCCGGGTACGTGGTCTCAATCGACGAGAGGACTTACCGTTCGCCTCAGCTGGGGGTGAGGGAGTTCATTCGCCTGTTGTTCGGCCCCCGCGGATGGAGTGCTCGAAGATCTCGACGTCTCCATCTACGCGGTTGCCGTCCCGCACGGAATGATGCCTTCGGTGGCATTTCGCGTTGGCTGCGGCGCCGAGTCGGTCGTCTTCTCGGGTGACATCTCCGCGTCGACCGCATCGTTCATCGCACTTGCCAAGAACTGCTCGATGCTCGTCCACGGTTTTGGCTTGTCCGAGGGTGAGGTACCGGAATGGAAAGCTGCACGCAAAGCCCTCTGCAGTCGGTTACACCATCTTATGCCGCCCATGGAGAGCGAGCTCGCACAATCGCTAACGATCGTGCGAAGTGAGTACGACGGTCCGATTGAGGTAGCGGGGCGACCTCAAAGCGTACCAAATCGGCGCCTAGAGATCCTAAAACACGAGAGCGGCATCACGAAAACTGCAGTAAAGTGTACTGACGCTCCTGGATCGCGTGAATGGCCCAAACGCCGGCCGGCACGAGCATCGCGTTTGGAATCAGGTGGCTCGCCAGGTCTTCGTAGACGTCTTTCGCCGAGAGATGGAGGTGCTTAGCAAACCGGGAGGCATACCCGTGCGTTGCGAGGTTACAAACAAAGAAACGAGCGTTGGCACTGGCGACAAGCGCCGGAATCGACGAATCCCAGTCGCCGCCTTTCTCCTTCATGAGCGGATTGCCGGTAATCTTCTCCGTCGAGTCGCTCACCGGCGCGCTGTTGGTTGGCATCACGTAGCGAGTCCACATCGTATCGTCGAAGGCCGACAACACCGCCGTACCGTGGTAAAACACCACGACCGGCTGTACGTCGGCCGCCGGTACGCCGAGAACATGATACGCGTTAAGCGTACTGCGCGTCGCGTTCAGCGCTACACCCGCCTGCGTGATACCTGCGAAGAGGTGCTTGTGCTTCGCCGGCGTTGCAAGCGCGGCCTCAAAAGCACCAAGCTGGAATCCGCGCGGCAGAACTTCTTCCATGGAGGGCGGCCCTACCGGCGACACGCCGGGCTGCGGCGTCCCACCGGGCATTGGAACCAATGCGGCAAGCGAACCGGCCGTCGTCAAGAAGTCTGCGCGTGTTTGCACCTATTTACCGCCTTTCGGTAGAATCAATGTCTGATGGCCACGATGGCACTCGGCGCGGGATTATGAAGTTGCCCGGCTTTCGTGGATAGTTTGAGATTGGAAAGTCATGCGGCGGTTTCCCGCTCAAAGATCGCCGGCGATCGGTAGCCCAGCGCGGAGTGCCGACGGTGAAGGTTGTACCATCCT